>OLQQ01000701.1_pt1 | contig 15750 bp, 15 predicted proteins | sample 1672041 | NCBI WGS metagenome assembly OLQQ01 (sample SAMEA3136639, study PRJEB25190) | human gut metagenome
TGATGGCTGGGAGCAGACAGCGGAACCGGATAGCGAAAAATCCGACTGGTAACAGAAAAGGGAGCCGTGTGACCGAAATCACAGGCTCCCTTTTCTCCTGCCCGCACTCCGAGATAAAAGCAACAGGCAGAAAGGACTTTCGCTACTGTAGCACAGCGCACCGCCGCACGGGACGCGAATCTGGCAGAACCATCTGAAAACGCGTGTCTAATTGTGAAAGAAGCATGAAATCTGACTGGAAAAGTCCACAAAACAGGACAGATATAGTAAAACATAATCACAGATTGCAAGCAGAAAGGAGCACCATGGATTTCAGCAGCTACTACTACTACATCCCCTTGAACTTCTACGAGACACCTGAGATGACGCTCATCGACCATGAGCCGAATGGGGATTCCGCAACCGTACTCGTCCTCGCCCTGGCTAAAATCCACACGCGCACAGTCACGAAAAACGATGACGGCACGTTCACCATCGTGACCGATGACGGCACGTTCACGGATACCGAAGTCATGGATATGCTCTCCTCCTTCGGCTACCGGGCGAATCACGCCAAGTACACTCATGCCCTCGCCGTTGTCGCGAGGTTCCTGCCATTTAACCACCTCGCCTACTCCGAAGCCGAGCGCGATAAGAAGACCCCGGAGGTGTACCGATGAAGCTCCACGGAGCGTGGCGCAGGGACTACAGTGAGTTCTTCGACATGCCGGAAGCCCTACTCATCGACGCGATGGACAATGCGGACTCCATCTACACCGTCTTCGCCCGTCTACAATCGCTTGCGGTGAAATGCGGCTGCGCCGGGAAGCTCCTTCTCAACGAAAGCGTTCCCTACACCGACGAGATGCTTGCTGCGGTCACTAAGAAGAACGTTCCCGCCTTTCGGCAATGCATGCAGCCGCTCGTACAGCTCGGCCTTGTCATCTGCGAGGATGGCATCTACGCCATCGCGGACTGGGAGTTCAACCAGAACGTCCCGGCAATCGACGCAATGCGCGAGGGAAACCGTGTGCGCAAGGCTTCGGAGCGTGCCCGTAAGAACGGAAAGGGAACCCGTCAGTTGAAGAAGGATAAAGTGGTCGCATACCTTACCGAGCACCCGGATGCCACGAACACCGAGGTTGCCGAGAAAACCGGTGTGAGCCGCCCCTCCGTCATCAAGTACCGCAGGGAATATACGCCAGCACTTCCAGCCCCAAAAGGCGGAAAAATCGTAAAAGATGACGGCACGAAAGTTGACACTGTAAAAATTGACGGTGTAAAAGTTGACAGCTTTGACAGCAAAGTTGACGTCAATTTTGACGTAAAAGTTGACAGTGATTTTGACACCGGTTTTTACACTGACGCAGACGGTAAAAGCGCAGGTAGACAATCTGCGCAGGTTGAAAATGAAGCTGTAAAAATTGCGTCACGCCCTAAGAATATAGATGATAGATATAAGAATACATCTACATCTACAGCTGTGGCTGATGGGGATGGGATGACAAGTTCTGGAATCCCGACAAGGGAGGAAGTCCGCTCGCACTTCGCGGAAATGGGATTCGCGGTTGACCCCGACCGCTTCTTCGATGTGAACGAGGGACGCGGCTGGCGCACGAACTCCGGCAAGCCCGTCGATGACTGGAAGAAACTCGCCGCAGTCTGGGACAGGAACGAGCGCCTGAAGGCCGCGACCCCTCCCGCACGCACGGAACCGAAGGCCAATGCGGTCGGGAAAATCCCCTCCGTCGAGGAGGTCATGGCGAAATGGGGCTGTGACCGGGAGACGGCTCAGGGATATATCGACGAGAACATGTACTAGAAATGCCCCTGAGAATGCCTGAGAGCCTGTCTATGACACGCTAAATGTCATGTGGCAGTAACTGCCCGAACAAGACCACAAAGTCCCGTAGACAGGCTCTCAGACAGGGTAACGCAGAAAGGACGAGGTAAATGAGCGAAAACGTAACGAAAACCAAGGAGCAGGACGGACGGAAGCCGGGCGAGGACTATCGCGATGCGGACGGAATCCTCGTCTGCGGGAAATGCGGAGAGCCACGCGAGCGGATGTTCCCGGCGGGCGGCATCTTCAAGGAGCCGCACCTTGTCCCGACCATGTGCCGTTGCCAGAGGGAGGAAGCGGACAGGCAGCGCGAGGAAACCGAGCGGGCGGAGAAAAGGCGTAGGACGGAACGGCTAAGGAAGCAGTGCTTCCCCTCATCCGGTAGGTACGCTTTCTGCACCTTCGATGCCGATGACGGCAGGAACGCGGCTCAGAGCACCGTCTGCAAGGCATTTGCCGCGACCTTCGACCCGAAAGACCCGGAGGGGCTTGTCCTATACGGGAAGCGCGGTACGGGCAAGAGCTTCCATGCATCCTGCATCGCGAACGCCGTCATCGAGCGCGGGTTCTCCTGTCTCGTGACCGATATCAAGCAGGTCGTGAACCTGATGGAATCCTCCTTCGAGAAGCGTTCCGGGAACCTTGAGAGAATCCTCGCCCCAGACCTCCTCATCCTTGAAGACCTCGGTGCCCAGCGCTCCACCGAGTACGTCATGGAGCACGTCTACGACGTTATCGACGGACGCTACAAGGCGGGGAAACCGATGGTGATAACGACGAACTTCGACTTTCGCGAGAGAATCCTGAACGCCACGGCAGATGACCCGTGGGGACGTGTCTTCGACCGCATCGTTGAGGTCGGGTTCCCGGTGAAGTACGACGGCAATTCGCGCCGTCGGGAAATCGGAATGAAGAACCGCAAAGATTTCAAGCGGAAGTTGGGAATCGAGGGGATAGAATCGTAGCGGAGCGGTTTTTAAGCATCAGCCGCTTCTTCCTGATTCTGGTGCCGATTTCCTTCCCGGCACCGTCCCCGCGCCCCGTAGCGTATCGACGCTGCGGGGCTTTCTTTTTCCTCTTGGCAGGAAAGGGCACGGAAATCGTGCCTATACCGAAAGGAGGAAAAAAAGATGACGAAAGAGAAAGCGAACCGTAACGAAGTGGTCGGCATGTTCCTGACCTATTGCCGGAAGACCCTCGTGAACGCGCGGACGGACGTTTTGAGGGAGCGCAAAAGGAGACGCAACCACGAGGTGCTGTTCTGCGACCTCAGAAGGAGCGAACTTGAAAGCCTTGCGGACTGGCAGGACGTGCCGGAGCGGGAAACCGTATTCGATGCCGCCGGAAAGCCTATCGGCGTGACGGATAAAGACCTCGCGGATGCGCTGGAAAAACTCTGCCCAGAGGAGCAGGCAATCATCCTGCTCTCCTATTTTGCCGGATGGTCGGATAGGCGTATCGGTGAGGACATGGGGTTCCCGCGCTCCACGGTGCAGAACCGTCGCGCCCGTGCGCTCGCCCGTCTTGCGGACATTCTGACGGAAGGGGGTGACCCGCATGGCAAAGGGAAAGATTGACTACGATACCGTCGTTGCCGCAACAGGCGGAGATGCCCTTGCTGCCGGGGCGGTGCTCGATTACTTCAATGACTTCATGGACGGACTCTGCACCGGATTCTACACCGACGCGGATGGCTTCTGGGATTACGGCATCGACCTCTCGATGAAGTCGTTCATGCAGGCGAAGCTGTTGCGTGCGATGTTGAGGTTTAAACCGTAAACAGTAAAACCACAAACACAGGAAACCAGACAACCAGAAAGAAGGAAAGGAAGCAGACTATATACAAACGCGCTCTGACCTGCTACAATACAGTCAGAAAGACGAGTAGTCTGCTTTCCTGTCAAAAGGAGAGCCATGGTAACCGTAACGAAAAAAGATTTAGTTGCCCTCGGCTATGGGAACTCTTTCGCCACCGATATCATCCGTCTGGCGAAAATTCGCATGGTTGAGAAGGGCTATCCCTTCTACTCCTCACGCAAGCTCGACCGCGTTCCGGCGGAAGCCGTCGAGGAGCTTCTTGGGATTGCCTTAGACGGTGATGCCGCTGGTCGCGCTCCTGAAAAAGGAGTAAAGACAAATGGCAAACGACCAAATTAAGAAAGCCGATAACGGCACCTACTATTTCCGCGCCAATCTCGGATTCGACCATTCCACGGGAAAGCGGATTCAGAAATACCGGAGCGGATTCAAGACAAAAAAAGAAGCGAAAGAGGAATATGCAAAACTCGTTTTGCAATTTGCTTCCCAATCGCTTCCCACCGAACAGAAAAGGATTCCCTTCGGAACGTTCATTGAGGACACCTACCTGCCTTGGTATCAGACACAGGTAAAGGAGAGTACCTTCGAGAACCGCGCCGGTACGGTGCGGAAACACTTCTCCTGCTTCTACGAGAAGTTTACCGATGCCATCGAGCCAATCGACATACAGAACTGGCAGCTTGCCCTCATCCGCGCAGGATATAGCCCGAACTACGTGCGCGTCACACAGGGAATGCTCTCCGTTGCCTTCGACCGTGCCGTCATATTGGGTATTACGGAAAGGAACCCGTCACGGATGGTCGGCAACGTTCGTGGGCAGAAACCGCTTGTGGACTTCTGGACGCTTGATGAGTTCGAGAAGGTGATTTCCAAACTCTACAAGGGAGACTACTACGAGCACTACCTGTTCATCAGCCTGCTCTTCCTATTCATGAGTGGGATGCGGCTTGGGGAAGCATCTGCCCTCCTGTGGAGCGATATCGACTTCACGACCGGGCTTTGTTCCATCACCAAAACGCTCTATTACCACAACCAGTCGGACTACAAGTTCACGAAACCGAAGACGCGTGCGGCAATCCGCTCCATCTATCTGGATGAGGACACGCTTTCCGAACTCGCCGCATGGCGCAAGGTGCAGCGCGTTGTCATCCCTGACTGTGAGTTCGTATTGAGCTACAACGGGCTTCCGACTACAAAGACAAGGCTTCCGCGTGCAATGAAGAAGCTCGCAGACCTCGCAGGCGTTCACCGCGTCCGGGTTCACGACCTTCGCCACTCCCACGCGTCACTTCTCATCAACATGGGAGAAAGCCCATTGCTCCTCAAGGAACGGCTCGGGCATGAGAAGATACAGACCACGCTTGGAACCTACGGTCATCTCTACCCGAACACGAACCTTGAGGTCGCACAGAAACTCACCGGCGTTCTGAATATCAGGGAGCAGTCGGAGAGACACCCACAACCAGCACACGGCGAAGTTCCATTCTCCAAATGGAAATCAGGGATAGAGACACGAAAAGGGTGCCCTCCCCACCACGGGAGGACACCCAAATCAATAATGCGGAACGCACTGCGACCATAAGCGATTGCACCGGATATGTGCAATCAGCGTGCAATCCGCCTATACAAATCCCACAAACCCTTGAAAACACTGGGGTTCAGGGCAGCGTGTGTTCCGGGGCACACCCCATTATCCTCAAAGGGCAAAATCCAGTATCCTCACATCCCACTGCAAAACCACACTGCAAAACCACACTGCGAAGCCACACTGCAAAACCCTCCGGCACTGCAGCGCAATTCCACAGCACATTCCGCAGTGGTAATCCTGACAACCCAACTTCTATCGCGTCCCATATAACAGTATCCTCTTACACAGCAGCACTATCGCAATGTCACTTTCGCAGCATCATCCAAAGCATCCCTCACACCCTGCAACACCAGGAAATATCAACGTTTCGCAGTGTTACCCATGCCCTTGTAGTTTCGCAGCAAACTCACGCAGTGATGTTTCGTCTACTTCTATTATATATAGAAAGCTGTAAAATTCAACGTGGATTTTTACAGCTTTTGCCGATATCACGTTGCTTATTTACGCCTCATTTTATCTGAGTCAGAATCCTGTGTGACCGGGGCATAAATGACAAAAAAGAACAGCAACAGAGCTACGCTGCGGTATTACTCTCTGTTGCTGATAGGATAATCATTTTTGCCTTTTACAGGATAATGGGGTGTGCCCTGTGATAGCGTCCCTATTCGAACTCTATAATGAGTACTGTATTTAGTGAGACAGATTTTCTTTTGGTACTATATGTTGTGCAGTAATTTCAATTATTCCATGGATTATTTGGTTTTTTGAGGATTTTTGCAACCAAGGTGCAACCGTTATCCCCCACTTTATATACCACATAGAAGGTGGGGATAAATCCACACAATCACACTATTACATTAATTCTTTAAGAGAAATCACAACAGCTCGTATATACTTACAATCTGCTTCTTTGTAATCTTATATGGTTTCCACTTTACTTTCATCTCATCAATTTTTTCTTTTGAAATATCATCATCTATTTTCATTTGCACAATCTCCGATAAAATTTCAACAAAATCAGCAGCATCGGACACCTTAATCAAAAGTTTTTTAATATCCTTTAGCTTTTGTACCGTAAACTGGATTTCTGGACTATGTTTTTTCTCTACCGTATGCGGTATGGTCTGTTCCATATTTAACGTTTTTTTCCCTATCTTCTTCGAGAAAATGGTTTGTCCGTATGCCGTTTTCCATACATACACCTTTACATACATGCCCGCTCGCTTCGGTTTATCTTCTCTAATCTCCTTTAATGTTATCTCCCCAAACGGAAGACATTCGATACTATCTCCTATTTCCAATGTCGCCATTTTCTCATTATTGAACAGCTGATATTGTTTATCACTATTGAGGAAATCACACTTTTCGTCCATCATTTGCTCTATAAGGTATTCAAATAGTGAATAATCTTGTACTCCTCTTAACTCTATCGGAATCCAATCTTTACCGTTTAGAGCCCCCACTAATCCACCAACCATGGATGCCAAGGTATCCGTATCTGCATTATTTAAATTGGCAGTCTCGTATACTGCCATTACAGGATCATCTGCATACTTAGAAAACAAATAGATCGAAATCACCGCCGAGACATTCCCCGCACCATTGATTCTCGAGTTATAACACCCCAATTTTTGAAGAGTATCATGTCCTAAATCCAAAATGCCTTGATTTAACGCTTCTTTTGCTATTTTTAAATAATTTATCGTCTCTAATACACATTCATTCCATATTTGATCATAATCGTATTGTGCATATCTTTCAGCTTCACATTTCCATATAGCGATATTACTCACTTCTGGTAGCTCACTCCACTGTTTCTCTTCTTCTATTAATACATCTATTAATTCTCCATAACTTAACACGGCATCCTGTTGTATCAATGTTCTCACTGCCATTGCATATAACATAGCTCCTATCAGTGCTCGCGGATGTCCATGAGTGTACATTCCATTTAAAACAACTTGCGCCATGATTTTTTCAATATTTTCTTCATTTTTAAATATATGGGGAATGATTCTCATTGCAACTCCATTTCCACCAGCCATAAAATAATCCTTTATTTCTAACGGCGAATTGCTTTTCTCATCCCATGGAGATATATTGTCAGCCCACTTTTGCGCAGCCCTCTTGGTCGCTCCGCCTCCGCCCCTCTCATACTTCAACCATGCCGGCAATTCTGCTTGGCGAAAAAAATTGCTCCACTGTCGACCTCTCAACAAACTTCTAGCTGTAGCAATAATTAATTGTGTATCATCACTATATTCACCCACACAAATTTTTTCCTCATGCGGCCAGTATCTTCCGCCCGCACGACGATTCCACTCCACATAGGTCCTTATGCTATTTTTATTCTTGCTAATATTTTTACTGTTTTGTTCATTCGGCCATCCCAATGCGTCACCTATTGCTGCTCCAATTAACGCCCCTGTATATTTTTCTTTTTTAGAATAACTCATTTTCTTCCTCCCTATACGGTTTTACTAATGGTTCTTCTCCGCGTCTTATTTTTCCACTTGTTGGCACATCAAACAATTCCGGTGAAATAAACACATCGATTTTAGGGAATCCCATTACTTTCCATTCAACTATTTTTTGTCTTGCAATTTCCTCATTTTCAAATGCAATTCCTTTAATCATTGATACTGGAATATTCTCATAAACTAACACTTCTGCTTGATCATCCGTAGGTGCATTCTGTAACATGTCTTTTGTCCTGTTTTGTCTCCCTACATTTGCTGAAAACAATTCTCGAAATGCTTCTGCTCCTTTACAAATATATGCGCCATAACGAGTGGCTGCATTAACTTTACAAAATTGTGTCGTTTCGATAGTCGCAACTATAGGATCAATAAATAAAATTGCCCAATCAGAAAATATAGGGTTATTATCTTTTACTCTACGCAAGTACCACCAATTAGGATATTGAACAGAACAATTAATATAATCCGTTTTGCCATCCAAACGTTGTTTATCATTTTGAATCAGAACATCTTGCTTTATAAAATCAACAGCTTTAACACCCTCGTTATTATTCAATATATGTAAAAGTATATTTGTATGGACAAAATGGCATAACCTAGTTATATTTCTCTTTTTAATTTCCTCATATATCTCATCTATCATTTTAGTTCCCTCTCATCATACAATGATGTATCCACTTCTAACAATAGTTCTGTTTTTTCCTCAGTATATGATAATATTAATCCTCTTTTTGCTCGCGTTATGGCTACATATAATAATTTTGTTTCTTCCTTTAAAGCCTCATCTCTGCTCTCATTCGCTAAAACCCTTTCTTCTGAGGGCAGATATTTCATAGAGCAAAAAGGCAAAAATACCATGTCAAACTCTAATCCCTTAGCTGAATGATATGTGCCTATAGAGATTTTTGCATTTAAATCCAATACCCCCATTCGATTTTTCAAAATCTGTGGGATAATCTTTTTTGCTCGAAGCTTTTCCTCTACTAAATCAACCAGTTCACGATTTCTCACCAAAATTGCAATACTTTGATTTCCAGACATTCTTATTGCAGCCTCTACTATCCAATCTAACTCTGCCTCTTCATCTTTGCATTTTACAATTGCTGGTAACGGAGATGATGCTGTTGGTAATACCGGTTCTACCAAATCCTGCTTATCTTCAAAATATTTCGATTTTGAAATAGCTACTGCAAATTGGGCTATTTCTTTACTATTTCTATAGTTACGATCAAAATACCATATCTTATTTTTTGCTATTTTTAATCCAGCTTCTCTCCACGACAAACGCGATCCATAAATTTGTTGTGCCACATCACCAAAAAAAGTAAATGTTCCATCCTCTGGAATAGCTTTAACAAGTGACTTAAGCATTATAGGAGATAAATCTTGTCCTTCATCCACTATAATATGCTTATACATTCTTTTCTCTGTATCATTCTCTAATTCTTCGCACACTGTTTGTGCTATATCTTCCCAGTCGTATAAATAACCTTCCTCTTTTCTTACTTCAAGATAAGCTTTATATACTTGGAAAAAATATTTTCTATTTTCCCTTATTATTCGCGTATCAAATCGTCCAACACGTTCAACTTTCTCATATTCATCAAGCGTTTTTATTCCCATTTTTTCTATCCAATTTATTTCTTCAAGAAAAACTTCTTCTGCTCTTTTTAATGTACTATTTGTCCCATTCGCTGCTTTCACATTTTCCAATGCTCTTCTTACAAATAGTTGTTTTTTATTATCGCCATCTTCTATTCCCGAAACTATACCATTCCATCTCGGCATCTTGTTCCTATGTGCTAAATATCCTCTTGCAAACTTGTGATAATTTCTAACCTCAATATTTCTAGGAATTTCAGAACCAACTATAGCCTCTAAATACTTAACAAGTGTCGTATTAAAGGTAACTAACATCACTTTTTCCTTATCATCCAAAGTGGCAAGATAAATTGCTCTATAAATAGCCAAAGTTGTTTTTCCACTACCAGCTGTACCCAAAACAACATTGTGCCCTTCTGGTTTTAAATCTAATACCTCTAATTGTTTCCCTTTTGGCTGTGGTAATGCCATATTTTTTCCCTCCATACATCTGTTGATACTATCGCGTATCTAACGTTTCCATCATACACGCTCTATCAGGCATCTTGAAACTTTGCCTTTACGTCACTATAATAATCCCCTATTTACTACCCAACGACCATTCCTATTAGAACCTTCTCGTTTAAGCATTCCTTCTTCCTGCAACTCCTTCACATCTTTCTGAACCTGTTTTCTGGTCAATTCCATTTGCTCCATAAGTTGCGCCTGTGTCATTGTGGGATTTTTCGCTAATAATTCCAATATCGCCTTTTTTCTTTCGGCTCCTTTTTTCGGCTCCTTTTCGGCTCCTTTTTGGCTCTCTTTCAGCTCCTCATTTAAAAACTTCTCATGTATAAACAGCCTTGTGATAAAGTAAGTTCTTGCATCATCAGTTTCAAATTCCGGTTTTGGCGAACCATTCGCCTCCAAAGCATCTAAAATTTTCTTGAACCCCGTATTTCTACCTTCTGTCAAATGCAATTCTTTCAAGAAATCGCCTATTCTACGATTTCTATATCTCCTGTTTGAAACACGATAGCTCTTTAGTCCCTCAATTGTCACAGAGCGATCTGGGCCAGGAAAACTCACAATTTCAATTCTATCAGCTTCAATACGAACTTCAATCGGCTCCCTCTCATCATATGCACGATGATATACTGCATTTGATAAAGCTTCTTCAATAGCCGCATACGGATAATTGAAAAATCTATCTGCCTCTGCTCTGTCCGGATGTTTTACAACTTTCTCCGTAATCACTACATTTCTAATATACTGCAACGCTTCACGCAATTGCTGTTGAATAGGGCCTCTGAAAGTTTTTTCAATAATGTCATTACCGCCTAAACCACTCGGAAACTGTACGACATCTATCTGCGTGTACGGAAAGAACTTGTCCGGCTCCATACTAAAAAACATTAACCCTACATTTTTAGGCTTAGTATATTCGGGAAGTGTACAAATAATATTCATATCTCTGCACACCTCAACAAAATCCCCTGCCTTAGACTTCTCATACAGCGAACTTTTAACTTCCTTTAGATAATTTTGAATCAGTGTTATATTTAAATCTGACATCTCAGCCTCATGATTCACACGATCATCAAAGGGTACTCGATTTGCCAAATTGAATAAATCCTTCTCCTCATCGTCTGATGGTTCCACAGAATTAGACGCTTTACGGATATAATGAATTCGCTCTTTATTATCCTTTGCCATCGTTTTAGGTGATGAATATGGTCTACTGTCTCCACCCGGACACCACAGAATAATGAACGTCTTATCTTGATAAGTTTCTATACCAATAATTGGTGTATATGCCGGTCTAATGAGCTTACATTTCGCATAAATATCCTTTTGATATGCGTCCAGCTTATCCAGCGGCACACCAAGTAAAGGATACATCGGACGACCGTTATCCTCTTTCACACCTATAACAATATAGCCACCACCCCAGTTATCAAGGTCATTGGCAAACGCACAAACCGTCTTTAATGAAGTTGCTGGGTCCCATGTTTCTTTAAATTCAATTCTCGCCCATTCGACTACATCACCGGATAATAATGTTTTGATGTTTGTAGGTATTGCCATTTAATTACTCCCTTCCACCTATATATTTTACAATTTATCAACCATACAATTTAGCAAACTCACTAAAGTCAAAATCTGCATTCTTAGGCAGCCCATCCGCATATAACTCATTATTAAAATAACGATTTCTATAATTATAATTTGGATGCAATCTCTCCTCTACATCCGTTACACATTTTACCTTTTTACCTTCCAATCCATTAAATATGAAATATAGAGCATCTGGCTTAATATTAGAATGATCCATAATTAATGTATTATGTGTTGTTATAATCAATTGCCCTTTGATATTCTGAGAAACTGCTTTCATTAATTTCGCTGCCATCAAATCATGTATACCATTACCAAACTCATCAATAATGACACATTTTCCTGTAATAGCTACCATAAGATACGGTAGCAGATTCAATATCTCTTGTGTTCCACTCGACTCATAACGAAAGTCTATATCAAAATCAAGCGCATCTATCCTTTTATTTAGGAAAAGAGAATACCTGATTTTTCCATTCTTTTCTTCTCTATGATAAAAAGCTTTATTTACATCATCAAAAAGAGAGATAAAAAACTCGTTTATAAACTGTTCTATTTTATCAAGATTTTTTTCTTCTGACTTCTCTATGGTTCCACCTTCTAGATTTGCAAACACTGGACTAGCATAAATACTATTATCTTCTCTATTACTAGCTGTTTTATAACTTATACTATTAAACTCTGTTAATATATTCATCAGGTTTGGGGATATATTCGAATTCACATATGTTGCAGATTTATCATCCATTTCATGTTGCAAAATCGACAGAAAAGTATGCTTTCCCCAATACATTTGAATTTGTCTTTTAATTTCTTCCAAAAACTCTGCAGATTCAAATATATTTGAATTTATTTCTACTTTATCCTCTTCAATATCAAAACAGCAGCCCCTATTTTTTAATATCTTATATTCTAATCTTTCCCTAATCAAATCACTGTTATCAAATTCCATCAAATACGAACCTGTTGAGCCATTTATAATAAATTCAAACTCTAACATCATTGGCTCAGTTGTGTTAATCATTTTGTATTCATCTATAATCTTTTCAACTGTACTACTTGCCAACCTCGTTTTAATAAACTCCAACATCATTTCTTGCTTTATTGGAATATCATCCGGTGGCGTTATTTTATTATTCAGCAAATCCAATAGCATATCTTTAACACGCATTGTTCCTAATGTTTTTTCCAATGTTAAAAAAGCCTCCACAATTGTGGACTTGCCGCTCCCATTTGCACCATAAATTGCAATTATATGTTTAAACTCATCTTTTTTATTTTGTAAATCAATACTAATTTCCTTAAAAGATTTAAAATTCTTCATTTTCAGATAGGTAAACATACTCCACCTCCTATTTTTCTCCAAAATATCACTTTTTTTAACTTTTGTCAATTGATATATTCTATTTTCATCTCTTTTTGTAATATTTTGTTACATTTTTTTATTTTTACCATTGACTTATTCCAAAACATATGATACCTTATCATTGAATTAGCATTCAGCAACCTCGATTGCTAACAATCCCAATAATTAAAGAAACCAGCAGCTACCAACTGCCGGTTCCCAAAAGTACATAATAAAACTAAGTTATAAGTTATGATACCATGGGATTTACATCGTTGCAAGCGGAACGTTTGTTCAATTCTTTGATTATTGTTCACATAGATATAATAATTAAAGGAGAAAAATCTGATAATGAATGAAATTATCACCCTAAGTGCAAAGCACTACGAAAACGCTGAAACTACTAACTATGGTGATTGTATACTTATCAACACCGGCACTGAATTGTACATCTATGATTGTGGTTCTTCCAAACACGCGGAAGAGGTAATTCAATACATGGATAAAAACGGCTATGAAAAAGCCACTCTGATTTTATCTCATAACGATTCCGACCACTTTGATGGCATTCCGACATTAATTGCAAATGATCGAATATCATCCATACGAACTACACTACTACTTAAATATGTAGACGAGATACTAGAACGTATTGATGACAAACGTAGGAATCGCGACACTGTAAAACAAGAAATCTTAGAAAAGTACGATAACATAGCCACCTTGTCCGGTTGCAATTTAGAGGATATTTACGAATGTGGCTTTTCTTTGACAGATGAAATTTCGATAGTCGGACCAGATTTCGATTATATGCTTGACACCGTCGCTAAGCATTTAGACGGTCGTGAAGGAGATACTGTAGATGGCGAAACTGCATACAATGCTACCAGCATACAATTGGCAGTAGATATCTGCAGTCATACACTACTTCTCTCTGGCGACGCATCGTATGCCGCTATTGAAGATAAAGTGCGCGACTATGACATTGTCCAATTACCCCATCATGGCAAATCAAAGCAAGCGGATAAAATATTTGCCAAGAAATGTGATCAGATTAGCACTATATACATTGTGTCTGATAATACCGGCAATTCTAACGGAGGATCTGATGACCTAAAGACTACCGGACATAGGGTGTATAACACAAAGCACTATGGTAACATCAAACTGAATAGCCTTTTCTTTTCATGCGAATCACCATATACCGGAAGGAGCCTGGGTACAAAATGAGATATCTGATATCTACAAGTTTTGCTTCAACTGTTTCCGCACGTCAAGATTATATTTTTGATTCGATGCAGCTGTGGACCAAGAGAAGTCAAGCTGAAAACGGGTTCATTACACTAGAGAGCATTCCCACATGCTCTCTAGATGTATTATTTATTTTAGGTCACAATTCCGAAGTAGAACATTATTTAGCAACCCATCTTGCGTCTATTCATGAAGCCAATATAGTAATTATCACTTGTAGTGCTTGTACCAATCTTTATGCAGTCAAAAAATCGCGTAAAAATATATACCTTACTCGCCAAGAGGATAATAACACTGCAGAACTCCTACTTGGAACTAAATTCGGATTTACCTTCGATTTAACCAAATCCGAGCTTATTTTTTACAACAATATACATCTTGGTGATATCATCACTCGCTTGAATAACGCGTTCACTAAAATCAATTAATATTCATATCTCGGAGGTTCAATATGACGGACATTTTTGGAGTATACAATATACGCTCTCGCATAAGTGTAGGGCTTGTCGTATTAGCACCGCTACTGATTCAAGCTTACATGCTTATTCCAGAGGTGCGCAATATCTCAAGTACCTTTGTTATTACAATTATTACATTTGCACTTTCAAACTTAATGATAATAGTTGCACGTACAAACGGAAGTAAGGCCTTGCATAAGTGCTTTCCCCACAGTTTACCTGCACAGCAATATCTTCTTCCCGAAGACAATACCATTGATAAGTACACCAAAGCACGCTATTATGCCTTTTTCAAATCTCGCCTAAACGGTTTTGAAATAACAGACAATGCCACAGATATGAAAGCACACTCTGAAAGCGCTATTAAATGGTTGATTTCCCAAACCAGAAATAGTACGGAATTTCCGCTTATCACAGAGGAAAATACAAATCTTGGATTTGCATACAATCTATTGGGTATGAAACCCTTGGGAATAGTAATATGCATCATTCTAATTGTATTCGATGCTTTAGTAATGATTGCGTCTCATTGTAAAGATCTAACAGTAGATATTACACTTGTTTTATTTTGCATTATCTTCACCCTGCTATATCTGATAATATGGTTTGGTGTTATCAACAAGAAGTTAGTAAAAAACTGTGCAAAAAAATATGCCTTTGCACTACTTTCCGCTTGTGATTCCGAACTTCTTAACAAATAACGCACCTTTCGAACATCACTTTACAGGGAAGTAAATCTATTAAATTGCTATTTGTCCAAAACCACGTCTTCCTACATAAGGGAGACGCGGTTTCCCATTTACATACCTATTATCCCAGACTCCACTTAAACAACCACCATACCACACAGATATATCCTGCCAGCATTATCCCCATCACAACATTCTCTTTAAACTTATCACTCTTCCACCAGTGCTTCTTGTAATAATATAGTTTTAACTTTTTCTTCCTTTTCTTCTTCCACCAAGGAAGCTGTTCCTTAACATCAGCGAGCTCTTCTTCTGTTTCTCTTAGACTGCTGTTCAGGTATCGGTAACTGCTCCTCTCGCTTTCTATCTTCCGTTCCAGGCGTGCCTTTTGTTCTTCCTTTTGTTGCAAGAGCCTCGCGTATGCTGCGTCTTTCTCCAGAAGCGACTTCTCTAGCTGTGAAATCCTCGATTCCTTCTGCTCTATCACCTGTGCCTGTTCCTTCAAGAGCGTCTTGCACTTGCTGATAGTATCCTGCAAGTTCTGCATCGGACTTTAAGCGTGGCGTTGTGGAAGAACGGGAAAACCGACAGGAACAGCGT
>OLQQ01000712.1_pt1 | contig 15587 bp, 10 predicted proteins | sample 1672041 | NCBI WGS metagenome assembly OLQQ01 (sample SAMEA3136639, study PRJEB25190) | human gut metagenome
GCGCCGGTCGCCTTAACATATTATTAAAAGATACAATGCAATCCACACTTACTGCGCTGCATCAGGAGCTACATACGAGTATGCATTGGACATCTTTGCAGCATTGTTTGTCAGAGTGACAGCCTCTCTGTAGTAGGCAACAACAGGAGTGCCCTTATCCACAGCGTTGAACAGCTGCTTTGCAAAAGCAGGCGGCACATTGATACATCCGTGTGAGCCGGAGGTTTTGTAAATTGTTCCTCCGAAGGTATCACGCCAGCTGGCATCATGGATACCTATATTGTAGGCAAACGGCATGAAATAGCTGACAGGAGAAGAGTAACCCTCACCGACAAGAGTAGCATTTCTCTGCTTGTAAACAATCTTGTATACACCATCTACGGAACCATTCTGACGGGCGAGATTACCTGATACGAAATCAGACTCCATCTGGAGAGCACCATCCTTGTAATACCACATGTGCTGCTTTGTGTAGTCAATCTCTATGTATGTATTACCTATGTCGTCGGCGCCTCGGTAGAGAGCAGTCTGCTCGTAAACAGGCTCTCTTTCCACTGGCTTGCCTCCCTCTAAATCGGAAAGAAGTTTGGCCTTCTCATTTTTCTTGCTGACTACCCATCCGTAGTCTCCACCACCTATTTCAATAGTGTCACCGGACGATGTCTTGAATGAGCGTTTGCGGCCGAAGGTATTGTACTTGGAAGCAAGCTGCTGGACATATTTAGTGACCTTGGCATCATCTATGCTCACGCTGCCGTCATCTGAGATGCTTAGCATATCAAGGATTTTGGCTGAGTCAAGCTTCTCGTCGGCACCTTCAATTTTGTAAGTGACGGTTGAAGCAGTGTATTTGTCGAGGGCTTCTTTTTCATTTTTGATTGTATCGCTTTCCTTTGTGATTTTTGGAGCTTCATAACAGTCATCACTTAAGCTAAGCTTTGGAAGCTCATTGTCCAGGGCATCCTTTACTTCGGCAAGGATGCTGTCATATATCGGCTTGCAGCCATTTTTCTCTTCAATCACATCGTATTTGCCGTCTTTTATCTCGATGTGGGCATCCTCCGGATTTTCAATGTAGTCATCACTGAAAATGTCAAGAGCCTTGAGCTTTTCCGCCAAAGCGGCATCGTCATATTTGGACGAACCCTTTAGAGTATAGTTTTGAGATTTGAAGAGACTGACAGGCCATGTAAAAGCATTCTGGCTTTTTAGGATTTGCTCCTCGTCACCGTTTGAGACATATTCATAGGAAAAATCAGGTCCCTTAAGTGAGAAGCTGTTGCCTTTTCTATCAGTGATTGTGAGCAGATAGTCGCGGCTTAGGGCTGTATTTTTTTCTATTGCCTCTTTTGCGGTTTTCCCTGCGTATTTTACAGAGTTAATCTTTGTGTTGAACAGATAGTGGCTGCTAAAATAAAAGGCAAAGCCAAGATAAACAGTCAAAATCACGCCAAGCACAACGGCGCAGGTTATAAGTACTTTTTTCTTCATGTAAATCGACCTCCTTGGAGATATGCTGTTGCTGCCCACACCGGGGTGTAGGCAGCAGCTAAAATCAGTTACATTTGTGAAGATGTGACACATCCATATAGTCAGGCAGACCATTCTTGTAGGCTACAGCGGTTTCTCCCTGAATAAGTGGCTTTAAGTATTCGATAAGCTCAGGCTTCACATCATTGCCAGCATCATTGATCCACTCTCTTGGCACAGACTTGGCCTCGTTTGCGATATCCTTGATAGCAGAATATGTGTATTCTACCTGATAAGGATCATTTGAGATGCGCTTTAAGCATACCATTGATGCGGTCACACCCTCTGCTGCAATAGTGACACCCTTTTTACCCTGAGCAAAAGATTCCTCGATATCGGTTAATGATGCAAGATGTGAGGCACAGCGCTGGAGCACGTTTACCTCTACTGAGCGAACCTTGACACCGATGTTTTCTTTCACAATGAACTCAAGAGCCTTTCCGGCACCGCTTAGCTGCTGGTGTCCGAACTGGTCGCATGAGGCATTTGATGATGTAATGTATGAGCCGTCTGCGTCATGTATTCCTTCGGATACGGCAACTATTACATTGTTAGTGTGCGCAAGGGCTTCTTTTATATCGGCAACAAATTTGTCCTTGTCGAAATCCACCTCAGGCAGATAGATGAACTGAGGCGCTGTATTGTACTCATTACGTGCGAGAGCGGAAGCGGCAGTGAGCCATCCTGCGTCACGTCCCATGATTTCAACGATTGTTACACTCTTAACAGCATAGATAAAGGTATCATGGGCTATCTCAAGCATGCTTGATGCGATATATTTGGCGGCAGAGCCAAAGCCCGGAGTGTGGTCTGTCATGCACAGATCATTGTCGATGGTCTTTGGAATCCCTATAATTTTCACATCACTGTTGATTTTTTTTGCATAATCGGATAACTTTAATACGGTATCCATCGAATCATTTCCACCGATGTAAAAGAAAGCTTTTATAGAGAGCTTATCAAACTGGTGGAAGATGTATACATATGGTGAATCATCATCCTTGTAATCAGGGAGCTTGTGACGGCATGAGCCAAGATACATGGCAGGTGTGGTCTTGAGCTTTTCAAGATTAGCATCATCTGCAAAAATATCTGACAGATTGAGATAATTCTCATTTAATATGCCGAGTATTCCGTTTACGGCGCCATAGCAGATATCGTATTTCTCAGAGCTTTTTACTCCTGCGATGACTCCTGCAAGGCTTGCGTTGATTGCAACAGTTGGGCCGCCTGACTGGGCGACGATACAGTTTGACTGATTCATTGTAATCTCCTTATTGTGTATTTTAACTATTCTCTTCTGTAAGAATAGTTATGGTATAACTTTAAAATGACTAATGAAGGCGCATGGCATATGCACCGCATAATCATATAGATTGTAGTATCAAACATTATTTTTAGCAAGGGTTAAAATGAAAAATATGAATAAATACGAGAATTGCTTATTGTGTCCCAGAAAATGTGGCATAAACAGAAGCACCGGACAAACAGGCGTATGTGGCGTTTCATCTGAAATAAAGGTGGCGCGAGCAGCGCTTCATTATTGGGAGGAGCCGTGCATATCAGGAAAAAGAGGAAGCGGGGCAGTTTTTTTCTCAGGCTGCAGCCTGCACTGCGTGTTCTGCCAGAACAGGGAGATTTCTGACGGAAAAGAGGGAAAGGTGATCAGTAAAGAGCGGCTTAGTGATATCTTTATAGAACTGGCGGGCAAAGGCGCAAATAATATCAATCTGGTCACACCGGGGCAGTATATCCCTGATATAGTGTGGGCGGTAAACGATGCAAAAAGCCGTGGCATGAAGCTTCCTATTATATACAATACGAGCGGATATGAAAATGTGACAGAGCTAAAGCTGCTTGAGGGCATAGTGGATGTGTATCTTCCGGATTTTAAATATATGGACAGTACGCTTTCGGCAAGGTATTCAAGGGCAAAAGATTATCCGTCTGTCGCAAAGCAGGCGCTTTCAGAGATGGTCAGGCAGCAGCCGGATGTCGTGATTGACGATGCGACAGGACTCATACAAAAGGGAGTTATTGTGCGACAGCTTCTACTGCCGGGACATGTGAATGATGCAAAGGCTGTACTTAAGTACCTGTATGATACATATCGTGATCACGTATATATAAGCATGATGAGCCAGTTTACGCCGATTGCATTAAAGGATTATCCTGAGATAAACCGCACAGTGACAAAGAGAGAGTATGAAAGACTTGTTAACTATGCCCTCGAAATAGGAATCACGAATGCATTTATACAGGAGGGTGACGTGGCAAAGGACAGCTTCATTCCGGCATTTGACTGTGAGGGAGTATGATATTTACCGTTTTTCTTAATAAAATAGTAAGAATTGGCAGGCAAAAATGACTGGATTTTGTGACGCCGGTGTAGTACTATGGTTATGTGATATTTTTTAACTGTGAAGGTACTGAACAGTTACGATATTTTGTTATTACTCACATCCCGGTGTGACAGATGATAATGTTTTTAATCACACAGGATACATTATTCAATAGAGGATACATTGATGAAAAATATAGGAGAACAGCAGATAATAATTGAATGTCCGAATACTATCTTTCATCTATACATTGACAGTGAGGATGAGCTTTCAAAGGTTAAGGTGTTTATGAACAATATGAAGAATGTTGATTCGATAAGTCTGCATGATATATACAACTGGTGCAACAGACAGCATGTGCAGTACACGACGACATTTAATTATGACAGTAAAATGACCTGGACAGAAATGATAAAATCCTACATATTTTACTTCAGACAGAAGCTTAGATATGTAAATAATAGTGATAGGATGATAGAAATATGAGATACCCTGAATTTCTAAAGGATAGAGGAACAATAGGCTTTGTGGCGCCTTCGATGGGCTGTACAACAGAGCCGTACAGGAGTGCCTTTGACAATGCCATTAAAAGGTTTCACAGCATGGGTTATAAGACGATAGAGGGACCTAACTGCAGGTGCGACAGTGGCATAGGTATCAGCAATACACCTAAGAAGTGCGCAGAAGAGCTGAACGAGAGCTATGCTTCTGTTGACAGTGATGTGCTTATATCATGTGGTGGTGGCGAGCTGATGTGCGAGGTAGTGCCTTATATTGATTTTGAGCGCGTGAAGCAGTCAAAGCCGAAATGGTACATGGGCTATTCCGACAACACTAATTTCACATTTTTGGAGGCTACTATTGCAGATACAGCAGGTATTTACGGGCCGTGTGCGGGCAGCTTTGGCATGGAGGTGTGGCATGAGTCACTTACCGATGCATTTAATCTGCTTTGTGGCAGGAAGCTTTCATTTACCAATTACCCTATGTGGGAGAAGGAATCGATAAAGGATGAGAATGCTCCGTTTGTGGGCTACAACCTGACTGAAAAGTCGTGCATCAGCTCTATTCCTGCGGTGGCAAAGGAAAGCAGGCTTACCATGAGAGGCAGGCTGCTTGGTGGCTGCATGGATTGTCTTATCAATCTGCTTGGTACATCGTTTGACCATGTAAGGGAATTTAATGAGCGCTACAGTGATGATGGTATCATATGGTTCCTTGAGGCTTGTGACCTTAATGTGATGGGCATGAGAAGGGCTATGTGGCAGATGAAAAATGCAGGATGGTTTTCAAATGTAAAGGGCTTTCTTATCGGACGCCCGGCGCACTTCGGAGAGGAAATGTTTGGCATAGACCACAGACAGGCGCTTTCATCACTGCTTAGAGATTTTAATGTGCCAATCATCATGGATCTGGATATAGGTCATATGTCGCCGATGATGCCTGTGGTATGCGGAAGCATGGCAGATGTCAGCTTCGCCGGAAGCAGCTTTACAATTTCGTATGATATAGGGCAGTAGATTGGAGGAAAAATGATTAGATTAATAAAGAAAAAAGCAAAGAGTATTGTATGTAGCGTGCTTGCTGCGGTGACACTGTTTACAATGAATCCGGCTGTATTTGCAACAGAGACAGCTACGCAGACTGATACAGTTTCAAGCGTTGATGTATCAGGCAGTGACGCAGCTGATAAGAGTAACACAGACAGCACAACGACAGCCGGCAGTGAGACAAACGACAAGGTGACCATCAGCAAAAATGATAAGCCATACTTAAGTCTTGGAGCAGACCTCACACCGGATCAGAGAGCGACAGTGCTTGGATTTATGGGAATCGAGCTCACTGACCTGGACAAATACGATGTGGTCTATGTAAATAATGATGAGGAGCACAAGTACCTCGATTCATACATCAGCAAGAGCGAGATTGGCACAAGGTCACTTTCCTCAGTACTCATTACAGAGGATAAAAAGGGTGCGGGTCTTAGTGTTTCCACGCACAATATCAATTACTGTACGGTAGGAATGTACAAGAATGCGCTTGCCACAGCAGGCATAGCTGATGCTAAAATCATAGTCGCAGGACCTTTCCCTATTTCCGGAACGGCAGCACTTGTAGGCACACTAAAGGCATACGAGGAGATGACAGGCAAGAAGCTTGACGACAAGGTGACAGACGCAGCGATGGATGAGCTTGTCACAACAGGAGAGCTAAACAAGAGCATTGACGGCGATTCGCAGGATATCGAGGCAATGATTGCAGACCTAAAGAAGCAGCTTGCCGATGGAAGGCTCAAGGATGAGAGCCAGATAAAGGATGCGATAAAGGAGGCTGCAAAGGATTACGACCTGAAGCTTTCTGATGATGATATTGCAAAGCTGACATCGCTTCTTATGAAGCTTAAGGATGCCAATATCGACTGGGATTCAGTCATCAACCAGGCACAGGACTGGGCATCAAAGCTTGGCGATAAGATAAATGACCCGGGCTTCTGGGAAAAGATTGGTAACTTTTTCATGGATTTATGGGATAAGATAAAATCCCTGTTCAGCTAGAAAAAGCTACAGGAGACAGTAAGAAAAAGCAGAATATGAATCAGACAACTCCCTGAAACGTAAGCATGAGCTGCACGTTGAAGGGAGTTTTTTGATTAAAGGGTCAAAAGGTATCATCGATGCATGCTTGCATGCAATTCGATTAATCATAAATGAGGGTCAAAATACCTTTTGACCCTCATATCAATAAAAAAATAATAAATTTCTGCCGAATACATTGATACAAAGGTCATATTCTATTATAATTAAATGGATAATGGATTAATGTAAAAAATGCACATAAGAAAGATGGGATTTAATGATAAAGATAAATAAATTTCTGGCAGCCTCTGTCGTTACATTGTCATTAGCCGCATGTGACCTGGCACCATACAGCAGCATAGCAGTCTATGCGGATCAGGCGGCTAAGGTTGTGTGTGATGAGAGATACTGGGTAGCGGCGAGAAGCGGACCGGGAACAGAGTATGAGCTGGAGCACAAGCTTTCAAACGGCAAGGATATTACTATTCTTGAGCAGACCACAGGTGCAGACGGCAAGGTGTGGTACAAGGCAAAGTACAATCTGGCAGCAAATAATGAGGAGTGTGTCAGCTATATCAGGTCTGATTTTGTATCAGCAGGTACCGGCACAGCTGCATCAGACAATGCGCAGACAGGGGATGCTTCGGCAGACACCGGCAATGCGGATGCCATACAGCAGAATAATGAGGAGCAGCTTGCCCTTGCAACCGCATCGGGAGTATATGCTACAGGTACGATTACAGGTGGCAATGTGTATGTCCGCAATGCAGCAGGCACATCCGGCACTACCAAGGTTGTCTCACTCAACTGGAACCATCAGGTTGACATAATAGGAGAGACCAAGGTAAACGGTGTGGTCTGGTATAATGTCAAGGGTACTTTAAACGGCAAGGCATTTACGGGCTGGACTATCAGTACATACATAAAGGTGACATACAATAATAGCGGAGACAATACCGATTTTGTCACGGCTATGAAGAATGCAGGCTTTCCTGACAGCTATATTCCAAACCTTACAGCTCTTCACAATAAGTATCCAAGCTGGACATTTGAGACTGTAAATACAGGTTTGAATTGGGATACGGTGATTGAAAATGAAAGTGTAAACGGACTTAATCTGGTATCCAAATCAGCAGACAATGCCAAGAAATCCACAGCTGCAGGAGCATATAACTGGTCAACAAATACGTGGGTTGAGTACGAACCGGGATGGGTGTCAGCAAGCAGTGCCTATATTGCTTATCTCATGGATCCAAGGAATTTTCTTGATGAGACCAATATTTTTCAGTTTCAGAGTCTGGCATACAGTCCGAATGAGGCACTTGAAGGTGTTCAGTCCATAGTAAAAGGCACATTTATGGAGGGAACAAAGACCTATTCCAACAATGGTGAGAAAATCAATTATGCAAGCACATTCATGGATGTGGCAAAGAGCAGTGGAGTAAGTGCATACCATATAGCATCGCGTTTAAAGCAGGAGCAGGGACAAAAGGGAACGAGTCCTCTTATTTCGGGTACATATTCCGGATACGAAGGATATTATAATTATTTTAATTTTAATGCAACCGGAAACACGAAGGATAAGATTTATAAAAATGGTCTGTCTTTTGCCAAGAAGCAGGGCTGGAATACAAGAGTAAAGTCCATAAGCGGCGGAGCTGTAAAGGTGGGCAGCAATTATATAAATAAGGGTCAAAATACACTGTATTTTGAGAAGTTTAATGTAGTAAATAAAAGCTCGCTGTATTTCCATCAGTACATGGGCAATGCCACAGCGGCTCTTACTGAGGGACAGAGTCTGGCTAAAGGATATTCAGACAAGAATCAGGCTTTTGTATTTAAAATACCTGTATACAACAATATGCCATCGTCAGCAGTGGGCTTCGATAAAGCTGGCGATACCAATAACTATCTGCAGTCGCTTGCGATAAGCGGTGTAACACTCACACCGGCCTTCAATGGAGCGACAACAAGCTATTCAGCAGTTGTTTCAAATGCTATAAGCTCAGTGACTGTTTCGGCAGATGCAGTTTCAGGAAGCAGTGGTGTTTCAGGCACAGGAAGCTATTCGCTTGCTGTCGGAAATAATACAATTAAGGTAAATTGCAAGTCGCAAAGCGGTGATACAAGAACATACACTATCAATATAAACAGGCAGGCGGCATCTGCAAATAATGCAGGTGGCAATAATAATCAGAACAATAATAACCAAAATAATACAGATGTAAACATAACATCAGGTAAATACAGTATAGGTACTTATATTACAGGCATTGAGCCTGGAACCGGTGCAGCTGATTTTGTGAAGAATATAGCAGTATCAGCATCAGGTACTGTAAAGCTTCTGACAAGCTCAGGCTCAGAAAACAGCGGAAAGGTTGCAACAGGCAATAAAGTGGCGGTTTATGATGCTTCGGGTAACCTGAAAAAGACATATGATATTGTTGTATATGGAGATATCAATGGTGACGGTGCTGTAAATGCCCTTGATATGATTAAGCTCAACAGACATATTTTAGGAAAGGGAACACTCACAGGTGCTTATCTGGAGGCAGCTGATGCCAACAGAAAGGGCGATGGTGGAAATGCCCTTGATATGATAATCATGAACAGACACATACTGGGCAAATCAAAGATATCGCAGAATTAGAAATGTGAGGAAAAATATGAAGAAATTATTTGGATGTATATTATCACTTGTTGTGGCGGTGATGCTTGTTTTCACACCTGCCGAGCATGTATATGCGCATGGACTTGGCCTCAGTGTCAGCTCAAGCTCTATAGCTGTTGGAAAAACAGTTAAGGTGACTGTTTCCATGCCATCTGGATATTTTGGCACTGTAGTTATCTCAAGCTCTGACGAGGGAGTACTGAGTAACGGAGGAGATGGTGTGGCCAATATTGGTGACGCCGCAGGATATCCCACATCGCAGTCATTTTCATTTACGGCGAAGGCTGCAGGAAGCTGCACTATAAAGGCATATTGTACAGTTGTAGGAGATGCAGAGGGCAACGATGCCGGAGGTATAATTACCGGTGCCAGCACGAAGGTGACGGTAACAAGTGCTTCATCAAACAATGATTCAAACAGCAACAAGGATAACAAGGACAATTCCGGCAGCAATACCGGCAATGACAGCAATGCAAATAAAGATAATGAAAACAAAGAGGAAAAGAAATCCTCAAACGCATCTCTTGGTTCGCTGGTTATCTCAGCAGGTACGCTTTCCCCTGAGTTTTCTGCTGCGACAAAGGATTACACAGCTACAGTAGATTACAGCTGTTCAAGCCTTGCGGTTACAGCAAATCCGGCTGATTCCAAGGCGAGTGTGACATCAGTCACAGGCAATGATTCACTTGAGGTTGGAGAGAATACGGTCAGCGTTGTTGTGACAGCAGAGGACGGCAGCACAAGCACATACAATATAGTTGTTACCAGAAGAGCCGAGGATGATCCGGAGAATGCAGATAAGCAGGATAACTGGAAGAAGTTCGATATAAATGGCACAGAGTGGACTATGGTAAATGACATTCCAGAGGATGTTGTTCCTGAAGGCTTTGAGCACTCAAAAACTGTGATTGACGGACTTGAATACAATACCCTTCATGGCACCTTTGGCGATATCACGCTTGTGTATTTACAGTCCGAAAGCGGCAATGGGCTTTTTGTATATGATGCAGCACAGAATGCAGCATATGAGTTTGTCCGTATCAATTCAGAGTCACATTTTATAGTGGTTTTACTGCCTAAGGTGGATGATGTGCCTGAGGGATATAATGAGGTATCACTCTCCATAGAGGGCAAGGGTGTGGCAACAGCCTACCAGACCAAAGCCGAAAAAACCGATGATCAGACAAAGGATTTTTACCTCGTATATGCCATAAATGACAATGGTGAGAGTGGCTGGTATACATATGATAGCGTAGATGGCACATATATGAGAACCGAGCTCAGTACACCTACAGTGGCACAGGAGGAAAACGATACAACAAAGAGCGAGCTTGTCCCGGGAATTGCCAATAAATATCTTGTTTTAGCTGCAATACTGGTTCTTATTATCATTATTCTGTTACTGTTGCTTATTGTATCAGCTGTGAAAAACAGAAAATATAAGGCAATGGACTATCATGATGACGATGATGATGTAGATGATGCAGCAGAAGATGTATCAAATGAAGCTTTGAAAGAAACAACTGATGAAACTGCGGACGAGATAGCAGATGAGCTGGAAGAAGAGGTTACAGAAGAGCCGTTAGATGAAGTGGCAGAAGAAGCTGCAGAAGAAACAGCGGAAGATGCTGCAGATGAGCAAAAGATGGCTACGGATGAAAATATATCAAATGCATCCTATGTCGGAAGAACCGTAGAAATTACACCTGATTCTAAGAAAGCTGTTGAGAATGAAAACTCTGAGTTTGATTTAAAAGACGATTCAAGGCAGGAAAACGTTTCTGACACAGAAAACGATGCTGATGAGGATGCTTTAAAGAATCAGCTTCAAATGGCACTTGATGGCTTTGTCAATGATGGAAATAAGCCGTCTGAGACTATAGACAGCAGTGCAAAGGATGACAATGAAGATGACAGCGAAGATGATGATTTGCAGTTCATCGACTTAAATTAGTGAATATGACTGGAGGATATGACTTGAAACCATATACAAGTAAGGCTAAAAAAGCAATAGATTTGGCTGCACGTATATCAAAGAAAATGAATTACAGCTATGTTGGAACAGAGCACATACTGGCTGGCCTTATAAAAGAGGGCACCGGTGTGGCAGCTGAGATTCTAACAGCCTGCAATGTGGAATATGATAAGCTTATTTCGATGATTGAAGACCTGATTTCACCGGGGGATAACATCGAAGTGATGGACAGGGATGGCTATTCACCAAGGACACAGAGAGTATTGGAGCGCGCATCGGAGGAAGCCGATAGATTTGAGTGCAATGAGATAGGTACAGAACACTTGCTGATGGCTATAGTACTGCAGGGAGACTGTGCAGCTGCAAGACTTTTAAACACCATGGGTGTTAACAGTCAGAAGATGTTTATAGATATTCTTGGTGCGATGGGTGAGGATCCGTCTGCATACAGGGATCTGATGAAAAGTTACGGTACATCATACAATTCTGCGACTCCTGTATTAGATCAGTATTCCAGAGATTTGACAGATATGGCAGAGGCAGGGCTTCTTGACCCTGTTATAGGCAGAAAAAAGGAGATGGAGCGCGTTATCCAGATACTCTGCCGCCGTGGCAAAAACAATCCATGTCTGATTGGAGAGCCGGGAGTGGGTAAGACCGCTATAGTAGAAGGACTTGCGCAGGATATAGTCAGTGGCAATGTTCCGGATATTCTTTTGGGAAAGAGACTGGTTTCTCTTGATATGTCCGGGCTTGTAGCCAAATCAAAGTATCGTGGTGAGTTTGAGGAGCGTATCAAGAAGGTGATAAGCGAGGTTTCAAATGCCAAAAATGTACTGCTTTTCATTGATGAGCTTCACACTATAATAGGTGCAGGAGGAGCAGAAGGCTCGTTAGATGCATCTAACATATTAAAGCCTGCGCTTGCCAGAGGCGAGGTACAGGTAATCGGCGCCACTACCATAGAAGAGTACCGCAAATACGTGGAAAAGGATGCTGCGCTTGAGCGCCGTTTCCAGCCGGTGATGGTTGAGGAGCCGGGTGTGGATGAGACAATAGAGATACTCACAGGATTAAAGGGACTCTATGAAAAGCATCATGGTGTCATCATAACAGATGAGGGTGTGAAAGCGGCAGTAAGCCTTTCTGCACGATATATAAATGACAGATTTTTACCTGATAAGGCGATAGACCTGATGGATGAAGCGGCAGCCAGGATAAGGCTTAAGAATCTGACATCATCTGACGAGCTGCTTGCTCTGAAAAAAGAGATAACAGATAAGCAGAACCAATTGGAAAATGCTTTGTCGAAAGGAGATCTCGCAGCTGCCGGCGCGCTTATGTCAGAAAAGGAAGTGCTTGAAAATAAACAGCAGAAGCTTATGAGAAAGAACCGTCGCACAGGAGCTAAAAATCAGCCTGTAGTCGGCGAAAATGAGATAGCGGATGTAGTATCGGGATGGACCAAAATACCTGTAAATAAGCTTACAGAGTCAGAGGCAGGACGACTTGCAAAGCTTGAACAGATACTTCACAAGCGTGTAATAGGACAGGAGGAGGCTGTTTCTGCTGTCGCAAAGGCAGTCAGACGAGGCCGTGTTGGTTTAAAGGATCCTAAGAAGCCGATTGGCTCATTCCTGTTTTTGGGACCGACAGGAGTAGGTAAGACGGAGGTGTCAAAGGCGCTTGCTGAGGCTGTCTTTGGCAAAGAAGATGCCATGATACGTGTTGACATGTCAGAGTACATGGAAAAGCATAGTGTTTCAAAGATGATTGGTTCACCACCGGGATATGTGGGCCATGAGGAAGGCGGACAGCTCTCAGAGAAGGTCAGACGCAATCCTTTTTCTGTTATACTGTTTGATGAGATAGAAAAAGCACATCCTGATGTGTTCAATATACTTTTACAGGTGCTTGATGATGGTAGAATCACTGATTCACAGGGGCGCACGGTTGATTTCAAGAATACAATAATCATCATGACATCAAATGCAGGAGCTTCTTCTATTATAGAACCAAAGCGCCTTGGTTTTGGCGCTGGTGAGGATGAAAAGCAGGATCACGAGCGTATGAAGAACAGTGTCATGGAGGAGGTCCGCCGTATATTTAAACCTGAGTTTTTGAACCGGATCGACGAGACTATTGTATTTAGAGCTCTCAACAAGGATGACATGAAGCATATAGTGACACTTCTTGTAAAGGAGCTTAAGAAACGCTGTAAAGAACAGCTTGATATAGAGCTCACAGTGCGCGACAGTGCAAAATCCTTTATCGTGGACAAAGCCTATGACAGAAAATATGGCGCAAGACCTCTTAAACGAAAACTTCAGGAGGAGATTGAAGACCGTATGTCAGAGGATATTATTACCGGCAAAATTAAGCGCGGCAATAAGGTAATAATTTCTACGAAAAACAAACAAATTTCATTGACTGTTGAGTAGAATTGGATTTATAATTAATATATCAATATAGCTACGGGAGGATAAAAATGGCTGTAATAAGTGAATTAATCCGTACTGAGGAAAACGGAAAGCTCAGCTTCGGAGATTATACATTGGCTGCAAAGGCAAAGCTTGACAATTTTGAAAAGGATGGAGATATCTACAAGGTAAAGACCTTTAAGGAGATTACAAAGCTCGAAAGAAACGGACTCTTTGTATACGAGTCTGTTCCGGGAACAGCGGTTATGGATTTCGAGGAGACTGCTGATACAGTGACATTTACTGTGGAGGGACCTGAGGATGCTCAGATTACTCTTGGCCTTGAAGAGGAGACAGAGTACGAAATTGATATAGCTGGAGCTGTTGCAGGTACTATGAAGACAAATCTCGGCGGCAAGCTCAGCTTAAGCGTAGAGCTTGAGGGTGTTGATTCAGTCGATATCAAAGTATCAAGAAAATAGAGCATATTTTTAGCCCGGTGAAAGCCGGGCTTTTTGTATTTTATAAAGGAGAACAATATGGCAAAAGGAAAGACCTCTGTATTTTTCTGCCAGGAATGTGGTTATGAATCGGCAAAATGGATGGGACAGTGCCCGGCCTGTAAGGAATGGAATACATTTGTAGAGGAAACCGTAGATAAAAAGTCGATAAGTTCGTCGGGAAAAGTAAAAAAAGAATCAAAGGCGGTACAGGTTCTGCCTCTTTCGGCAGTAAAAAGCGAGAAAGAGGAGCGTATAGTGACAGGTATAGCTGAGTTTGACAGAGTGCTTGGCGGAGGAATTGTGAGGGGGTCACTTGTGCTTGTGGGAGGAGATCCGGGTATAGGAAAATCCACGCTTCTACTTCAGGTATGCAGGGAACTTTCACAAAAAAAGGTGCCATTACTTTATGTGTCAGGTGAGGAATCACTGCATCAGATAAAGATGCGTGCCGACAGACTTGGTGATTTTACGGATTCACTGGAGCTTTTATGTGAGACAAGTCTTGATATAGCAAAGGATGTGATTCAACGAAAAAAACCGGAGGTTGTTGTAATAGATTCCATCCAGACTATGTACAATGAGGAGATAGCGTCGGCACCGGGCAGTGTCTCACAGGTCAGGGAGACAACCGGAGTGCTTATGCAGCTTGCAAAAACTCTGGGTATTTCTGTTTTTATAGTAGGACATGTGACAAAGGATGGTGCGGTTGCGGGGCCGAGGACGTTGGAGCATATGGTTGATACTGTGCTTTATTTTGAGGGTGACAGGTATGAGTCGTACAGGATACTTAGAGGCGTTAAGAACAGATTTGGTTCGACCAATGAGATAGGCGTATTTGAAATGAAGGCGGAGGGACTTGTTGAGGTGGAAAATCCGTCGGAGTATATGCTTAGCGGTAAGCCCGAGGGAGCATCAGGATCAATTGTCACATGTTCCATAGAGGGAAGCCGCCCGATACTTCTCGAGATACAGGCTCTTGTATGTCACAGTTTTTTTAATAATCCAAGGCGTACAGCAAATGGTACAGATTATAATAAAGTAAATCTACTCATGGCGGTCCTTGAAAAAAGAGCCAACCTGTCACTGTCAGACTGTGACGCTTATGTGAATATAGCAGGCGGTATAAGGATGAACGAACCGGCGATAGACCTTGGGATAGTGCTTGCAATCGCATCAAGCAAAAAGGATATTATAGTGCGTGAGGATACCATATGCTTTGGAGAGGTGGGCTTAAGCGGAGAGGTGCGCGGAGTTACCATGTCCGAGCAGCGTGTGGCGGAGGCAAAGAAGCTTGGCTTTAAAAAGTGTATTGTTCCCAAAGTGTGTCTTGCAGGAGTGTCGCATATTAGTGGAATTGAGATTGTCGGTGTGGCAAATATCAAGGAAGCGATAGAGGCTGTCAGATAGTAATTGTGAGAATTGTATATAATAAACAGACAATTTAGAAAATTTGTGTTTTTTAAGGCAGTTTTACTACTTTAATTAATTGCAGAAAATCCGTTGACATATGTGTGCCGGGATGATATTATATCAAAGCTGACTCGCGGGACACATTGAGTTGTAGAGCTTG
>OLQQ01000758.1_pt1 | contig 14865 bp, 19 predicted proteins | sample 1672041 | NCBI WGS metagenome assembly OLQQ01 (sample SAMEA3136639, study PRJEB25190) | human gut metagenome
GAAACCAATGGCCGTACCCTCACCTTCCTCGCCAACAGCGGCAAAGTGATGTGCGACGGACTCACCGTAGATTTGAAGACACTGAAAGCGCCGTTAATCGACGGCACTCTGAAACTCGTGTCCGATCTCACCGAGTCCGACAAACTATCCCTACCGCTCCTGATCGACCACATGCCCAGCATCGAATGCCAAGCGGGTGCAATCACCCGACTTTGGATGACCGATGATGGGATGATGGCCAAAGCGAAGCTCAGCGAGGTAGATCAGGGCGAACGTATCCGCCAGCTTGCCGCCGACGGATGCCTGACCAACAGTTTCAGCATCACCGTTGAATTCAACCAGCGTCCCGGCAAGGACGGTATCATCCACGATGGCGAACTACTGGAAATCAGCGTCGTCTATCGTGGGGCCGACCCAAGGGCCGCTTTCACCGCAATCAACAGCCGCAACAACAAGAATGGAGACACCATGAACCCGGAACTCCTGAAGAAACTGGCGCGTACCATCGCCCAGTTCAAACTCACGCCGGACGAGGCGGAACAGCTCACCACTTCCATCGGTGACATTATGCAGGGCGCTCTCGATGACATCACCGCTGCCATCACCAACCAGAAGGAAGGCGAGGGCGAGGGCACCCCGGAACCGGAGGAACCCGTGCAGACTTCCAGCGGTCGCCAGACCATCATCATCAACAAAGCCAACCACTCCGCCCACCAGTCGGGTACTGTGAAGTTCTCGCATGATCGTAAGACGTGGCTTGACTCCGACGACGCCATGATCGCGTTCGAGCGCGCCCTCATTGCGTCCGATAACAAGGGTATCGAAGCGTTCCACCGTGAGTGGGCTGACACCGTGAACCGTAACATGTCGGACACCGCATCGTTCGGCGTTGACGGTGGCGACGTGGACAAGTTCATCCCGACTGCGGCAATCACCACAATCGCGGACGCGCTGAACACGCGCGGCTCCGGCCTGTGGAACCTGCTGCGCAAGACCGGCATTGATCGCCTCACCATCGGCGGCAATATCGCCGGTCTAACTGAGAAGACCCGCGCCCACGGCTACCCGGTGGCCTCCTACGGCACGAAGAAAAAGGAACAGGTGCTTTCGTTCGTGAAACGCGAGCTTCAGGCCGACTACACCTACAAGTACATCAACCTGAACAAGGGCGATATCCGTCGCACCCAGCGTCCGGGAGCCCTGCTCCGCTACGTGCTTCAGGAACTCCCGAACTACATCATCCAAACCATCGAACGTCAGATCACGCTCGGCGGCTACACGGACATGGCGCATTTCCGTTCCGTCGTGACCGACGCAGCAGACAAGTCGTCCGAGTGGAATGGCAACCATTTCGCGCTCTCCTACACCATGACAGATAACACTCCGCTGATGGACTTCGTGCGTGCCTCCCACATGGTTCGCGCTCAGGGCAACAAGGTGCTGCTGTGCAACGCTGACACCGTGGCCTACCTGCTGATGTCCGCAAACGCTAACGGGAATACGTACATTGCTCTCGGCGGTGACGATACTCTGGCCCGCGCCCTCGGCGTTAACCAGATCATTACCCCTGAATGGTGGACGGACACGGACAACACCACCACTATGGGCGTCATCATGTCCGCGTCTCACTACGCGGTGGTTGGCGATACCTCCATCGAGGCGTTCACCAACTTTGCGCTGTCCACTAACACCAACGAGTATCTTCAGGAGATTTACGCTGGTGGCGGCCTGGACGCGGAGAAGTCCGCCGTGGTCATCAAGCCGAAGGATTAATGAGGTGATCTGCTATGACGATTAAACAAGTTCGATTCGTTAAGGCGGACTCTCGTAACCCGGTTCAGGACATCGCCGAACTAGCGGTGTTCGACGCTTCGGGTAATCCCGTTGACCCTCCGACTTCCCTTGCCGATGGCAGCATAACGACCGCGAAACTGGCTAACAATGCTGTCACTTCCGGTAAGATTCAGGATGGCAGTATTACCGGCTCTGACCTTGCCAACAATACCGTAACCGCAGGCAAGATCGCGAGCGGCGTTCTGCCGACCAACGCGACCAAGGAAAAGGCCGGTCTGGTCAAGCAGGCCGCGCACGTTAACGACCCAGCTGGCGAAACTCCGACTAAAGCCGAGTTCATCGCGCTCCGTGACGCCTTGGTCACAGCCGGATTGATGGCGTCCGCCTGACACGCTACCCTAAACAGTAGCGGGACTGCACCGCAAAGGCCCTATCTCCTACAATGGGAGGTAGGGCCTAACTCATTTTCAGAAGGAGCGATCATGGACATCGACGCAAGCGTAATCGATCAAGTGGGAGAGACGGTCTACGTGCGATGGAAGGGTGCCGCGCTCGCAGACCTCGCCAACATCATATGCCAAAAAGACCTATTCCCGATTACGGATGATTACGTGGGAATTGTCGTAGGAGATGGCCGTCACATAGCGTTACCGGCATGGTATTCGGAAGTAACCAACGTGCAGACCACCGACGGTGTGAAGCTCGATTTTCGCGTGAACTACGATATGGGCGACGGGTGGACGCCCGAAACCAAATACGCCAACTGCCTGACTATCGCGCAATGTCTTAATGTAGGCACGGCAGTCACCGTGACCGGAACGCACGGGTTCGCCAAGCTTCCCGCCCCATTATCTTCGGTCTTGGCGGCTGTTATCGAGGCAGACCAGAGCGTTCTTGAACAGACCGACCGCATCACGTCCAAGAGCATCGAGGATGTGAGCGTGAGCTACGCGACGATCAACGAGACGGCTATGGAACGTGCGTTGACCCCGTACCAGTCGCTTATTAGCCAGTGGAGCCTATGCCGGAACGGAGTCCAGACTGGTGGCATTCTCTCCATGCCTCGCAAGCATCATCAATTACCGTGGTGGCTCAACGCTCAGGATTACATGGGGGGTGACTACGCTTATGGCAACGCTCTGTGACCCGTTCCGACTGTTCCCTAACCAAGTCCAGACGGCTACGCTTTGGCGGTACACGGCTCCCGGTCTGCCTAACGAAAAACTGGCCGACTTGCAGGTGATTGTGAAGCATTCAACACAGTCTGACCAGCCGACCGAATACGGTTCGCGTATCAGCAGTCGACGCTTCCATATTCAAACGGACACGGTTCCCGAGAACTTGCGGGAAAACATGGAATTATGGCCCGATCTCATGGTTGAATTGTCCGATGGCAGAGTGTACCAAGTCACGCAAGCCAGTCGCGGCGATGATATGGACATGGGGGAAACTCGGTTCATCACCGTGTACGGGAACCCGTATGGAAGGGATAGTCTATGAGCTACCGGTTACAGTTGTCCGCTGATTGGGCGCGCAAACTCTCCACCCAACAGTTGAACAAGGGCGGTGTGAAAATGATGACCGACATCCTCAAGATGGCACGTCAGAACGCTCCCGTACTCACCGGCGCTTTGCGTAACAGCGGACGCTTCCAACAACTTTCCACAATGAAGTGGCGTATCACGTTCGGCAACAGTCGCGTGCCTTACGCTCGTATCCGCGAACACACGAACCGGTTGCACCCGAACACGGTACGCTACCTCCAGCGGGCTAGGAACACTGCCGCTAGCCGTGCTAAATCATATTTCAACCTAGGATAGGAGCGCCATCATGATTGATCTGGCCATGTGCATGACCCTCCAAAACGAAGGCTTCGGCACTTACGGAAAGACCCTGTTCTTCGGCACCAGCCCAGTACTGGACACGGGTAGCGTCACGAACGCCGAAGGAATCTGGGTCAACGCGAACACGGTTGACATCAACGGCGATCTGTACACCGATCAGCTCACTATCAGTAGCCGCTATTTCGACGTGATCGAACAAGGCCGTCTGATGCTCCGGCTCCTGCACTTCGTCAACAATCGTCTGCATGAGTATTGCCGAATGACATGCAGCCCTATCGCTGATATTGACTTTGTATCAATTCGCGTGCATCCGGCTACCGCCATCGATATGGACGCCATCGACGGGGAAGGCCGCTGGGTGAAAAGCATCCGGTTCAATGTGGATTACAAACTCTCCCCCGAAACGTTAGAATAGGAACCGTCCATTAGTCGCCGCGTGTGCAGTCCCGCCCGACGAAAGGACAAACAATGGCTTCCTACCCCCTTATTGGCAAGAAGACAGTCTACATCGACGATATGGTGATCTCCCCCGACTACGTTCAGGATGAAGCTGGCACCATTACCCTGACTCCCGGCACTACCGAGGTGTCCTCGCAGTCCGGCACTATCAACGTACCGAATGGCTCATATGAGGAAATGGGTTTCGAGCTGAACATTATCTGTCCGAGCGTCCGCTACCTCGGTATGCTGTTTCCGGAACTGTACCATAATGCGAAGTTCAAGCGCGTTATCTCCGGTTCGCTGTCCGAGACGGGTCAGGTGCGTTTCGGCGGCACCGAGTGCGTTTCCAACACTCCGCGTGACATCATTATCCATAACGTGTGCGATGGCCATTCGTCAGCGCAGGACTTCCGTATCCCGCAGGCGCTAACCAGCGCGGGCGGCGAGTTCACCGTGAGCCTGTCCGACCCGTTCGTGGTCACACTTTCCGGCTCGATGACTCCCGGTGCGAACGGTGCCGTGGTCATGGGCGAGCTTGATCTGGCTAACCCATCGTATTACGACGAGGATTCCGGCACCATCAAGACGGAGAACGTTCAGGTCACCGCGCTTACCGCGTCCCCGGCGAACATCTCCGGCAGAGTCGGGGATCATGTGACGGTGAATGTGACGGCGTCCCCGAATGGTGCCACTGGTACAATCACCGCCACCGTAGCTGAAACCGCTAAGGCTTCCGCTACTGACAACGGGGACGGAACTTGGGATATTCAGTTTAAGCAGAGCGGTACGGGTACCGTCACGTTCAAGGATGGCACTGTTCAAACCGTGGTTAACTTCAATGTCGCCGGTGCGTGAGCATAAGTAACGCCCGCCACCAGAATTTTAGTGGTAGCGGGCGCAGGAGAGAAAAGGTCCCGAGAAAAGCAACATGATTCATAATATCACACGATTGGAGCAAATATAATGACTACCCCTGTTTTGAGCATCGACACCCGAGAAGCGTTCCGCACCCTCACCGTGAAAATCGACGGCACCGTGTACACCATGCGCCCGCTTGGCTCGAAGGACATGCTCACGATCTTGGATAATGCGGAGACAATCGATAAGCTGAGCGCTGGCGTGGCGAACCGTGAGACTTTAGAAACCGCTGAAAAGATTATCTTCCCGTTGGTCGAATCGCTTATGAGTCCAGCTGATAAATTCTCCGTGTGGGCTGAACAGACCCGTAAGCGTAGCGACCTTGCCTATCAGCGTGCCATGACCGCGTTGTGCGGACTTATGGCGAAGAACATCACGGTTGACATCAAAGGAGAATAATGAAGTCATGGGATAGCCTGCTTACCCCCGCCGAGCGGGAGAACATGCGGAAATTCAAGCAGCAGGAGAAAGCCCGTAGACCGCTGACGTCAGTTCGGATTCTTGCCGAACTTGGTGACATGTACGGGTGGCAGGCTATCCGCGACGTACTGGAAAACAACGTGGCATCCGACCTCATGATGAAATTACTCAAAGAAGGGCGTCGCGTACAACGTTTGAAGCTTGCCGACCAGTACCGCATGACGTTCGAGTGTCTCGCCGCCGCGTTCAGCAAGCACGGCGACCGCAAGATTAACACGATTATCGAAAAACTCGGGAAGGATGTGTGATGGCAGACTCGACACTGACCTTAGACGCCGAGATTAACACCGGCGATTGGAACGCTGGCGTCAAGGATATTCAATCGGGTAGCCGTCAGATCGAAGAGTCGGCGCGACATGCTGATGAAGCGTTGGGTGACGTTGACAAGTCTTCAAGCAAGTCTTCCAGCGGGTTCGGTAAGTTCGGTGCCGCCGCCGGTGCCGTTGGCGGTCTTGTATCTTCGGGTATCGGTATGGCTGTTGACGCCATAGGTGATCTTACCGGAGACATTATCGAAGCTTCCGACTCTGCGGACAAGTTCAAAAGCACGTTGAACTTCGCCGGACTGGATACGGGTACTATTGACGCGCTCACAGCCAGCACTCAAGCTTACGCCGACCAGACTGTTTATAGCATCAGCGATATTCGCAACGTGACTGCACAGCTTGCCGCGAACGGAGTACAGGGCTTCGACAAACTAGCCGAGGCGGCAGGCAATTTGAACGCTGTCGCCGGTGGCAACGCTGAAACTTTCAGCTCGGTCGGTATGGTGCTTACGCAGACCGCTGGCGCTGGCAAGCTCACCACAGAAAACTGGAACCAGCTAGCCGACGCTATTCCCGGTGCATCCGGCAAACTTCAAGAGGCGATGCTAAAGAACGGCGCTTACACTGGGAACTTCCGCGACGCGATGGAGAAAGGCGAGATCAGCGCGGAGGAATTCAACCAAGCCATAATGGACTTGGGTATGACGGACGCCGCGAAGGAAGCCGCTACCAGCACCAGCACTATTGAAGGTGCGATGGGTAATTTGGAAGCGTCCGTGGTTGGTGTGGGTACGACGATTCTTGACCAGTTCAAAGGCCCGTTGACATCCGGTATCAGCATGTTGGCGCAGAAAATCAGCGGACTTAGCGGCGTGTTTACGGGACTAGTGCAGACTATCGGCCCGATTCTCTCACAAATCGGCACAACGTTCCAGACAGCGTTTCAACCAGTTGTGGGAGTGGTGCAATCTCAGTTGCTTCCGGCACTCAAGCCGCTTATGAGTGCCTTACAGAATATCGGTAATGCCGTCATGCCTGCAATCCAGCCCATCGCATCAGGGTTAGCTACCGTGGCGAGCTACATCGTGCAAACTATGAGTGTTATCGCGACTGCTGTAACTCCGGTGATTAATAACATCGCCTCGTCGATTCAGACGGTGCTTCCGGCACTCCAGCCGCTAATGAGTGCTTTACAGAATCTCGGTAATGCCATCATGCCTATTATCACGGCCGCAATCCAGACCATTGCACCAGTGTTGTCTACCTTGGTGAGCAACATCGGGCAAACCATGAGCGTTATCGCGACTGCTGTAACGCCGGTGATTAATAACATCGCTGCGTTGATTCAGACGATGCTTCCGGTAATCCAGTCAGCGTTTCAATCGTGGGGTTCCGCGATTCAGGGTGTCATTAACGCGGTTTTCCCATTCATTCAAACGGTTATCACATCCGTTATGAACGTTGTCAACGAGATAATCACCACCGTATTGGCTGCAATTAACGGTGATTGGTCTGGAGTATGGGAAGGTATCCAGAATATCGCTTCAAGTGTTTGGAACGGTATCCAAAGTATCGTTTCCGGTGCCATCAATGCAGTGTCGGGCGTCATTTCAAGCGTGTTGAGCGGTATCAGCGGTATTTTCAGCAATGTGTGGAACGGTATTAAGGGCGCGGTAAGCAGTGCGTGGAGTGGTATCACCAGTGCTGTCAGCAGTGGTGTAAGTTCGATGATGAATTTCATCACCAGTATCCCAAACCGTATCATGGGCGTGTTCAGCGGAGCCGGATCATGGTTGCTGAGCGCCGGACAGAATATTATTCAAGGCTTGATTAACGGCATCACGAACGCCATCGGCGGAGCCATATCTGCGGTCAAGAACGCGGTTAGCGGTATCATCGATGGTGCCAAGAGCCTGCTGGGTATCGCGTCCCCGTCTAAGGTATTCGACCGTGAAATCGGTCGGATGATTCCTGCTGGTCTTGGCCGTGGCGTATCGGAGAACGAGCGTGCGGCCACTCGTCCGGTGGAAGACATGGTGAATTCTCTTCTGCCGTCGTCCATCGTGACGCCCATGCCAGTTATGTCTAGCCCGGTGAACATGAACGCGAACAGTGGCCCGCGTGTGAGCGCGCCTATCACGGTGAACGCGCTTGACCCGAACGCGGCCGCTCAAGAGACTGTGAGGGTGATTAATTTCCATTACGTGTGACAAGCCGCGCGGGTAGACTGAGGGTATGGCTATCTTTACCCTTGACCCGCGCGATGTCCGTTTGACCCTAAACGGGTTCCCCTTGTACGGAATCGACTCATACGGGTGTGAGTGGCACGTAACGTTTCAGAACGTTTCGGGATTGTTCGACGGTGTTGGTTCGACCTTGCAGACCAAGGACAAAGCATGGTCGGATGGCTGGTTTAGTAATATTCCAGTGGCTCAGGGTCGCTCGATCAGTGTCGAGGGTCATATTATCGGCAAATGCACGGAAAACTGTATCAACGCTTGGGATGCGTTCAAACGTTCGTTCAACATCACCAGTCAATCGCTTGTCGTGGAGTTGGGGAACATCAGCCGTCAGGTGCAGGTCATGCAATCGTCTTCCGCTCCGCTGGTGGAGTGGGCTGGTGTGAACATTCTCAAATTTAGTATCGGGTTGACTGCTTTGGACTCGTATCTGTACGATACGCAGTCGGTGAACGGCAATACTGGTTTGCCACGTTCTCAGGGTGGTATGACGTTCCCCTACCATTTCGAGGATATAGACACGGACAAGGGTTCAATGTGGGTGTGGTCTGAAACAACCGTGTCGGGTAGCGTGCGTCTGACTAACACGGGTAGTGCTCCGAGTCCGGTGACGATTCGTGTCGACGGGCCTGTGCTCAATCCGCAGATTGAGCACAGGTCGAGCGGGCATATTATGGCGTTCCATCTCAGTTTGGGTGAGGGTCATTACATTCTTATCAACGGTGCCACTCATGAGATTCTTATAGATGGCACCGATCCGGCACGTAGCAGTGTGACCAGACGAGAATGGAGTTACGCGGAGGTAGGGGAGAACATTTGGATGTTTAGTGCAGAGAAACCATCTGATAACGCGCGTATGACGGTCACGTTCAACCCGGCTTACATCTAAGGAGGTGCCGGATGTCTTTTATTTCTAACCGATTGCCGCAGTCGAACGGCTTATACTCGGACACGGCGCGTGTACTGTGGCAGCGTTCAGGCTTGCAGTTCGTCGCCGTCACGTTGAACGACGGCACGGTGATAGCCGAACTCCCCGACCTGCAATTAACCCACCTGACGTACCGTTTCGAGGAAACGACCAGCGAAACGGCCACGCTCCCGTGGCGCAATGCTCCACGAAACTGGGATGAAGCCACCACCCCATATCAGGCCGCCATACTTCTGGTGCGCGAATCCACTGTGTTGTGGGGCGGTATCGTGGTCAAACGCGAGCGTGCAATGCGTGGAGACGGATTATCGTTGACACTGGCAACCGTCGAACACTATCTCGATAACGTGTACGTGCAGGATCATACGTACACGAATCGTGACCAGTGCGAGATCGTGGAAGACCTCGTAACCACCACGCTTAAAAACCACCGTTTCAATCTCGTTGTCGAAGCGTCCCCGAGTAGCGTCAAACGCGACAGAACGTATGAAGCAGAAAGCGACAAGACCCTGCTAAGCGTGCTGCAAGAGCTCGCCAACGTGCTGAACGGGCCGGAATGGTGTACATCATGGCGTGCCATCAACGACGGGCATTATGAACCTGTGATGACGGTCGCCGACCATATCGGCTCCACCACACCAAGCACGACGTTCGATGAAAGCGTTATGACCACCTTCACCATGTTGGAAGATTACACAAACGGGTACGGTGCTAACGCGGTAATGGCTGTGAGTACGGCTGACGCTGGAGACCGTCCGCAATCCGATTGGATGATCGCAAACCAACCTAACAGGCCCATGCTGGAATATGTGTTCCAACCGTCCACCAGCATCGCGAACAAGAGTACGCTGAACGAACACGCCAAGTCCTCGTTGTTGCAGATGCAGAACGGTACCCAGACCATCACAATGGGGTTAAGTCTTCTGTCCGCTCCAATGGTGTATGAGGAATGGAAACCAGGCGACCTCATATCGTGGACAGTGAAAGAAGACGCCGAGCATTTCCCCGACCATAATCACGGTACCGCCCGTATCATCGGGTACGAGATAGATTTTAGTCAGGCGTGGACCATCACACCTATATTGCAGCAGGAGGACGATAATGCCGAGCAAATTCAAGTTCAGTCTAGATAGCGCGGACGCTACAGCACGCCAGTTCTCGGACATTAAACGCCAGTTGCAGGAACTGCCGCCGAGCGTCGTCAACAGCGTTAAACCTATGGTCGATCAGATCACTGACATATATGAGAAAGTGCAGACGCTGACGAACAATCTTGACCAGCGTGTGCAGGAAAGCATCACTCGCAACAGCTATACCCGTGCCGAGATTGACGTTAAAACTCAGACGTGGAACTGGGGTGTATTGGCTCCCAATCGTGGTGGTACTGGTGTCGCCAACGCTTATAACAATGTGTTTGCTTCAGGCTCTTGGCGCGCGGTGTGGGTGTTGTCTAACGGCACTATGGGCACGGCTCAGTCGATTCGTGCAGTGAAGACCGATATCATGGACGCGGACGACTACATTCCCGTTGCCGCTCTCCGCAAGGTGAAGTGGTGCATATATCGGATGAAGGATGATAAGAACCTGAATCTTGATGACGCGCAGCCGTTGGTCGGCATGATCGCCGACGATCTGGATGAAAACGGATTGGGGTTCTTCTGCGAATACGATGAAGACGGCACGCTGGTAGGTATCAACTACCCCATGCTTGGTGTGGCGGCGCTCCGACTCGCTCAACAGGTAGCGGATGAATTGGACGCGCTCAAAGCTAAGGTTGATGCTCTATCCACTGACAAAGATAAAATGGTCGTAGACGATTCGGAGGAATGATTATGGCTATCATCATGCACCCGCTTACCGCGAAAAACGGTTCACCGGAGTATACGGCGGACGATTACAGGCACGCCATCAATCCTCTATTAGTACCGTCCGATGGTACCGCGTTCAACGGTTTGTCTGGCATCCGTTACGGTTCCCCGAGTCCTTTGGTCACGGTGAGCGGCCTGACTGCTACGGTCAAGGCTCATTGCGGTACCATCAGCCCGTGGGATGGTTTGGGCGCGTACACTTACGCCATCACCACCAATACGACCGTGCAACTTGCCGACTCCACGAACAATTATAAGATCGCGGTTACGGTGGAAGACCCTTCGCAGTCTCATGGTACTACTCCGCGTGGCAAGATCGAAGTGTTCACGGCGGGTACGCCTGACTCGAATATTAATGGTCTTGTGATTGCCGAGGTGAATGCCGGTGTCGCGTCTGATGTGGCCCCGATGATTCGCAGTAACGCGATTCTGATGGCGCGTGATCTTGAGCAGCTCAATACTATTGCTGCGATGGACGGGCAGGAGGCTGTGACGATGGCTGATAATGCCCATTATGTCAGAAACGACGGAACGTGGGAGTCGTCTGATACGCCGCAGGAAATGATTGTTTTCGCTGACAGCAAGGTCATTCGTCCGTCGTCCGATACAGTCAACCCCGTACTATATTCGGAATCTGAATTGCAAACTCTCGCAAAAAAGCATGGCGTCACTGGGAATCTCAATATCCCGTGTATCAGTGTCATGAATGGAGATTGGGACACGACTAGCATCTGGATTAATGGAGTCATGCGTCAGCACAACAGTATCTTACTTAGTCTCAGTCGCCCATTGAACGCCAATACGCCGCTACGAGTCAACTCTCTCATAGGGTTCGCGCGGTAATACTCCGACCAACCCGTTTAAACCAGCGTACCGCCCTCTGCTCGCACTTCGATATTTTTCAGAAGCGGAACGACGAAGCTCTCCAATGGGCGGAACACGTCATTGGGTGTAATATGCGGGCCTACTGAAGTTGTGCCGTGGTAGTTACCATCCAAAGTTAATCCACATCTCCCAATTGCTGTTCATGATAGTGGGTATTATTTTCACGATCTAAGATAAAAGCATGATGGAAATTATCACAGCGATCATCGGCGTAGGCGGCGTAGCACTCGGAGGACTCATAACATGGCTAGCTAACCGTAGATCAGACTTGACCAGCGCGTATCAAGCTTTAGTGTCCGCTCAAGGGGATATGAAACGGCAGATCGACGCGCAAGACCAGAAGATAGACGCACTAATCAAGAACCGTGATGAGTTGCAATACACGATTGATCTTGAGACGGGTTATATTCGTGCGTTGGGGCACTGGTTGTCCAAGTTCTGCGAGATCATCGAACCTGAATTTTTGGAGAATCATCCTAAACCGTCGTTGCCTGATGATCTACGTGACCGTATTGCGTCACTTGAGGAACTGGCCGGAGATAACGACTAGTCTGTCCATGTGCATGAAACCGTTTCACGCATAGTGTCAGCGATGTTATTTTTTTCTGATGATAATGCTGATGATAAGATGATCCTATGAGACGTTTCAAACGGTGCATGATTATTATCATGTCGATCTTCGTTGTCTCGCTCATAGTCTACGTCCTGATGACGGCCTACGCCGTTTTATGCATGGCGTGGCTGTTCTTCTACACAATCAGCTTATAAAAGGAGTTTCAATGGCTTTGAACGGTATCGACATCAGCAATTGGCAGGCTGGTATAGACCTGTCTGCCGTACCGTGTGATTTCGTCATTAGTAAGGCGACGGAAGGGTGCTGGTATGTGTCAGCTGATTGCGCTCGACAGGTGGAACAGGCGTTAAGTCTGGGAAAGTGCGTGGGCGTCTACCATTACGCCAACGGCGGTAACGCCGTCTCCGAAGCTGACTACTTTGTGAACAATTGCGCGAATTGGGTCGGCAAGGTCGTATGGTGCTTGGACTGGGAGGCACAGGGTAACGGACTGGCCGGGTCTGGCGCGTCTGCGCAACAGTGGATTAGGTCGTTCTGCGATCGAGTGTACGAGCGTACAGGCTCCCAGCCTATCGTCTACGTGGGAGCGTCCATGCTTAACGATGTTCAGAATGTGGGAGATCGTGGATTGTGGGTAGCTCAGTACGCGAATATGGACGCTACTGGGTATCAGGATACGCCGTGGAACGAGGGCGCGTATGCGTGTGCTATCCGCCAGTATTCGGGCAATGGTCGTCTGCCTGGATATTCAGGCAGTCTTGACCTTGACAAGTTCTATGGTGATGTGAACGCTTGGAATGCGTATAAGGCGGGTCATTCGAGTGTGACCAACGTGCCGACCCCTTCCGCTCCTGCTCCGTCTACTCCCGCGTCTGACACGTACACTGTGCGCTCTGGTGACACGCTGAGTGGTATTGCGTCGATGTATGGGACTAGCTGGCAGGTGCTGGCGCAGATTAATAATCTGTCTGACCCGAATCTGATTTATCCGGGTCAGGTGCTGAATATCAATGGTACTGCCAATACGGTTCATCCCGGTAGCGGCACGTATACGGTGCAGTCGGGGGACACGCTGAGTGGTATCGCCGCCAAGTTTGGGACTTCGTGGCAGACTCTCCAGCAGCTTAACGGCATTGCCGACCCGAATCTGATTTATCCGGGTCAGGTGCTGAAACTGCCGGGCGGAGCACCGTCACCGTCCGTTACACCGTCACCGTCCGTTACGACGTACACTATCCAGCCCGGTGACACATTGAGTGGTATCGCCGCCCAGTACGGTACCAGTGTTTCCAATCTGGTGGCGTTGAACGGTATCGCCAACCCTGACGTGATCTACGCTGGTCAGACAATCCGCATCAAGTAGACTATTCGATAGGAGGTTTGTTATGAGCATTAATACTGGTGAGCCGACCACTGAAACAGTGGTCACCAATGAGATACCGGACGGTAATGATAATTACGTGCCGACGTTCAACGCAGCGACTCGTAAGTGGGCGTATCTTGTTTCCGGACTGGTTGGTATCGCCGGTGCGGTGCTGTGTTTCGTGAGCGCCATGCCGGACGTGCCGTCATGGATGGCTGTAATGGGTGGCGCTTGCGCTCTGGTTGGCTCCGGCGTGGCTGGAATGTTCGGCGTCCACTACGCAGGCATCTCCAAGTGAGGTAATGATGACAATTGCATCCGACTTGTTCCGCCAAGGAGCATAACCAATGTTCGAAACATTCCAAACCATCATCAACGCCGGAGGCTACGACCTAGCAGACCTCACCCAGCGCATCAAGACCATGTATGCGATGAGCGAACTTACCGAGGAGGAGATGAAACAGCTTCTCGAACAGGCGCAGACGAACGCCAAACCCGACGATTCCTACGCTCCGTTGGCCGACCGCGTGAAGGCCATCGAGGAACGGGAGACAACCGTCGAAGAGCGTCTGAACAAGCTGGAAGCCGATTCTCCGACCGAACCCGGCGAACCAGAGAAACCAGCCGACAAGTGGCCGGAATACAAGCAGCCTACCGGAGCGCACGACGCCTATCACGTAGGCGACAAAATCACCTACAACGGGAAGCACTACACGTGCATCTACGACGGTTGCGTGTGGACCCCGGACGCTTACCCGCAGGGGTGGCGTGAGGAAGCGTGAACCACATCTACACTGGTGTTTCCAAGTGGTAGACTGGTGTTGCTCCTTTCGAGCGATGGTGTGATGACCGATTAAATTAGCCCGGCACTGGTCTTGATGACTAATGCCGGGCTAGTTTTTTTTAGTTGTTTAGCAGATACTCACGGTTCCTGTATTCACTTAATGCTGGAACGGTTTCTGGATGATCGTTGTAGGCGCTGACCAGCCATCCTTTTACGTATGATTCCTTTGGGTGGGCGTGGATGCGTGCGTGGCATCCCATAGTACCCGAGCCGCAGACGGTAATCAGGTTGCTGGGTAGGTTCAGTCCTTCCCAAGCGTGTGAACGCATACGCCGGTGATGCAGATTGAAAGCGGAGGCGCTTAATGTTCTCCCACAGATGAAGCATCTGCCGTGGTCTCGGTGGAACACTTTCATACGGGTTTCGATATCAGGGTCTGTTTTGCTCACTCGGATACTCCTTCGCAGTGGAAGAAGTACA
>OLQQ01000796.1_pt1 | contig 14356 bp, 9 predicted proteins | sample 1672041 | NCBI WGS metagenome assembly OLQQ01 (sample SAMEA3136639, study PRJEB25190) | human gut metagenome
ACATCCTTTTGTTCCATAGCTTTCCATTGTAAGCACCACAATGCCGAGAGACACCGGCTATCTCGCTTCACAGAGGTACATTCGGCCTCTTGCAGACAGCTATCTGCTTTTCACAGGGGTACCGAGCATCGAAAACCCCGAGTATAAGCCTTGATTTTTCAACGCTTATACTCGGGGTTTTGACGTTACGGTACCTCTTTCAAGGCGGATAGCATTTCGCAATAGCCCTGAAGTATCTCTGTGAACGGAGAAAGGTACTCAATCCGCTACAATCGCTCCAATCGCTACAGCTGAATGACGGCGGCCTCCCAAGGATCGAGCTCACGGTTGGCGAGGGAGGCCACGGCGTGCGGGGCATCATACGTGCTGATTACCACGTTCGACTCGGTGATTCCGGCGGCGGCCAGTTCGGCGGTTTCGCGCGGTAGATCAACGGTTCGGCCGGACATGTTGACCACGACCAGCAGCTTCTCATCGCCGAGGGTGCGGGTGAAGGCGTAGACATGCGCGTCATCCGCATCGAGCAGATGCCAGTCGCCGGCCGCCACGACAGGCATGTCGTGGCGCAGCGCGATGAGCTGCTTGTAGAAGGCATATACCGAATCCGGATCGTCGAATTCGCCGGCCGCGTTGATCGCCGCATGGTTGGGATTGACGGAGATCCATGGCTCCTTAGCGGCATCCGGCGCAGTGAAACCGGCATAGACAGAGCCGTCCCATTGCATCGGGGTACGCGAATTATCACGACCGCGCGCGGCGATACCCGCCAACATCGATTCGGGCGACTGCACTTTGGCTTCCTCAACCCTTTGACGGTAAGCGTTCAGGGACTCGAGGTCACGGTACTGGTCTAGGCGCGTGAAGTGGGCGTCGGTCATGCCTAGCTCTTCGCCCTGATATATGTACGGGGTGCCGCGATGCATGTGCAGCATCAGGCCAAGTGCCTTGGCCGAACGCACACGAGATTCCTCCGAGGAGTCATCACCCCAACGAGAAACGACGCGAGGCTGGTCGTGGTTACCAGTAAACAGGCTTGCCCAGCCTGCATTCTTCACGGCCGCTTGATAACCGGCCATAATGCTCTTGAGCTTCGGCAGGTCAAGTGGCAGTGGCTTCCATTTGACGCCTTCGCAGTCAAAATCAACGTGCTCGAATAGGAAGAGCATGTCCAGCTCGCCGTTGGCGGGGTCGGTGATGTATTCGTTGCGCTGTGCGGTAACGCCGGGAGCCTCGCCCACGGTGAGGAAGCCCTCACGGCCTTCGAACACTTCACGGCGCATTTCGGCCAGGAATTCGTCTTGGCGAGGGCCGTCCGCGCAGAACGGATTCGGGTTGGAATAGCCTTCCTCACCCACGGGCAGATCGTCCAGCTCGGAACCGTACTCGCCCGGCAGCTTGCCGTTCGAATCGGTGCGCTTGGAGATCAGGGTGATGACGTCCATGCGGAAGCCGTCGACGCCTCGGTCAAGCCACCAGTTCATCATGTCGTACACAGCGCGGCGCACGGCAGGGTTCTCCCAGTTGAGGTCCGGCTGCTTCTTCGAGAACTGATGCAGGAAGTATTCGCCACGCTCAGGGCAATACTCCCATGCAGAACCGCCAAAGTAGGAGCCCCACTGGTTGGGCTCGGCACCGGGCTCGCCGGCAGTGGTGCCGGGACGGGCGGGACGCCACCAATACCAGTCGGCGTGCTCATCATCCTTGTTTTTGGACGCTTCAAACCAGGCGTGTTCATCGGAAGTGTGATTGACAACAAGATCCATCACGATCTTGAGCCCACGCTTGTGGGCCTCGGCCAGCAGCTCGTCCATATCGTCGAGCGTGCCGAACAGAGGATCAATGTCCTGATAGTCGGAAATGTCATAGCCGTTGTCGTCTTGCGGAGACTTATAGACCGGGGATAGCCACAGCACATCCACGCCAAGATCAGCTAAGTAATCAAGACGCGACGTGATGCCCTTAAGATCGCCGAATCCATCGCCGTTCGTGTCTTGGAAAGAGCGCGGGTAAATCTGATAGACCACCGCGTTGGACCACCACGGATTGGGGGTGGCGCCGTTGGTGCGGATGGCGTCGGGGATTATTGCGCGGTTGAAAGTAGTCATCATTGGCTCCTTATTGATATCTATATTGCTCGTTGCTCACAGTCTAAAAATTGGCGAATTACATTCCCATTGGAGAACTGCGTTGGTGTGCCGGAAAATAAATTTCAATCGGCATATGCGCTTTCATGATTGCACCCGGAAAACACGCAGTCGGCCGTACTCGATCTCGCAAGTATGGGTTTCTCCCGGATTCATATCAATCGTCGCACCATGGTCATCGATGATGCGGCAAGAGCGACCGCTAGCCGTAATAATGCCGATTTGTGGCTGCCGGCGCAATCCGACGAAAGCGATGACCTGTTCTGCGCCGAATCTTGCTGTGACACCGAGCGCATAGTCCGTATGTTCGGGGTCATTGAGCAGTGACGCAATGACTGGTCGGGCCGGCTCATCAGGACGCGGTAATGTACCATCTTCGGCAAGTAAATCACGCAAGACAGCCGCATCAGTGTGACCGCAGGCATCGGAACAATACACTGGTCCGCCGCTAAGCAATCGGAGCACGGCATGGACTCGCGCATGGGGATGCTCCGTCCAGAACATGTCCCAATCACAGTGGTACAGCTCCCCCATCAGCAGTGCACAGTATGCGTTCTGGATAAGGTGTTCGCCCAGCGAATCAGGATTGTGCGGTAGATAGTCGTCGCTACTACGGGTGATTGGCGATGAAGGACGATGCCAATAATCCTCCGGTGCCATGCCCATGCAGTTAATCAATGCGCCGCCGAATCGTCGTGAGGTCACTTCATCAAGCACCTGATGGCGTCCCCAGGTGGCTTCACCGTAACTTTCGGTGCCACGAACCATTACTGACGTGGAACTTTGCGAATCCACTTTGACGAAATCGACGCCGGCTTCGGCGAGTTCGCCGTCCCAGGCATCCCAGAACTGTGCGGGTTGTTCAGCACGACTTCCAGGAATCAGGCAACCATTCGCCGTGGTGGTTATTGCGGTCGGGCAGCTGGCCGCGGCTACACCCGATTCGTCCAAACCATTCCAATAGCCTTGGAACGCCTGCCACACGCCTACGCTGCGCACGCCATAGTGCGTTTTGAGCAGCGCAATGGTGTGGGCAAGCCCGTGGGGGAAACGTTGGCGATCCGCGCCAAAGTCGATCAGGGTTTCCTTTGTGCGATCCGTGTTGGACCAACCGTCATCGATAAGCACCCAGGAAATGGGCACATGCTTGGCTTGGAACTCCTCCATCTTGTTGACGATAGCCTGCTCGTTGACATCTCGCCCCAATGAATCCCAAGTACACCATCCCAACCCGGTGAGCGCATCCGGGAATGGACGCTCCTTACGGGTGCGAATACCCAGCTGGCGTGCTGCCGTTTGTGTGGCAGCTCGAATGGCCATATACGGGTCGGATGCGCAAGCGATATATGCGGCAGTGTCACATAGAGTCGTGCGACCAACCCGGTTGGAAGACAGCACGAGCCGCAAAGCCGTGTCATCAGATTCTGTTGCGGGCTGCCCACTGAAATCAGCCCGAATATCCGTGCCGCAGATAGCGACCAACACTAGCCACTCGGCATCTTCGGCATCGTTGTTGCGGCGTAACAATAACTGCGTGCGTTCAGGCAGTTCAGATGGTGTACGCACCCAGGTCGGGCGCATCCACCACTCCTTGTGCTGGTATAGCGCCAGCATGGTGTCATCGTTGCCGCTGTCGACGCCGGCCATGGTGAGCGACACGTCAATCGCATGGTGGGGCTCAAACGCTTGTTGTTCCTGAAAGGCAGCGGCGCGGTCCTTGGGCTGGGGTGCATGCGCGTTCACATCGATACGCCAGAGTCGCACCTGAGCATCACCCTGGATACCCGCACTGGACGTGCACTCATCTTCGCATGATTCGGGAACGATTGTGACGGCTTCTACCGGCAGTTCACAGATTGCCGAAGCCTGTTCGCCATAGACGGCACGACCGGTATCAAGATGGGCCGTTACCGTGCGAACGGTTATTGGACAGGTTTCGGCAATCATTGGCGTAACTCCTTGGTGTTCTTCAATGAGATTATGCTGGCAAGGCCCAGACGGTAGCAGCTGGAGGAACGCTCTCGACCTGAGTGTTCGCCTGCACAGTCGCGTCAGACACAAGTAGCACGGTCATCGGCTGCGGCAAGGCGACTGGTTGACTGTCAGAGAAGTTCGCCATCACAACCATGCCGGACGGCAAGCGCCAACCAAGCAGCGGCGCCGGACACTCTTCGTTGGTAAGCCACGAGAACTGGAAGTCCGTGCCGTTGGCCACCCACTGTTTGCGCAATGCGACAGCAGCACAATACAGGTGCAGGACGGAAGCCCCGTCACCAATCTGACGATTAGTGGCATACTGCGCAAACCATGCCGGCTGGGGCAGCCACGAAGCACCGGTGGCATTGAAGCCGAACGCCGGGCCGTCTGACTGCCACGGCAGCGGTACGCGGCAACCGTCGCGCCCCTTGAAATAATGACCGGAACGTTCCCAATTGGGATCCTGAATTTCATCTTCGGTCAAATCAAAGTCCTCCGGCAAACCAAGCTCTTCACCCTGATACACAAAGGCGGTACCTGGCAGGCCGAGCATCACCAGCGCTGCTGCACGGGCACGACGAGCGGCGAGCGCGGGGTCAATCGGCGGATTCGTGCCGTTGGACGTCACCCACTGCTCGATGTTTGCACCGCTCGGCAGTCCGAGACGCGAGGCGATACGTGGCACATCGTGGTTGCCGAGCACCCAGGTGGGGGCGGTTTCGGCAGCGAGAGCATAGCGATGCGTGCGCTCAATCGTGGTGCGGTATTCTTCGCGATTCCAGGCGGCCTTTGACATGGAGAAGTCGAATACGGCACCAAGTTCATCAGGCTTGGCGTATTGGAAAATACGGGTGGTGAATGGCGACCACGATTCGCCGACCGCATACTTGGCTGGCGTGTACTGATTGAACAGGTCGCGCCATTCACGGTAGATATCATGCACGGCGTCGCGGTCCCAGAGCGGATCGGAGCCATCGGTAGCCTGTGGAGACATCAGTGTCGGGTCGATACGGTCGCGCAGCGGCTCACGCAGGTCTTTGGCCAGACCGTGCGAGACATCGATGCGGAAACCGTCCACACCGCGATCGCACCAGAATGTGAGTACACGCAGGAACTCATGCCGCACCTCGGGATTGTCCCAATTGAGGTCCGGCTGCTCCTTGGCGAACAGATGCAGGTAGTACCAGCCGTCTCCACACGACTCCCATGCGGAACCGCCGAAGTTACTCAGCCAGTTGGTAGGCGGCAATTCGCCGTGCTCCCCCTTGCCCTGCCGGAACACATACCGTTGTGCCGCTTCCGATTCCGGACCTTGAGCCAGGGCCTCTTGGAACCAACGGTGCTGATCGGACGTGTGGTTCGGCACGATGTCCACGATGATGCCGATACCGCGTTCGTGCGCTTTGGCCACTAATTCGTCGAACTGATCGAGTGTGCCAAGGCGGGGATCCACATCACAATAGTCGGCAACATCATAACCTCCATCCGCCAGCGGCGATGGATAGAATGGAGAAAGCCAGAGCGCGTCCACCCCGAGCGCCTGCAGATAGTCGAGACGATCGATCACGCCTTGGAGATCACCGTTGCCGTCTCCATTGGCATCGCTGAATGAGCGGGGGTAAATCTGGTAGATGACGGCGTCGCGCCACCAGTCATTGTTGGTGAAAGTCATATCGTTCCCCTGTCCGATTGCTCGGTACGTATGGTTTTACCAGTATGGCCGCACGAAACACTGTTCCGGCGGCCATACCCTACATCCTCTTGCCTTCGGATCAGCCCTTAACCGAGCCGGCAAGCATGGCGCGGATGAAGTAGCGCTGGAGGAAGATGAACAGGATCATCGTCGGTGCCATGATGAGCAGTGCGCCCGCGTTGAGCAGCACCACGTCGGTCTGATACTGGCCAACGAACGACTGTAGGGCACCTGCCATCGTGCGCTTGTTCGGGTCGTTCTCCAACACCACAGCCAACAGGAACTGGTTCCAGGTGGCCAGGAAGGTCAGAATACCGAGCGAGGAGATGGCTGGCAGTGCCAACGGCAGCTGAATGGAACGGAACGTGCGCAGATGGCCTGCACCATCGATGGATGCGGCTTCGATCAGATCACGCGGCATCTGCTCGAAGCAGGAGCGCATCCACACAATACCGAACGGAATATTCAGGCCGATGAGCGGCAGGATCAGGGCAAGACGGGTATTCAGCAAGCCCATGCCACTGATCTCGTAGTACAGCGGAGTGACCAAGGTTTCGAACGGAATGGTCAGACCGACGAGGAACAGCACGTAGATCAGGCCCTTGCACGGCACCTTGAGCTGAGCGAAGGCATAACCGCCGAGCGAGCAGAAGATCACCACGCAGGGCACGACCACGATCACCAGAATGCAGCTGTTGAGCAGCAGCGGGGTGATGTTTGCCATGTTCCAGGCGTCGATGAAGTTCTCCCAGTGCGGGTGGGCAGTGAACTGGATACCTTCGGGCATGGAACCTTGCGGCTGCAATGCCGCGGAGAGCATGCTCAGGAACGGCAGTACGCAGAAGAGGACGGTCAGAGCGAGCATCGCCGTGCCGGTGATGCGAACGGCTTTGGATTGCTGCATGGTCACTGCTCCTTTCCGTTGACCAGACGCTGCAGAGGTCCGACGACCAGCAGCACGAGAATCATCAGGGTGACGGCGAGTGCGGAGGCCAAGCCAACGCTCTGCTGGGTGAAGGCCAAGCGGTAGACCTGCACGCCGGGCACCATGGTGGAGGTGCCGGGGCCGCCCTGAGTGGACATGTACACCACGTCGAAGCTGGCGAGCGCGGAGATGATGGTCATGGTCAGGCATACGCCGATTTGGCCGCGCAGACCGGGCAACGTGATGGAGAAGAGCTGACGCCACCAGCCGGCACCGTCAAGACTTGCTGCCTCGTACAGGGACTGGTCGATGCCGCCGATGCCCGAGAGCAAGAGCACCACACAGAAGCCGAGCTGCAGCCAGAAACCAATCACGCCTACCGCGTTCAGGGAGGTGGATTGGTCGCCGAGCCACACGTGGGCGAAGTCGCCGAGGCCTACTGCGCGCAGCAGCTGATTGGCGGTGCCCTTGTCGGCCAGCATCCAGGTCCAGGCCACACCGGCTGCAGCGCCTGGGATAACGCGCGGCAGGAACAGGCAAACCTGCGCGAAGGAACGACCGACCTTGGACTTCATGTCTTTGATGAGCACGGCAATGATCAGGCCGAGCACAATCGGGATGATGGAGAAGAAGATGATCAGGTAGAAGGAGTGCAGAATCGATCCGTACAGATCGGGGTCGGTGAACACGGTGATGTAGTTTTCGACACCGATGAAGGTGCTAGCATCGATACCGTTCCACTCGTAGAACGAGTACCAGATGGTCTGAATGATCGGCCACAACTCGAAGGCGATGTAGAACACAAGCGCCGGAGCGAGGAAAAGCAGGCTGACCAGACCGAGGGACATATTGCGCTTGGGCTTGACCGCCTTGGCTGCCTTATGGGAATCCATGATTGTCACCACGCTTTGCTGGTTTGGTGTGAACTGGGAATCGAACATCGCACACAACGTCGTGCGCGCGATGGGAAGGAACCAGGCGGAGCGGGAAAAAGGGAAGAACACTCCGCCCGGTAAGTGCAAGGGTTACTTGACCTCCTTCTCGTACTGAGCCTGAATGGATTCGACGAATGCCTTGGGGGTCATCGTGCCGTCAATCAGGGACTGGAAGCCGGGGATAATGGCGCTGGCCTGCATACCTGCGGTGGCGTTGTTGATGTAGTCGGTGGTGTTACCGGTCTTCACCAGACCTTCGTAGGCGGTAAGGACCTGGCCGAGAAGCTGGTTATCGGTGCTCGGAGTCTCGCCTTCGCCGACCGGCGGGTAGCCGTTGTCAACTGCGATCTGGCGGGCTTCGTCGGACTGGAGGAAGTCGAGGAAGGCGGCTGCAGCGTTCTTGTTCTTGGCGTTGGCCGGGATACCGAAAGCGGTCACGGCGTTGGCTGCGGCAGAACCGGAATCGGCCTTTTCGCCGGGGAAGGCGATCCAGCCGGCGTCATCGCCAAGTGCATCGTTGATGGAGGCGGAGTACCAGCTGCCGGAGGGGAAGAACAGGGCTTCGCCGTTGCAGAAGCGGCTCAGTGCAGTGGAACCGTCAAGGGCGAGCGCGTCGGAGGAGAAGTAACCGGCATCCTGCCAGTCCTTGATCTTCTGTGCAGCCTTCACGGCACCGTCGGTGTTGAAGGTGGCGCCATCCTTCTGGATAATCCAATCCTGCACGGTATCGCGACCCTCATAGTTGGTGAGCAATGCCTGGTAGATGTAGGAAGTGCCGCCTTCCTTGGCCGGCATCATCATGGCGAGCTTGCCAGCGTCGGAGGCCTTCTTCATATCGGCCTCGAGCTCTTCGACAGTGGCCGGAGCCTCGGTGATGCCGAGTTCCTTGGCGACTTTCTTGTTCCAGTACAGGCCGGTCATCGAGACACCGTCCGGCACTGCGTAGAGGCTGCCGGAACCGATCTTACCGTCGGAGCCCACGCGGTAGACCTGAGTCTGGGAATCCGGCAGCTTCCAACCGTAAGCATCGGCGTAAGCGTCAAGATTGACGACATGGTTGCCACGCACAGCGGAGTTGATGTCGGTGATACGGGCAATGTCCGGGGTGTCGGCGGCGGAGATGATGCGCGGGCCATTCTGCTGGGAGGTGTTGTCCGGATCGTAGGTGGCCTTGATGGTGATGTTCGGGTACTTCTTCTGGAAGGCTTCGATCAGCTGGTCATCAAAGGTCTTCAGGCCAGCGCCGTCCCACAGCTTGAGCTCATACTTGGTATCGCCAAGATCAGTGCTCACCGCTTCGGTTTCGGTGTTGGCTTTGTTGCTGGACGAGCCCGGGCCGCAAGCGGCGACGGATGCCAGGCATGCCACAGACATCAGACCGGCAATAACGGTTTTGGCGGTTCGTTCGATCCTCATTGATCATTCCTTTCTTCCTTCCGGGCGATCCCGGCTATGTCTTCCTTGGCTATCTCGGCTTAGCGTATTTGCTAAGCGCTTATGCATGAGGATAACAGATGTCGAACCGGTTCGTCAAATCCGCAACACGCAAACAAATGGCCGATTCCCGAAGAAATGAGGAAGGCTTGACGTTCCCCATAGGCAAGCACTTCCTTCTCGCGAAATTGCAACATCGGTCCCTTAAATACCTAAGCGCTTATTCATTCACCTAGGATGACGTTTCGAAGGCTCGGGCAGCTCGGGAAAAATTGAATGTGGCTCAATTTGATACCAGTACGCCACGCTAGACACATCATCCTGACGCTCAAATGCACCTTCATATCCTGAACCAATTTGTTGAAGCGTGACTCTAAGCTCACTATCAAACCTGATGGGATCAGGAATATGCCATCGGTACAAGCCACGCATAGGTGGACAATAATCGTCATGATATTGGTTTGCTATAGCCCCATCGCGCACAGAATAAAATGGATATCCTACATATGGGGCACAAAAAGTACGCTCGCGCGTATGACCATCTCGCTGCTCAGCGAAGCTCCATGCACCGCCAAAATAATCTTCGGTGCCGGTACTACACACTGTGGGATAATCGTTATCGCCATCTAGGAAAAACTTAATCTCTCCCTCACCCCACCAATATCGTTGCAACGTAGAAATAGCAAGATATGTGCCGACGTAATGGCCCCGTCCGCTGACTCCATCGAGGATTACATAGTCCTCGCCTAAAGTAGTGATTGGCTGTCTGCGCCATTGCGCATGGAAATAAGCCATTTCACGGGAGGAATACGCATTACCCAATGCATAATCAATCTGATAAAACAAAGCCGGAATAGCATGAGCGTGGTCATTGCGCACTACGATACGTGCCCGTTTACGAAACGGCATCGTGAAATAACAATTCATACCTCGTGTAGGTGCCACCACAATAGGCTCTGAGAACACATCGCAACTTTGTCCAAAGCCGCAACAGAAGAAGTCTCCTAGGGGACATTCCACAGAAGGTCGCTTTTCATCATCCCAATAGATGGCAAGCACCGCATCGCGCAGAACGTATCGATCAGCGTCACTGGTGCGATCCGTAACGGTAAACCACATGTGCCGAATACAACCGGGGCCTTCAATATCTGCCAATGTCACAGACTGCCCGGGAGCAATGTCATTCAAACACGGCTTTCCCTTGCGCGACGGCCCCAACGGACCAGTTTCACGGCAACCAAAACCCTTGGCTCCCGTTGGGTTCTCCGCATTAATCGAACATGTTACTTCGTCGCGGACAGTCGGCAAATCCGATAAAGTTCCCGCGTACGGTCCTGCCATCATCATAGGTTGACTCTCCTCAAATCAAGCGTCGCTAGCGAAAGCGGCATATAAGTTGAAGCTGTTTCTACCGCTTCGCTTCTTTGTCATATTGCGCCTGCACATTCTTTGTGAATTCCTGAGGCGTGATGCTGTTATCCAGCAGTAACTGGAAGTTAGGGATTAGCCCACTTGACTGCATTCCCGCAGTAGCATTATTAATGAAATCGCTAGTATGACCGCTCGTCAGCACGTCGGCATAGGCATCAAACATACTCTGCTGCAATGCGCTATTCGCCTTGAGATCCAAAGTAGATGATTTTGGCAAATAGCCAGAATTGTCAACAATAATCTGTTGCGCTTCGGCACTTTGCGTATAATCGAGGAACGCCGCAGCAGCATCACGGTTCTTAGCATTCACCGGAATACCATAAAATGCACCTGCATTAGCAGCAACGTTCGGCTCATCTTCACTGGTGGCACCCGGGAAAGCAAAGAACTGAACATCATCACCCAGCGCTTTGGCCACAGTATCCAGATTCCAATTACCGCTCGGGAAAAATAGTCCTTCACCATTGCAGAACCTGCTCAGAGCAGTAGAGGCATCCACTGCGTTAACACCTTCAGGCATATATCCCTTGTTATTCCAATCCTGCAAGGTGGACGCAGCGTCCTGCGCCGCCTGATTGTCGAAGGTACCAGATTTCTGCAAAATCCAATTCTGCACATCTTCCGCAGAACTGTTATTAGCCATTAACGCCTGAAAGACAAAAGAGGTACCGCCATCCTTGGCATATGTCATCATCGGCAGTATGCCGGCATCCTTGGCTGTCTGCATATCCGCCTCAAACTCCTCGACAGAGGTAGGAGCTGCATCAATACCTAGCTGCTCGGCAAGCTTGGTATTGAAATAAATGCCAGTCACCGAATAGGAGTTCGGCAATGCGTACAAATCACCGCTGCCGAGCTTGCCATTTGAATCCACTCGATACAATTCAGTCTGCGAATCGGGAACATCCCAGCCGTACGCATCCACATATGCCTCTAAAGACACCAAATGGTTGCCACGAACCGCTGAATTCATGTCGGTGACGCGGGCGATATCCGGCGCATCTTTTGCTGAAATCACACGCGGGCCATTTTGTCCAGAGACATTATCCGGATCATATTGTCCCGTGATGGTGATGTTTGGGTATTTCGCTTCGAACCCGGCAATCAGCGCCTCATCTACAGCCTTCAGACCCGCTCCATCCCACAAAGTCAGCTCATATTTTTTATTACCTAAATCAGTGCTGACCTCAGTAGGATTTGTATCACTTCGTGAGCTACTTGCCGAGCCGGGACCACATGCAGTCAGACTTCCAGCGATAAATATCGCAGCAAGCGCCGCGCCGCTGTTACGCATAATCCTATTCATCGGTTACCTCCTTGCATCCTCATCATATGCAATCGATATTTCTCTTTACTGTCACCATTTTTCGGCGGCAATAAAATATATTTGCGATATCGATTACGCACATCGTACATCTTTTTGCGGAACCCGTCAACCTTGCATCACACCAATGGTGGCCTTAACTTCAAAATCCAGATACAATACAATCGATTACGCAATGCAGGAGATCCCATGAGCGAACCAACAATCTATGAAGTAGCCAAGGAGGCTGGAGTCTCTGCGGCGACCGTATCTCGTGCAATCAACGGACGTGACCGCATATCGGAAACTACTAGGCAAAAGGTATTTGATGCATGTGCAAAGTTGGGGTTTTCAGCATCGAAAACAGCCTCCATGCTGCGAACGGGAAAGACAAATCGTATAGCACTTACCGTAGGTAACTCACTGGCTGGCTGGTTCAGTTCACAACTAGCCGAAGGCGTATATTCCGTGCTCGCATCCCAAGGATATGACTTGCTATCATACCGACTTGCAAACGCCGATCAAAGACGCGATTTCTTTTCCTCAATGCCAGTGAAGCGCAACGCAGACGCGGTCATCATCTCCTCCTTCGACATCAGCGAGACAGAGAGGCGAACCTTAGAACAACTCGGTATGCCAGTCATCGGTGTCAACACCATCGGGCTTACGGAACAGCGAGATATGATTTCCATCGGCGTAGACGAAATTATAGCAATGCGACAAACCGTTCATCAGCTCGCAGGACTGGGACATCGCAATATCGCCTTTATCTGCAAGCAGCAAGACAGTAACGGATTCATATGGGAAGCTGACCAACGTATAGAAGGGTTCCGTCTTGGCATGGCGGCTGAGGGACTCAACTTGCCCGACGGATACATCATCGCAGTACAGGACAACGAATTTGCCGGAGCAGAGGCACTCAGTAGCCTGCTCGCACTCTCCCCTCGCCCAACCGCCGTATGCTGCATCAGCGACGAGAATGCCATTCCTCTAGTCCATGCGCTTCGCTCATACGGATTCCGCGTACCTGAGGACATATCCGTCATCGGATTCGATGACTGGCCAATGGCACAAGCGCTCAATATATCAACCGTTCGGCACGACCCTCGGTCCTACGGAGCATTAGCGGCAGATGCCGCAATCCGATTATCACGAGGCGAAATTCTGACAGAAAGTTGCATCGTTGTTCCCACGACGCTCATGTTGCGCGGCACCACAGGCCCAGCACCTCGAGATTAAACATCGACAACGTCCGCATTTGATGATGTGCATATCATTATTGCAACAGCGAAACAACAGGTACCAGCCAGAGGAAGGACGACCGGGTAACAGCCACAAGGCGGCCACCCATTCACCATGAAACGCGCGACCATCAACGACGTAGCTCTCACGGCCGGAGTCTCAACTTTTACCGCATCCCGCGCTTTGCGAGGTAAGGATCACGTGGCAGCAGCTACGCGGGATAAGGTGCTGAAAGCGGCCAAAGAGCTGAATTACACCGCGTCTCGCTCGGCGGCGGCGCTGGCAAGCGGACGCACCAATCGCATTGCCATGCTGGCTCGCGAACGGCTGGCCGGCTGGTTCATGGGCGAATTATTCGACGGGCTGTATGACGAACTGAGCCGCGCACGCTATGACTTGACCGTATACCGAGCCGGCAGCGTCGAGGAGCGTGCGGAATTCTTTACTCGGCTGCCAGCCAATCGTAACGCCGACGCCCTCATCGTATCCGGATTTTCCGCCACCGATGAGGAAGCCGACACGTTGGCCAGCATGGGTATGCCCATCGTCTCGGTGAATTCGCCGTATATCAGCTGCTGCCAAGCCTCCGTGGCCATTGATGACGAGGCGGCCGAAGCCATGGCAGTGCGTTATCTTGCGGCCCTCGGGCATCGTCGTTTCTGCTATGTGGGGCGCACCGATCCGCTGACCGGCAAGGAATGGGGATTCGATGCACGCGCACGCGGATACAAAGATGAGATAGTCTCGCTTGGCCTCACCGACTGCGGCATCCACTTCATCGACTCGGAATCACCACGCTCGGCCAAACAAGTCATCGCCACCATGCTCGCGCAGCCTGAGCGGCCGACCGCTATCTGCGTGTGGTCTGACTACTACGCATTGCGCGTGGTACATGAGTTGCAGGCAATCGGAGTACGAATCCCCGAAGACGTTTCGGTCTTTGGCTTTGATGGGTCCGACGTGGCGGAATCCATTGGATTAAGCACCATGGTGCCAACTCCCCCGCGCGAAATCGGACAGATTGCCGCGCGCAAGGCACTGAATTTGGTTGAGGGGAAGACCTTGGACGACCCTCATACGACTGTACCTGTGGCGGTCGAGCCCGGCGCGACCAGTGGGCCAGTGCGGGAATAGGCGATATGGGAAAAGCCCCCCTCGGCGGAAAACCGAAGGAGGCTTGGGTGGAGCTGCACTACTTCACAGCGCCTCGCATGACTCCACCGACGACCCACTTTTGGGCGAAGATGTAGACGATGAGGATCGGGGCCATGG
>OLQQ01000810.1_pt1 | contig 14181 bp, 20 predicted proteins | sample 1672041 | NCBI WGS metagenome assembly OLQQ01 (sample SAMEA3136639, study PRJEB25190) | human gut metagenome
ACTTCATTGTAATATTTACCCTGGTATTCTCTTGCTCTGATTTCAAGATGGGCAGTAATAGTATCACCCTCTTTCAATTGAAGATCACACAGGGTGCCCATTACATAGAAATACACCTCTTTGGAATACATGGAACCAATTTCCTCAACGAGATAATTTCTCTTCTGCCAAGGATTACCTGCCTTACTTGTACCAGTCTGTAACTGACCTACTTTCTTTACTTTACAATTTAATACTAAATCCATTTTTTTATTTTTTATATTTTTCCTCTTTTATTTTATCCAATTCTCTCATCGCGGACAGCCTTCTTTTGTGAGCGTCCACCCTTATCCAGAAAACCTTCCAGCTAACTTCCTTACCGTTAGTGGTGTTCTCTTTAAGTATCTTGCCACATTTAAAAATCTCGTTGACAAGATAATCATACCGTTCTTTATCATAGCAATATCTCATGCGACAAAAGTAATATTAAAAAATAAACTAACACAGAAAACAATACTAAAAATAGTTAACTAAATGGTTAATTCTTCCTCTTCCTCTTTCGACAATGCCTCTACATCACCATCTTCACCTTTAGGGAAATACAGTTCGTCAAGATAATTGCTTGCTTCACTCTTGTCAGTGAAACTCTTTATAACACTCCCCCGTTTGCTAACGACACGGTAACTAATATTATCCCCTGCTACAACTTTGTAACAATTTAAATCATCCACATCTACAACATCGGGAGCATTATCATCAATACGCATCATGCTCAATATATGAGAATACTCGTTCACCTTCACCGTACAGGAAAAAACATTAGGAACTGGTTCTACTATCAATCCGGCATTTATCAATGAATCAAAAACAGAACGCCTAGGCTTGTATTTCAGTTGCCTCCTTATAAACTTCAACGTTATCATATTATCTCCCCTCTGTGCGGATAATACACACAAACGTAATACCCGTAACGCATCAATACTACATAGAGGCGAAAGGTACTTGTACAACTGGACAGGAGTAAATTTATGGTAATAATCAAATACTCCCTCTTCCTCTATTTCCCTTACACGCCTTTCCCTTTCTTTATTCCTTACCGTCAAATTAGTGGTTTTCCTTACAGACATAGACTACCCTTTCCATGTATCGTTTTCCTTTATCCATTTACGTTCGTCATCACTAAGATCACCTGTTGATTCACGATGATATACACACTTGTTGCATAACCCTGCCTTGGCACGTACACACTTGTCGCAATCGTATGGGAAAAACGCTATGGTAGTCTTGTCATAGAAATCCTCACTAGCATCATCATCAGAAAGCCAACCTTTGAACTTTGCAAGCATATCAAGCGCACCTTTCACATCCTTAAAATCAGCAGTGTCTATATCAGAACGCTTTAGGAAACTTTCTATAAGGCTTATCGCATCTTCAAATTCAAGGTTATCCTTGTTTATTAAAGTCTTTGTCTTTTCCTTATTCTCCCCTTCCAATACACGCCTCATGGATGGTGTCACATAATCGGAAGCAAGCATGGAAGATTTGGCATAATTGACAATCTGGGTTATTCTTGGAGAATTAACCCATTGCTTGGCTTTCATAAGCAAAGAACGCTCTGACATACCCTCGTCAACAACGTGTGTAGCCCTGTAAAACAAGACAGGATTGGTATCTATGACATAAGCGGACGCAGCCCATAACTCCATCTCATCCGCATCATCAATATGCTTTGCTATATCAATCTTCTTCTGTTTTTCATCGTCAACAAGAAGATTGTTACTAAGGGGAAGTTTACCCCATCCTTTATTCAAACCCATTACCTTTCCTCCTTTATCCTAAATTTTATCTCCCTTACTCTCTCGTCAAGTTCAGAAGAATATTTTAAAAGATTGTATATGCTACTCCTGTCAATACATAGGAAATCAGAAATATCAGACATACTTAAACCCATGTCACGCATAACACAGCACACAAGCGCACGGTTCATAACAATATCATGCTTCCTACTTTTCCTGTTAATATCAGTATCGGAAAGACCGCTTGCCGCTAAAACTCTCCGATACATCAAAGCATTGTCAGCCTTTTTCCCCATTTCTCACATTTTCCTTATCTACGATCAATTGCATTATATCAGCGTAACCAGCCAAGTCAACCATATTGTCACGCTTTTTATGGAATCCCTGTCTGCATAGTTTTACAGCTATCTGTACAGCAACACAGTCATAAGGAGATAATTCCTTCCCCGTAATCAAAGAAGCCATCTTGGAAATATTTTCAAAATTGACTACTGCATCACCATAGTCAGACTGTCTGCTGTTGTTACGGATATCCTTTGCTTCATCAAGGATGCTTCTCTCTTTAACATGATCAACATAAGCAATACAATCCGAAAAAAGAATATATTCTTTACCCTGATCATCCGCGCAAAGAAACTTTTCACCATTCTCAAAACAGTATTTAACAGTGACAAATTCACCGAATACATTTGACTTGCTTACAGAATCTTCACCGTGAAGTGAAATGTATTTATCACGGTTTATAATTTTCACCCTGCTATTCAACGTAACTCCGATCATAACAAATCACCAACTTTTATGTTATCCGCATCCTTCTTGTCAGAAAAGAAGATACGGTCATACTTAGTTTCACCAAACTCAACAAACATAGCTAAGATAAAATACTTGTTCAATACACTATCATAACCCTTGTCATAAATCTTGTTTATCTTTTTTGTTTTCATACTTACTTACCTGTATTGTTTGTATGACCAAAACCTCCATCGCCCCTATCCGTTGAATCAAGGCTTTCAACCTCAACAAATTCAACCTCAATATAATTACTGAAAAGAAGCTGAGCAATCCTCTCCTTGGCAGCAATATAGAAAGGCTCTTTCTCAAAACTCTTCACTATAGCACCGATACAACCAGTATAATCACAATCAATAACACCATCCAACGCATCAGCGTCATGGTACTTCCCGTCAACACCAATAATACCTTTCAGGGAAAATCCGCTTCTCGGCTTGATAATAGCCTTCATATTTGATGGCATCTGAATGGCTATACCAAGTTTAATCAGATTACGACCTTTTCTTATCAACGTGTTGTCAGGAACATACAAATCATACCCGGCAGCACCATCAGTTTTTTTTTGGGGAAGAACTGCATCCCGTCTTAATTTTACAAATTTTACTTGATTCATTTTTTATTTCCTTTTCTCTTTAAATCATACATAGCGCATTCCCTGCTTCGATAAATCTTGCTTGCAGGATAAATCACATCATTAACAATAACAAAGCCGACAACAGGATCTGTAATGGGAACAACTTCACCATCAACAATAGTAAAATTATTCTCGGATAAAAGCCTTCTCATGGCAGCAATCTGTTCGAGAGTAGCCTTTGAGATATCATAGTTGTTAGAAAAGTTAAACTCTAAATTACAGATAAGAACATTCTTGTCCTTATATAAGAAATTAGCTTTCAAACCACCAGTATTAATAAATACATAATCTATTAAATCTCCTGTTCTGCTTTTAGCAAACAGGAAATCTCCTTTCTTGAAATCGTCAATCTTGACTAGTTCATAAGTGCGCTCATCAATCTTCTTCAATGAATACCCCTCAGGTAGTTTTATTACACTTGCATCTGTCTTACCCATTTCTTTCATCCGTATTCAATCTGAATGCAGCTTCCCTAGCCTGATCCTTCGTTCTATACAACTCTATTTTTTCAAACATACGACCATCATCACAGTCATACGTACATAAGGTGACAGCCCACATATTACCACGCGGAGAATAGAAATACTTACCGTAATCCTTTCCCATCACCTTACCGTCAATCCTTATTTTCCCTTTATTAGCCATAACACGACTTATTTCCTCACCCCAAACTTTTTCCTAAACTCATCAATAGAGCACGCTATTCGCTTACCAAGATGGTCTACATACAAAACAGCATCTTTAATCATTCGGTCATTCTCACTAAGCATGTGGATAATACTGTCAACGACACACTCTTTGCCGCTACCTAATTCAACATACTTATTACCCATGACAATACAGTCTTTTTCCTTCAAAGGAACAATACGTTCAATCTTGCTTTCACGATATTTTTTCAGTTTTTCAAAGAACTCACGGTGCATGACACGCTCATTCTCATCCATGATATAGTAAAATTCACAGCAAATATCATGAACATCCTTTACCGTATTAATCTCATCAAGGTTGTCAATCACATTCTGCAATGCGTCAAAGAAATTCACATCATGCTCATCCAACGCTTCTTCCATCATTCTGTCAATGAAAGCAATAGCTGCGTTCTTGAAATCAATATCATCACAACTAAATCCCAAAGAGATATAATTACGCAATGAAAGAAGATTTTCCTTAAAATCAATTCCTATTCCAATATCCATTTCCTAAATTCTTTAATGTTAATACTATTCAAATTATTAATAACAGCATCTCCGATATCATCGTTATGCTTCAATCCAAAAGACAGGATAGGGTGTTCCCACCATCTTGCCACACGTCCTTTGTCACCCCACAAAGATATAGCTTTATTATCAAAGTCGGGGAACAAAATAACATTTTTTGGCAATTTATTTCCAAGCTGGTTCATTCCGCCACAAGCTATCCATACAAAACCGTTACCAAAAGCCATAGAAGCTATTATGGCGGTTTTTTCCGATTCAACCATACAAGTTATCGCATCGCTGCAATAATCCCCTAAAAACGGCTTAAAATAACCACGATAGGTAAACCCTTCTCCCGTAGTAAACTTCCTGAAAGCATGGGTTTCCTTCTTCCTGTGACCGTTCACCCCATATCTTATCCTGTTGTCATGGCACACATTACCATCCTTGTCGGAATACCAGAACACAGCGGATTCCCTTCCAAGACATCCTACCTTATACCTTGAAAACACATCATTCACGGAATCAACACCGAAAACACCTGAAAGGTACTCGTACAGGTTATTACCCTTCCAATGCCCGGCATCGCTAATCCTGTCAACATACTTCACATCAACAAACCTTGATTCCTGTCTACCCGAATCATACTCCCTCTCGTAAAAATCCTTCAAACTCATCCTGCAACCTTCCGGGCTTGACAGAATCCTAAAAGCATCAGAAGCACTACTGCAACCGGGAAGATAAGACACGAGAAAGTCAAACAGGTTGACAGAATCACCGCCCTGCTCGGTAACGGTGATACTGCCCGACTTGTTCATATAGAAAACCAGCTTATCCTTCCTGCTATGGCTCTCCAGATTTATCCGGGCAGGCAACGTCCACCGCTTACCCCTACGCCTTAAAGGAAGTCCAAGCACAGTATCAAGATTGGAAAAAATATAATCATAATCAATACTAGCCATGTCACTACTTAAAATTACGCCATCCCTGTTTTATATCCCTAAAGAAATCCTTCAACGTATAACGATAACCGTCAGGATATCCTAGAAAATCAGAAAGGCATGAAACATACCCACAAGGCTTACGTCCACCCGACCATCGGTACGCCATTTCAGCAGGAACCATAAACACAAGAAGAACAAATACAATGTCAACGTATATGAGAAACATGACAAAACGAATAAAACATTTCATAATCATTCCTCCACATCCCCTAATAGAAGTTTCTTCGCATAACGCAACGCAAACTCCCAATTGTAATAAAACGTACCTAGCAAATCAAAGAACAGGCTATACACGGCATTCTTGTAACCATCGGGAACGAAATACATGATATCATCCATCATACGGATATCATCACTGAACCTAGCATTCTTTGTCGTATAACGCCACAAACCGCCAACGGCAAGTATCTTGGCGTGTTCATAAACATGATAGTCAATGGAATATACATCACAAACGTAATCATTAAACCAATCTTCATTGTCTAGTACACCACTAACAGGGCTTGCCGACAAAATCATATTAACAAACACACCAAAATGACAATACTGCTCTATCTTACCCGAATCATTATCAAACTCAACCTTGAAAGCATCCTTGCCACTCTCATTAATACTGGAAACCATGTCACTTACGTAAAGCGTCTTTAACCACTGGCTGAAATTATATCTTTTCAAACCAGTCCTGTTACGAGCTTCATTTATCGCACACTGGGCATCAGACACACATACATACCAATCAGAAGTAACACGAATACTTCTATCAAATAAAACAATCTCTTTATTATCCATATACAATAAAATTTTTCAGCAAAAATACACATTAAAGTAATATGGTAAAAACAATAACGATTAAATAATGTTTAGAGAAAATAAAATAAGCCTATAAAGATTATTTTATCTTTTCCAATATAACTATATATTCGTTGCACATCGTGCTTACCTTATTCCCACTTTCATTTGTTGGGCTTGCTTTAGAAGGCATTCTTTTGTTTGGTATTTCTCTTACTAAAGTATTTATATGTTTGAATCCATTTTTTTCAAACATTTCAGCAGTAAAGAAATCAAGATGTATTTGTATGCCTTTTACAGTTCTATTCCCTACTACATAGCAAACAATTCCTCCTGGCATTATTACTTTGGCAACATTTGATATAGATTTAGAATAATCATTTAAGAAAGAAATGACGTCATAATATCTATTGATATCATAAGATTTTATTTTATCTAAGGCATCTCTTATACAAATTGTTGTGAATGATTCTTCTGTTTGCTTTTTCCCACCCATTAAAATGCAGTCAAGGTTTTTAGCGTTTTCAAAGCCAAACCATTCATTTGCCCATCTTGAAAATTGGCCGTATGCAACGGTTGTTTTACTATCTCCATAAGGTGGAGAAGTTACTACCATATCAACTGTTTCAGGCTTTATAATTTCCTCTGGAATACATATACTACTGTTGAAATCATAAATCCCTACTTTACTATCTTTGTTTGCGTTATTGAATTGAATAAGCCCTTTAATATTTCTTACTGTTTTTTCTTCAAATAGCCTAAACACGTCTGGCTTAAATGTTTTTATCTTTTCTTCTGGCATTCTGAAACGTTTGAACTCTCCGTTTCTTGTAAAAGATACTTCTCTCACAACCTCAGATAAAACAGTGTTGAAAAAGTCTTTAAGTTCTTTAGGTATATGATTATTTATAATCTGTGATAAATACGATAATCTCATAAGACTATCTTCTGAATACCAATAGCTATAATTTGAAATATTATCAAAGCATTTTTTTTCTACAAGTTCTTCTTTATATTCAGATAAGTAAGATTGTATAACACTAAAGTTGTATTGTATATCTTTCTCTTTATAATGTGTGGTCTTTACTTTGCTTATTAGTCTTGCTAACGGGTTAATATCTGTTCCTATTACATCTATCCCTTTAATTGATGCTTCTACCAGTGAGGTTCCACTACCCATATATGGATCAAGAATTAGTTTAGCACCTTCTTGGGGAATGTATTCTTCAATTAAAGTTCTTGCTATTTGTGGAATCATCATTGCCGGATATGTGTGATAACAATGAGTGTATTCCTTTGTATTTGAGCCTTTGAAACTCCATCTGTTATCAATAGTTCTTTTATACATAAAATTACTTTATAATTGTGGGTACAAATATAATAAATGCCAATTTAAAACGGCAAATCCTCCTTCATTATATCATCAGCCTGTTGGAGAAGATATTCGTCAGGATTATACTTCCGTCTTAGGACAACCTGAAACAGCCTGTTCCTATTTTCATCCCACGCGGAAGTGACGGAATAGCCTTCCTGGCGTATCATGTCAACCATCTTTCTCTTGCTGTAAGGTCTTACGCCACAGTCATTGCAGTATGCTATGTATTTCACATACAGGTCACGGTCACGGATAGCCGATTCCTCAATATCTCCCGAAGAATCATACCCCGAATCGTAAAGATACGACAGGACACTGTTGGAATCACGTCTGGCATTCTCCGTAACGGATTCTATCGTATAACTTCTCGTAAACTCACCCTTGTTCTTAACAAACCGTCTTGCACCCTCTATTATCCAGTTGATAATGGCTGCCGATTCCTTTGACAGCTTCAACGGAAGAGATCTGTCCTGTTCCGATTCCTTAAACACACGATAGAACGGGATAACAAGAGAGCGTCTGAAATGACCGTAAGTCTGGTCCGAAACAGAAGGCATCTTGTTAAGATTGGCCATGAAAGGCGGCATCATGTCGGCAAGGAAAGGCTCACCGAACGGAAGGCGTGCCATAGTAGGCTCACCGGATATGAACTTCTTATACTTTCCACCGCTCACATCCTTCCCACCCATCTCGGAAGCATAGTTGAGCAGCTTGCCGTTTATCATAGCTATATTGTACTCGCACGTAGACTTGTCACCCGACAGGTCAGCCATCTCCATATAAGAAACATTATCCTTCCCTAGCGCGTTGACAACAGCGTCAAAGAACACCGACTTACCGTTACTACCACAACCGAGAAGGTAACACATCTTCTCCATCTTGATCTTCTTCCTGTCAACAAAGGCACACCCCACAAACTCCTGCAAGGCATCCTGTGTGTCCTTCACCGGGATCACATCGTCCAGAAACTTCTCCCACAACGGGCTGCGCGCCAACGGGTCATAATTGATATTGATACGTATGCACGATTCTATCATAGGGGAGAAATCAAACGTTTCCATCGTTTCCGTGTCAAGGACACAATTGTCAAACGTGATGAAGTTACGCTTCGGATTGAATATCTCATGCGTCACATTCTTCACAATGGTACGATAGAAACGCTCGCTCGTATCGGTCATGTACAGTTCGCTAAGACCGTTTATGCGGCACAAATCCATGCACAGGCGCATCAGATCCTCCTTCATCATGGGAACGAATATCTTCCCGTCAAAAGCCATGATAGAACCGCTCCTGTGGCGTCTGAAATTGCACTCCCTGCACGCATCGGCTATATCCATCTCGACCATAGCGGATATGGAACGCTTCCACTCGCCTTCATCCCTGGCTTTACGGAATCCTCTACCACCGCCCTTGTCCGCCAGCTTGCCCATAACGGAATCAAGGATGTATTCATAAGAAGCCTTTGCAGATTCAGCGACAGTCATTTTCCCCTCCTTTCTCTACCGATCCTACCGATCCTACCGATCCTACCGATTTCTCCCGGTCCACAACCTTCCCGAACATTACAACGGGATACAGGTCATAATCGTCCGTTGATATATCAGGGCGTGCGTCCATATCGTCAAGCGAAGAGTACACGTCCGCGATGTGCTCCAGCTTCCGACACACGATGGAATCACGTCTTATCCCATAATACTCTATAAGGTCAGCCATGTACTGTATGGTAATGTCCTTGAACCATGTGAACGCATCATCACGTGTCTTTGCCCCGTCACAGCAGGTATTGAACGTGTACCCGAAACGCCTCATTTTCACGAAGTAGCTGTTCCGCCACAACGACACCGACTTGTCCATCTCGTTCCCTGCGTTACGTATCGCGGTGACGATGCTTCCGGGAATGAGCGCGCACCGTGAAACGCGAGCGGCGGAAGGCTTCCCGTTCGCCCCGATACCATCCACCATATCCACATCGGGCACGAACCTTAGATCATCCACGCTCCTTCCGCCCACAACGGACGTGTCATGCCGCATGAGATAGTCGGCATCCACGATATGCCCGTACTGTCTTACCTGGTCCTCGCACCACGAAGCGAATCTCCTTAACGACCTCTTCCACTCGGAAGGAAGCACATACCCGTACCTAGAGCATATCTCCGCTATACGCTTTCTCTCCTTCTCCCATTTGCCCTTCATTTTCCTCTCGTACTCTAGCACTTCACCCTCCACGCTGACACCAGCTACCTGTGCAGCCATAGACCTTGCAGTTAAAGGTACGGGCACGCGCCTGATGAATGACGCTTCCGACACAAGAACCGTCCTAGTACCGTCCTTCAACGGCTCGTCAAGTTTGAGGAAACACTGTCTGTCCGCAACGTTAACGAGCGTAACCCATCCGAACAGCCGTGTCTGAACCCTCATGCCCTTGTACCAACGCTCCCTATCGGGCATTGCATCGGACAGGCAAATGACACGCCTTGATTCGGGCAATCTAAGTTTAATCTCTATTTCTTCTTCCATATTTACACACACATTTATCTGATTTCACCTGCAAATATAGCGCAAAAAACAATACGAAAACAAGTAGTTAAATTAATTAACTGCAAATGTTTACGTGGTTAACAAATGCGTGTCAAAGAAGATAGTTTATCTTTCTTTACACAAGATTTTTTACTTTCACGTCCACAGTATGATTTGAACAGGAAAAGTAAAAAATGTTGATTGTTGTTATTTTTTACTTTTGTTATAATTTTTCTCATTTTAGTTAAAATGATTTAACTGTAATTTTTTATTTACTTGCTATTTTCTACGTTAAGAAATGTAAAATTGACTTAATTTAACATAAAATAAAAAATATCAACACCGATAGTTGCATGTGCAACTAATTGATTCGGGAAAATTCGTAAAAAACCTACGAAATTCGTTGATTTTTCGTAGACTTCGTAAACTCTTCGTTTTTCAACATTTGTCAAAAAACTCGCAAAAATTAGTGGTTAAATAGCTGAAAACAAGATATTTAGTCTTGTCAAAAAAAATTGAATCGTTGATCGTAAAAAAAAAATTCTCTATTAATTTGTATATTAAATGTTAAAAGTAATATATATTTACAACATATACATACACGTACACCTTACATACTCTATTACAATACATATACATACACAATGCATACATAACACATACACATACAGACACCAAACTGCATACGTAATTTAGTATAGATACATATCAAAACGACGAAATCAACGAAGAATACTGTAAACCAATAACTTATACTGCAAAAAAAGACATAAAAAATGCAACCACACCTACGAAACACACCAAAAAACCTACGATTTTCGTAACTTTTTATGTAAAGATTTATCCGATTTTGTTGAAAACTACCGAAAATACACCACCAAAACGCAAAATCAGCCATCCGAGCAAAATTTTGGGAAAAAAAATTTTCAGAAAAAAATTTATCGGGAGCGACACACCCATATGGAAAACTCCAAGAAAGGGGGTATGCCATTGATTTACAGGTAGTTACGTACATTTACCCGCCCCGTTTCTCAACGTTTGTAAATAAAAATAAATTTTTTTCTACAACAATCGAATTTCGAAATCTTTACAAGTAAAAAATCTTTACAAGTGACTTCTACGAAGATTTCGTAATTACCTCACGTTCAGATACTTACAATCAAATTTAACACAAATTAACATTGAAAAATCTTGAAATTAAACATAATATTAAGCTAAAATAGGTCTTATATAGCCTGATCTATTAATATTATGCAATATTAATTTAAAATATGTATATAAACAGTATTGATTTTGGGAAAAACGGGCTTAATTTATAATAGATGTTAAAGAAATATACAAGGTAAATAAGTTTGTTGTATGTTTGCAGTGTCGGAAGGACAAAGCGATATATGACATATTGAAACAGCTTGCCACGGTGAGAGCGTGGTACAGATCCGCAAACAGGAAATAAGCGGAATATTAAATAGCGGTGCAGCTAGCCACGATGCAGAAGTACGGGTATCCTTGATAATGGAGATAGGAACTTAGTGCAATATGCGAATAGCTTTCCTAATACAATATAATGTATGTGCGTGTGTATCCTATACGTAAGTCTTAATACTTGTCTGTTAGTCACGGTTGGTATATATAAGCCGTAAAAACATACATACGCGCATACTGTAATGTAGCTACCATGATATTGGTATGATATTGGTATGATATTGGTATGATATTGGTAACGGTTACAAGCCCGTATAGATACAGAGTACAGTATATAAACTTAATACATTATATATGGAAGCAAAGAGGATCTCACAAAGAGCGGTTAAAAACATGATTAACGGCAACACTGCATTGCTGCATATCGGTAACTTTGATACGGGGAAACGTACCAATTTAAAGCGCGCGGTTAGCGAATGTGTATATACTAGTCGGTTGTATTATAATAAGGAATTGCAATCGGATAACGAAAAGATAGAATACTTAGTATATAGTCAACCTTATAGGGTGTTTAAAGTAGAACTATATGAAACACATATTGCAGCGTTTAACGAATACACTGAGTACCACATTAATTTTGACGATACAAGCAAGTATTACACATTGGTTATAAGTGGCATGCAGTTTTTGATCGTGTCAGATTTAGGGTGGTGTAATATATGGCAAGTGTTTAACACCGACACCCCCGTTACAACCGACTGTAAACAAGAAACCGAAACCAATTGCGAACAAGTTTACGACGTGGTTTTTAACGACGATACAGCAAGCAATTGCAAGCATATAAACAGTACATACGAATGTTGCATGCAATGGATTGAAGCAAACAGGCACGACAATACAACCTATTTTGCCGACTACAAGGGCGGCACCGTGTCAATTGTAGAAGTGAATACAGGAAATTATGTCTACACTGAAAATAATCATACAGGAACAATAACGAACAATTAAAAAAATACTTACAATTATGAAAGCAAAGAATTTATCCTACAATGTGGCAAAATATTTCGTAGAAAATGGAGTAACCTACAAAATGAACGTGCGTATAAGTTTGGGTGACTGTTGCAAAAATGGTGTATGTGATTGGAGTATCGCGGCCGACATTTACGAAAAACGTAGAAACGGGCGTTTCGTTTTGTGTGCTAGTAATTGTTGTCACGAAGAAATATTAAAGTGTTTTCCACAGTTTAAAACGTTTATTGATCTACATTTGTGCAACCATTACGGGCAACCAATGTATCCCGTTGAAAATGGCTTCTACCACCTTAAAAACAGTGACAAGGAAAAGACAATAAACTACCTACGTATCACCGAAACGGAATACAATACATTACGTGATAGTGCAGAGGATAAGGCGTACTTTACATACCTACTATATACCCTAGGAATCGTAGATCGTTGGGAACAAGAAAGTTTAAAAGCTATAAAGCAATTGGAAGCCTTAACGGGTAACACATGGGAAAACCCATATAAGCCCGAAAACGAACGTTTTGTATTAAGATTGACGGATGAAGAGCGTACACTAATTGAAAACAGAATCAAGGACGGGTATTATACTAGTGAAGCCATACAGGAACGGAAAGACCAGAAAAAACGTGAAGAATACGAGAAAAAACGCAATGAAATAATTGCAGACTGTGAAAAAGAAATACAAGAAGCGGAAAACAAAAAGCTAGTTATGTTGGCCGTTCTTGACGCCGGAATTTCTCTTAAAAACGCAATATACTACAATCATAGCAATGAACTTGCGTTTAATTGGAATGACTACGAAACAAAGATAACGCAAGAACAGTTTGATGAATTTGTTAAAACAGTTGACAAAACCAAACTTCCAGAAAACATAACTTTTAAACTGAAATAACAATGAGAACATTTTTTGAACAATTAGAAACAAGATATCGGGCAATTAAAGAATGCCCTTTTACGCCCACACATGTTGCCAAAGTTTTTGGCGGTTATATGTGTTTTGAAAGCGATAATGATTATAGAGTTTGGAAGAATCAAAAGTAAATAACTATGATCGAAACATTAATACTACTAGGTTGCTTGTACCTATCAATACGGGTAACCGATTACATAGAGAACCAAAACAAACAATAACAATTTAAAAATGTAACATTATGGAAACAAGAAACGACATACCCAATTTGCTTGCAATGTATATACGTAATACAAGCGAAATATACAATATAACATCACGGCTGCAAAACTGTATAATCAAAAAAGTAAACAAGGGCATACAACCACAATTAGAATACCTTGCCAATTGCAGCACAATGAAAACCATAATCAGAGAGGCCGCCAAACTGTTATACAAGTACGACGGAATAACACCCACAAAACAGGAAAAACAGCAAGCGGCCCGGGAACATGCCAAATACATTCTTGTTGGTGTGCAACACTCCATCCAAAAACGCCAATAGAAGGCAAAATAAAGCCTTCTATTGAAAGATCTCAATCAATACCGATATATTATCCATAAAAACAAAAAACATTATGATACTAGCAACAGTAAAAAACAGCAAAACAGGTAGCCAATATATTTGTAAATCGGCCTCAAAAACGGTAAAGGATATAGCATATAAACACATAAGTTATCATCTCGTATGCAGACATAAAG
>OLQQ01000814.1_pt1 | contig 14156 bp, 11 predicted proteins | sample 1672041 | NCBI WGS metagenome assembly OLQQ01 (sample SAMEA3136639, study PRJEB25190) | human gut metagenome
TGAAATTATACGATGCCGGAGCAGATATCTATCTGATCACTAATTTTTCATCACCGATGTATGTCACAGAACGCATGGAAATTGAACGAGGACCAGAGCATTATCAGATGTCTATGACAGAACTGGAGCGTTTCCGTAATCTGGAATGGGAAATGCAGAAATATCCACAGATACAGTCATTGAAAGAAGCAAACCTGTTGTTAGGAACAAGAAGGACATTTGGAATTTATCAGATCCGGGATGATTCACCGGGCGAAAACTATGCATTTATGAATATGAGTTTTATTGAAAGTCATGGTATGCAGATAAAAAAAGAAGATTATAAGCTGGTCTATGTTGGTGAATTATCAGGAAATATGTCACTGGATGATATTTTTGAAAGGTTCAACATTGACAGACCGGAAGACTTCCGTGGTCACTCCCTGTCTGTCAGTGATATCGTAGTTCTGAATGACGGGGAAAAGGTAACTGCCCATTTTGTAGACAGTATCAGTTTTGAACAGCTGGATTCCTTCCTGATTCTGGAAGAACAGGTTCTTAGTGAACTGGCATATGAGGTAGGAGAACGTTACTTTGCTATTCAGAGAACAGAAGAAGGATATGATTATTCCTTTTACGATGAAGATTTCCGCTTGATGGATGGTGGCGTTTATGAGAATGATGAAATTTCTATTGAAGAAGCGGCGGAGGAACTTTTGGAAGACGAAGGCTGGACTGGAGAACGCATCCGTGGAGATTATGATCGGTTGATGGAGAAAGTAGAAGAAATGGATGAAGTTGTAATGGCAGAGATTCAGAAAAGCCAGGGCGAATATAAACCATTGGCAAAGGTGGAGGAACTGGAAGAGGCAAATTACAACATGATTGACAATGTACTCAACAATATGCCACCGAAGAAAGAACCGTATCTGGAATATTTCGCCACAGAATGCGATGAGTTTCACGATATGGGGGCTTATGAAAAAAGTACCGATGTTAATCAGATAGCTGCAGTCTATGAAAAATATAGGGAAAATCCCAAAACTGCGTATCTGGGATGCTCAATGGGAATTATTTATCATGATCCGGAAGACAGTTACTATGATGAAGCTGAATTTGCAATCGTAAAAGGAAATACAATACTTGGAAATCTGATGGACGATGTTCGATTTTATGGAGAACTTGCACTGGTACGGGAAGGGATTGAGAAAATTCATGAAGCATTGCCGGACTATAAGTATGTACCGATGCGGGATGTTCGGGAAGCAATGTATCCAGAGAAGATGACCACAGAACAGCTGGCAGAGGCACTGGATGAGATTGCAGAAGCGTTTGATCCATATGAGTATCGATATAATGTAGAAATAGGAGAAAATACGGTACAGGAAGTAATGCTGGATTTGCGAAGTGGAAATATTCATTCCTATATTTCGTATCTGAAGGATATTGTAGATGAAGATTGTGACCAGTCTGTGCGTGCAGGTGTATTGATTGAAAGACTGAAAGCCTATGAACCTGAACTTCCAAAGGGTATGGAACCAATGGTGTATGTAAACTATTGTGAAGAAAGTAATCTCATGAATCCAAGATGTCAGAAGTTGTCCGAGTTGGATGCAAAAACAGCAGAAATGGATAAAGAATGGTATGCAAAACGTGATCCGAAGACAGACGAACCTGCGAAAATCGCAAAGATATATGTGACTGTATATTATGCTGAAAAAGGTGAACAGAAGCTGCATCATTTCAAGAAGTCAATGGATATTGGAAATGGACATGGCGGTATTGTAAGTCAGTTGAAGTATGACAATGAAATGAAGCTTACAGATGAGTATTGGATCAATTACCAGAAAGGCAAAGGAAATGAAGAGTTCCAAAAGTATATGGAAGATCTGACAGACATGCAGAATCATGTACTTCCATATTTGCAGAGCTTTTGTAATCTGGAAGAAAAAGGTGTGAAGGAGAGACGAGAACAGCAGATAGTAGAAAGAAATGAAGGAAGAGCAGATGAGCTGGGAACAAGTACCAAAGCGAATGCAGTGGTTAAGGATGCAGGAAAAGCAGATAGAAAACCGGTACAGCAGAAGCAGGCGGTAGCTGGAAAAGATAAGAAATTATCCATTCATGAACGACTTGAGATCAATAAGAAGATTATTCAAGAAAAGCAGGGAAAAGATAAGCCGGAGAGAGGAGCTGATTTTGGTGTAAGATAAGGGAAGATAGAACAACTGGTAGATGATTTTAAAAGATTATTTACTAGTTGTTTTTTAATAAAAGTAGGCGAATCTTGCTCTAAGAAATGTTGTATTATAATATGTATTGTGACGATATTGTAAGTTGCTTTTGATAAAACTAAGAAATATAATGAATACAAGGTGTTGTAAAGTGCTAATGCTGAAATAAACATGTGAGAAATGGGGCAAATCTGGTACTAGATTTATGATACATTGTTGGATATATTTCAGATTCAGCAAAGATTGTGTTAATCTGATAATTTTTCATGGATGTTAAACAGTCAACCAAAGGGAGGAGGATAAACATGAGTAGAATACTACTTCTTGAAGATGATTTGAGTTTGATTAATGGACTTTCCTTTGCTTTCAAAAAGCAGGGATATGAATTAACTATTGCCAGAACTCTAAAAGAGGCGGAGATGTTATGGGGAGACGATAAGTACGAATTACTGGTTTTAGATGTGTCATTACCTGATGGTACAGGCTTTGAGTTTTGCGAAAAGGTTCGGCAGGTTTCCAAAGTTCCGATTATATTTTTGACTGCTTCTGATGAGGAAATGAGCATCATTATGGGATTAGATATTGGTGGTGATGATTATATTACAAAACCATTCAAGCTGGGAGTTCTTGTGTCGAGGATTAATGCTCTGTTGCGGCGAGCAAGAGATTTTGGAGTGGTAGATACAGAACTACAGTCAAATGGAATTAGGGTACATCTATTACAGGGACAGGTATATAAGAATGGAGACTTACTCGATTTGACTGTTGCTGAATATAAATTGCTTTGCTTATTTATGAAAAATCCCAATGTGGTACTTACAAAAGAACAGATATTAGATAAACTGTGGGATTGTGATGGAAACTATGTGGATAATAATACATTAACGGTATATATACGCAGATTGAGGATAAAAATTGAAGATGATCCAGGGAAACCGAATAGGATTATAACGGTACGTGGTATGGGGTATAAGTGGAGCACAAGAGAGGTGCATTTATGAAGATATTAGTAGACAAAAGAATAAAAGCTCTTTTTTGCAAGATAGTAGTGTGTATATTAGGATATGCCCTGCTTTCGTTAACAATTGTTGTTTTGAATTCGGATTATATGATGCTTTATCTATTTCTGTGTGTGTTGGGGATGTTCATTGCAATCATAGGAGTTTGCTATGGACATTTTAAGAAACAAGATGAAATTATGGAAAATGCAGCGGCAAAAATCACAGAATATATTTCTGGTAATAAGGAAGCACGTATTCCGTGTGATGGAGAGGGAGAAATGTACAGATTATTCCATGAGGTAAATTTGCTTGCATCTATTCTCAATGCTAATGCGGAAAACGAACACAGATCAAAGCAATTTTTAAAGAATACCATATCAGATATTTCACATCAGTTGAAAACACCTCTCACAGCTCTGAACATTTATAATGGATTAATACAGGAAGAAGCAGAAAGAATGCCAGAAATTCAAGAGTTTGTAATGCTGTCCGAAAAGGAGCTTGACAGGATTGAAACACTGGTACAAAATTTGCTGAAAATTACAAAACTAGATGTAGGTTCTATTGTATTTGAAAAAACTTTGGAGAATGTTCCAGATATGATGAAAGAAGTAGAAATGCATTTTGCATATCGGGCAAAAGAGGAGCGGAAAGAATTAGTTTTGTCTGGGGATGAGAATATATCTCTATTTTGTGATCGTAGTTGGATGATAGAAGCCATAGAAAATATTGTGAAAAATGCGTTTGACCATACGAACAGTGAAGCTTTCATACATATTCAGTGGAAACAGTCTGCTTCCCTAGTCCAGATTAGTATAAAGGATAATGGCTGTGGTATCCATCAAGAAGATTTGCACCACATTTTTAAGCGATTTTATCGGAGCCGATTCTCAAAAGATACACAGGGGATTGGTTTGGGACTATCTCTTACGAAAATTATAGTAGAAGAACATAATGGTACGATTGATGTTGACAGTGAGCTAGGAATGGGGACAACTTTTATCATAAATTTTTTAATTCCTACAAAATTGTAGCCTACTTGTCATCTTATTGTAAGGTATGGATGGTAACATACAAGAAAAAGATAGAAAGAGGTGTATATAATATGGAATTATTAGAAGTGAGATCAATTTCAAAAACTTACGGTAGCGGTGAAACAGCTGTGCAAGCATTAAAAAAAGTTAGTTTCTCGGTTCCTAAAGGAGAATATATTGCTATTGTCGGTGAATCCGGGTCCGGAAAAAGCACATTGCTTAATATGATTGGTGCATTGGATAATCCAACATCGGGTAAGGTGCTGATTGATGGAAAGGATATTTTTTCAATGAAGGAGAGCGAATTGACTATTTTCCGAAGGCGGAATATTGGTTTTATCTTTCAGGCATTTAATCTGATTCCAGAACTTACCGTGGAGCAAAATATTATTTTTCCTGTTTTGCTGGATTATCAGAAGCCAGATAGGCAATATTTAGAAGAACTTTTGGAGGTTTTGAATCTAAAACATCGACGAAATCATCTGCCTAGCCAGTTATCTGGAGGACAACAGCAAAGAGTTGCCATTGGTCGTGCTCTGATTACACGTCCTTCCATAATTCTTGCAGATGAGCCAACTGGGAATTTAGATACGCAAAATAGTAGTGAAGTGATTGCATTGTTGAAAAACACATCTAAGAGATATGCGCAGACAATTATTATGATCACACATAATCGGAGAATCGCTCAAACAGCAGATAGGGTATTGCAGGTGTCGGACGGTGTGCTGACAGATCTAGGGAGGTGTAGCGAATGAAAAGCTATTTAGGTCTCATCCCACTTTATGCAAAGGTGCATAAACGCCAAAACCGTATGACAGTTCTTTGCATTATTTTTTCTGTGTTCATGGTAACTTCGGTATTTAGTTTGGCAGAAATGTGTGCGAGGATGGAACAGACAAGGTTAGTGGAGAAACATGGAAATATTTCTTATGGAGATTTATTTAATAGTACAACCGGTCAGACACTTTTATTAACATCAGTAATTTTATTCCTTTTAATTTTGACTGCAGGGGTACTTATGATTTCTAGCAGCCTCAACAGTACAGTTGCACAGAGAATAAAATTTTTTGGAATGATGCGTTGTATTGGAATGAGCAAAAAGCAAATTATTCATTTTGTTACATTTGAAGCTTTGAATTGGTGCAAAACGGCAATTCCTGTTGGGGTTATTCTTGGAATCATTGTTACATGGGTGATGTGTATTGTTTTGCGATTTTTGGTTGGAGAAGAATTCTCTAATATACCGCTGTTTGGTATTAGCTTTATTGGAATTGCCAGTGGTATTCTTGTGGGAATCATTACAGTACTGCTTGCGGCGAGAGCACCGGCAAAAAGGGCTGCAAAGGTATCCCCAGTCTCAGCCGTTTCAGGAAATTTTGAATTAAAGAATAGAAAATCCCATAAAGTAACACCTGGAGTCCTTAAGGTAGAAACGGTTTTGGGGATTGATCATGCTATCGCTGTAAAGAAAAATATAATACTGATGACAGGATCTTTTGCACTCAGTATTATATTGTTTTTGAGTTTTACTGTTCTTATTGATTTTGTAAACTGTATAATGCCACAGTCTGCCAGTACTTCGGATATAGATATATTCAGTGGTGATAGTTCGGGTTCCATAGACAGTGGTTTGGCTGAGCTTATCAGTAATATGGAAGGTGTTAAGCAAGTGTATGGTCGTCGGAGTTATTTTGAAATTCCGGTAGGAAGTGATGGAGATGAAGGAGTTTCTAGTACGGTTGATATAGTTTCTTATGATAATTTTGATTTAAAATGTCTGAAAAAGGACCATACATTGAAGAAAGGAAGCGATTTGTCAAAGATTTATGGAAACAGCAAATATGTATTGGCAACTTCTGATCCATACAGTTCTTGGAAAGTAGGAGATAAGATTTCCATTGGTAATGATGAGCTTGTAATCGCCGGATTACTAAAGTATGATCCATTTAGTAGTGATGGACTTACAAATGGAAAAATCACGCTTATAACATCTGGAGAGACTTTTATACGTTTGACGGGGGTAAAAGATTATTCTCTCCTTATGATACAAATGAAAGGTGATGCAACTGACGAAAATGTTGGGGAAATCCAGAGGTTGGTAGAAGGGAAGTATGAATTTCAGGATAAGCGGGAACAACGGACAGGCGGCACATATTTGGCTTTTGTATTTTGCGTCTATGGATTCTTAGGGATTATTATGCTAGTTACGATATTGAATATCGTGAATAGTATTTCTATGAGCGTTTCTACAAGAATCAGGCAATATGGAGCAATGCGGTCAGTCGGGATGTCTGGACATCAGATTGTAAAAATGATTGCAGCAGAGGCAACTACATATGCAGTTTGTGGATGTGTGGTAGGGAGTGCAGTTGGTTTGCTGGCTAATCAATTTTTTTATAAAAAACTGATTACAGATCATTTTCCGTATTCAGTATGGTGCTTACCTATGACTTCGTTATTAGTTATTGTAGTATTTGCGATAGTTGCAGCAGGAATTTCTGTTTATGGACCAGCAAAAAGAATCAAGAATATCTCTGTGACAGAAACGATTAATGAATTATAAAGAAAACATAGAAGGAACTACGGTAAACGTATGGTACAACAACCTAACAGAGATAGAAGAGATGCAATAGCTTAAATGCTAGAGCATCTCTTTTTTAATGAGGGAAAAATTATACGGTTCTTTGATAAAAGTGATTATTACGGTAAGTAACGATTTTTTTACATCAAAACTAAAGAGATATTTTGTAATGATATAATCCATATCATAGAAAAAAAAGAAGCAGGTGAGAATATGAAAGTAGCGAAAGACTATGTGCTGAAGTTAGGATTTGTTTTTAAGGAAATATTAAAAGCTGGTCCAGGCGTTTTCTTCCTTTCCATAGGATCTATGATCATTACTGGTGTTAGCCCGGTTATTACGACATACTTAACGGCTAAATTGATAGAAGAATTGGGGATGAACATAGGAAACGAAACTTCAGGTATTTATTTTGAACTTTTGGCTATTTTGTTGGGAATGCTGGGAGTGGTTGTGATTTCCTTTGCAACTGAAGGAGTAAAAACAGTAATCTGTTCCGTTGTAGGTTTAAAGTTATCTCACAATATAGAAAACCATATCGCAGAAAAATTTCAGTCTATTAAACAAGAAAGGATTGATGATCCAGAGTTTTTAAATCTACATTCTAATACGTTAACTAAATCTGGCTCGGAACCTTTAAATTTAATGGAAGGTTTATTCGGAATGATTGCTAATTTAATTAGTCTTGTTGGATATGCTGGTATAATTATAAAACTGAATTTGTGGGCATTTTTGATTATTATGGTTTTTACATTACCAATTATAGTTTACAAGCGTAAATACCAGGGAATGTTATTTAGATTTTTTAACGAACGAACAATGCAAATGCGACGCATATGGTACTATCTGTCGTTGATAACTGATCCTCAGTATTGTAAAGAAATACGAGAATTTAGATTATATTCTTATTTTAGAAAAAGAAGAAAAGAATCCTTTGATGATTTTATGAAAGGAAATAGCAAGATTGCAGCAAAGGAGATTTTAGTATCAGTTATTACAAGCTTTATTTCTATGATAGGAGCCATTTTGGTTGGTGTATGGTTAATTAAGAATACGTTGACGGGTATTGTTTCTGTATCTGATTTTTATTTGTTTGTTACAGCTATTATAACTATTGTTACTAAATTGATTGCACTATCGAATCAAATAGCGTCAAACAGTAAGAGTATGATGTTTATAAACTATATATTTGAATATATGCAGGAATCCAATACGATAGAAAGTAAGCAGGTAAAGATAACTGAAAAAACTATACATAATATCCGTTTCGAGAATGTCAGCTTTAAGTATATAGGGGGCGACTATTATGCACTAAAAGATATCAACATAAGCTTTAATACAAATGAGACAATTTGCTTGGTAGGAGAAAATGGAAGTGGAAAGTCTACATTTTCAAAATTATTGCTTAGAATTTATGATCCAACAAAAGGACGAATTTTGCTGGATGATATAGATTTACGGGAATACGATATAACTGAATTAAGAAAATTTTTTGGAGTATTATTTCAAGATTATATTAAATTTGCTGATACCGTGCATAACAGTATCGGCTTTGGAAATATTGATCAGATTGATGATAATCAAGGAATAGAATTAGCAGCAAAAATTACAGGAGTAGACAAATTTATTGAGGAATATAAGGCGGGTTATTATACGAATCTTAGTAAAATGTTTTTTAAGGATGCTATAGAACCGTCAGGTGGACAATGGCAGAAAATAGCAATAGCAAGAGCTGTTTTTTCAGATTCATCTGTACTTGTTTTAGATGAGCCAACTGCGGCACTTGATCCAAAGTCGGAAGTTAAAATGTACGATACATTTAAAACAATAAGCAGGCTAAAAGCTAAGGTATCTGATTATGCCTATGTTATATATACATCTGGAACTACAGGACAAATGTTTTACATAATTCAAAGAATATACCAGAGGTACTTGGAAAACTTAAGCATTTATTAAAATCAGAGGGAAAGTTGCTGATTATAGAAGCAACTAAAGAATCATATGCGTTATTGACTTCGTTGGAATTGAAAGGAGGATTAGATCAATTTACAGATGATAGACGAGATAATGATATTATATTTAATAGCAACACTGATTGTGATTGCACATAGACTAACGACCATTGTTAATGCGCAACAGATTTGTATTCTTGATAAAGGGAATCTTGTTGATTGCGGAACTCATAAAGAATTGTTGGAAAAATGTGAGATATATAGGAATCTTTGGAAAGCAAATCAAGATAGTACACAATGGCAGATTGGGGGAAAGACAGAATGATTTATAGAATGATTTCCAGAATTCTCGGAATATCAGGAAAATATAAAAATAGAATACGTGTCGCATTTGTTTTTTCTATACTGAATGTGCTCTTATCAAAAATGCCAATTTTTTATTCGATGATTGTAATATGGAAAATATCCGAACAGTCAATGCAAAAAGAAACCGTTTGGTATATTAGCTTTGCAATGGTGATTACTTTGATTTTGCAAATAATTACACAACACATTAGTGATCGATTACAAAGCGGAGCAGGATATTTACTGTTTGCGGATAAACGACTGGAGCTGGGAGAACATTTAAAAAAATTACCCATGGGATATTTTACTGAAGGAAATATTGGGAAAATAAGTTCTGTACTGTCCTCTGATATGTTGTTTATTGAAGAAAATGTTATGGCAAAATTAGCTAATATTATGACCTACATATTTTCTACTATTGTTTTGCTTTGTTTTATGTTTATGTTGAATTGGAAGTTAGGAATTATCGCAATATTGACTTCGATAATAGCGATTTTTATGGCGCAAAAAATGAACAAAGTATCATTAAAGGAAGCAAAAATGCGTCAAAATCAGAATGAATACCTTACAAATGCTGTTTTGGAATTTGTGGAGGGAATTTCCGTAATTAAAAGTTATAATATGCTCGGTGAAAAGTCGAAAGAATTAAGCGAAAATTTCCGGTTGTCTAAACAGAAAAGTATTCAATTTGAAGAAAGCATTATGCCGTGGATGTTCTGCCTTAGTGGTATTTATGCTTTAGGTACAGTAGGAATTTTTGTAGTAGGTCTTTATGAATATTTATCAAATTCCTTTTCTCAGATATATTTAATCGGTGTACTTTTATTTGTATTAGAAATCTTTGGCCCCTTAAAAGCATTATTTGCTGATTCTGCAAATTTAACAATTATGGATAGTTGTCTGAATAGAATAGAAACTCTTTTTACACAAGAAGAGCTACCTGAGGGGGAATTGGAATCGCTACCGACAGAAGGCTATGAATTTGAAGTTGAGTACAAAAACGTAAATTTTTCTTATGATAAGAATGAAGTGCTGCATGATATTTCATTTGGGTTAACTAAAAATTCTATGACTGCACTTGTCGGATTAAGTGGTTCAGGTAAATCTACTATCGCTAATCTGTTGGCTAGATTTTGGGATGTGAAAGACGGAGCAATTTATTTGCGAGGTGTTGATATTCGTAAGCTGAGTATTGCTACTGTTATGGAGCAGGTAAGTATGGTTTTCCAGAATGTCTATCTTTTTAACGATACAATATATAATAATATTCTTATGGGAAGATCTGATGCTACAGAGGATGAAGTGATACAAGCAGCAAAACAAGCACATTGCTATGATTTTATTATGCAATTACCTGAAAAATTCCAGACGAAAGTAGGAGAAGGAGGTGCAAGTTTATCGGGTGGCGAGAAGCAAAGAATTTCTATTGCACGTTCAATTTTGAAAAATGCCCCGATTGTTATCCTAGATGAAGCAACAGCTAGTGTTGACAGCGATAATGAGCGTTATATCCAAGAAGCAATTAATGAACTAGTAAGAGGAAAGGTTCTTCTAGTCATTGCCCATCGACTAAAAACGATTGCAAATGCAAATCAGATTCTTGTAATTGATAATGGAAAAATTGTAGAGACTGGAACACACGACAAACTTTTGAAAAAAGGTGGGGTATATGCTAACCTTTTTAATAAATCTAACCGGAAAACAGGTTGGGAATTATAAATATGGAGGAAATAATTATGAAAAATAAGGACAATGCATTGAACGGAAAAGATTTCATTAATATTGGTATTTTTACTGCAATCTATATGGTAATTGTAATTGCAATTGCATGCACTGTAGGCTTGGTTCCTATTGGATTTATATTGTTACCAATTATTATTCCTATTATTGGCGGTATCCCTATGATGATGTATTTTGCTAAAGTCAAAAAGTTTGGTATGATACTAATTTTTGAAGTGCTTTTTGGTATTGTAATGATTTTAACAGGTATGGGTTACGATTTGCTTATATGGGGAATTGTAGTAGGTATTATTGGAGAATTGATTTTAAAAGTTGCCAGATATTCTAGTGGGAAAATGGCTATTTTCTGCTATGGAGTCCTGTCTACTTGTATCTGTGGAAATTATATTCATTGGATTTCTGCTAGTGAGGAATGGTTAACTGAGCAGACAGCAACTTTTGGAAATACTTATGTAGATACTATACACGGAGTTTTGACAAATGGTTGGGCGTTTCCTAGCATGATTATTGGAGGATTTCTTTCTGGTATCATTGGTGGTTTAATTGGAAGAAAAGTAATGAAAAAACACTTTGAAAAAAGTGGATTAGTATAAGTGGGGATATTATGATAAGTAATATTTATGACACAACAGCAAAGGCCAAGCAATTATATTTAGATCCACGAACAAAAATAGTACTATGCCTTACAGTATCATCAATTATGCTAATATCATCAAACTCTGACATTGTTAAAGTAATGCAAATTGCGTTTTCAATTTTACCATTCATATTTTTATTAGTACTAAAGAAATTTAAGATGGCAGCATATTATTTTGTTATGTATAGTTTTTCAGCATTAATACCAAGGCTTTTGATACCATATCTTCCGAATGTTATTAATGTCCTATTCACGGGTGTGATTGCGCTTTTTACGCAATTCTTACCTGGAATGATGATGGCATATTTTTTAATTGTAAGTACGACAGTAAGCGAATTTGTTGCAGCAATGGATCGTATGCATGTAACTAAAAAAATATCTATGCCACTTTCAGTATTATTTCGTTTTTTTCCTACTATTGTCGAAGAATATGGACATGTACGGGATGCAATGATGATGCGCGACGTGGGATCTATACGTAACCCAATGAAAATGTTGGAATATAGAATGGTACCTTTTTTGACTAGCATAGTTTCAATAGGGAATGACTTATCCGCTTCAGCCCTTACTAGAGGGCTGAATGCCCCAGTAAATAGGACAAATGTATGCCCGATAGGTTTTACTTGGCGTGATGGTATTGCCTTTTTTGTAATCATTTGTTGTCTTATAATATTTATTTTTTTTAGATAGGAGTAACCAATCAATGATAAGCTTAAAAAATGTAGATTTTATATATAACAATGCAAAAGCAGATATAGGCGTGCATCAGATTGATTTGGAAATATCTAAAGGAGAAGTAGTTTTGCTTTGCGGAAGTTCTGGTTGTGGTAAAACGACACTGACTAGAATGATAAATGGGTTAATTCCTAATTTTTATGAAGGAAAACTATCAGGAAACATTACAGTTTGCGGATTAGATGTAAAAAAAAGCGAACTCTATGAACTGACCCCTTTTGTGGGGTCAGTTTTCCAAAATCCAAAATCTCAATTCTATACAGTACAGACAGACTCTGAAATTGTATTCGGCTGTGAAAATATTGGTATGGAAAAAGAGTTAATATATCAAAGATTTGAAGAAATTGTAAATAAACTAAATATCTCTCCATTACTTGGAAAAAGTTTGTTTGCATTATCTGGTGGACAAAAACAGAAAATTGCCTGTGCATCTGTAGCAACCCTATTCCCAGAAGTATTGGTGATGGATGAACCTTCCTCAAATTTAGATATAGAAGCTATTTATGAGCTTGCTGAAATTATCCGAGAGTGGAAAAAAGAAGGGAAAACTGTAGTTATTGCAGAACATAGATTGTATTGGTTAATGGATATTGCTGATCGTGTGATTTATATAAAGGAGGGTGAAATTTTACAAGATATTACAATTGATGAATTTAAAAAATTATCGACCAATACATTGGAAAAAATGGGATTAAGATCTAGAAAAATCTCATTTGATAATATTCAGACACCGGTAATTGAGAGTCAAGATTATATACATTTTAAAGATTTTTCATTTGCCTATGAAAAAGAAAAAAATATGGATATTAAATCATTGATGATTCCGTGCGGTAGTGTGGTAGCTATAATAGGGAAAAACGGTGCAGGCAAATCCACATTTGGACGTTGTATGTGTGGATTGGAAAAAAAAGTTAAGGGAACTATGACATTTTATGGAAAAGAATTAAATTGGAAAGAACGGATAAAAAATTGTTATTTAGTAATGCAGGACGTTAATCATCAACTTTTTACAGAAAGTGTTTTAGAGGAAATTCTTTTATCCATGGAAAACTATGCAGATAATGAAAGTGTAAAGAAGGCTAATGCAATAAAAATTCTAAAAGCTTTGAATCTTGAAAAATTTCAAGAGGTACATCCTATGTCCCTTTCGGGCGGGCAAAAGCAAAGGGTTTCTGTTGCATGTGCTCTTGCTTCAGATAAAAAAATATTAGTATATGACGAACCAACTAGCGGTTTAGATTATACAAGAATGTTAGATGTTGCAGAAGCAATTAAAAGTATGCAGAAAAGGGGAAGAACTCAGTTTGTTATTACCCATGATCCAGAATTGATTGAGAAATGTTGTGATTATGTAATGTTTATGGACAAGGGGGGAGTTATTGATGTGGGAACTATAGAAGAGGAAAGACTGCATAGAATAAAAAAATTCTTTAGGGTATGAGATTTAGGACTAATCTTTTTGTAGTTATGATATGATTGGGTTTGCATCAGGAATCTATTTTTCAAAATTTCATCAGTCGATATTGGGATTTGCAGAGAAGAATCTACCGGACGACAAAAAGATATTTCTGATCTGTACTTATGGTGGGAGTGCGAATTATAAATCCATAGAGCAGATTTTGGATAAAAAACATGCCAGTGTGGTTGGAAAATTTGGCTGTAAAGGGTATGACACATTCGGACCATTTAAACTGGTTGGAGGTATTGCTAAAGACCATCCGAATGAAGAAGATATGAAAAACGCAGCGGACTTCGTAAAAGGATTACACTGATTTTTGAGCAAAAGGAAAACCGGGGATTTTACTCCTCGGTTTTCTGGCAGTTGTGTTTCAGTCTTCAACCTGAAAAATATCTTCTACAGGTACTTTCAGGTAATGTGCCAGCCGGATTGCAATCTCAAGAGAGGGATTACGTTCTC
>OLQQ01000832.1_pt1 | contig 13952 bp, 10 predicted proteins | sample 1672041 | NCBI WGS metagenome assembly OLQQ01 (sample SAMEA3136639, study PRJEB25190) | human gut metagenome
AAGACATGCGTTTATTCGCCCTTCTTGCAGGATTCTCCCTTTGCCTGAGCTCCACAAGCTGCCAATCGTACGGGGATTCAAGTGACTACATCCCCCTCGCAACGCCCGTTCCCCCACAACTCTCCCAGCCGGTTTCCCATGCCCTCCCCCGACCGGCCAATTTCCCCACACGTCCCGTAGCCATCCCCTCAAGCGCCCCACGCACGCCCCGCTGCGCCAGCGCCTGCGTCATGGACGCCCTTACCGGCAAAGTGCTCTTTTCCCACAACGGCCTCCAGCACCGCCAGGTAGCCAGCACGCAGAAACTCGTGACGGCCATGGTCGTGATGGAACACGGCAGCCTGGACAAAAAAGTGGTCATCCAGCCTTCCGATACCAAGGCGGACCCCACCAAACTGGGATTCCGGGCGGGGGAAGTCTATTCACGCCGCGAACTGCTCAATGCCATGATGATCCGCAGTTTCAACGACGTAGCCCTGGCTCTGGCCCGCGATACGGCGGGTTCCGTTCCCCGTTTCGCCCAGTTGATGAATGCCAAAGCCCGGCAGATGGGCATGTACAACTCACGCTTCGCCAATCCCAACGGCCTCCCGGCGGATCAATATTCCACTGCCATTGACATGGCCCGCTGCGCCTATTACGTGTACCGCAACCCGGAACTGCGCAATATTATCTGCAAACGCCAATATGCCTTTACCCGCGCCAACGGCAGAACGCTTCTGCTGAGAAACACCAACAAGCTGCTCACCCAGAACCCCTGGGTTACCGGAATGAAAACCGGATACACGAACGCCGCCGGACGCTGCCTGGTTTCCTCAGCCGGCGTCAACGGGCGCCATGTCATCGTCGTCGTCCTCGGCTGCCATCCGTCCCGTATCTGGACGGAATCGGAAAACCTGATCAGATGGGCTCTGGGATCCGCCGCATAAATGCCCGTCGGCAATTGGTATTTGACTTTCACGGCGTGACCCGCTATCAGTCCTGCCTATGTTACAGGCAGGTATTGTAGGTCTCCCCAACGTCGGCAAATCCACTTTATTCAATGCGGTCACCCGGACGCGCAAGGCCCAGGCGGCCAACTATCCCTTCTGCACCATTGACCCGAACGTGGGTATGGTAACAGTCCCGGATCCCCGCCTGCAGGTTCTTTCCGACATGTCCGGTTCTGAAAAAATCATCCCCACGCTTATTGAATTCGTGGACATTGCCGGTCTGGTCAAGGGAGCCTCGGAAGGAGCCGGCCTGGGCAACCAGTTTCTGGCAAACATCCGTGAAGTGGACGCCATCGTGCAGGTAGTCCGCTGCTTTGACAATGATGATATTATCCATGAACTCGGTTCCGTGGATCCTCTGCGCGACATTGACATCATCAACTCGGAACTCATTCTGGCGGATATCGCCACCATGGAAAAGAGACTCTCTTCCCGCGAACGCAAGGCACGCAGCGGCGACAAGGAAGCCAAGGCCGAAGTGGCCCTCATCACCAAACTCCTGCCCCACCTGAACGAAGGCAATCCCGCCCTCACCCTTGAACCGCAGCTGGACGACGATGAATGCAAGCTGCTCCATTCTTTCCAGCTGCTTTCGGATAAAAAAAGCATTTTCGCCTGCAATGTCAATGAAGACGAACTGGCGGACGCCATCTCCAACCCGGACGCCCATCCCTACGTCTCCCAGGTGAAAAAATACGTAGCGGAACACCATAACGCGGAAGCCATTGTCATCTCCGCCCGGATTGAAGAGGAACTCATCGACGTCTCGGAGGAAGAATCCCGCGAATTCCTGGAATCCCTGGGTGTGAAGGACTCCGGCGTTTCCGACCTTATCCGCGCCGTGTACCACCTTCTGGGCCTGCGCACCTACCTCACCACGGGAATCAAGGAAACGCGGGCCTGGACCATTCCGGCCGGGGCAAAAGCACCCCAGGCGGCCGGCGTCATCCACACGGACTTTGAACGCGGTTTTATCGCCGCGGAGGTAGTGCACTACGACGATCTGGTTTCCTGCGGCGGCAAGGCCGGAGCGAGGGAACACGGCAAGCTGCGCATCGAAGGAAAAGAATATGTCGTCAAAGACGGGGACGTCATCGAATTCCGCTTCAATGTATAGACGGAAGCGTTACCGGAATTCCATTGACTTTTACTGATATAAGGGGCAGATTGCTCATAACCTTCACATCGCCTCATGACTGATACAGACGTCAAATCCACCCCCCTGGCAGCTAAACACGTTGAACTGGGAGCCAGAATGGTTCCTTTCGCCGGCTGGAATATGCCGGTGCAGTACACCGGCATTCTGGACGAACACAAAGCAGTGCGCGAAACCTGCGGCATTTTTGACATCTCCCACATGGGGCAGTTCACGGTAGCCGGCGATTCCGCTGCGGCATGGCTGAACTCCATGCTGACCAATGACATCAACAAACTGAATGTAGGGCAGGGGCAATACTCCGTCATGCTCAATGACAGGGCCGGAGTCATTGACGACCTCATCCTGTACCGGATGGAACCGGAAACCTTCTTCGTAGTGGTGAACGCCTCCAAGATTGATGAAGACTTCGCATGGCTTTCCGCCCATCAACCTGCAGGCGTAACTCTGGAAAACCACTCCGACGAATACGTGGGGCTGGCTGTTCAAGGTCCCGAATGCGGAGAAGTATTCTCCCGCGTCATCCCCGGCGTGAAACTTCCCCCCCGCAATGGAATCTCCCGCATCACGGCGGAAGGGACGGATCTCATTGTCTGCCGCACCGGCTATACCGGGGAAGATGGTTTTGAATTCTTCTGCCCGGCTAAGGAAGGCGTCAAATGGTTTGAAGCCTTTCTTGGAGCAGGAGCCAAACCCTGCGGCCTGGGCGCCCGCGACAGCCTGCGTCTGGAAATGTGCTATCCTCTGAACGGCTCCGACCTCTCTCCGGACAAGACGCCTCTGGAAGCCGGGCTCGGATTCTTCTGCGCGCTGGATACGGACTTCATCGGTTCCGATATTCTCCGGGAACAAAAAGCCAACGGCCTCAGCCGTCGGCTGGCCGCTATTGAATACACCGGCAAGGGAGCTCCTCCCCGCGCCCACTATGCCGTGCACGTCCCCGGCGGAGAAGCCATCGGAGAACTTACCAGCGGCGTGCTCTCTCCTTCGCTGATGAAGGGCATTGCCCTGGCCTACCTGCCTGCCGCCTATGCCAAGGTCGGCACGGAGCTGGAAATTGACGTAAGGGGAAGAAAATTCCCAGCCGTGGTCGTAAAAAAACCCTTTTATAAAAAAGGCTGACACGACGGCGCAAAAATAAACTGACAAACACCTCATTTTACTACACTCTCACTTCAAACAATTACATCTTATGCACGACGTACCAGAAAATCTGCTGTATTCCAAGGATCACGAATGGATTGAAATTGACGGGGACATCGGCACCATCGGCATTTCCGACCATGCCCAGGCCGAACTCTCCGATGTCGTCTTTGTAGACCTTCCCGAAGTAGGCGCCACCGTCGCAGCCGGCGACCCTGTCGCTGTCGTGGAATCTGTCAAAGCCGCCAGCGACGTGTACACCCCCGTTTCAGGAGAAATCCTGGAAGTGAACGAAGAGCTTTCCAATGATCCGTCCCTCATTAACTCCGACCCCTACGGCGCAGGCTGGCTGTACAAAATCCGCCTGGACGTTCCCACGGAAACGGAAGATATGATGAACGCCACGGATTACGAGGAATACTGCTCCTGAACCATTCTTCCCTCCCCCGCCCCGGTGATTCCATCCCGGGGCATTTTGTTTGGCCCGTTCCACGGCCGGACGCTATTACCAGCCAGAGATACCACATGAATACCCACTCAGATTTTGCCAGCCGGCACATCGGCCCCCAGGGGGAAGAACGCCGGGAAATGCTTGACAGCCTCGGCTACCGGACGCTTGACGAACTCATTGCGGACATCGTCCCCGCAGATATCCGCATGAAGGCCCCGCTGGACCTGCCCGCAGCCAAATCGGAAACGGAAGCCCTGAAGGAACTCCGTTCCATTCTGCGGAAAAACAAGCTCCTGAAAACCTTCATTGGCCAGGGCTATTACGGCACCATCACTCCCTCCGTCATCCTCCGCAATGTACTGGAGAACCCCGGCTGGTACACGGCCTACACCCCTTATCAACCGGAAATCGCCCAGGGACGGCTGGAAATGCTCATGAATTTCCAGACCATGGTCTCTTCCCTGACAGGGCTGCCGGTAGCGAACGCCTCCCTGCTGGATGAAGGCACCGCAGCAGCAGAAGCCGTCACCATGTGCCGGAACGCGCGCCCCAAAGCAAACACCTTCTTTGTGGCGGACACCTGCCATCCCCAGACCATCAGCGTCATCCGTACCCGCGCCGCCTTCCAGGGCGTTAACATCATCGTGGGAGATTGCTCATCCTTTGACCCCGCATCCATCGGTGCGGATCTGGCCGGAGTGCTTGTCCAATATCCGGACACGCTCGGCCGCATCTGCGACTACACGGACTTCTTTTCCCGCGTGCATGCCACGGGCGCGCTCTGCGTCGTGGCGGCGGATCTCATGGCCCTTACCGTCATCCGGGAACCCGGCGCCTTCGGAGCCGATATCTGCATCGGCAACACGCAGCGCTTCGGCATCCCAATGGGCTTCGGCGGCCCCCATGCCGCCTACATGTCCTGCACGGACGCTCTCAAACGCCGCATGCCCGGCCGCCTTATCGGCATGTCCATAGATACCCTGGGCCGCCCGGCCTACCGCCTGGCCCTGCAAACGAGGGAACAGCATATTCGCCGCGACAAGGCGACCTCCAACATCTGCACCGCCCAGGTGCTCCTGGCCGTGCTTGCCGCCTTTTACGCCGTATACCACGGACAGGAAGGCCTCAAACGCATCGGCACGGAAATCCACTTGAAAACCAAAAGCCTGTACAAGGCGCTCACGGAAGCCGGCATCGCCATTAAAAACAAAAACTTCTTTGACACCCTGCTGCTGTCCGTTCCCGGACAAGCGGACGCCATGGTGCAAAAAGCCCTGGAAGCCGGGTACAACATCCGCAGGGTGGATGCCGACCACGCAGCCATCTCTCTGGATGAAACCGCAACCTGTGCGGATGTAGCGGCACTGGCCTCCGCCCTTGCAGGTGCGGAAACATCCGCTGCCTGCGATTGCGACGCTCCTGCCTGGGATCCCGTCCACACGCGCCAGACGCCTTTCTGCACGGAAAAGGCTTTCAACTCCTACCATTCCGAAACGGAAATGATGCGCTACATCCGCCGCCTGGAATCCCGGGACCTGGCTCTAAATGAAGCCATGATCCCTCTGGGCTCCTGCACGATGAAGCTGAACGCCGCCTCTGAAATGATTCCCATCACGTGGCCGGAAGCCAACTCCCTGCATCCCTTTGTTCCGGCGGACCAGTCGGAAGGCATCCGGGAAATGCTCTCCGTCCTGTCCGACCGTCTGGCGAAAATCACCGGCTTTGCCGCCGTATCCCTCCAGCCCAACGCCGGCGCCGCAGGGGAATATGCCGGACTGTTGGCCATCCGCCGCTACCAGAAGCACGCCGGAGAAGGCCACCGCAATGTCTGCCTCATTCCCACCTCCGCCCACGGAACAAATCCCGCATCCTCCGCCATGGCCGGCCTCAAGGTGGTGCCCGTCAAATGCGACGAAAGAGGCAACATCGACATGGCAGACCTGAAATCCCAGGCGGAAGCCCATAAGGACAATCTCTCCTGCATCATGGTCACGTACCCCTCCACGCACGGGGTATATGAACAGACAATCAAGGAACTCTGCGACATCGTCCATGCCAATGGCGGCCAGGTGTACATGGACGGCGCCAACATGAATGCCCAGGTAGGTCTGACTTGCCCCGGCTGCATTGGCGCGGACGTCTGCCACCTGAACCTGCATAAAACCTTTGCCATGCCGCACGGCGGCGGCGGTCCCGGCATCGGGCCCATCGGCGTAGCGGAACACCTCGTACCCTTCCTGCCCGGGCACCTCACGCTGGGCCATGAAGAAGGGGCCGTAGCGTCTGCGGCGTGGGGAAGCGCCTCCATCGCCGCCATCTGCTGGATGTACCTCTCCATGATGGGGCCGGACGGCCTCAGGGAAGCCACGGAAATGGCCATCCTTAACGCCAACTACATTGCCAAGAAACTCGGACATCTCTTCCCGGTTCTCTACTCCGGCAACAAGGGGCTGGTGGCGCATGAATGCATTCTGGATCCGCGTCAGCTCACTCATGACGCCGGCCTCACGGTGGATGACATTGCCAAAAGGCTCATGGACTACGGCTTCCACGGCCCCACCATGTCCTTCCCCGTTCCGGGCACCCTGATGGTGGAGCCGACGGAATCGGAACCCAAAAAAGAACTGGACCGCTTCATTGAAGCCATGGAACGCATTCATGCGGAAATCACGGCCATTATCAACGGTACGGCAGACAAGGAAGACAACGTCCTGAAAAACTCGCCTCATACCGCAGAAATGGTCTCCGCTGACGAATGGCGGCATCCCTACTCCCGCAGTGAAGCGGCTTATCCGGTCTCCGGTCTCCTTATTCACAAATTCTGGCCGTATGTAGGCCGGGTGGATAATGTGTACGGAGACCGTAATCTGGTCTGCACCTGCGACACGGTGGAGGAATTCTCCAAGGCCGTAGAGTTATAAAAATCTCATCCTTCCTTTCAAAAAGGCTGTTCCATTCATTTGGAGCAGCCTTTTTTTATGTTCAAGAATCGGATTTCCAATCCGAAGTCAACACTCTATTTTGAGAACAAATGGGTCATCAAAATGAAAGGGGAGGAAAAGCAGGGTGGGAGAAATGTGCCTTTTTTCTTTTTCAATCCATACTGCTTTTGTGCTTAATTGTTTTCTGGATATGTTTGCTCTTTCGGATTGGAAATCCGTTGAGCTACGTCTCAGATGAGCTTTTTCTCTGCCCTTACTGTTCCTGGCCTTCAACAACATCTTTCTTTTTCCAAGGAAGATTCCGCTATCCTCAAAGGGTATGGAATTCTCTTCATGATCTTTCATCATGTCTTCGGCTTATACGCTCTACCCGCAGGTGTGGATACGGCATGGATTGCTCCCCAGCTTACCAAAGCCGCTCCCATCTTTAAAATTTGCGTGCCCATTTTTATTTTCATCACGGGGTACGCTATGGGATGGAAAACAAATTCATCCCCAACCTTCGGTTCCCTCATTAAAACAGGCTTTTCCCATTACTTTAAATTCTGGAAAATTTATTTCTTATGCCTCCTTCTGGCTATTCTGGTTTCCTGGGCATTCCCCTTGCCCATTTTGCCATCCGTTGCCGACATGGGCTGGAAAAATGGCCTGCTTGTCGTAACAGGATTGAGGCCCTGTTATCCCGACTGGTGGTACATGGCTCTTTTCGCGGCAGCCACCATGGCCCTTTATCCAATCTGTGCGTGGATCACGCATCACATTGCGCCTGTCCCGTCCATGGCAGCTCTGCTGGGAGTGTCCCTTTTATTTCAAAGTACGGCCCACATTCCCAGCCTGCCGGGAATCGCCTATTCCTTCCCTCCTTTCCTGCCCTGCTTCATTCTCGGCTACATGTGCGCCTTTCTGGCTTCACGCCTCTCTGCTCTTTCAATTTCCCAAAGCTTGGGAGCAATCCTGTTGCTGGCTCTTGAAATACTATCCATCCATCTCTTCAGTTTTTCAAAAGCCAAAACCCTGACGGTTATCTTTCTCTTCACCCTCTGGTGTCTGCCTTGGATAACCCGGAAACTCCGCCTCACACCGCTCTTGACGCTGCTGGGAACTTATTCCGCACTTATGTGGCTGAATCACAGATTCATTTTCGGCTACCACTTCAGCTGGGACCTCTATGGAACCCAAAGCATCAGCGTAGTATTCATCGTGACGCTGGTCTCCTCCCTTCTGCTGGCCATGGCCATGCAAAAACTTTTTAACCGGATGATTCCCTCAAATCCGCAAACGCAGTCAAAAACTTTGTAGCAACTTTACAAGGTCCGGATTCCAACACCTCTTAATTCCAAGGGGGATCTCCGTACTTATTTTCTCCAATCCGGCTTTCCCCATGGGATAAATACCACAACAGCAGCCACCCTATGAAGGGAACGGCCAGAAAAACCAGGAAAAAGCCGCTCCTCCCGACATCATGCAGACGCCGGACCATGGTAGCCGCCAGCGGAATAGACAGCACGGCGAGCACCACGTACAGCAGAGGGGAAACCAGCTCAACCCACGGAACCAGGGACGGGAAAAAACCGCATTCCGCAAAAGAGGGGACTCCCGCCACGGCCAGCCACGCAACCCCCACTCTGGAAAAAACCTCGTGCAGCTCCCCTTTCCCGGCACGGCCCTCAAAACGGCACCATGCCTTGATGACGCGTATCCAGTACTTCTTCCTGCTCCAGCCGGAGTCGGCGCCTCCAGGCTCTGAACCGGGATCCGGCAGAACGGAGGGCTCCCCATCATCATCCATAACAGTCATGGAGGGGATAAAAGAGGCCAGAGGCCTCCAGTCTCCGCCGGGAACCTTCCGGACCAAAGTCCGGTTGGACAGGCGGCCGAGGTTACGGGCCCGCAGCAAAAGCACCAGGTCAACCGGGCCTTTGGAAGAACCGTCAATTGCCTGATACTCGTACAGATCGCTCATGGGGACGCTTACCTGGATTCCTTCCCGTGGCTGAAGGCGGAGGCGGGAATCTCCTTCTTGGACAAACCGGGACCTTCCCACTTCAAAACCAGTTTGGAGGCAGTACCGGAGTTCCCCACATAGCCAATGCGGATGGGATGAAGTCCAGCTTTCAAATAAACGGGATTCTTCCGGTCACCCAGATCGGAGGAGACCTCGGCCCCCGGCTCATAAGTTTTGTCCGCGTCAATCAATTCCATGCCGTGCAGACGGACAAAAGCCTTGCTGCCCTTATTTTCATCCGTGGTCAGATAAAACGTATATGCTCCGTCCTCTGGAATCTTCACATATCCCGTCAGCTCCACACCGCGCTTGTCCGAACCGTTCATTTTCACGGATGGGGAAGGCGTCACGCCATGGGCGGAAGCAGGCTTCTTCCACTGGCGGAAATCCGGTACCCAGGGAAAATCCCCCTCATACAAGGCCCATCGCAACCCGGGAGAAACGGTTCCCTTCACATCCACGGCGGGCACCGGCGCAGAATCAAACACTGTTTTGGAAGGAAGGGAAGCCCGGCGATTGGACAAAGCGGCGGCTTTCATGCGGGCCTGAAGTTCCGGCTTGGAGGATGCAAGATCTTTGCTTTCCTGCGGATCATTCAAAGTATCAAAAATCATGAAATCCTTGTCCGCATCCTTCACCCCCATGCGCAGGCCTTTCAACCCATCCACAAAAACAATCTGCTGCTGGCCTCGCTGCGCTCCCTTGTGTTTGCCCAGGAAATCCTTATACTCCGGCGTTTTGCCGGCGAAATTATATTCGGCATAAACAATGCCGGGCTTCTGCTGATCCGCATGACCGGTCAGCGTCGGCAGCAGGGAAACGCCGTCACTGCGGGCTGGAACCGGCACCCCGGCGATATCCGCCAACGTAGCCAGCCAGTCATGGAACTGTCCAGGATGCAGGCTGATCTGCCCTTTGGGAATGCGGGCGGGCCAGCGTACCAGCGTAGGCACGCGCATGCCTCCTTCCCAGCAATCGCGCTTAATGCCGTCCATCATGCCATAACTCTTGAAAAACTGCGGATTTTGCGCTCCGTGCCAGTGCCTGGAGTCGGAGCCACCCTCATTGTGGGGGCCATTATCGGACGTGAAGACGATCATCGTATTATCGTCAATCTTCAAATCTTTCAGCAGACGGATCAAATCAGCCACGGCATCGTCCACGCGGCGGATCATGGTGGAATGACGTTTGGCCACATCATTCGGGAAACGGGAATTGTCCGGATGAATATAAGTATCCTTATTCTTCTCCGCCCTGGCGTCAAAAGCCGTATTTACGGATTCCATGCCATCCTTCTTCACCCATTGCAGGCCCCCCTTCAACCCGCCTCCGGAAGGATAGGGAGTCCCCGGAACCGTCAGACTTCCGTGGGGAGCAGGAAAAGCCAGGTACAGGAAAAACGGCTTGCCGGTTTTGAGGGCGGATTTGCGCTGATCCACAATCCACTGCTTGGCGCGGGCGGCAAACAAATCCGTGGAATAAGCCGTCTGGGGCACCTGACCCTTGATATTCTTCCACTCGGAATTGGAAGCGTAACCGTTGTACTCGAAAACGTCACGGGATTCGGAAGGATAGTGGAAGTGCCCCGCCAAATGGTCCAGGATACCGTAAAAATAATTGAATCCCCGCTGATGGGGGCCGGCAGTCATGCCCACCTGGCTCTGACCTCCGCCGCCCACCCCCCATTTGCCAATGGCGGCAGTATCATACCCGGCATCGCGCATCACGGTACCCAGCGTGTGGGAATCTTCAATAGGATGATCAAAACGGTTATTTCTCACCACTCGGGAATTCCCCTGATGCACCCCCAGCAGCAGGGAAGCGCGCGCCGGGGCGCAAACCGGGGCGGCGGAATAGTGGCGGCGCAGCTGAATTCCCTCCCGCGCCAGAGCGGATAGGGCCGGAGTTCTGAACTCGTTCTTTCTCTCCACCGTCCGGCCATTCAACTTCTGCTGGCTCCAGTTGGAATCCAGGTCTCCCCAGCCCATGTCGTCCACCAGAATGAAAATAACATTGGGCTTCGAAGTCTTGACAGACCGGGCAGCCGGCTTCGCAGCCTGCCCGGAAGCTCCCATGCACGGAACCAGGGAGGTCAGAAGAACGGATAATAAAGATACCAGCTTCATGATTCAAAAAGAAAATAGACTCTAAAAAGACGTTAAAACAAGGCGTCATCTTACATGAATTCTCCCATCCCTCAAGAGAATTGCACGGAAAGGGCACAGAGGATTGAGACGACAGGGCCCAGCAGGAAAAAAACATGAAAGAAGCAGCCTTACAGCCGGAACAACTACAATCCGCCATACTGCACCAATGACCGGATTTTCCGGCCGGAGCATGAATGGCAAAAGTTCCGCCAGCATTCCCGGCTGCCGGGATCTCAGCCCTCTCGCGCCGCCCGGTTATGCCGGCCCCTGGAAAGAACGGCAGATCCTGCAAGGGGACCCCGGCAGGATAGATATTGCCCCCCCTCTGCCAGGCTGAAAACACAGAAAACCGGCGGGAACAGTAATCATGAACCGGAACGCTCCCAAATATCCGCGCCAATTCCGTAAACAACGTTGATAACCCTGTCCGGAATAGCGGAGGCATCAGAAACGCTTCTTCCTGTCGTCCCTGCGGGAACGTTCTCCCCAGCGGTCGCCGCGGTCACTGCGGAAGCCTCCGCGGCTTCCCCTGAATCCGCTGCGGTCCCGTTCTCCGCGGTAACTGTTGCGGAATCCTCCATTGCGGCGGGGAGGGCGCGGTGTGCCGGAATGTTCCGGAGCGCCCTTGTCTTCACGGACATTAACTTCATAACCGCAGACGGTAGCCGTCGCCAGGGCCTCCAGAAGCAGAGGCGCCACGGAAGCGTCCACTTCTATCAGGGAATGCTTGGGGAAAATCCGGATATCGCCCACGGCGCCCCTTTCCATTTCCACCGTATTGTAAAACAACCCGGCTATGTCCTTGGGCCGCAAGCCAATCATCCGGCCTCCATTCATAAACAGCGTAACCGTATCACCCTTATGCTGCCAGGAATCTCCCTTCTGCGGGCTCTCCGCATCATCTCCGGTCTGCGGCATACGCCGCGCCCTGCGTGCCGGTTTGTCTTCCGGAATGGGCTGCACTTCCCGGTGCGTACGTTCCCGGAGCAAATCAAACAGGGCCGCAGCCATGGCCTCCGGAGCAGCCTCCACTTCTTTCAATTCCTCCGGCAGCACGGCATCCGGCTTGAGACGTTCCAGAATATCATCCACCAGAGATTCCGTCCGGAGCTGGTCCACCTGAACGGCAGTCAGCACAGGTTCCGGAGTCAGCTTAACGCCGATGAAGCGTTCAATGCGGCTCATCAGGGAAAAATCACGGCGTCCCACAAAAGTGATGGCCTTCCCCTTGCGGCCGGCGCGTGCCGTGCGGCCGATGCGGTGCACGTAATCCTCCGGATCACGCGGCAATTCAAAATTCACCACGGCATCCACATCATCCACATCCAGGCCGCGGGCGGCAATATCCGTCGCCACCAAAAGACGCAGACTCCCCCTGCGGAAGGAATCCATGACGCGTTCCCTCATCATTTGGGGCATATCCCCATGAAGGCGGTCCACCGCATAACCGCGGGCCGTCAAACCGTCCACCACGTCATCCACCACCTTTTTGGTATTGGCGAACACCAGCCCCATTTTAATCTTTCCGGTGTCAAGCAGCCGGCTGAGCACCTCAATCCGGGAGGAAAACACCACCTCATAATAAACCTGTTCAATGGTAGGCACCGTCAGCGTAGGCCGTTCAATGGAAATCTGGATGGGCTCCTTCATGAACCTGCTCACCAGACGGTTGATTTCCGGAGACATGGTAGCGGAAAAAAACAGGGTCTGCTTCGTTTCCGGCATGGCCTCCGCAATGCGTTCGATGTCTTCCAGAAAACCCATATCCAGCATCTCGTCCGCCTCATCCAGAATCAGCATGCGGAGTCCGTCCAGCCTTAATGCCCCGGACTCCATCAGATCCATGACGTCCGGGCGTCCCCACCACAAACTGCACCCCGCGGCGCAGGGCGTCCAGTTGCGGACGGAAAGAAGCCCCCCCGTAAATGGGGACGGCGGAAACGCCGTCCATAAATAAAGCAAGCTTGTCCACCTCCCGGCAAATCTGAACGGCCAGTTCCCGAGTAGGACAAAGAGCCAGCACCTGAACGCAGCGTTCCTCAGGCTCAATGCACTCCAGGGCCGGAATGGCGAAGGCAAGCGTTTTTCCGGAACCCGTATGGGACAGCCCCACAATATCGGCCCCACTGATCGCGGCGGGAATCGCCTGCTCCTGAATGGAGGAAGGAGTATCGAAGCCGAGCACTTCGATAGCCTCCAGAATCTCCGGTGAAATACCAAGAGCCGAAAAAGAAGATGTTTGAGTCATGGGGAAAAATGATCTGTCAAAGTCACGGAAGAAGCTGAACATTCTTCCCTCCCGTGTCCAGCCAAAAGAACGGAAGATACCGTAGATGCCACGATTTCCGCAAAGCCGCCTGCGAATAAAAAAACGGCTCTCCCCGCTTCTGGTCTTTACTGTCACACACGGGGTTGCAACTTGCAGGGGCGTATTCGCGTATGATACAAATATTTCCCTCCGAATTCATGGATAAAACGCCAAACAAATCACAGTCCTCCCTGCTGGGGATTTTCATCAACATCCTCCTCCCGGTGTTGATTCTGGACTATTGCAGCGCGGGGCCCGCCAATCCCCTGGAACGCCCGGAAGGAGAAAATTTCTGGCATATCGGCCCGGTATGGGCCCTCGTCATCGCCCTTTCCCTCCCCCTTGTCTATGGCATCCGTTCCCTGGTCGTCTCCAGGAAATTTGACCTGATGTCCGGCGTCGGCATGGCCGGCGTGCTGCTGACGGGCGTCATCAGCATCTTCGTCATCGGCCCGGAAGGGCGCATCCACAGCGCCACACCCTGGCTGTTCGCCGGGAAAGAAGCCCTGATCCCCCTTATCCTGGCGGCGGCGGTCGTCGTCTCCCGGTCCGCCGGCACGCCCCTTCTCAACATGTTTATCTACACGCCGGAATTATTCGACGTGCGCAGGATAGAACAAACGGTGGCCGCCAACGGCGAGGAACGGGCTTATCAGAAACTGCTGGCAAACTCGTCCTGGATTCTGGCGGGCACGCTGGTTGCCTCCTCCTTCGGCAATTTCTTCCTGAGCCTCTCTTTCATGTCTTCCGTCATACAACAGCCGGAAGCGGAACAGCAAGTGGCCTACAACGCCGCCATCGGCAGTAT
>OLQQ01000845.1_pt1 | contig 13849 bp, 8 predicted proteins | sample 1672041 | NCBI WGS metagenome assembly OLQQ01 (sample SAMEA3136639, study PRJEB25190) | human gut metagenome
TTGCGCGCGTTCGAGATCGAAAGCTGCCTGCGCGTTGTCGTAATCTTCCCAATGCTTGTCTCGCAGGCTTCTCTCGGTGCGGCATAGGGCTTGGCATTCCTGCTCTTTGGCGGTGATCTCGGCCGTCGCATTGGTTGCGACGGCGAGGCTTTCGGAGCACAGGCGCAATTCCTGTTCCAAGCGCTCGATTTTCCGGTCGTTCGTGCTGCCGAGGACCCAGCGGCTTCGATCGGTTATCTTGCGTCGGTCGTCCTTGGCATGGTGTTCCCCGGCTTTCGTTTGGCCTCCCCGCGTGAGTGCGCGATCATGACGCTCCATATCTGCAGGGGAATCGACGCACACGTAGTCGAAGCGATCGCGCAGGAGCTTGTTCGCCCATCGAGAGAGAGACTCGTGGCTCGGCACCTGCACGACGGTAACTTTTCTCACAAGCGACTGCGGGTGGAGCGGCCGGTCTGGGACGGATACGTCGTCGGGCACCGCGTCGTACTCGAATCGTTCTCCGAGGTGAATGCTCTCGAGATACTCGTTGATCGACGCTGCGTGACGCTTTTCCACAAGCATCGTGCGCGCTCGACCGCCCAGGACTCGCTCGATGGCGGGCTGCCACGAGTCCTCTTCAGGCTTCACATCGATAAGTTCCCCCATAAAGGGCAGATCCTCCGTCGAAACTCCCAGGTGCCGGGCAATGCTCAGCCTGATATCGTGCAACCGGGAGGAGATGTTGCTCCTTTGGCCCCTGAGAAAACGGAGCTCCCCGGCGATCTCGGCATGCCGCTTCTTCTGCTCGCTTACTTCTCCGAAACGCGCTATCTTTTCATCTTCGTGGCCGTCCAGCCATGCGCGCGCAGTGTCCGCGCATGCTGCGAGCGTTCGCTTCAAAGCCTCGAATTCCTCTCGCGTGGAGGGCAAGGGGGATTCGATGGCCATCTCGAGATCCTTCTCGAGCGAATCGCGGTTGCCTTCGATATGGAGCAGCTGGCGCTCTCGGTCGGAAACCTGCATGAGAGCGGCTTCGAGCGCTATGCCGCCCTGCTCGTTTAGCACGGCCTCGGCTGCTTCGAGCTTCTGCTTTGCGAAAGCTTGCTCGCTCTCGGCTTCTTTGACCGCTGTGGTCAGTGCGTCGGCATCGTGCAGCTGCCTTTCGAGGCGCCGTTTGAGCAGCGTAATCGAGGTATCGTCGGCAAACGACGCGAGTTTGTCGAGAAGTTGCCGGTTCTGGTCTTCTGTTATCTTCGCCTCAACGTATGCCTCTTCGTGACGCAGGAGCGGTTCCAGGCATTCCGTCTGCCGACGTTGGTCGACCACGCCGTCGTGGGCTTCTTCCAGCTCCTTGAATTGGGCGACCGCCGCAGTGGCCAAGGCGTGCGTACGCGGCGTGTCCAGCATGTACTTGCGGAACAGATCATCGAGCGATCCGATGTTTTTGGCGGCTTGCGTCTTGTGCAGGAGGGTGAGTGTTTTCGGGCTGCTGATGTGCAAAATATTGCATAGGTATCCTTCGAACGCCGCATGGTCTCTCCATGCCCGTCCCGTCTCTTTGTGATCCTTGTTGAATTGAGCCATGTCCGCTTCGTTCAAGCCGTAAGGCTCGAATTCGCTGAGCGCATGGTCTCCGCGGACGACTGCGAAGAATTTCTTCAGTCCTTCGGGGTTGACCGTGTTGGCCTTTTGGAAGAAGATGCCCAGCACGTTGATCGCCTCGTGACGACGCGCTTCCGAAGGGGAGCACTGCTCGATGTCGAAACCGTCCTCGTATCGAAGCATGACGCCGCTCCATACCGCGGCTTTCGGACGAAGATAGGTGTGCACGACCTCGCCCTCTTCGTCGGCGCTGTGCCCGCACGCGCCGCGCACGTAGTTGGAAATCGAACGGCCCTTATCTCGCTGGCCGCCGTTGCTGGCCGCTGCATTTAGGCTCAACTGGGTCGGGGGCGTCAGTACTGCCGCCACAGCATCGAGGACGGTCGACTTGCCAGAACCCGAAGGGCCGGTGATAAGCAGTCCGCGCCTGTCGACGGGAAGGCTCTGAAAACCGTTGAACGTCCCCCAATTCGCCATGTCCACCCGAGCAAGACGCCATTGTCCTGGGTACGGCACGCTTCCAGCGGTGTTAACGGTCGTCGTCATGGGGCTCTCCTTGGTTCGGAACGGCTTGCTGCGCTCGTTTGAGCATGAGCTCGAATTCCTCGCTGACTGCCGCCGCTTCTTCGGTTCCGAATATCAACTTGAGGACCGGAGATATTTCGAAACGGTCTTCGATGTCGCTCTTCAACAGTATGCGAGCTTCCACGAGCCTGTTCCACGATGCTTTCAGCTTGCTTTGGTAGCTCGACTGATCTTGACTTTCCAAGCGTCGATACTGAGCCAATTGCTCGAAAAGCTCGCTTTGCCCGATGAATACTCGGTTGGTGCCGCCCATCTGCAGCTCTTTGCGCAACGTGAGCACCATGATGGTGTCGAGCAGAGTCATCACGTTGCTTCGCGTTGCCTTCAGCACCGTTCTCTCGCCTGTCGAGGCGTTACGCGCGAAAGCGATTCCGGTCTCTGCGTCCACGTAGAGTTCAAGAAGCATGTCGGCAAGGTGCGAGGACAGATCCTGCTGGTTGTTCAAGACGGCCGACCATAGCGGGTCGCTTTCGTCGATGTACGGTCCCTTGATCAGCTGCAGCAACGCGCATCGCGCATCATAGGGAAGCTTTCCCGTGTCCTGTGGCCACAAGTGCCTCTCGTCAAGAGGCCGATCCTCGTCGCACCTCTCCACGGTGTCAGGCGAAGGATTCCAGAAGTCGTCCATCAGCGCACCTCTTTCACGAACAGGAATGTGTCGACGCGGGCTTGAAGGTGTCTCCCGCTTTTCGACTGCCAGCGAATGATTTCCGATTCATTGGTCCTGATGCCCTGATCGGAGGCGAGCACCATGAGCCCTGCGATGCTTGCGATACCTTGAGTCGCGGGATACTTATCCAGGATCTCGCCGATCGAGGGATGCTTTGAATTGGAGGCGTCGCGCTCCGCGAAGAACGCATTCACGTTGCCGACCAGCTCGTCGTAATCGATTTCAACCTCGCGTACCTGCTCGTACAGCTCGGCCAACGTGAGCCTGCCGTTCTCTTCGAACGCGCTCGCGGGAATGGGCTGTGCGCTTGCGTCGGCAGGGTTGTACAGCTCCAATCGGGAGATGGGCGCGATCATGGTTTTGGTGAGCTCGAGCTCGATCGGAAGAGCGAAGGTGCAGCTATACGATTCCGTGAGCACGCTTGCCATGCCGAGGGTCTGGTCGAGAAATCTTCGCAGCACGCGGTCTTGCTGAAAACTCTGGCTCTGCACAAGCTTCCTCAAACCGCGCGACAACCCTGTTTTGGTCTCGTTCACGTCGCGCGCTTGATCGAGCAGTGTTTGCACGAATCTTCTGAGGAATCGGCGCTCTTCCGCTTCGAGCATGCACGCGAAATCGGTGTCGAGGATGGAGTCGATGTCGTCTTGAAGTTTCTCGAGCGCCTCTGAGTCGCGCAAAAGCGCATAGAAGCCCCCGAACGACTGGCCAGGAGGAGACTGCGTGATATGGTCGATGCCGGCGAACACGCCTTCGAGCGTGTCTTGATAGCCTTCTTCATAGCCGATAAGTTTGATGTACAGGTTTTTCGCGATCTCCTCGAACTCGGCGCTGACGCTGACGAAGTCGCGCGGTATCTCCTGAGCGAGATTGAGGATGTCGCGCGCTTGCTCCAATGCCTGATCGGGATCCATCGTGTCCAAGGTGCCTTGATCGAGTTCCGCAAGCTGGTCTTCTATACGCTGCTTCTCGGCCAGGAGGACTTTGCGGCGCCGGTCGATGTCGCAGTCGGTTGCGAGCGACAATTCCGCTATCTGGTCGAGGATCATGTTCAGCCTCGATTTCGTCGCTGCCCTATGGGGCTTCGCCAACCCTTTGGCGAAGCTGATGGCTGCCAAAGCGCCTGCGGAAAGCTCGTAGGTCTCCTGGCGCGAATCCGCGAGCGGCTTGCGCACAAGGTATCCGTCGCGTCTCCACTGCTCGCAATAGTCCCGCGCCGAGCGCTTTGGCCCTATCTCGGGAACCCGCTCGCGTAGCACTTCGAGATCCGCATCGACAAGGCTGACTAGATCGGCAACGGTTCTTTTGCCGGTCTCTTTCCCCAAATTCTCGTCGAGTATGGAGAGGATGATAGGCGCGTTTTGTGCATGAAGAAGCTTCCAGGCAACGTTGTCCTGCTGTAGAGATATGAAAGCAAGCGTGCTGGATACGACTGCCATGCAACCTGCCTAACGTCGATGCCGGTTTTGAAATGCTCGTAAATGCGATCTTTCGACGCATACTCAGTATATGGCAAATAAAAATCCGAGTTGGGGCCTTTCTGGGACAGGGAAAAAATAGTAGTGTGATATAGAGGGCGTTATTATGAAACCAACTATTATTCGACTTTTCTCACCATGACAGTCGAAGCATCGCCTTCCTTTTCCATGTTCACTGATGTCTGTGCGACCCATTTCAGAATTCTCTTTTGAGTTCTGTCTTTTCGTGAACCCGTGAGATACGTGTGAAAATGGGCTCGGCGAATATGAGGAGTTATCGCACGGCCGCTGCCTGCGTTTTTGTTCGCGTGTCGATGCGCCTCGATAGAGGGCCCGATTTTTCCCCCAACGAGAAACGTTCGCGGCTCGTCCAGTGGCTCTTGATCGTTGTTGAAAGTGGAACTGCGATCAAGATCGTTCGTGTCCTTTCTCCGTGCGATTTCCTTCTCTACTATATCCGGCTCTTTTGAAGCGATATAGAGAAGCAGGCTAAGAATCGTATGAAGATCCTCGTCGACGAACACTTTGATCATCTTGCTCTTGCCGCCATTCGCTTGCAGATATGTTTCAACTACATATGCGGATAAATCTTTTATCGTCGAAAATCTTAAGGGGATAACGACGGGGATCGTGTAGCCGTTGCTTCCGATTATCGTAATTATGAAATGTTTTTCTACTCGGTGAGGTTGGTCTGATCGAGGCATCCACGCGTAATCCAGGAAAAACCCAACCGCATGTTTGAGCTTGCCGTCTGCATTCGAGAGCCGGAAGCCAAGATGTTCGGCAGATATAAAGAAGCAGGAGAACGGGAGGTGTTCAAGATGCTCCGAAAGATCAACGTCTGGATCGATGTCGGAACGCTGAAGTTCTTCAACGAGTGAAGAGTTGAACTCGAGTACCACGGGGGATCTCTTCCAATCGCAGCAAAGATTTGCTAAATCTATTGGAGGTATGCAGTCCCATGCTCCTCCTGGGCGTTGCAGGGTTTTGCTCGAAAGCAAAATGCGCTGGATCGCGCGTTCTTGTATTGCCAGGAACTGGACCTTGTTGATATCGTCGATATCCTGGTCGCATATCGCGAACATGTCGTTCTTGCCCATGCGCCATAAAGGCTTGGATAGCGTGGTGGCTATCTCGTCAAAAAACCCCGGCCATTTTTTACTAATATATGATTCGATATTTGAAACGGATGCGCGTGCCGTTTCAACAGAATTTCGGATGGTCATTAGAAACCCTTTCGTTTCGTTCCCGCGGTGTCAAGGTGCGCACCGCAGTGCCCGATCACAATTCGTTCGGTTTTCTCGTCTATTGCAAAGTGGACGCGCAGGGTCTCTCCTCTTTTCCCGCTCCTTCCTTTTACGTGCGGGGTGATGTCGATAATGCGTCCTTCGTATGTCCGTCGGCGGGCGCGTACATAGGCAGGGACGTCGTTGGTCGCTTTAGACTCTCTTAGCGAAAGGTCGTACCCCGTCATTCTCTTGTATGTGTCGGTGATCGACCCATCTTTTTCAGGATTATCCGAAAAGCAGAGGGGGTGTAGAACTGTTGCAAGGCCCAATAGGATCTGCCAGGTTTCATTTGCGCTTCCCGAAGCATGTGCCTGGGCGGATCGCACAGCTTCCGGAAGAGCGATGATTTTTTTCGGGAAGGCTTCGGTGGCAAGTTGAAGTGCATCTGCAACAGAAGAAGGAAGGCTCACCATTTTTTCCAAGGGATATGCATCGTTTGAGGTGGGTTCCTTCCGTTGGAGCTGCTCTGTCAAAGATTTCACGCGCCACTGCAATTGCTCGCTTTCATGAGCGATATCCCAAACACTATCAAGCTCTTGTTTAAGGGACGCAATTTTCTTCTCTTTGGAATCAATGTCTTTTTCTAGCAACGACGTGTATTCGCTCATATCGTCGATTTCTTGGTCCTTTTGCTCGATCGTCACCATAGACTCATCGAGGAGTTGGCTCATCTGAGCGATTTCTTCGATGCTCGCATTCTTCTCGCGTTGAGTGCGGGCAAGTTCATCTAATGCCTTGCTGTATTGAGCTTGCAGCTTGCTTCGCTCGGCGTTCTTTCCCTTGCCCTTCCCTGTATCTGCTTGCGAGCTCGTCACGCCTTGCTTTGTCGATTGCGTTCTGAATATCTTGACAGCACGCGACGACTTTGTCTGACTGGGAAAATGCGCGAACGGAACCAGCGATGACATCGCTGGCGACACTCTCGCATATAGATCCCGAAAACCGAGAGATCCATTCGGATGAAAAGCGATAATGCCGCTTTGCATCACGAGGGTCGTCCATATTGAGACCTGGGAAATATACCTGAATGGAATGACGAAGCGGTCGGTAGGCGTAATTCCGTGAACCGCGGTCGAAAAAGGTTCCTTCAAGAACCTTGTCTAGTTCTTTGTTGCTCTTGTCCAAAGCGACTACGAAGGCGATGCCCGTCAGTTTTCTGGCAAGTTCATCAGGATTGACGGGGTACGCGCCGTCGTCGTCTGATGTGACGGCCACAAGCGGCACGTTTCTGATTGGCTTTGTGAGATCGTTGTAAAACTGATTGAAAGTATAAGGTTGTCCGTAAAAGCACTTGTCAATGAAGAGGGCGTTTCCGTCAAGGGGATCCTCGCCCGATATGCACGCTATCCCCTCGGTGTCGAGCAGTTTTCTGATGCAAATAGGAACATTGCGCGGAGGGGTTTTAACATCGGATCGCATATAGGTTGGATCGATGCTGTAAGACACCTGCACGGTTACGCTGTATACGCCTACGCTCGATTCTGTTATCCCGACGCAGGTGTGCCAGGTGCGCCACCAGCTTTCCGAGTCTTGCTCGCTGTAGTCCATAGCCCAGTGCTTTGGTATGCGATCCCCTTCCATGATTCTTGTTGTCAACGAGGAAGAAGGAGCGTCGATATCCATCGTCCCCTGTGCGAAGCTTTTCGAGAGGCGGACGGATCTTAGCGGCATGAAATCGTCGGAAGGATTTGAGACCCACGGCTCTAATGACTTCCGTATTTCTCCAAGAATGACACTGCTCGATATTTTTGTTGATGTTGTGCCTTTGCGGGATCCCCATGTTTCGAGCGAGCTAGCCATTGCACCACGAAGTGTCAATGCTGAATAGGCGCTCAATCTCATACCCTGATTCCACTTCAAAGCGGTGGAGATATCGAAGTCTATCTGTCTGGCTGGAGACGGTGTACGGTTGCCTCTCTGCCGTCGTTCTTTCTCGACTATCCAGTTTTGAAAGACATCTACGATGACGGGCCAAATTTCAAATTTGGCGTTGTCCGGATAGGCTTCAAATGTTGTCGCGTAGAACAAGGTTGTGTTATTGCGTCGCGTTATCATAAGGGAGCCTTCCGATCTGCCTGAGGCCTATCTTGAGCGATGTATCGTAGAACTGTTAATCGCGTTTTAATAAGAATATTACGCTATAAATCATATTTGAACCATAACATCGCATGCTCGCTTTCTTTGCTTTGCGTGGCGGTGGGTATGGTCCGGAGAAGCGTAAAAACAAAGCAATCCCTTGTGAATTAGAGTCCATGTGGTTCGTATTGCGATGGGTCTCGCGCGAACGCGAGGCGCGAGGACGAACCTCCCACCTCGACGCTTCCTACGCCCGGTCTTCTTTTCCGTCACATCCCATGCTCCACTATGGTAGAGTATGCGCATGCATTCCGCGAAGGGACATACCGCCGTCGAACAGCGCTGGCAGCTTCAGCTCGCCGTCGCGGCTGTGTGCCGCTCCCTCGCTCCGCGTCCCGCGGACTCGCTTGCAACGGTATTCGCTGTGCAGCCGGCTTCGCCCCACGCGTCCGATGTCGCCGCGACGACCAGCGCAATCGACGAGGTCGGTGCTGTCGCCCATCGTGCGGCCGACGCCTCTGACGCGCCCCTGGCCGGTCGAACCGCCTACCGTGCCGTTTCCTATTATTCCTATCGATATCTCTAGCACATGGGTTTGCCCGTGGTGCTTCGTCGGCGTCGTGCCGACGGGTGTTGCGTTCCGGCAAAGTCATGTGCGCCACCGCGCGGGCCTTTCCCGACGCGATGTTCCACGTGAAACAATTCATCGCATTGCAGTGCGACAAAGGAACAAATGTTTCACGTGAAACATCCGGTCGCGGAACACGAAGCAAAACGGGGCTCGCTTTCTTGGGGAAGAGCGCCCGCCGACGGGCGGCGCGCATGAATCGATAGGAAGACTCATGATCGAAAAGATATGCATGGCGCTTATTTTCGTCGGCGTGGCGGTGGGCGTCGGCATCTACTGCCGACGACACACCGGAAGCGTCGACGGGTTCATCCTGGGCGGCCGCAACGTGGGGCCGTGGTTGAGCGCGTTCGCGTTCGGCACCAGCTACTTCTCCGCCGTCATCTTCGTGGGCTACGCCGGTCAGTTCGGTTGGAAATACGGCGTGGCCGCCACGTGGATCGGCATCGGCAACGCCATCCTGGGAAGCTTGCTGGCCTGGTGGGTGCTGGGCCCGCGCACGCGCGAGATGACGCACCGCCTGGGCGCGTCCACGATGCCCGAGTTCTTCGGCGCGCGGTTCCAGTCGAAGGGTTTGCGCATCGCGGCCGCGGCCATCATCTTCGTGTTCCTCATCCCGTACACGGCCAGCGTGTACAACGGCTTGTCGCGCCTGTTCGGCATGGCGTTCGGCCTGCCCTACGAGGTGTGCGTCATCGGTATGGCGGTTATCACCTGCGTGTACGTGGTGCTGGGCGGCTACATGGCCACGGTGATGAACGACTTCATCCAGGGCATCGTCATGCTGCTGGGCATCGTTGCCGTCATCGTGGCGGTGTTGGTGAATAACGGCGGCTTCACCGAGGCCATCGCCACGCTGTCGCTCATCCCTGCCGAGGATTCCCAGATGGCAGGGCCCTTCGTCAGCTTCTTCGGTCCGAACCTGCCCGACCTCATCGGCGTCATCGTGCTGACCAGCCTGGGCACGTGGGGCCTGCCGCAGATGGTGCAGAAGTTCTATGCCATCAAAAGCGGCCCGGCCATCAAGCAGGGAGCCATCATCTCCACCGTGTTCGCGATGGTGGTGGCCGGCGGCAGCTACTTCCTGGGCGGGTTCGGCCGCCTGTACGGCGATCAGGTGGAGATGACCGCCGCAGGCACGCCGGTGTACGACTCTATCATGCCCACCATGCTGTCCACGCTGCCCGACCTGCTCATCGGCATCGTGATCGTGCTGGTGCTGAGCGCGTCCATGTCCACGCTGTCATCGCTGGTGCTGACGTCGTCGTCCACGCTGACGCTCGATCTGCTGAAAGACAACGTGGTGAAGAACATGAGCGAGAAAAAACAGCTGGTGTACATGCGCGTGCTGATCGTGGTGTTCATCGTGATCTCGGCGGTGATCGCGCTGGTGCAGTACAACTCGTCCATCACGTTCATCGCACAGCTGATGAGCATCTCGTGGGGCGCGCTGGCCGGTTCGTTCTTGGGGCCCTTCTTCTGGGGGCTGTACTCGCGTCGCGTGTCGCGTCCGGCTGTGTGGGCCAGCTTCATCGTGGGCGTGGGTCTGACCACGGGCAACATGATCGCCGGGTTCGTGGGCACGGCGTTCATCGCGTCGCCCATCAACTGCGGCGCCATTGCGATGGTGCTGTCGCTGATCATCGTGCCGGTGGTCAGCTTGTTCACAAAGCGCGTTGAGTTCGAGGTCGACCCGCCGCACGTCGAGGGAGCCATCGACCGCGAATACGAGCAGGAGCTGGAAGCGGAGTAGTTCTGAGCCGAAGCTTCGAAACCTCTGTCGTCTCAAAGTCTGCGGGACGGCAGAGGGCGCTTCGCTCCAAGAACACGCTTCAGCGAACGAGACGTGTTCTTGGAGCGAAGCTCGCATCTCGGAAGCTGTTTGCCGCCTATGTCTCGCATGAAGCACCGGCTTGCTACGCGAGCGTATCGCGCGAAGCGCTGGTCACGACCGCCTGTTTGGCGCATTGCGCCCGAAGAGACTCCTTATCAAGGGTCGCGCTGTTCCGTCTGACGGTCTTCCGTGCAGCCCGTCGCGCCCCGGATGGCGAAAACCCATCGAATTCGGAAGCTATCGCGCGCGTCGCGCTTGTTCGACGCGAGGTTCCGCGCAAGGTATCCTCTGCGACCAGGCATTATGCGGGAGGGGTTTCCTCACCGCGGCTACGCCGCGGGCGAAATTTCCGAATTCGATGGGTTTTCGCCATCCGGGGGAGCCTTCGACTGCGCGGATAACTCGGTGCGCAACGCTGCCGAGGGCGATGCGTCGAACTGGCCGGTTCGCCCGGGTGTTTCACGTGAAACACCCGTTCGTCTTGGGTGGTGGCACCGCGCTCCGTCTACGGCTCGCATCAGCGCGCCGCGCGATGGCTTGTGTGCTGTTGGGGGGGGGTTAGGGAGGATTCTCGTTCGACTCGCGACTCGGAACTTCCAGCCCCTGAGTACTCTGCGCTCGTTCCGTCCCTGCGTTCTCGCGCCCCGCGGGAGCGAAGGGGGCGGCGGCTCGCGTTCCGCGGTATACTGTCAGCCAGTATCGGCTCTCGTGAAAGCGCGCGCATGATCTTCCAGCTTGCTCTCATATACTTTCCCGCGTTGGTGTTCGGGTTTCTGTTCGTCAAGAACTACCGCAAGGAGCCGCGGCAGTTTCGCAACGCGCTGTACTTCCTGCTGCTGTGCCTGTTCGCGCTGTACGGGTTGTCCATCCAGTTCGATCTGCCGTGGCTGGTGCTCATCGGCTTGGCGGCCATCCCGTTCGGCACGGTGGCGCTGGTGGTGTTCCTGCTGGCGAACACGTTCGTGGTGGTGAAGCGCGAAGGCCTGTCGCTGTCGCATCTGCTGCCGGGCCTGCTGGCGCTCTGCATCGTCATGGCGTGCGTGGGCGGCCCGGTGCTGCTGTTCGTCCAGGCGCCGCCCATCGTGCTGGCGTTGGCGCTGCTGGTGCTGATGGAGGGCTCGTACGTGGCGTTCACGTTCGCGGCCCTGCTGCTGTACTCGTGGTTGTACCGCCGTCTGCCTAAGCGCCGCGATTACGATTACATCGTCGTGCACGGCGCCGGCCTGTCGGGCACGAAGCCCACGCCCCTGCTGGCCGCGCGCCTGGACAAGGCCGTCGAGCTATGGGAGGCCGACCACCGCCGCGCCGTCATCATCGCGTCGGGCGGCCAAGGAGCCGACGAGGCGGTATCGGAGGCCGAGGCCATGCGCACGTACCTCGTCGAGGAGCGCGGCGTGCCCGCCGATGCCGTCATCGAGGAGGACCGCTCCACCACCACGATGGAGAACCTGCGCAACTCCAAAGCCATCATGGACGCGCGGTCGGGCGCGGGCGCGTACCGCGCCGCGGTGGTGACCAGCGATTACCACGTGTTCCGTACGGCCGAGTACGCGCACAAGATCGGGCTGGCCGCCGACGGCGTGGGCAGCAGGACCGCGCGCTACTTCTGGCCCACCGCGTTCATCCGCGAATACGTGGCCGTCAGCAACGCCCACCGCTGGCCGTTCGTGGTCATCTTCGTGTTCTGGCTCCCTTTCGCCGCCATCGCGCTGTTCCAGCTGTAACGCGCTTCGCGCCCGCGCCCGACGTCGCACGGCCTAACGCGTCGCGCTCGCACCTGCGTCTGACACGCGTGGCTCCTCGCATTCGCGCTTGCACTTGCGCCCGACGTCGCGCGGCTCGCGTTCGCGCTCGCACCCGCGCCCGACACGCGCGGCTCCTTGCGTTCGTGCTCGCGTGCTTCGTCGATCGAAAACATCGGCGTTTTCGCCCCCTCGGGCGCGCTTGTCCTTGTATACTTAGGAAACTGGTGCCGAGCGGCGGCGATTCGGCCTGCGTCCTCAAGCATCGCGTCGGGAGAAGCGCGGCGAGGGTGAAGGCGGAACCACGTGCATGCCGTTCGGCGAATAGCACGACGAAGGGGATCATATGGAAGGATTCGACCTCATCAGCACGGGGGTATGGTCAATCATACCGCCGATTCTTGCGCTGGGTTTGGCGCTGATCACGAAGGAGGTGTATTCCTCTCTGGCCATCGGCGTGTTCGTGGGCATGGTGATCTACCAGTTCTCGCTCAACGGCGTGGGCGTCGAGCCGCTGGTGGATTCGTTCACCATGGTGCCGCAGATGATGGCCGAGCAGATAGCCGGCAACGGGGCGCTGCTGCTGTTCCTTGCGTTATTGGGCGCGCTCGTGGTGGTCATCGCGGCCGCCGGCGGATCGCGCGCGTACGCCGAGTGGGTGTCTACGCACATCAAGAACGCGAAGATGGCGCAGATTCTCACCGCGGTGCTGGGCATCATCATCTTCGTGGACGACTACTTCAACTGCCTCACGGTGGGCGCGGTCATGCGCCCCGTCACCGATCGATTCAACATCAGCCACGAGAAGCTGGCATGGATCATCGACTCCACCGCGGCGCCTATCTGCATCATCGCGCCGGTGTCGTCGTGGGCCGTGGCCGTAGGCGGCTACCTGGGCGAAGGCGGTTTCACCACGTTCGTCCAGTCCATCCCGTACAACTTCTACGCGCTGCTCACCATCGTGTTCGTCTTCTTCATGTGCGCCACCAAGAAGGACTTCGGCCCCATGCGCGTTGCCGAGGCCGAGGTGCAGAAGCCGGCCGACCAGCAGCATCGCATTCCGTCGAAGGACAGCGCTCTCGAGTCGATGTCGACGGTGGGCATTTCCGATCCGAACGCGGCCGACGCGCTGCCGGCGAAGCTGGATACCATTGTAGCCGAGGAGGACGAGCTGGACGAGGCTGCGAAGGTGGCCGTCGAAGAGTTCAAAGGCATGGCCATCTCGGACAAGGGACGCGTGTTCGACCTGATCATTCCCATCATCGTGCTCATCATCTTCTCGATTCTGGGCATGCTGTACGCGGGCGGCTTCTTCCAGGGCGTCGACTTCGCCACGGCTGTGGGCGAGAATCCGGTGTTCGGCCTGTGCATCGGCGTGTGCGTGGCGCTGGTGGTGACGGCGGCCATGTTCCTGCCGCGCAAGCTGATGACGCTGTCGGGATACATGGACGGCGTGGCCGAGGGCGTGCGCTCCATGGTGGGCGCCATCATGATCCTCGTGCTGGCATGGAGCCTAGGCGGCACGTGCCGCTACCTGCTGGGTACGGGCGAGTTCGTCAGCGGCTTCCTGAACAGCATCGGCGTGGGGCTGGCTCTGCTGCCGGTGGTCATCTTCGTGGTGGCGGCGTTCATCGGCTTCGCCATGGGCACGTCATGGGGAACCATCGCGCTGATCCTGCCCATCGTGATCGGCGTGTTTCCGGCGCAAGATCCGCTGTTCCTCGTGGCCATCGGCGCCACGCTGGGCGGTGCGGTGTACGGCGACCATGTGTCGCCTATTTCGGATACCACTATCCTGTCGTCGGCGGGCGCGCAATGCAACCACCTGCGCCACGTGGCCACGCAGCTGCCGTACGCGTCGGTGGTGGCCGTGATCTGCCTGGTGGGCTATCTCATTGCCGGGTTCACGGGCAATCCTTGGATCTCGCTCGCCGTGGGCGCCGTGCTCATGAGCCTGTCCACCGTC
>OLQQ01000854.1_pt1 | contig 13747 bp, 4 predicted proteins | sample 1672041 | NCBI WGS metagenome assembly OLQQ01 (sample SAMEA3136639, study PRJEB25190) | human gut metagenome
CCGGACGGGACCATGCCCGAGGGGATATCCGATCTGGAACTCGTCCGCGTCCCCACGCGCATCGAGGAAGGCGATGCGAAAACGGAAACCATGTCGGACGAGACGGCGGAACGGATGGCGAGGACCCGGTTCATCGTCGACGAATACACGATGGGCGTGCTCGACGAGCAGGAGGCCGGCGAGAGGCTCTTCCGCCACCTGTTCCCGCATTGGGGATGAGAAGGCCGGATAAAGAATTCCATGAACGCAAACCAATGGAAACAAGCCCTATTCAGCCACTCCGAGGGAGAAAATACAAGGACAAGCGCCGGCACAGAATATCCTCAGCAGTACAATGCGCGGCAGCGGAAAACGAATTGGCGGAATCGAGGCCATCAAAGTGGGCATGGACGAAACCGGCGTTAGCGGATTCTTCTGCTCTTGACCCCAGCCTTAAAAGGCGGGGCTTGCGCCGCCAATTTCGGTCATCGTTCTGATTGGACAGTGTCGCCGACCGTATTATCAATGAGGACCGTCAGTCCGCTTTCGTTGAATTTGTCGTAGTTTTCAATATCGTAGTGCATTTGCAATTCCAGCCAGTATTCCGGTGACGTGCCCAACACGTAGGCGAGCTGGTATGCGAGGCTTGTGGTGATGCGTCTTTTCCCGCGTATTATTCCACTGATGGTGGTTTGTGGCAGGTTCATGGCTTTCGCCAGACGGTACATGGTGATGTTGTTTGGTTGCAGGTATTGGTGTAGCAGCACGTCGCCTGGGAGTGGCGCATGGCCCACATCGTTCATAGCCAGACCCTTTCACGCAATTCACTGACTTTTTTCTGATAGTAACAAAAGAAGCTACCGTTTTGCCTCGGAATGTGGGAATACGGTTTTGCCCGCCTCTCCCCTGTTTCGGGTCGAAGGCGGGCAAAACACGTTTGGTGCGGTGAGAATCAGTCCTCGACTGCATGCCATCCATCGGCATGCTTGGCGGAGCGCACCTTCACGAGCACGCAGCCAGCACCGGCGATGGTCATGATCGCCGCCAGCGTGGCGATTGCGGTGGTGTCCGATCCGGTGGAGGCCAGACCATTGTTCGTCACACCTGCAGCCTGCTTCTTGGCCTGTTCGGCCTTCTGCTTCTTGGCTTCGGCATCCTTCTTGGCTTGGTCGGCCTTCTTCTGGGCTTCCTGCTGCTTCCTGGCTTCCTCCTCGGCCTTCTTCCGGGCTTCGGCTTCGGCCTGCTTCGCGGCGGCGAGCTCCTTGTCGGACGCCTGCTTGTCGGCTAGCTTGGCATCATAGTCGGCCTTGGCCTTCTCGTATGCCTTGTCGGCCTCATCCTTGGCCTTGTTCGCCTCGTCCAGCTTGGACTGCGCTTCCGTCAGCTTCGCGTTCGCCTTCTTGAGGTTCTCCTCGGCGTTCTGCAGACGCTTGATGGTGTTCTGGGCGTCGTTGAGCTTGCCGGTGGCCGCGTTGAGGTCGTCCTTCGCCTTCGCGTATGCGGCCTTGGCGTCGGCGATGGCCTCGTCGGCGGCCTTGACCTGCTTGTCGGCGGCTTCAACCTTCGCGTCGGAAACGGTCTTGGCTTCGAGCGCGGCCTGCTTGGCCTTCTCGGCCTCGGCCTTGGCTGCCTTGGCGTCGGCCAGGTCGGCCAAGGCCTTCGTCTTGTCCGTGTTCGCCTGCTTGATCGCGGCTTCCGCATCCGTCTTGTTCTTGGCGGCGGTCTGGGTCAGCTTGTCGGCGGCATCGATCTTCGCCTGCGCGGCGTCGACCGCCGTGTTCGCCTTGTCCACTGCCGTCTGGGCTGCGGCCTGGGCGTCGGTGGCCGTATCGACGTCGGACCGGGCTTCCTTGGTGGACTGCTGGGCGGCGGAGTACGCTTCGTTCTTCGCCGTCTGATCCTTCTTGGCCTCCTCCAACGCCTTGGCCTTGTCCGCGTTCGCCTTCACGGCCTCGTCATACGCTTTCTGCGCCTCGTCGGCGGCAGCCTGCAAATCCCTGGCCTTCTGCGCGGCCTGCTGGGCTTCCTCAGCGGCCTTCCGCGCGGCCTGCTGTGCGGCGGCCAGCGCCTTGGCCGCATCGGAAGCGTCCTGTGCGGCCTGCTCGCTCTTGGACAATGCGGTCTGGTATGCGGCGTCGGCTCCGGTCAGGGAATCACGGTAGGCAGTCAAATCAGTCAGGTATGCGTCAACGTCCATGATGCGGCCCGCGTCGGAGCCGATTCCGTTAGCGTTTTCGGTGAACAGCTGACTATGGGTGTTCCCGCCGATACCCGTGATGTTGCCGTTCTGGCTGACGCCGAAACCGGTGAGGGTAAAATCGGTGTTGACCAGCGTGGTGTAATGGCCATAAGCGCAGGGGTTGACGGGCTTGCCGTCCGAGGCCTTGCAATCCAGGACACCGTCGGACATGTCCTTCTCATACATGGACTTCTCCGTGTCGTACCAGCCCTTAAAGGGATCAGTGTAACCCCAGGCGAGGTTTTCGCTGGCGGGGAATTGAAGTGGATGGTTCACGTTGTTGTTGGCATAATCCGCATCCGCCATGGCCTGTGCCATCAGGGTGTCACTGACCTTGAGGGGCTGCAGGCCTTCCTTCGCGCGAAGCTGATTGGCTTCCTGGATGAACTTCAGGGCCTCGATCATGTTGTCCAACGTGGTCGCATCACCCTTGGCACCATTATGAATGGCGTCAAGATACTCGGTGACGGTCGGATCGGTGAGAACCTTGACTGCCTGAGAGGCACCCTTGTCGCCGAAGTAGGCCACTGCGCCCTGAGACAGCTTGTCCTGAGCCTCGTCTGCCGCTTCCTTCTTGGCGTCGGCCTCGCTCTTGGCATCGGCGGCGGCCTGCTGCTTCGCCTCGGCGTTGGAAGAGGAGTCGGACACCGCCTTGTCGGCATCCTTCTGCGCCTGTTCCGCCTTCTGCTGGGCGGTGGCGGCGTCGGCTGCGGCCTTCTTCGCCGCTTCGAGCTTCGCGGCCAGGTCGGAAAGACCTCCATCATCCTTGGACAATTGCTCGACCTTGGCATCGGCCTTCCGCTTGGCTTCAAGCGCCTTGGCCTCGGCCTGCCTGGCCGCATCCAGCTTGGCCTGCGCGGCGTTCACCGCCTCGTCGGCCTTCGTCTTGTCGCCGGTCGCCGAAGCCTGCTGCCTCCTGGCTTCCGTCAGCTCCTTCTCGGCGGCGGCCTTGTCGCTCGCGGCCTTCTTTGCGTCCGCGTCGGCCCGGTCGGCCTTCTTCTGCGCGTCACTGATGGCGGTATCCGCCGCATCGGCCTTCTTCTGCGCGTCCGTGGCCTGCTTGTCGGCCGCGTCGATATCGGTCTGGGCCTTGTCGGCAGCCTGCTGATGGGAAGCGGATTCGGCCGTGGCCTCGTCCTTCGCGGCCTGTGCGGCCTGCTTGTCGGCTTCGCCCTTCGACTGGTTGTCGGAGGCCTGCTGCATGGCCTTGTTGGCGTCGTCGATGGCGTTGGACGCGGCGTTCGCGGCCTGCTGCGCGGCCGCGATCTTGTCGGCCGTGTCAGTCGCATCCTGTGCGGCCTGCTGTTGGGCCTTGTTGGCGTCGTCATAATTCTTCTGGGCCTGCTGCTGGTTGTTTGCGGCTGTCTGCTGCTGGGCGGCGGCGTCGTCGAGGTTCTGCTTGGCGGTGTCCAGTGCGGCTGCGGCGGCGTCGGCCTTGGCCTGTGCTTCGGTCACGCCGGTCGGGGATGCCTGTGCGATGGCCTGGTTGGCTTCGGTGGTGCTCTGCTGTGCCTGCTGGATGCTGTCTTGGGCCTGTGTGATTGCCTGATTGGTTTGGTCGCCGGTGGTTGTGGTTTCGTCGGCCATTGCGACTGCCGGAGCGGCAAGGGTTGCCATCACGGCGGTGGTTGCCACTGTGATCTTGGTGATGCCGTGTGTCATGGGGAGTTTCTTCTTTCTCGTGTATGTGTCTTCCTTTTCGGGTTTACCCCGATGTCGGGAGATTACGTGTTTTTGTTTCACAAACATATAGTAACACCTTTTTTTACTAACGCAAATTGTCACTATCATGTGTCTGTGGCAAACCTATATGATGACCCACGGCACGCCGACTGCGACAAAGCGAAAATCCGACAGCCAATATCCCCGTCACGGTGACGCCCGAAACAAAAGCCGCCTTTTTTACGTCCCCCGTGGCATCTCCGGGCAAGGGGGCCTGATCGGGCATGCTGTTGCGCTCCCCCGTGACAAGCAGTCGCAGCGTATTGCCCTGCCCCGTACAGGTGAGGAGCGTGACCTCGTCCTTCCCCTTATGGACACGCAACGATTTCGTGTCGGTAGGAGAGACGATGCGTTTGCTGGTGACTCGATAGGCGAGCGTGTTACCCATGACCTTGATATAGAACGGGTCGCCGTCTTCGAGTTCACCGAGCCGGGTGAACAGGGTCGCGCCTTTCAGATTCGAATGACCGGTGATTACGGCGCGCGTATTCTTGCCACCGATAGGCAGACTGGTGCCCGCCAGATGGCCGGCCGCATGTTCGAGCACATCTTGACCAGCTCCGTGGAGGATGGGCATGTCGACGCTGATCTTCGGAATCAGAATCTCACCCATGGCATCCAACCCATTCACGGACAGTTGACGCCGGTATTCGGCATCGCCCTCGAAATTGCCCTCGGACTTCCCATCGAACACAGGTTCGCCTATCTGTGGCTGACCGCCTTCATAAAGACGCTGATTATATGCGATGGCAGATTGGATGACGCTTTGACGGGAGGATTCCGGAAACAGCGCGGCCGTCTGGCTGACGGATCGCGCCTGCTCGTCAACGGCGCGGTCGCCGAGCGTCTGCTGGATGCGGGGCATGGCGACAAGCACCATGCCCGCGATCAGGCAGATGACTGCGGCGACCGCGTAGATCCGGGAATGGCGGACGAGCCGGCGGGCGCGATTGTCGCGCGCCCGCTTGTCGCGGACCGCATCCGCGACGCTCTCCCACACGTCGGTTTCGGCCGCTGCCGTCACTTCGCGTGCTTTCCGCCGGTGATCGGCATGTGCTTACCGGTGCGCTTGGTTGCGGCCATGCGCATGCGTAGCATCGGCATCATCACGCCGAGCGCGATCAGCATGAGCGCGAATCCGGCGTACAGCCAGATGGTCGGCACCTGGGCCTGTCCGCCCGTGAACGGGAGCGTGGTCATGGCCGGCGCCCATTGCGCGTACACGGTGATGCTGCCCCGGTCGGGCATGCTGACCGTGCCCTTGCCGGGGCTGAGGATCGTGTCACCGGCGCCGGGCGTGGGTTTCATGGCCCAGCCGGTGAACCGGAAGCCGGGCCTTTGCACCTTGGGCTCCTTCGCGTCGGCCGGGATGGTGACCGTCGTGAACGCGTCGACGGTGATGTCCGGGTATCCGCCGGTTCCCCCGTTCGGATTGAACTTCAGGGTGACCCGGTTGATCCTCCACTGCGCGTACAGGACGCTCGTGTTGACCGGGTTGCTCTTCGGGTCGGCGACCAGTCTGAACCCGTTGCCCGCCGTGTACGCCCTGCCCCTGCCGTCGGCCTGCGTGTTCCAGCCGGTGAACGTGTAGCCGGTGCGGGTGAACGGGTTGGCGATGACGGTGAGCGTCTGGTCGACCACGCCGTCCGTCCTGCGGGTCTGGCTGGTGGAGCCGGTGTTCGCGTTGTAGATCAGGTGCGCCGGGTCGGCCTTCCATTGGGCCCACAGTGTCGTGGTGCCGGGAGTGAGCGTGTACCGGCCTCCGGGCTGGAGGCTCGGATTCGTGCGCCTGTCCCTGGCCCAGCCGGTGAACGTGTAGCCGGGGCGGGTGAACCCGTTTTGGGCGATGGTCACGTTCTGGCCGGTGACGCCCGTCGTGTCGGGCGTCGAACCGGTGGCCCCCCAGTCATCCCGGTATCGGATGCTGGCGGGGTTGGCCTGCCAGATCGCGTACAGGTCGTTGCCTGCAGGCTTCATCGTGTACCGGCCGACACCGTTCTTGCCTTCGCCGTATGCGGTGCCGGAACCGTCCTTGGCGGTGTCCCAACGAACGAACGTGTATCCGTCGCGGGTGAAACCATTGGCGTTTGTGGTCAGCTCGTCACCGGTGTGGCCGGATTGCGCCGCCGTGTTGCCGCCGGTCGCGCCGTTGCCGTGATAGGTGAGGGTCTGCGCGACGCCGGCCCAGCAGGCATATAGGGTGCTGGAACCACGCAACGTCCACTCGCTGTTAGGTTTCACTGCATTGCCCTTGCAGTCGGCCTGAGTGTTCCACGTGACGAACGTGTATCCGTCGCGCGTGAACCCGTTCTGGCGTACGTTGACCTTCTGGTCGGTGACCCCGTTCTGCGGGTCGGTCTTGCCACCGGTCGCCCCGTTGCCGTCGTAGGTCAGGCCGGCCTCGCCGGGCGTCCACTGCGCGTACAGGGTCAGCGTCCCGTTCGCCGTCCAACTGGCGCCCGGCGCGTACTTCATGCCGCTCCCGTCCGGGCTGGTGGTCCAGCCGGCGAACGTGTACCCGTCGATCGTCCAGCCGTTCCCTCCGATGGCGGGAGTGTCGCCGGTGTGGCCATCCCAGTTGGGGGTGCCGTTGCCTCCCGCGGTCTTGCCCGCGGGAGGGTTCGGATTGTAGCGGATGTGGGCCTCGTTGGCCGACCATTGGGCGACCATGGTGACGATCCCGTTCGGCTGGGTGGTCAGGTTCGTGACCCACTGGCCGTCGCCGTACGCCTGCTGGTTGTCGGCGCGCTTCCACCCGGTGAACGTGTATCCGTCGCGCGTGAACCCGTTCCGGTGCAGGTTCTGGCCGATGTTGTATTGGAACGCCTGGTCCGGGGTGTTGCCGCCGGTCGCCCCGTTGCCGGTGAATCTGACTGTGTACCCGTTGCCGATCCAGTGCGCGTAGACGGTCATGTTGTTGGTGAGCGGCGTGTTGAAATCGTATTTGTTTCCGCCGTTCGGGGCCGTGTACCAGCCGTCGAACCGGTAGCCGGGAATCTTGCCCGTGTCGCCGGCCGCCCAACCGGATTTGTCGGCGGCGGCCGTGTTGTAGGGCACGGTCTGCGATGCGGGCGTGCCGGGCGCGTTGCTGCCGGCGGGCGCGTTCACGTTGTACGACAGGGTGGGGTTGATGGCCCACAATGCGTATACGGTCTTCGCCCTGGCGGGCATGACGATCTCCGTCCTGACGTTCGCGTTCAGCGTGTTCCGGTCCATGGTGTCGCCGACGGGCACGTCCCTGTCGTTGGCGTCCGTGTTCGCGCTCCAACCGTAGAACGTGCGGTTGGTCCTGCTGATCTGGCTGGAATCCCAGCAGTCGGAGTCGGCCTTCGCGGTCGCCAAAGTGATCCTGGTGCCGGCCGGATAGTAGACCTGGCAGCCGGATACGGCGCCCGTGTCGGCGATCGTCTCCACGCGCACGGAACCGTCGGATCGGGTGATCGTCCGCTGGCTGGTCCCGTCATCCTGTCTGGCGGTCGTGTCGGTCAGCACCCTGCGGTCGTCCGCGATGGTTCCGGATTCCGGTTCGGCGCTCTTGTCGGCCGCAAGCCTGACCGTGCCATCCGTCCCGGATGCGGCGGTTTCGGTCCTGCCCGTCTCGGTGCGCGAGGGCACTTGGCCGGTTCCGCCGTTCGCGTCGTAGCTGAGCTTGTAGGCGAGGCGGAAGCTCAGGTCGTCGATGATGCTGTCATTGGCGGAGGCAGTAAGAGTACCGTCCTTGGCGACGCCCCTGTAGGCGATCATCGTGCGGGATTGTCCGGCTGGGATAATGACCGTGCCCTCGTAGGATTCCCAGTCGTCGGAATGGTCCCACGGTTCGTGGCTGCCTTCCGTGGCATCCATGGAATCGGAGTGCGTGTAGGCGACGGTCCCCACGTCGCCGGTCTTGTCCCCGTACTTCTGGCCGGTCTTGGAGACCGTGGTGCGGGTCAGCCTGACCGGGGTGAGATGATCCTTGTCGGGGCCGGTGAGCAATGTCACGCCGCCCGCGTTGCCTTTGGAGCGGCCGGAGTGGCGGATACTGAACGTGTAGCTGGCTCCGGGCGTCGTGTTCACGGTCTGGGCAACGGTACGGCCCGCGTGCACGTCGGCGGCCGTGTTCCCGTCCTTCTCCCGGTGCAGTTCGAAGTTCTGGTTGCTGCCGATGGCATCGAGATCCTGCCAGGCGAACGTGGCGGCGGTCAGGCCGCCGGCCTTCACGCCCGTCTGTCCGGCCATGGCCTGCGCGTAGGAGCGGATCGTGCCCGCATTGGGCTTCACATACACCCAGGGCAGGCCCTGCCCCTCCTTCGCGATGCTCCACTTCGGGGTGTCGAACCCGCCGTTCACGGCCAGCTCATCACCCGCGGCCCTGGAGGCGATGGTCTCCACCTTGGCGCCCGGAGCCTTGAACGCGGCCGGCTGCGTGGAATCCGCCTTCGAACTGGAGGACACCTTGCCCTTGTCGTTCTTCTTCAGATCATGCACCGTCAGACCGGAAACGGTTTTGTCAGCCGCGAGTCCGACACTGCCCGTGGTCTTGGACTTGGCGGGCTGGACGGTGTTCTCCTTGCCGTATTGATTGGATGGCACGCTGCCGGTCGCGTCCGAAGCATTCTTGTCGTAAGAGAGCTTGTACGCCTTGTCGAAGCTTAGGTCGTCGACGCAGTTGCCCTCGGCGGTGAAGTCGAGGCCCTGACCGTTGGAGTCCCTGACGCTCCTGAACGTGAAGCGGGTCGTGGTCGAGGTGGCGAGGTAGTCGCCGGTATAGGTCTCCCATCTGCCGTCCTGCGCGGTGCCGTGCGTGGTGATCGTGGTGCCGACGCTGCCGGTCTTGTCCGACCCGTTGGATGTGGTGCGGGTCGCCTGCTGTGCGACGGTCTTGCCGGGTTCGCCGATCATGACCTGCATGCTGTCGTCCTGGTCCGCGTTGCGGGACGCGTGCTTGAGGCTCCACTTGTACACGACGCCGGGCGTGGTGGCGATGTCCTGGTAGATGCACTTGCCTCGCTTGGCTGCGGCGATCTCGCCCCACACGTTGCCCGCGTTGGTCGGATACGGGGTGTGGTTGCGGCGCTGCACCTCGACGGTGTCGGCGCCGGCGGTGTCGTCGTTGGATTTCCAGCCGAATTTGCCGGAATCCCAGTTGTCGAGCTTGCTGTGCAGCGGGTTGCCGATGACGCCGGTCTTCGCGCTGATTATGGCGAGGTAGGTTGTGTCGTGACTGCCGTAGACCCTCTGGTTCTCGTTGATGATCTCGTTGCCGCGATAATCGAACGTGCCGTTCACCAGATGGTCCGGCAGATTCGACGTATTATCCGCCACCGTCTTCACGTTTCCGGTAGTCTTCGATTCGGCGGGCTGGACGGCGTTCTCCTTGCCACGCTGATTCGACGGGACCTTGCCGGTCGCGTCGGATGCGTTCTTGTCATAGGTCAACTTGTAGGAACGGGAGAATTCGATGTCGTCCACGAGATTGCCGACGTTGTTGCCGGGCAGGGTCTCAACATCTTTGAACCCTTCGAGGCTCTTGAACATGAATACCGTGTTCTTCTGTCCTTCGGGCACCTGGTAATAGCCTTCGTACGTCTCCCACTGGCTGCCATGGTCTCGGGGATCGGTGTTGGATACCTTTGTGGTGATGGTGGTGGACTTCCCGCCCACCTTGTCGCCATGGCCGTTAGAGGTGACGCGGGTCATCTCCACAGGCGTCGCGTGGGCCGTGTCGGAGCCCACGAGGACCTGCATCTTGTCGGCATGGGAGGATTGGCGGCTGGCGTGCTTGAGCCGGATCTTGTACAGTACTCCGCCGTTGCCGGTGGACACGTTCTGGTAGATGCTGGTGTTGTCCTGTTGGGCGACGATCTCCGCATACGTGTTCTTGGTGTTGCGGTCCTGCTGCAATTCGACCCTTGAACCGTTCTCGGTACTGGACCATGCGAACCTGGAAGAGTCGAAACCGGGGATCTGCCCGATCTTTCCGTACTTGGAAAGATCGGTGGTGGACATGTTGTACCAAAGCGTGCCGTCATCCGATTTGAGGAACGTGCGCAGATCGGCATAGGTTCCCTGCTCGTTCTCCTGAATGTCGGAGAACGAGGGGTAGGAGAAATCGCCATTAGCGAGGGAACCGTACCGGACGTTCTCGTCCGCGACGGTCTTCACGGTTCCGGTGGTCCTGGCCTTGGTCTGCCTGACGGTGCCGGCGGTCTCGTCGGACGGGACCTTGCCGGTCGCATCCGACGCGTTCTTATCGTAGGACAGCTTGTAGGCACGGGCGAAGGTCACATCATCCAAAAGATTGCCCTTGGTGGGGTCGAGATAGTTGACGGCCTTGAAACCGAACCGGGTGGTGGTCTGCCCGTCCGGGATGACGTAGTAGCCCTCATAGGTCTCCCACTGGTCGTAATGATGCCAGCGGTTCCCGTTCGTGACCCTCGTGCCGATGGTCTTGGACTTCTCGCCTACCTTGTCGCCGGCCTTGCCGTTCGCGGCCACTCGGGTCATCTCGATGGGTGTGCCGTTGATGACGACCTGCATCTGGTCGACGTTGTCCTTGCACAGGCTGGCGTGCTTCAACCGGATCTTGTACAGTGTGCCGGGGATGGTGGCGAGGTTCTGGTAGATGGTGCGTCCGGTTTCGGAGGCGACCATTTCCGCGTAGGTGTTGCCGTCCGCGCTGTCCTGTTGGAGTTCGACCGCTTCCGCGCGGTCCTTCAATCCGCCTTGGTCGTGGCCGCCTTTCTGGTCGGTCTTCCATGCAAATTTGGACTGGTCGAAACCGGGCCAGTCCGCCCAGGAGGCGAGATCGGCGTCGGAGTGTTGCGCGTTCCTCATGTACTGGCCGTTGTTCGGGTCGACGCTCGTGTATGCGTTCGTCATGTAGCTTGGCGCGTCAACGGTCTTCCATCCGCCGTCGGGCAGGTATTCGAAATCACCATTGACCAGATGGCCCGGCAGGCTTGCGTTCGTGTCCGCGACGTTCTTCACGCCGCCCGTGGCACTGGTTTTGGCGGGTTTGACGGTGGCGGTGTCGTTCGGGGTCTGGCCGGTCGCCTCGTCGGAGTTCCTGTCGTAGTCGAGTTTGTACGCCTGGGTGAACACGATGTTGTCGAGCAGGTTGCCGCTGGTCGTGTTCACGCCGGATACCTGCCTGAACGTGAACCGGGTGACGGACTGGCCTGCGGGGATCGTGTAGTAGCCGACGTAGTGGCTGAAGTCGTCCTTGCTGGACTGGTTGCCGAACGGGTTGGTCGAGTGCGTGGCGATGGTGGTGGACTTCTCGCCGATCTTGTCGCCGTACTTGTTCGAGCTGGTGCGGGTCATTTCGACGGGCTGCTCGTGGCCGGGCGCGCCTACCATGACCTGCATCTGGTCGAGGTGGATGCTGTAGCGGCTCGCGTGGTCGAGCTCGATCCTGTAGAGCGTGCCGGGCGTGGTGGCGATGTCCTGGTAGATCGCGGTGCCTTTCTGGCTTGCGCACAGTTCGCCCATCTGGGTGGTTTCGCCGGTGGCCTTCTGGAGTTCGACGGCGTTCGCGCGCTGTTCGGACATGGCGCCCTGTGTCTGGGTGCTGGACCAGCCGAATCTGGTCGTGTCCAGTCCGCCGGGGATGTCGGACCATTTGGCGAGGTCGTCTCCCTGTCCGTTGCTGATCCACTGGCTGCGGTTGCGGTCGATGCCGGTGAAGTAGTGTTGCAGGCTCTTCATGCTCGGGTATTCGAAGTCGCCGTTGACGAGCTCCCTTGGATACGTCGTGGCGGCCGATGCCGTCAGGCTCGTGATGGTCTTGCCGATGTCGGGCATGCGGATCTCGTCCGCGTTCGCGGTGCCCGCCATCAGGAGCCCGCTGCCCATCAGGGTGCCCGCCGACACGATGCCGGCGACCATCCGTTTCAGCCATGTGCGCATTATCGGTTTTCCTTCCCCCATCCCTCGCAATGTCTTCCGACGGATGGGCCAAGACCCGTACGAACCCCTCGTGGCGGGCCGGATAAAAAAGAATCATTCGGTGATGAGAGGCCGATAGGGGACGCGACCCCGCCCCCTATCGGCGGAACCCCGGCCTGGAGGGCCGGGACATGTGTCAGGCGGCCGGATTGCCACCGTCATGCGTGAGCGTCAGCGCGTCGCGGCGGTTGCGCGCGCCGCGCACGGCCATCATGCCGCCGATCGCGAACAGGGGCATGGCGCAGGCCAGCCAGAACGCGAACGCGAGCACGCCGCCCGTCTGCGGCAGTTGGGTCAGATTCGCGACGTTCTTGACCTGGACGGTGTTGTTGTCCAGCCTGCTGGTCAGGTTCGGCACGGTGCCGGTGCCCCTGTACTGGATGCTGGTGCCCGCGTCGTCGATGGTGACGGTGAACGTCGGTTTCGCGTAGCTGGCGTAGCCGGCCGGCTCCCGGGTTTCGGTGACCGTGTACGTGCCGTAGCCGAGGCCCTTGAACCGGATGAGGCCCCTCTGGCTCGCGTCGTCCCTGTTGTCGGCCGTCCCGTCATGGTTCGTGTCGCCGGTCACGAACACGGTGGCGGAACCCTGGTCGGCCGCATCCGACCATTTGCCGGTGTTCTGGTCGAGCTTCATCCATTTGTCGTTGCGCTGGATCTGGAACTGGGCGCCGTCGAGCAGCGTGTTCACGTTGCCCGCGTCCACCTTCCGCAGGGTGAAGTCGTAGGCCTTGATGTCGGCCTTGTCCTGGTCGGTGATGGTCGTGAAGTGGATGCCGTCGGTGAATGTGCCGTACGTGTGGATGGTGTTGTTGGCCGGGTCGGTGACGCTGGCCTTGTCGACGGTCATGCGGTAGGTGATGACGATCGTCCTGTTGGAGTATTTGTCGAGAAGTTTCTTGCCGTCGATGCCCCAGCCGCCTGCGGGGATGGCGAGATCCGGGTCTGCGGGCCGGTTGTCCGCGGTCTTCAGGGTCGGGTCGCCGGGGATGCTTTTCGCGTTGTTCTGCGTGGTCCCGTCGTAGACGATCGCGTCGGCCGTGATGTCGGTCTGCGGCGCGTTCTTCAGCCGGACGCTCAGCGAGCCCTTCACGTACGTCTGGCCCTTCGGCTGGTCGATGAGCTTGAACTTGACGGCGGATGCGGCCTGCTTGTTCGGCACGGTCACCTCGACTGTGTTGGTGACGGTGTCGCCGACGGTCACGCCGACCGGATCGTTGGTGGTGCCGTCCTTGCCTACCGTGGTGCCGTTGCGCTGCACCTGGACCTTCTTGTCGACCCTCATGCTTTTCGCCTTGACGACCGCGACGCCCAGGGTCCGCCACTGCGGGTCCTTCGCGTCGTTCTTCATGATGTTCGCGTTGCCGGATTTCGTGCCGATCATGATCGGGTTGCCCGCCGAATCGGTGATGTAGTAGAGGCCTTCGGCGGGCACGTTGATGGTCAGCGTGGACCGGGTGGTCGTCAGGTTCGCGCCGCCCTGGATGGCGGCCGGCTTCTTCGAGGACTGGGACAGGGCCTTGCTGATGTTGCGCAATTGCCTGGTCTGGGAGTCCATCTTGATGTTGGCGATGTTGCCCGCGTCATCATAGCCGTACACCTTGCCGATGTCGTCGGCCGTGCTTGGATCGTACGCGTTGGCGATGCCGATCGCGTCGGCCGCCCATGCGTTGGATGCCGTGTCGCCGCGCACGCCGAGGCTGCTGATCCGCGTGCCGTTCAGGATCTGGTCCGTGTACGTGCCGATCCGGTACACGTCGAACGTGTGGCCGGCCAGGCTTGCTCCGTCTGCGCCTTGCAGTGTGATGGTCGTGCCGGCCGTCGTGCTCGCGGCCGCGGCGTCCGTGGCCGGCGCGGCCAGCGCCGCCGCGGGCAGCGCGA
>OLQQ01000862.1_pt1 | contig 13678 bp, 8 predicted proteins | sample 1672041 | NCBI WGS metagenome assembly OLQQ01 (sample SAMEA3136639, study PRJEB25190) | human gut metagenome
GATGCGGGAAACCTGCGGTTCAAATGGTGCCGTTGAGTTTTCTCCCTATCCAGAACAGGGTAAGCAGAAGGAGAAGGGTGAAGAGCGTATACGGGCTGCACCAGAGCAGGATGCGCGTTTCCATGGGCGGCGGCATCGGGAGATCCCTGATTTCCTTAATGAGCCGCTGTATTTCCTCAGCTTTCACCATGCGCCCGCGTGTGATGGAGGCCATTTCCTCCATGAGCGCGGTATTGACGGGACTGCCGATTTTTTCCAGCGTTTCACTCATGGTGATGACGGAAAGCGTAACGGATTTATCCGGTTCCGCAGAAGATGAAGCGGTGAGTTTCCAGGTGCCGGGGCGATTGATTTTGACGGAGGCGGTAAAGGAGCCCCATGTATGGTCCATCGTGTCCATTTGCCCGCGGCTGGAGCTCCCTTCCGGAGCCGTAATGTCCAGGAAAACCTCTCCATTCTGGAGGGGGGCCCCCAGTTTGTCGGAAACCATGGCGGTGACGGTCAGCGTGTCTCCCGGCCGGGGGCGTTCCGGGGTGGGAATCAGACGTATTCTTTCCCCGGCGGCCATGTTGCGCTGGTAACTCATCCAGCGGGCTACCTGGCTCCAGAAACGGTAATGGTATTTGTCCTCCACCCCGCGCCGCCATCGCCAGGCGGAATCCGTGCCCATGAAGAGGATTTTCCCGTTGCCGCAGGACTGGGTGACAATAAGGGGAATGCGGCCATAGGCATTCTTATCCGCCGCATGCACGGCCAGGACAGTGCTTCCCGCTTTGGGCCGTTCCACGGGGGCGTACCAGTTGAAGCCCGGCAGATTGCGCCATACTTCTTCGTTTTCGTCTTCCGTATCCGCCAGCATGGTGAGCAGGGAGCCGCGGCCTTCCGGCGTCAGGATGAGAGGGGAGGGAGAGGGCTGGGTTGTCCCCTCCGGTTTGGCGTTGAGGAATGTAACGGGTATCAGGTCTCCCAGCTCGGATTTCAGGAGTTCCATTTGCCTGCCCTGATAGCCGGGAAGGAAGACGATGCCGCAGGCCTGGTTTTTTACCATGCCTTTGAGCAGGGAGGCCTGTTCTGCCGTCAAACCTTTGGAGCCCAGCCCCACGTCGCCGATGAAGATGACGTCATACCGGGCCAGGTCTTCCATCTTGTCCGGGAATTTGACCAGGTACCCGGGGCCTTCCCCCATTTCTTCCAGTCCCGGATGAAAGAGCAGGGTATGCACGTCCACGCCGGGATCCCGGTACAGGGCGTTCCGGATGAAGCGGTATTCCCAGCGCGGCAGGGTGTCGATGACCAGCGCTTTGATGGATTCCCTCCTGCCGGAGATGCTGAAGGAGGAGGCGTTATTATTGTGCATCCGTTCCTGGGGCTGGACGGGGAGTTTGAGTTCCAGCGTTTCCGCCCCTTCTTTTTCTATTTTCCACAGAACGGCGTCGGACACCTCCCCCTGGGCCGGAATAGTGACCGTGCGGGTGACGGTTTTTCCTGTATCCCTGGAAGTCATGGCAAGCGTGGCGCGCGTTTCCTTGCCCAGCGTGCTTTTAATGGTAAAGGGTATTTGCACCGTTTCCCCGATGATGCCGTAAGTGGGGGCTTTCACGTCCTGAAGGGCCAGGTCCGGGAGGGGATACGGGCTGCCTGCGGAAATGATGAACAGGGGGATTCCCCTGGTGCGCATGCGCTGGGCCTGCGTCAGCACGGAGGATGAGGCGTTGTGGCTGCCGTCCGTGAACATGATGACCGCCCGGAGGTTGTCGGAGGATTGCATGGCATCCTCCAGCGGTTTGGCCAGGTCTGTGCCGGCCATGGCATAATCCGGAGAGTCCGGCGCAGGTGGCGCGCCGAAGGAGGCGTATTCCACTACATGCGTGTCTTTGAGGGATTCCGTACTGTTGCCCTTGAGCAGTTCCTGCACGTAGGCCGTGCGTGTGACGACATGCTGGGGGGAGATTTCCACATCCTGCGTTTCCATGGAGCCGGAGCGGTCCTCCAGAATGGAAACCTTGGGTTTTTCCTGCGGGGAGGAGGTGATGAGCCATTCCGGCTGGAAGAGCAGGAAGCAGATGAAGCCAAGGATTGCCAGGCGAAGAATTTCCAGTTTGAATGTCAGCGGCCGGCGGTTGCGCTTGCAGGCGATATAGCTCATCCAGATGCCGGCCGCCATAACCAGGACGGTCAGGATGACGCTTGACGCAGTAGGTTGAAGGCTCAGGTTCATGGACGGGTGGTGGGGGAGGGGAGTTTGGCCGTCTGGCCGGGCAGGCACAGGAGGGCTTCCATCAGCAGGCAGGCGAGGGCGAAGAACAGGAAGAGCTTCCATGCTTCCTGCACCAGGGTGGGAGCTTCCTCTGCACTCTGCATGGAACTGATGGAAGCTTCCGGCAGAAGGAGGTGGAGTTTTTCATCCGTAATCTGGTCAGGCATGTCTTCCGGCCAGGGACGGTTCACGGCGTAGGTCTGTCCTCCCAGTCGGTACACGCCCGCCGTATCAGCCGGAGAACCGGAGGGGTGGCTTCCCTGGGCATTATCCAGGCGCACGGGGGTATCCGTGGCGGATTGCGGCAGGGAGGCGTCATTCACCCGTAGGGAAATGGAGGTGGAAAAGCGTTCCGCCCCCCGGTCCGCCATACGCTGGAGCAGGGGGAGCAGCAGGTGGCCGTCCGCCAGGTTGGACCAGGAATATCTGGGCAGCGTTCCCAGGAACAGAGCGGACCCCGTTCCGGCCCTGACCTGGGCCAGGGCACAGGAACCGTCATCCCAGGAGGCCAGAGTGCGGTATTTGCCCAGCAGGGGTTTCCTGCGCACGGCGCGGAGACGGTTGGCGGGGATGGGTGTCTGATCGGAACCGTCGCGGAGGAATCCCCTTTGCCGGTCCCACGTTTCCAGACGGTAGTATTGTTCGGACGGAGCCGTCTCCGTTGCGCCCCAGGAAACGCCCAGGAAGGAATGCCGTGTTCCGTGTTCCGTGTCGTCAGGCAGGAAAAGGGCTATTCCTCCTTCTTCAATGTATGTCTGGAGTTTTTTCCCCATTTCCGCGCGCGGTGGCGGCCCGTACCAAACGACCATGGACTGGGAGGCCAGATTAGCCTGAGCTTCCCGCGTATTGCCGGGCATCGTGGCTTTCCTGCTGGCCAGGCCGGGAGGGGCGGACATCAGGGAAAGGGTTTTCCCCACTTCTCCCGAAGGACCGAAAATCAGGATGTTGGCGAGAGGCCTGGGGGCGAAGGTGAAGAAGGAAATGTCATCCCTGATGAAGTCGTCATGAGGAAGCGCAACGAAGCCGAAGCCGAATTCCTTGCCCTGCGGCAGGGGGATTTCTTTCCGGATGGAGGTGTTTTCCCCTGCCAGTTGCAGCGTGGCAGCGGTGGAGGCGTTATCCACGGAAAGCTGCACCGGCACGTCCTCCGGCTGGTTGGGATTGAACCCCTGCCGCAGCACTTCCATATCCAGCACCAGTTTCCCGTTATTTACCTGAGCCTGCCGGACTCTGATGCCGCGGTTGCTTTCCGGCCTGTCGCGGAGGGCCATGATGCGGATGGAAGGGGGCAGGGGAAGGGCGGCCAGCCTCTGGCGCACACCGGGCCAGAGAGGGGAGTCTGGCTTCCAGGAAGAGGCCTGCATGTCCGAGGCAATCCAGATTTCCGTCTTTCCTGCGCCGGATTCTTCCAGGTACGGGATGGCTTTTTGCAGAAGTGCCGGAATATCTGCGCCTCCATCCGTTGTCTTGCTTACAGTCAGGTCCGCCAGGGCTTCCGGAGCGGGAATCTGGGTAACGGTTCCAGTGGCGGAATCAAGCAGGGAAAGGCGGCAGTGGCCGAGCTGCGCGAAAGTGGATTCCACCAGAGGGGGGATGGCATCCCGAAGGGAGCTGGTTTTGTCCGGACGGGCATCCATGGAGGCGGAACGATCCAGAACCAGCAGGACTTCATTCAATCCGGAGCTTCCCCAGCCGAAGAAGCTTCCGAGCAGGGGCCGCGCAAAGGCCGTTACCAGTGCCGCCACGGCCATCACGCGCAGCGCCAGAATCAGATAGTGCAGCAGTTTTTTCGTTCCACGTGTTTCCCTGGCCGCACGGAGAAGGAATTCCATGGCCGCCCAGGGGACGGAACGGTGCCGCCACCGGTTGACCAGGTGGATGATGATGGGAACGGAGGCTGCAAAGAGAGCCCACAGCAGCCAGGGAGAGTTGAAGGACATGGCGGGACAGGGATAATTGGAGGGTCAGAGCTGCCTGGTCAGGTGGAGGGCGGTCCGGGCAGCAGTTGCCGGAGGATATGAAGGGTCATTTCTCCGGTTTGCTGGAAGGATTTTTCGCCCAGAATGCCGATGTTATCCTTGGAGGTGTGCCACCAGTTGCCGTCCTGGAAGTCGTCAATCAGGTTCAGCGTGTCCACGCCGCGCTCCATGAAAGGAACGTGGTCATCCAGGATGGCATAGCCGGATACTCCCCATTCTTCCGGGGAATAACCCAGTTCACGGATAGCGCGGGAATAAACCCGGTACATGGATTGGGGCGTCATGGCCGGGATGCGTATCTTTTTACCCTGCCGCCCCACCATGTCCAGATTGATCATCCATTTGGGGAGCGGTTGTTGCATGGAGGATGCGTAATGCCTGGAGCCGTACAGGCCGTCGTCGCTGTCCATATGTTCCGCAAAACTTTCTTCCCCGTCAAAAAACACAAGCTCCAAATTTCTGGCGCGTGCGGGGTCTCCGGACAGAATGCGGGCTGTCTCCAGAATGGCCGCAGCTCCCGATGCTCCGTCATTGGCTCCGGTGAATTCGTCAATGCCCCGCTTGGTGTCAATATGGCAGGTCAGCAGGCCTCGAACCGGATCCAGGAAATTTGGAGCTTTGCCAAAACGGGCCCTCAGGTTGACGAAACGGACGGGGCCCTGGGGCGTTTCCTTTTCAAAATCCTGTTCCCGGCAGGTCCAGCCGTATTTGGCCAGTTCCTCCTTCAGGTAGTCCATCTGCCTGCGGTAACCGGGAGTGCCTGAAGCGCGGTTCCCCATTTCCGTTATCCGCGCGGCGTGGAACAGAGCGTTTCCTCCATTGAAACAGTCCGTCTGCCGGATTTGCGCGGGAACGGTTCCCACACCGGGCAGGGGCGTTTCCACGGGGTTTTCGCACTGCATCAGCAGGGCCGTGAACAGGAGAAGTCCGATGCGGGGCGTCATGGAAAAGGGGGGAGGAAGTTTACTTGGAATCGGGCCATTCATCCTGGCCCAGAAGCTCAAGGATGCGGATGAATTCCGCTTTGCTGGAGAAGGTGATTTCGATGGAGCCCCGGCTTCCCTGACCGGAGATGTTCACCGGAGTTCCGAATTGTTTGGCGAGGATGCCGGAAATTTTCTTGTACTGAGGGGAGGACGGCTTTTTAGCGGGAGCCGGATCCGGCGGGTTGAGCATCTTCTGAATGGCCTTTTCCGTCTGGCGGACGGTGTAGCCCTTGTTGACGATGTCGCGCCCGAGCTGGATTTGCTGGTCCTTGTTTTTGAGGGAGAGAAGTACCTTGGCATGCCCTACGCTGATAAAGGTATTGCCCAGCATGTCCTGAACCGGCTGCGGCAGGTCGAGCAGCCGCATGCTGTTGGCTACGGCGGCGCGGGATTTGCCTACGCGCTTGGCGATGTCTCCCTGTTTCATGCGGAACTCCGTTTTCAGGCGCATGTAGCCGGCGGCTTCTTCCAGCGGGCTGAGGGTTTCTCGCTGGAGATTTTCAATCAGGGCCAATTCCAGCACGTCCTTGTCGGAAGCTTCCCGGATGATGGCGGGCACGGTGGACAGCCCCAGGATGCCGGAGGCTCTCCAGCGCCTTTCCCCGGCAATCAGTTCATATTTGCCGTTTTGCGTTTCACGGACGATTAAAGGCTGGATGATGCCGTGTTCCTTGATGGAATCTACAAGTTCCGCCAGTTGTTCCGGCGTGAAAATGGCGCGCGGCTGCAGGGAGCTGGGAATAATGGCGGCATGGGATAGCTGATGCACAACGTCTCCCGCCTGGGGAGCCGCCAAGGATTCACGAGACAAATTTTGATTGATAAGGGCGTCAAAGCCTTTCCCCAGAGCCGGTTTTGCCATAGCAGGGAAGAGACTAGCATGAACCGGTTCCGTTTTCAACAGGGTATTTGTTATCCGCGGCGGAAATTCCGGCGTTTGTCTCTGGCGGAATATTCCTTGTTCCCGGACGTATCAGGCGTGTTGCTCCCGCCCCAAGGGCAGGGCAAGGATGTCTGTGTCCGGGAGCGGTCTGATGTCACCGCCGGTTCCATGCCGGCAAAGGCCGTTTCCGGGCAATGAACAAAAAAAGAACAAAATGAATAGCAATAAACAGTCCTGCCGCAGCGCCATTTTTCCCCGCGGAACCGTTGCGGCACAACATGCGCGAGAATTCCTGAAACCACTCACCCCCTCTCTCAAATGGACTTCAATTTGACAGAAGAACAAAAGAAAGCGGCTCTGGAGGCAGGAAAACAGGGCATGAAAAACGCTTATGAAAAAAGCGGAACACGACCCGGATTGACCTGGTGGGAACGTCTCTTGTGGGTGGTTCTGGCCGGAGTGGCTTATGCGGCGTCCTCCCTCCTCTCCGGCTGCGGGCATACCGTAGACGTGACTACAGATCGGGCGGAGATATGCAGGGACGATTCCTGTCTGGTGCTGGAACCGGGGCATTTGTCCTACTCCCAGAAACAGCCGAAAACGGAGATGCCTCCGGTTATCTGGAAAATCCGGCAGGGCAAATGACTGGGTGCCGTCCGATCTTTTGCCCCGGCGGTTTCAGGAAAAACGGCTCTTCAGGAGCCGTCCCGATGGGAATTGTCCGGTGAGCCAGCAGTTGGGGCGGCATAAGAAAAAACTGGGTATGAACGCTTTATCTGCCGCCTTTTCCTATTATCTGGCTGCAGGCCGGAGGGTGGAAGAAATGGAGGAAGACGGCCGCCTCCAGGATGTCTATGTCCGTACTCCGGAGCTTGTCCTGATGGCGCGCAGGGTGGATTCCTCCGCACCTTTCGGAAAGATTGTCGATGTCCGCTTCCGGTTTGAGCCGGTCCGGTGTGATGCCTGGCATCTCCATTTTCTGGCGGGAGATGTACGGGAATTGCTGGCTTATAAACGGGAGATTCTTTCCCTGCCCTGGATTCTGACCCAGCATGGCAAGCGGGGGGACGGGAGATTGGTAAAATTAACTGCTTCCCGGTTTTGCCGTCTGCTGGGAGCGTTTGTGGGGGACGAAGCGTTTTCCTGATCGTGTTAATGAAAGAGCCTCCGTGCGGATGTCTGCACGGTGGCTCTTTCATGGCATCCGGCGCATGGAAGCAGGTTGCTGCAACAATGGTTGAATTCTCCTGCACTCCTTTTCCGGGAGTTTTTTTGCAGGAACTTCCCTAAATCAGGGATTGTGCGAACCGGTATGCCTCATTGCTGCGGTTCAGCCATCCTTTGCCGAACACGGGGAACTGTTTGCAAGAATGGTAAAATGATTTGCGCCGTTCGTTCAAAGTGGAGAGAAATTCGGACTCTCCCGTTTGGGCGAGAACGGTTTTCAACATCTGCCGGGTTTGTTTTCCCGGGATGCCGTCCACCACAAGCCCGGCGCCGTGGACATTCAGCGCGCGCTGCAAAATCTTCCCGGTATTCCTGCTCCCGGAATTGAAATAATGGTCCCGCAGGATGAATTCAACGCCAGGATAAGCGTCGGAACCCAGCCAGGAGCGCACGGCGGCGGTATTATCCAGGACATACTGGAGACAACCTTCCCAGGCCTCTTCACGTCTTCCGGCATCCAGCAGGGCCTTCAATCTGTTAAACACGGTCGGTTCAATACCGTCGCAAATGCCGCAAATCTCCCACTTGCCGCCCTTGTCGGCGGCAGGAAGGCGAGAAACGCGCAGGGAATCCGGCCCGGTAACGCGGCTGTCTTCAAACCGGAGGATAGCCGCGGCCATCTTTTTTTCTGTAGTATCCATTGGCTTGAATCATGGTTCCCTTGGTCGAAATGGCAATGGAGGCGTATTCAAGGGGGGAAACGGCTTGCTGAGGCGGCGTTATCGCCAACGGAACCTTCTTCCCGCTCCGGGAATGGCCCTTCGCTGCCGGAAGTTGACGGGGATGCCTGTGGGTGGAATGGCCTCTTGCCAGATGTTGCGTCCCGCTTTGCTTCCTGCGGCTGCCGCATTCCGCCGGAGATATGAATGGATGATGAATGTTCAAAAGCGGCACGCCGGAAATTCATGGGAACGAGTAATGGCGCACGCCTCATAAAAGCAACCCGCTCAAGGATTGACCTTGAGCGGGTTATGATGGAGCCGCTTGTCAGATTTGAACTGACGACCGTCCGCTTACAAGGCAGATTTTATCATTAAGGCAAACTAAAGTATTTTACCATATCATTGTAATTTCAATATTTTTGAAATTGGTTGTACATCTAAATTATATCTATTTAATGCTTGTGGCGTGTGGCTGACGTGTGGCTTTTTAGTGGAGTTTAGAAAAAGAGCGCATCCGCGCCTATGGCAAGTCCTCGTGTCTGGCGTGATTCTACCGCTTGGGCAGGCATGGCAACAGCTCCAACTGCTCCAACAAGGCCATTTTCATAAGCTTCCGCAAATGTCCTGAATGCGTCCGCGGCGTGAGAACACCTATTATGCAGGGGGGTATCCCGTTCAACACCATGTGCTCCTGCCGGGGCCTTCTGATAATTCTCCAGGGCATTTACGCCAGACATATATTCCACTCCGTCAATTTTCAGGGGCCGGGAGCATCGTTCATGAAAAATGCAATGATTCAGGAGGCGCCGTACCGCAAAAATACCATTCCACACATCGGAAATGCGCGGCACTACGGACACATTGAACCCTGCTCGCCTCAAATACACGTCAAAGGTAATCCCGTGGGGATCTCTCCTCCCTGCGTCGTGGGGAACCAGATGTTTGTAAATGGGGCCAAACATCACTTCCCACTTCGTGCGGATGAAATTGATATACCACTCCAAGGGCTTTTCATTGGCCTGCAAGCAATCCATCACGTAAAACTTGCCGTCTCCCCTCACCTGCCAGAGCCAGAGAACCATATAATCAGCCATGCCAATATCCCAGGACACATAATAGGGAGCCAGATCATCCTTTTCAAACTCGGCGCATAGTCGGCCCTTGGAACGTAATGCGTCCATGTAAGAACCATAAATGGATCCCTCCACCAATGCCTGAAACGCCTCTTCCGGTGTGGAAGGATATTCCTGACGGACCAATCCTCCAAATGTCTTGTGTTGGGAGGCGTACCAACGCTTCTGGGCATCATTCAGGGAAATGCCGCACCTTAACCTCAAATCCTCGAAATACTTCTGTAAATCCTCCGGGAAACTGCATCCATGCTCATCATCAGCTTCAAGGAAATACTCCGGATTCTTCCACCAGGGAAAGAAAAAAAACTTCCAATCCAGGGAAGAAAGAGGTTTGCCGACCATCTCCATGGACGCCTTGGTCATCTCGTAATTGAGGCCAAACTTTCCTCCCTCATGGGTGGATTCCCGGACAATCACGCCGTCTTTGGAAACGGCGTTCATGGCCCCTGTCACAATCTCGCGGGCCCTCAGAGGGGCATGGGCCGCGACGTATCCAAGTTCCGAGACATGCAAAAACTGAAATGTGCCGCCGCGGAGAGATGTGCCGGCTGTAATTTTACTCCCATTGGAAAAAGACACCGTCGTTTTGGAAGGCCTGGCTTGAATCTCCCCTTTGATGAGGCGTCCTAACTCGGCCAGGGCAAGGTCTTCTTCCGTGGGATCATCCGGTACATAGTCCAAACTCCTGTAAGCCAACTCAATTTTGCCAATCTTGCCTGTTCCATCCACCAAAGTTTTATCAATGATACCGCAATGGAAATTGGGCCGGAACAGGCTCATATCCAGCATCAGCATGGCTACATACGTGGAAATGCCCAGCTGGCGCGCTTTCAGAATGTCATTCCTGTACCATAACTGCTCATGAAGCCGCCGCTGGGCCCAATTCAACTGGAACCTTTGCATCTTGCCCTCTTTATTGATAATCCAGTACAAGTGATTTAACCTCCACACGCGGTCGGAAAGCTGTTCTTTCAGAATCTCTATATTATTATCCATTATGCCTGAATAGCTAATAAATTGAAATCGCGGTTGCCGGAAACGCGGATGCCCACCATGGAATCGTAATTCCAGCATCCATCAGCAACTAGAGAATGCCATCCCCTTGTTAAAAACGAAGACGGGGAACGGTCCAGTACATCCCAACGGGTTCCGTCAATGCTTACCTCAACACCATCCACCAGTGCATCAGAGCCAAAGAAAAACATCACTCCGCCGCTATGCTGGCGGCGTCCAGCAGCTTCAAGAGAAATCAGGGCGTTAGTCTCCAGCACAGACACAAAATCCCTGCCTCCCGGATCCTGAAACTCATTACCCGGCGCCAGCACCTCAATAAACCGTCCATCCTCCCGCGACACCAGGGCAAACAGCAAATCCGCCTGATCCCCATTGGGCAAAACGGCTACCCCTTCGAACACCCCATCTGTCGTGTACCGGTGCCAGGCATGCACCTGGTGCATGCTATTATAAGTCATCAGCGCCAGCACCCCGTCCCGGCGCACAAACACCGCCCGCGGCTCCGGCTTGCGCACAAAAGCAACACCCCGGCACCCGCCGCCGTCGGCCAGCACATGATCGGCAAACACCGTCAAATCGCGGGACACGAACCCGTCGCTCTCATAATCATACCCGTACTGATACACCCGTCCGCCGCCCCTCTCCACATACAGCACCTTATCGGTCGCCATCAGGGCTGGTACATCGGAAGACCCCACAAACCCGTGGCTGTCCGCCCGCGCATTGGAGTAAGTCATCACCCCCTGGCCGCCGGACACCGCCCACTCCGCGTCCGCCGTCCCCAGCAGCAGCCGGGAACTCTGCGCCATCAGCCAGCAAATCCTGTTTTGCGTTGTGGTGCTCAACGTCAAAGCCAGCGCGGAATCATCCTGCTTCCCCACCTCGAAACTGTTGAGGTCATCCGTCTTGCTCAACCACACCGTCTGCGGCTGGGCCTGCGTAGCGGCCAACACCAGGCGCTGCTGAAACACATCCACCAGGGAAGGAAACCCGTACACCCCCCGGAACGCCGCGAAACTCCACATCAACGACTCCCCGGACGGGGGAACCCCCTCCGGAACCGCGGAAATATTATCCCAAAGAGAATACTCCGCGGAAGCCGTCACCTCGGCAGCCTCTGCCTCCATCCACGCCGTGCAGGCAGGCGCCTCCAGTTGCGCTCTGGCCCGTTGGCTGACGGACCCTCCGGGCCAGGTCTCCATCCTCACCACATAAACTCCGTCCTCCGGCACTGTAAAAGATGCCTTCTCCATCGTGGAAAACACAGGCATCAACGAATAAGAACCACCGTTGCCCTCGCAAAAAGAACACACATTCAACGTTGAATTCAGCTGAATCGTCTGCCCGGCATAAACGCAGACAAACCCCTGCATCGACACGACTGTACCCGCCGGAAGAAAAAAACGATACATCTCAATCGACCCCTCCGCAAACCGGTCCAAACTCACCTCTGCCTGCTCCCATTCCAAGCGCACCATGCTCCCGGCGCCGACATCATCCGTCGTCAACCCATCGGGCTTCACCGTCAGCGTCCGTCCCTCCCTGGACACCTCAAACCCGCCGTCCACCTTGGCTCCTTCAACCAACAATGCGGAAAAAACCGGAAGCCCCTTCTTCTCGAAAAAATCGCAAAAATCACTCCCCAAAGGCAGCGTCAACTTGCGCACGTCGCTGGTAGACAGGGAATGCAGCCGCAGCACCACATCCTTCTTATAAGCATCCACCACCAGCTTATTCCCGCAGGAATCAGCCGGAAACCCCTGGCTGGGATCGGAACCATTGGAAAGCTGGGACTCATATAACATCAGGCGCAAATAACACTCCTCCCCCGCCTCGTCCCCGGTCAGCTGCAAATTGGAAGCAGCCCCCACCGGGGAATTGGACGTACCAAGCAGCTGCCAATCCTCATTCGGGAAACGCCGCTCCACGGCATACGTGCCGTACCACTCCTTATAACAATAAAACGTCCAGGTCCCCTTGCAGGTAATCGTATTGGAATGGCAAATCACACCCTTATGAAAATGCTCCGGATAATCCGCCGGAGACGTCAGGCCGTCCACAAAATCCGCCGCCCCGTTAAAATCCCTGTCGCACGTCCACCAGGACCAATAGCTCCCCTCATTAATACACAACTTCCTGCCCGCGGCATAGGAGGAAGCCGCCGTAAACGCCCCGGCAACCACCCAGCCCTGGCGAATCACGGCCCCCGTGCTGAACCCGGTCTGCTGGGGCACCGTCACCTGGACGCGCATCACATCCCCCTCGTTAACCGCCGCATCCGCATCGGACGCATGCTCCCCGAAAGACACCCTGTAACACCCCTCATCCAACGTCAGGCGCACCGGAAAATCCCGGAACTCCTCATACCGCCAGGGGCGGGCCTTAAACTCATAGGGAGCCAGGGAAAACATGCCCTCGTCATCCCGTTTCAGCACCATCAGCTCATGCGTGGGGCAGGCCAGAAACAACATGCTGTTCACCTGTTTGTGGCGCAAAGCGGAAACATCGTCCTGGCTCCACACGGAAGGCAGGGAGGCAACCACATCCCCCTCGGCGGACAACACGCGCAGCAGGGAAGGGGACACCTCCACAAGAAAACGGTCATTGGTGGAATAAACATAAGGCAAAATCACGGAACCCTCTAAAGCGGCAGCCACGCGCCGGAACCCGCGGCGCCGGGAAACGCCGCCCATCTGGCCCAGGTCCAGATTCTCAATCCTGGAAGCCCCGCGGTGAAAATTATCCAAGTCTGCCCGGACGGCGGAAGTAGGAGAAAGCTCGCCTCCGTTGAAAGCGCATCGAATCATGTACCATCATTACAACAAAGTAACGAAGGATGAATACAACCGTAACTTGACTAAATCTGTATGGTTAGATTGGTGAAATACTTTGACAATCGGGATATGAAGGGATTATATTTTCCTCTATGGCAGATCAAGAATCTTCTCCGAAAAAGAAACCTTCAAAGCGGAATGTATGTATGGCTTGCTCATCATTGTCTCCGTACTTTTCATTGCATGGCCCTTCATCACATGGGGAAGTCTTAGTATAGCGGACAGGTTGTTTGAAGGAATCAATTTTCCAGAAACCTCTCGTTTCGGAATCAGTGGTGATATGTACGGAGGTTTAAATGCCTTGTTTTCCGGATTCGCTTTCATTTGTTTCATTTATGCTCTTCATCAGCAGCGTTTAGAACTTCAACTTCAAAGAAGAGAATTGAGTTTGCAACGCAGGGAATTGAAGGCTCAATGCAGGGAGCAGGAAAGACAGGCTAATGAATTTGAACTTCAAAATAAGTTGATGAAAATTCAACAGTTTGAGAGTTTTTTCTACAACCAGATTCCTATTATCAGAAGACTTCAAGATGAAATCCAAATTTACGGAGATAGCGGAAGAGATGCAATTAATATGTTATATGTTAATTTAAGTAGGGTGGAATTACATATAGAATCGGTTATTTCTGATATTGAAAGGAAAAAGAGGGAAAAATTCTTTGTGTATACACTGGATATGTCGCGTGAAGTATATGCAACTATT
>OLQQ01000877.1_pt1 | contig 13485 bp, 9 predicted proteins | sample 1672041 | NCBI WGS metagenome assembly OLQQ01 (sample SAMEA3136639, study PRJEB25190) | human gut metagenome
GCGGTGCCGTGCCTGGGGCGCATGGACGAGTCGGCGCTCGTGGGGTTGGCGGCGTACCGCGCCTTCGACGCGACGCTGGCCTGCGGTTCGTGCGAGACGTGCCCACATGCTCCGGGCGGCGCGCTCGTACGCGAGGTGGTGGAGGGCGCGCGCAACCTGCTTGAGGCGTTCGGATCCTCCATGCCCATCGACCTGGAGGAATGCGTGCCCGAGCGCGTGTTGGAGCCCGGCGGGTCGCACGGCCAGGCAGGCAGCGACGGGGTGGGGCGGCGCGACTTCTTCCGCTCGGCCAAGGACGCATCGACCCGCGCAGCTGGCGCGGCGGTGGCCGAGGAGTTGGGGATGGTCGAGGCCGAGCCCGTTCCTGCGGCGTATCGCAAAGTGGGCGCAGATGGGACGCTGTCGCAGTTCGTCCCCACGCGCCGCGTGCGGCTGTACAACTACCTGCAGCACGTGGGGCAACCGACGGCCGACGAGGTGGAGACGCGTGTCATCGGCGCCGTGTCCATCGATGCCCAGAAGTGCAGTTCGTGCCGCATGTGCGCGGTGTTCTGTCCCACGGGCGCCATCAAGAAGCTCGACGAGGGCGGCGTGTTCGGCATCGTGCACCGTCCGAGCGCCTGCATGCAGTGCCGCCTGTGCGAGCACATCTGTCCCGAGCAGGCCATCGCGGTGAGCGGGCGCGTGCCTATCAAGCAGTTCATGGGCAAGGAAGCCGTGTGCTTCGCTATGAAGCGTCCAACCTGGACCCCGAACAAGCCCTCATCGATGTACGATAAACTGCACGCGACGCTCGGCGAACACTTGGAGATGTGCATGTTCTAGGGAAGTTCCGGCGGTTTGTCGGCCGCCGGAACTGCTCGACGCTGCGGAGCTCCCTGGCACCCGATCTCGCGGCGAGGCCGAGGACTCGCGTACCGAAGTACGCTTCGCCCTCGCCCTCCCCACGATCTCGGGCACCAGGGCGCCTCTCGCTGACTTACTACGCCAACCCGTGATTTCGAGGACAATCAATGAGCGATACCATCGACACCACCGAGCAGATCATCGAAGACGACCCCATCGCCGTGCGCCGCGCTAAGCGCGAGGCGCTGATGGCAGCGGGCAAGGACCCGTACGGCCATGCGTTCGCGTACTCGCACCACCTGGCCGACCTGGCCGAACAGTACGCCGACCTCGAGGACGGCGCGTCCACCGAGGACGAGGTGAAGGTCGCCGGCCGCGTCATGGCGAAGCGCGATCAGGGCAAGCTGGCTTTCCTCGAGCTGCGCGACTCCACGGGCGACATGCAGCTGTTCTGCCGCATCAACGCGCTGGGCGAGGACGCGTTCGCCGAGCTCAAGGACCTGGACGTGGGCGACTGGATCGGCGTCGAGGGCACGATGATGCGCACGAAGCGCGGGCAGCTGTCCGTGTCCGTGGCATCGTTCGAGCTGCTCAGCAAGTCGCTGCGCCCCCTGCCGGAGAAGTTCCACGGCTTGGCCGACAAGGAGACGCGCTATCGCCAGCGCTATGTCGACCTCGTCATGAACCGCGAGGTGCGCGACACGTTCGAGAAGCGCTTCAAGGTGGTTTCCGCCATCCGCCGCTACATGGAGGATCACGGCTACTACGAGGTGGAGACGCCCATCCTGCACCCCATCCTCGGCGGCGCGAACGCGCGTCCCTTCGTCACGCACCACAACGCGCTGGACAAGGACTTCTACCTGCGCATCGCCACCGAGCTGCATCTCAAGCGCTTGCTGGTGGGCGGCTTCGAGAAGGTCTTCGAGATCGGGCGCCAGTTCCGCAACGAGGGCATGGATCCGTATCATAACCCCGAGTTCACCACCATGGAGTTCTACCAGGCGTTCAGCGACCTCGAAGGCATGATGGAGCTCACGCAGGGCGTCATCCAGGCGGCGGCGCTTGCCTCGTGCGGCACGCTGCAGGTGGAGTATCAGGGCCATCAGGTGGATCTCAGCGGATCGTGGCGCCGCGCCACCATGATCGAGCTGGCCAGCGAAGGAGCCGGCGAGGATGTCAGCTTCCAGCGCACGCGCGACGAGCTGGTGGATATCCTCGAGCGCAACGGCGGCCACGCCGAAGCCGCATGGGGCAAGGGCAAGCTCATCGCCGAGATCTTCGAGGCGGTGGCCGAGGAGAAGCTCATCCAGCCCACCTTCGTCACCGAGCATCCCATCGAGGTGTCGCCGCTTGCCAAGAAGCTGGCGGGCGATCCGAACCTGACCGAGCGCTTCGAGCTGTTCATCTGCGGCCACGAGTACGCCAACGCCTTCGGCGAGCTGAACGATCCGGTCGACCAGGCCGAGCGCTTCCGCGCGCAGGTGGAGGCGAAGGACCTCGGCGACGACGAGGCCATGGGCTACGACGACGACTACGTGCGCGCCCTCGAGTACGGCATGCCCCCGGCGGGCGGCTGCGGCATCGGCATCGACCGTCTGGTCATGCTGCTCACCGACGCCCCGTCCATCCGCGACGTGCTGCTGTTCCCCCACATGAGGGACGAGGCTCCGGCCGGCGGGCGTCCGCGCGCTGCCGCGCCTGCCGCTGCGGCTCCCGCAGTTGCCGAGGCGCCCATCGACTTCTCGAAGGTGGTCGTCGAGCCCCTGTTCCAGGACGAGGTCGACTTCGACACGTTCAGCAAGTCCGATTTTCGTGCCGTGAAGGTGAAGGAGTGCGTTGCCGTTCCCAAGAGCAAGAAGCTGCTGCAGTTCACGCTCGACGACGGCACGGGCTCCGATCGCGTCATCCTGTCCGGCATCCACGCCTATTACGAGCCGGAAGAGCTGGTGGGCCGCACGCTCATCGCCATCACGAACCTGCCGCCGCGCAAGATGATGGGCGTGGAATCGTGCGGCATGCTGCTGTCGGCCATCCATGAGGAGGAGGGCGAAGAGCGCCTGAACCTCCTGATGGTTGACGACCACATCCCCGCCGGCGCCAAGCTGTACTAAAGCGCCGCCGCATAATCGCTTCCGAAAGGCCGCTTGCGCATATGCCGCGCAAGCGGCCTTTCCGCGGTTCGGAGGCCTGCGCTGCGCCGCACGTCGTCGCGCTTGCACGCGTCTCCGAGCTTTCAATCGCCCACGCACGTTTCGGGTCTTTGTCAGAAGCGAGCACGTTTGGAGGCATAGTGGGGCAGGGGCTCATGCGGGCGGCGGACATGGTAGGATGGATAGCGGGCCGTCCGTCGGCGCTTGTGGAGCAGCCGTGTGCGGTCATATGCGGTATTGGCACTCTCAATACAAGAGTGCTAAGATGGCACGGAACCATACGATAGACTCTGCGAGAATAGAGGCTAGCATGTCATTCGAGAAATTCACCGACAAAGCGCGCAAGGTGCTCGTCCTGGCTCAGGACGAGGCTCGCTCGCTTCATCAGCCCTACGTGGGCACCGAGCACATCCTGCTCGGCCTCATACAGGAGAAGGACGGTCTGGCCGCCCAGGCCCTCGATCGTCTCAACGTGAAGTACGATGCCGTCGTGCAGGCCATCCGCCAGGTGGTGGCCATCGACGAGGACACCGACGTGTCGGGGCATCTGTCCTTCACGCCCCGCGTCAAGCGCGTGCTGGAGAACAGCCTGCGCGAGGCCATGCAGATGGGGCAATCGTACATCTCCACCGAGCATCTGCTGCTGGGCATCGTCCGCGAGGGCGACGGCACCGCGCTCGAAGTGCTCACGCGTCTCGGCGTGTCGGGCGACGACGTGCGCAGCGCGCTGAACGACCTGGTGGGGCAGAGCCCCGTCTACGCCGGGCGCAACCCGTTCGATCCGAACGGCAACACGTCCGACAGCGTGCTGAAGGAGTTCGGCACCGACCTCACGCAGAAGGCGCGCGACGGCAAGCTGGACCCGGTTATCGGCCGCGCCGGCGAGATCGAGCGCGTCATGCAGGTGCTCAGCCGACGCCAGAAGAACAACCCGCTGCTCATCGGCGAGCCGGGCGTGGGCAAGACCGCCGTGGCCGAGGGCCTGGCGCAGCTCATCGTGTCGAACCAGGTGCCCGACATCCTGCGCGGCAAGCGCCTGTTCACGCTCGACGTGAGCGCGCTCGTGGCCGGGTCGAAGTACCGCGGCGAGTTCGAGGAGCGCCTGAAGAAGTGCATCAAGGAGGTGATGGACGCGGGCGATATCATCCTGTTCATCGACGAGATGCACACGCTCATCGGCGCGGGTTCGGCCGAGGGTTCCATTGACGCCGCCGCCATCTTGAAGCCTCCGCTGTCCCGCGGCGAGATCCAGGTGATCGGCGCCACCACCATCGACGAGTACCGCAAGCATCTCGAGAAAGATTCCGCGCTCGAGCGGCGCTTCCAGCCCATCACCGTGGGCGAGCCGAACGAGGAGCAGGCCATGCGCATCATGGAGGGTCTGCGCGACCGCTACGAGGCGCATCATCAGGTGCACTTCACCGACGAGGCGCTGCAGGCGGCCGTGAACCTATCGAACCGCTACATCCAGGATCGCTTTCTGCCCGACAAGGCCATCGACGTGCTGGACGAGGCGGGAGCGCGCATGCGCATCCGCAACATGACGCTGCCGAAGGAGCTGCGCGAGCTCGACGACGAGCTGCGCACTATTCGCGGCGAAAAGGATTCGGCCATCGCTTCCCAAGATTTCGAGCGCGCCGCTCAGCTGCGCGACCAGGAGTCCGAGCTCAAGGCCAAGCGCATCGAAGCCGAGAAGAAGTGGGAAGAGGACGCCCAGAAGTCCGTGCATCAGGTGACGGTGGAGGACATCGCCGACGTGGTGTCCATGACCACGGGCGTGCCCGTTTCGAACCTCACCGAGGCCGAGACCGAGAAGCTGCTGCGCATGGAAGCCGTGCTGCACGAGCGCGTCGTCGGTCAGGAAGAGGCCGTCACGGCGCTGTCGAAGGCCATCCGCCGCTCGCGCAGCGGCCTGAAAGACCCGAAGCGTCCCGCCGGCTCGTTCATCTTCCTGGGCCCCTCGGGCGTGGGCAAGACCGAGCTTTCGAAGGCGCTTGCCGAGTTCCTGTTCAACTCCGAGGACGCGCTTCTGTCCTTCGACATGTCTGAGTACATGGAGAAGCACAGCGTGAGCCGTCTCGTGGGCTCGCCTCCGGGCTACGTGGGCTTCGACGAGGGCGGCCAGCTGACGAAGGCCGTGCGCCAGCGCCCCTACTCGGTGGTGCTGTTCGATGAGATCGAGAAGGCGCACCCCGACGTGTTCAACATCCTGCTCCAGATCTTGGAGGAGGGCCGCTTGACCGACGCGCAGGGCCGCACCGTGGACTTCCGCAACGCCGTCATCATCATGACGTCGAACGTGGGTGCCCGCGAGATCGCGCAGCCCACCACGCTGGGCTTCTCCACCGAGGAGCACGCGGGGCTGTCCGACAAGGAGATCAAGAGCCGCGTCATGGCCGAGATGAAGAAGCTGTTCAGGCCCGAGTTCCTGAACCGCATCGACGAGATCATCGTGTTCAAGTCCCTGAACGACGAGCAGATCTCCGAGATCGTCAAGCTCATGGTGGCCGATTTGCGCGAGCGCATGATCGAGCAGAACATGTCCATCAACCTCACCGAGGCGGCGTGCAAGCTCATCGCCAAGGAAGGCACCGACGCCACGTTCGGCGCGCGTCCGCTGCGCCGCGCCATCCAGCGCTTGCTGGAGGATCCGCTGTCCGAGCAGATCCTCGAAGGCACGTGGACGAGCGGCTCGGTCATCGACGTGGACGCGGTGGACGGCGAGCTGGTGTTCACCGCCGGATCGGGCTCCATCCCGGCGCCCCGCAAGCGCGACAGCATCGCGCGGGAAGCGGAGCTGTTGCTGACGAACTACGATCTGGGCCATGCCGGCGTCAGTTCCGGCGGCTCGTTCTCGGGCGGCGCGGCCGACTAAGCTTCGCCTCTTAAGCGCCCCTGCTCCTCGGCTTGAAATTCGAAGCCCGAGGAGCAGGGGTTTCTTGTGTTCTGCGCTTGCATTTGTCGTATACTAGGCACGTCGCAAGCCGACCGCGGAGCGGCCGCTTTCACGTGCAAGGCGGCCGAGGTGCACTGCGGGAAGTGCAGCGGATCAACTCGATTCCAGGAGGTTCCATGTTCGGAGACAACCTCGATCGCATCGTGAAAAGCATCGAGAAGAACTACGAGGCCGACGAGATATTCTTCACGAAGCCCGGCCGGCGGTTTCCCAGCCGCCTGGCCGTGAAAAGCGTGATCAAGGACTTGCGTCGGGTGCTGTTCCCGGGCTATTTCGGCGACGAGATGCTGACGCCGTTCACCAGTCCGGAGTACTTCATCGGCGAGACGCTCATACAGATCGAACGCGTGCTGCGCGAGCAGATCGTGCTCGCCATGACGTACACCTCGGACGATCGCGATGCTGCGGAGGTCGACCCGGCGCGCTACCTGTGCGGCGGCACCACGCCCGAGCATATCTGCGAGCGCGCCTCGGAAGTGTGCACGGTGTTCTTCGACGAGCTTCCCAGCATACAGCGGGTGCTGCTCACCGACGTGCAGGCGCTGTATGACGGCGATCCGGCGGCCGGGTCGAAGGAGGAGGTCATCTTCTCGTATCCGGGTCTGTACGCGATCTACGTGTACCGCATCGCGCACGTGCTGTACGAGCAGAACGTGCCCATCATCCCGCGCATCATGACCGAGCTGGCGCACAGCGGCACGGGCATCGACATCGGCGCCGGCGCCCAGATCGGCGAGTACTTCTTCATCGACCACGGCACGGGCGTGGTCATCGGCGAGACCACCGTCATCGGCGACCATGTGAAGCTGTACCAGGGCGTCACGCTGGGCGCGCTGTCCACGCGCGGCGGGCAGCGGCTTGCCGGGGTGAAGCGCCATCCCACGATCGAGGACAACGTGACGATCTATTCCAACGCTTCGGTTCTGGGCGGGGAAACCGTGGTGGGCGCCGGTTCGGTCGTCGCAGGATCCACGTTCGTCACCTCTTCGGTTCCCCCCAATTCCCGCGTGTCGCTGAAGGCGCAGGAGATCACCGTGCGCCAGCCGGGCGAGCGTGACTAGGCTCTTCGATCGGCAAGCGAGGGAAATGGAGCGGTGGCAAGAACGATGCAAGGCGGAGAGGAAAACCTTATGACGCAGACAATCGACCCGGTGTTCTCGTCCGCGGTGCTCAGCGCCCCTGAGCTCGCGCTGAACGACCTCGACTTCGACGCGCTGTCGCAGGCGATGGGAGGGCTCAAGGGCGAGGTCGACAAGAACCCGCAGACGGCCGCCATCATCCTGGCGGGCGGCACGGGGGAGCGGTTCGGCAAGGAAGGCGGCAAGCAGCTCGTGGAGATCGCGGGCAAGCCCATCCTCACCTGGTCGGCCGAGGCGTTCGACGCCGTGGGCGACATCGGGCTCATCGTCATCGTGTGCCCCGAGGACCGCTGCAGCGAGTATCTCAAGCGCGCCATCGACCCGTTCCCGTTCGTCACGCCCATCGTGGTGGCGCCTTCGGGCCCCAGCCGTCAGGAATCGGCGTTCTCGGGGCTGGAGTTCGTGCCGGACGACTACGAGTACGTCATCCTGCACGACGGCGCCCGCCCGCTCATCAGCCCCGACCTCATCGCGCATACCATCGCCACGTTGAAGGGCAACATCGACTGCGACGGCGCCGTGGTGGCGCATCCGGCCGTCGACACCCTGAAAGTGGTGGAGAACGGCGTGATCGTGGGCACGCCCGACCGCCGCGTGTTCTGGAACGCGCAGACGCCCCAGGTGTTCCGCGCCGGCATCTACCGCCGCGCGCACGCCTCGGCGCTGTCGGACGGCTTCATGGGCACCGACGATTCGTCGCTCATCGAGAGGTTGGGCGGGCGCGTGCTGGTAGTGGAAGGGAAGCGCGACAACATCAAGCTGACCGTCCCCGAAGACTACCTCATGCTGGCCGCTGCGGTGCGTACCATGTACATGAAAGGGGCGGAAGAATGATCATCCGCGGAGGCCTTGGCGACAGTGCCCAGTCGCTCAGACAGTCCTGCTCGCGCGAAACGCCCGCTGGGCGTTTCGGCTCGTGCGGAACTCGCTTGGTGGGCACCGTCGCCAAGGCCGCGCATGTCGTTATCGGAGGAACCGAATGATGCAACCTGTTGTTTTCGATCCTGCCGGGTTGCGCGTGGGGCAGGGATACGATGTGCATGCGTTCGCCGAGGGGCGCAAGCTTATCCTGGGCGGGGTGGACGTTCCTCATGTGCGCGGCCTCTTGGGGCATTCCGATGCCGACGTGTTGGCGCATGCTATCTCCGATGCGCTGCTGGGAGGCATTCGCGGCGGGGATATCGGCAAGCTGTTCCCCGACACCGACCCAGCCTTCAAGGACGCCGACTCGCTGAAGCTGCTGGCCGCCGTGGCCGACAAGGTGCGCGCGGAGGGCTACGTCATCCTCGACGTCGACTCCGTCATCGCCGCGCAGGCGCCGAAGCTGTCGCCGTACCGCGAGGCCATGCGCGAGAACCTGGCCGCCGCCATGGGCATCGCGGTGGAGAATGTGGGCGTGAAGGCCACCACCACTGAGCACCTGGGATTCGAAGGCCGCGAGGAGGGCATCTCCGCGACCGCCGTCTGCCTGCTGTGCCGCCGTCCTGACGAGCAACGGGACTAGCCGACGCTGCGGGCTTCCGTAGCGCCTCGGCTTGGCGCTCCAAGCCCTCCTCACGTGCATGAGCACGCTTCGTCGGTCTTTCACGCCAATCCGAAGCACTGCGAAAGCCCTCGCTGACTTTGGTGGACAGGCGGGCTCCGTAACCTTCCTGTGCTACAATCTACGGTCGAAACGCACCGTCGCGGGAGCGCGGCGCCAGGGCTATGCAGGATGCGAGGACGCCATGATCAGACTCTACAATACGAAGACCCGCACGAAGGTCGACTTCGAGACGCTCGAGCGCGGCAAGGTGGGCATGTACGTGTGCGGACCTACCGTGTACAACTACATTCACATCGGCAACGCCCGCACGTTCATCAGCTTCGACGTGATCCGCCGTTACCTTATGTGGCGCGGCTTCGACGTGACGTTCGTGCAGAACGTCACCGACGTGGACGACAAGATCATCGGCAAGTCGCTTGAGGAAGGCCGCAGCGCTGCCGAGGTGGCCGCCGAGTACACCGAGGCGTTTATCGAGGACATGCGCGCGGCCGGCGTGCTGGATCCCGATATCCGTCCGAAGGCCACCGAGGAGATCCCCGCAATGATAGAGCTCATCCAAGAGCTCATCGACGGAGGCCACGCTTACGATGCCGACGGCGACGTGTACTTCAACGTGCGTTCGTTCCCGGCTTACGGCGAGCTGTCGGGCCGCAACGTAGACGAGATGGAGAGCGGCCACCGCGAGCTGCGCGCCGACGGCAAGGGCGTGGAGGATCGCAAGCGCGACCCGCTGGACTTCGCGCTGTGGAAGGCCGCCAAGCCCGGCGAGCCGGCGTGGGAGTCGCCCTGGGGCATGGGCCGTCCCGGCTGGCACATCGAGTGCTCGGCCATGTCGCGCAAGTACCTGGGGCTGCCGTTCGACATCCACGGCGGCGGCGCCGACCTCGTGTTCCCGCACCACGAGAACGAGCGCGCGCAGAGCGAGGCCGCGTGCGGCTGCACGTTCGCGAACTACTGGATGCACGGCGGCATGCTGCAGATCAACTCCGAGAAGATGAGCAAGTCGCTGGGCAACTTCAAGCTGCTGCGCGACGTGCTGAAGGTCACCGATCCGAAGGTGCTGCGCTTCCTTATGCTGCAGACGCACTACCGCAGCCCGCTCGACTTCTCCGACGAGCGCCTGGCCGAGGCGGGCGCGGCGCTGTGCCGTATCGAGAACGCGGTGAAGAACCTCGATTGGCAGCTGCAGAACGCCCAGGACATCCCCTCGCCGCTGGACACGCGCGAGCTGATGAAGCGTACGAAGGAGGCGAAGCTGGCGTTCATCCTGGCCATGGACGACGACTTCAACACCTGCAAGGCGCTGGGCGAGGTGTTCGACTTCGTGGCCGCGGTGAACGCGCAGACGGCCGACAGGACTATCTCGCTGTCCGACGTGCCGCCCGTGCGCGATGCCCGCGGCGTCATCGTGGAGCTCATGGGCGTGTTCGGCATCGACGTGGAGGCCGCATCCGCCTCGTGCGCCGCAGGAGGGTACCCGCCCGAGGTCGTGGGGTTGGCGGCCGATATCGCGGGCTACGAAGGCGCGGATGCCGCCGAGGCCGTGGACGCCCTGCTGGCGGCCCGTGCCGACGCCCGCGCCGCGAAGGATTGGAGCCGTGCCGACGCCGTCCGCGACGGCCTGTGCGGTTTGGGCTTCGTGATCGAGGACACCCCGCAGGGTGCGCGCGTGACCTACGAGGGGTAAGGCGAGCGTTATCCCGAGTGGAACATTCTCGAAGGGCGGCCGCGTTGGCCGCCCTTCGTCGTCGTGCACGGATTCTCTTCCTTATGTGCGGCAAAATCGAGTTTTTGGCAGGAGAAGCGTCTTTCTCCGAATCGTTTCGAGGTGAAACCCCAGATCGCGTTTTTTCGGCATTTGCAAATCAACAGTGCGAAGCGGGCTCGCACTGCCAAAAGCCCGATTCTGCCGCACATAGCGCCTGCGGAACGTGCAATCGCTCGCCGTCGGGGTTCCCTTGCGCGCTCGTGTCCAGGATGGGAATGCGATAGGGTGCGAAAGACCCGGGAATGTGCCGCAGGGCTCGGAGATGCGGAGGATTGCCGGGTAGGGGGCGTTGTCCCGCCCGAAGCGAGGGGTTTCGGTGGTCGCCGGCTCGCGGGTTCGTCGATGCGCTACAATACGGCGCATGCGAACTCAATCGACAAGGACTCCCGAGCTCCTCGCGCCCGCGGGCGGGCTTGCGCAGCTGGAGGCCGCGCTGCGCTTCGGTGCGGACGCCGTGTACCTGGCCGCCGATCGTTTCGGGCTGCGGCAGCGCGCGGCGAACTTCGCGCTGGACGACGTTCCCGCTGCGGCAGCTCGCGCGCACGATGCGGGCGCGAAGGCGTACGCGACGCTGAACGCCCTCATGGACGCCGACGACCTCAAGGCGCTTCCCGCGTACCTCGAAGCGCTGGCCGCGGCCGGCGTCGACGCGTTCATCGTGAGCGACCTGGGCGCGCTGCGCCTGGCACAGCGGCACGCGCCGAACGTCGAGCTGCACGTGAGCACCCAGGCCTCGGTATGCAACGCCGAGGCGGCGCGCGTATGGCACGAGCTGGGCGCGAGCCGCGTGGTGTGCGCGCGGGAGATGAGCGTGGAGGACATCGCGCGACTGCGCGCCGGCGCCCCGCGCGAGCTGGAGCTGGAGGCGTTCGTGCACGGCGCCATGTGCATGGCCGTGTCGGGCCGCTGCCTGATCAGCGCCGCGCTCACCGGCCGCTCCGGCAACAAGGGCCATTGCACCCAGCCGTGCCGGTGGAGCTACGCGCTGGTGGAGGAGCAGCGTCCCGGCGAGTTCTTTCCCGTGGAGGAGGACGTGCGCGGAACCTATGTCATGAACGCGCAGGACCTCAACATGCTGGCGCACCTCGACGACTTGGCCGCGGCCGGCATCGACTCGTTCAAGATCGAAGGCCGCAACAAGAAGGCGTTCTACGTGGCTTCGGTGGTGCGCGCTTACCGGCTGGCCCTGGACGGCGTTCCCTCCTCCGAGCTGGCCGACGAGCTGCTGGCCGTGTCGCATCGCCCGTACGGCACGGGCTTCTACTACGGCGACGCCAGGCAGTCGCCCGACGTGGACGGCTACACCGCCGAATGCCGGCATGCCGCCACGGTGGAAGCGTGCGAACCGGCCGGCGAAGGCGCGTTCCGCGTGATCGCGCGGTGCTACAACCGCTTCTGCGAAGGCGACGAGCTGGAGGCGCTGTCGCCGGGTCCGCACATCCCTCTCGTGCGCGTGCGCAACCTCGCCTGGCTCCCCGCGCCCGACGGGGACGACGCGCAGCCAAAGCGGGTGCCGGTTGCCGTGGCGAACCGCTCGGCCGAGCGCTATGCGTTCGAAACGGGGGAGGAGCTGGCTCCCGGCGACTTTCTGCGCATGCGTATCAACGTTGAGCGATAGGCTTCTGATCTGCGCTAAAGCGATAAAGTACTGCTAAGTAGCCGTCAAGGCGCGTGCATGCGCCGGCGCTACACTGGGTTGCACCCTGACGAAAAGGAACGGAATCATCCTTCTTTCAGAAAGCGAGGTGCATCATGCCCAATCATGCGTATCGCGCCGCATCGGCGCCCAGCGTCGTGCAGCGTGCCCGCAACACGCGCACCGGCCGCAAGCTCGAGCGCGGCGGTTACCTGACCGTCGAGACCGTCACCATGTGGATCGTGTACGCTCTGACCCTCATCGGCAATGCCGTCATCGAAGGAGGCCGGGTGGGAGGCACCACGTCGGCGGATATCGCGTACGGCGTGTTCACGTGGTTCACGCCTGCCGGCTACGTGTTCGCCATCTGGTCGCTCATCTACGTGGCGATGGTCGTGTGGCTCGTCGCGTACACGCGCACGGCGCCTGTCCGCGCCGACCGCTTCACCATGACGTCCATCCTGTTCATCGCAAGCTGCGCCCTCAACGTGCTGTGGCTTGCCCTGTGGCACTTCGAGCTGGTGGCCGTGTCGTTCATCGTCATCCTGGCCGAGTGGCTGGTGCTGGCGGCGCTGTACCTGAACGTGCGCCGCACGATGAAGACCGCCTCGGGACGGGTGCCCGTGTCCATCTACACCGCGTGGGTCACGGTGGCCACGCTGGCCAACATGGCCATCCTCGTCACGCGCGCGCTGGACGGCGGCATCCCGTTCTTCAACGGGTTGTTCACCATCCTCTTGACGGCGGGCGTGCTGGCGTTCGGCTACGTGATGCGCAAGGCCTACGACGACATGGCGTTCCAGCTCGTGTTCCTGTGGGCGCTCATCGGCGTGGGCGTGAACGTGTCGGGCGCGTCGGCGTTCACGGCGGCTGTCGTGTTCTTGCTGTGCGTGGTCGGAGCCATCCTGACGTTCGCCCCCATCGGCTCGATGCGGAAGCTCGTGCGGCAGAACTAGCGATCCTGCAGCATGCTCGTGGTGAAAAGGTGCGGCTTGGCGGGGCGGTGCGTCCGCAGAAGGCTTCTTCTCCGGCAAAACCGGCTGACCGATTCTCCCATTTCCGATGAAACCGCTGACAGTTCTTGCTATGATAGCGCCAAGGTGTTTTTCGGACGAAAGGGGCCGTTATGGGAACGAAAGCAGCGGAGGCGCTCGACGTATCCTTCGACGAGCTGCCGAACTACCTGCACGCGAAGCACTCCGTGTACATGGAGATCGGCAGCGAGACGTACTACCTGACCGACGTCAACGATCGATACTGGCGCGCGCAGGACACCGCGAAGCTCAACGAAAAGGGACATTACGTCGACGCGAGCGAGCTGGTGCCGACGGTGAGCGAGTTCTTGACGCTCCCCTTCATCGACGGCAAGTCGGTGACCGACGTGTTCGACCAAGCGGTATTCTACGCATCTGAAAAAGCGTAACGACGACGGGGGCGGCCGCGT
>OLQQ01000895.1_pt1 | contig 13309 bp, 10 predicted proteins | sample 1672041 | NCBI WGS metagenome assembly OLQQ01 (sample SAMEA3136639, study PRJEB25190) | human gut metagenome
CGTTGAGAATCTTCGGTTATCGTGCTCAGAAACTGCAGCAGGTAGCGGAAAAAATAAAAAAAATATACGAAAATGAACGGACATAAAAGTGGCGGGGTTTCCCGTCACTTTGTTATGTTGCCTGGAGCGAAGTGAACAGGAAGAAAAATATTATGAAATTTGTAAACAGAATAATAGTTGCTATTTTGAGTAGGACATTTTATAATAAAAATGATAGCTAAGAGATAAAATGATAAGAGGAAAAAATATGGCAACTATTAAAGATATTGCAAATGCGGCAGGCGTATCGGTTGCAACGGTATCGCATGTTGTTAATAATACACGTTTTGTCAGTCCTGAATTACGTAAACGAGTTGAAGAAGCGATTGCAAATGCAGAAACTCCTCCAAATTTTGTGGTAAAAAAGAAAATGCAGGAAAAAGAGCGGAAAAAAAATAAGATGCTGATGGAGGAGCAGAAAGCAATTGTAGCAGATGCAGGACCGGAGTTTTATCTCTATCTTACATCATCTCCTTTTGCCCACTTTGACAGTTCTGTTGAACAGGAATTACGTAAATTGGCAGGGGAGCAGGGATGTGAACTGGTTCGTGTAAGCATAGAAAGTGAAGGAATGCTGGAGTTTTTAACCTGCAGTTTGATTAATTCCTCAAAAATGAAGGGTATTTTTGTTACTGCTTCTGTAGCAACAGAAAAACTTAGTGAAATACTTAATTCAGTTTCTGTGCCTGTTGTGATCATTGGAAACAGCATTCCGGGTGTGGCGTGTGACAGGGTAAGCACTGCGAATGAAGAGGGTGCTTATAAGGCGACTATGCATCTGATTCGTTCGGGACATGAAAATATTGCGATTTTGTGCGGCAGTGAAGACAGGGAATTTAATCGTGAGCGGATTGAAGGGTATAAACGGGCATTGCGGGATAATCAGATTCTGATTCAGGATCAATATATTGTTGATGATCTGAAAGGTAAAGTATCTGTAAAGATTGCCCTGGATAAGCTTTTGAATGATGTACACCAGCCATCTGCTATTTTTGTGGCTAATCTGGATACCATATATCATGTTTATAATTATATTTCCGAGCATGAAATTGAGTGCCCAAAAGATATTTCCGTTGTGTGCTTTAATGATTTTTCCTGGGCAACCCTGATAAATCCACCTACTACTACTGTGAAACAGGATGTAGATCAGATTTGTAAAGAGGCCTTTTCGTGTATTCAGGATAGAATTAAAGAAATTCAAACGCAGTCAGAAAAAAGTGAAGCGAAGACTATTTTGCTTCCCACTCAGCTTTGCGTCAGACGTTCTACCAGCGGGATTGGAAGAGGACCTTTTGGTGAAAGGGCAGGAGATATATCAGATTTAGTGTTGACAGAAGAAGAGCAGGAAGAATGTCAGAGACATACTTTTACTGCGGCAATGTCTTTTCATTATTCAGGAAAATCCCATTCTCTGCTTCTGGAAGAAGGAATCCGCAATATATTTGATAAATTCAATATTCAGATTATTGCAGTTGTAAATGCTCATTTTGATCCGGAATTGCAGTCAAAGCAGCTCAGAAGCCTTAAGCTTCTGGAACCGGATATCTTGATTTCAATTCCAACAGACACAAAAATCACATCACAGGCATATCATGAGATTGCAAGTGGAAAAACAAAAATGATATTTATGTCTAATATACCAAATGGTTTCAAGGCGAATGATTATGTAAGCTGTATTTCTGTCAATGAGCGTTCTCATGGAAGAAATATTGGCCGGGGACTTGGTGAAAATTTAAGAAAAATGCATTTGACAAATGTGGGCATGATGAAACATCAGTCAGAAGATTTTTATGCCACCAGGCAAAGAGACAGTGCTGCAGAGCAGATTATTGTGGAAGAATTTCCAGAATTAAAAATCTGTGATACGAAAACCTTTGTCAAGGCAGAAGAAACATATGAACTAACCAAACAAATGTTAGAGGAACATCCTCAGATCGAGGGAATTTATGTTTCCTGGGATGCACCGGCAAAATATGTATTGAATGCTCTGACAGATATGGGAAGAGAAGATGTTATTGTATCAACCGGTGACCTGGAATATAACATTGCATTAAACCTGGCTAAGGGCGGAATGGTAAAAGCAATCAGTGCACAGATGCCGTACGAACAGGGAGAGGCAGTTGCGACTGTTGCAGTGAAAGCTCTTCTGGACGAAGTGGTGCCGTCCTATATTGGCGTGGAACCGGTGTATGTGGATCGGTATAATCTGCAGAAAGTCTGGCAGAAATCGTATAAAGAGCCTTTGCCTGAAGAGATTAAACAGGCTTTAAACTGGACTTGCCTGAATGAAATATAGAAAAATATAAGACGATTATAGAAAAATAGAAACAGGATCGACTTCTATTAGATATGTGAAAATAGAATGTCAGATCCTGCTTTTTTGTCTGCGAGAAAAATATAGTTAAATATAGAAAAATAAACAAAAACAAAAGGGGATAAATGTGAAAAGTGCCGAAGTGAATGATAATGCCAACCTTAGGATTGACAGCAAATAGAATAAATGATATAGTAAAGCTACAATAAATTTACGTAAATTTAACCAATCAGAAAAATATAGAAAAACGAAAGGTATAGGGTGCAGAAATGAAAATTGGGTATATGACAAATGCTTTTGGACCACTTGTTGGTGCCGGCGGTGGAGTAACTAGTGTGAAGGATATTCGTTACGTAACAATGACAGATGATGAGGCTACATTAGAGCAGATTACCAAGATTGGATTTAAGAGTATCGAAGTTCTGGAAGGCAATCTTACAAATTATGCGGATGATCCACAGGTGTTAATTGATATGCTGGCCAAATACGGTGCGGATATGATGAGTGTTTGTGTAGGAGCAAATTTCATTTATCAGGACGCATTGGAAGACGAAATGGTTCACTTAAGAGCAGTTGCTGAAATGGCAGCAAAGGTTGGCGTCAAATACTTTGTAATCTGTGGTGGTGCTATCAGAGGAAAAGGAATCCAGCCGGGTGATGTGGAACTTCTCGCAAAAGGTCTTTCAAAAGCAATGGAAATTACAGAAGAGTATGGACTTGTAGCATGTTTCCATCCTCATCTTGGATCTATCGCTGAGAAACCGGAAGAGATCGATGCACTCTTTGCAGCATCTGATATCAAGGTCTGTCCGGACCTGGCACACTTAAAAGCCGGCGGTTATGATCCGTTAACCTTTATCAAAAAATACTATGACAGAATTGCTTTCATTCATCTGAAAGATCTCCATGATAATGGTACATTTGCACCTCTTGGAACAGGAAATGTTGATAACAAAGGTGTCATCGAATATGTAAAGAGCAAAGGCTATGATGGAGACTGGTTAGTAGAATGTGATGCATGGCCAAATGATCCGGTTGCGGATTGTAAACAGTCTTATGAATACTTAAAAGGTTTATTATTTTAAATTTTAATTGGGGGATAACAAAATGAAAAAAAAATTAGTAGGAATGCTTGCAACAGCTACTTTATTAACAATGGCATTAGCAGGGAATGTACAGGCTGCAGAAATCCGTTCTGTGGGACCGGATGGTGAAGCGGCAGTAGATGCCTCCACTATTGAACTGACAGATGATCAGATCGCACAGATCAAAGAAGGCGGATATACAGCTGCAATCTGTCTGCACTATGGCGGAAACGACTGGTCAACTTCTCAGCAGAAGGGACTGGAAGATACTTTTGGAGAACTTGGTATTGAAATTGTGGCTGTAACAGATGCTAACTTCTCAGCAGAAACACAGGTATCTAATATTGAAACAGTTATGGCAAAAAAACCTGATATTCTCGTTTCAATTCCTACAGATGCTACTGCAACAGCAGATGCTTACAAACAGGCAGCAGCAGCTGGTATTAAAATTGTTTTCATGGATCAGAGAGCTGATGGTCTGGAAGCAGGAAAAGACTATGTAAGCGTTGTATCTGCAGATAACTATGGTAATGGATATGCATCAGGAACTGTTCTTGGAGATGCTTTAGGCGGAAAAGGAAAAGTTGCAATGGTTTACTATGATGCAAACTTTGCTCCTACAAACCAGCGTGATGAAGGTTTCCGCGATGCAATGAAAAATTATCCGGATATTGAAATTGTAACAGAGCAGGGCTTCACAGATGAATCCGGCTGTGCTGAACAGGGAGATGCTATTCTTACACAGTTCCCGAACATTGATGGTATTTATGCAAGCTGGGATGTGCCTATGGAAGGTGTTCTTTCCGCTGTAAGAGCAGCTGGTATGGAAGGAAAAGTTACTCTGGCATGTAATGACCTTGGTAATAACGTAGCGCGTGAGATCGCATCCGGAAATATTGCAGGTGGTGGTGCTCAGATGCCATATGATCAGGGTGTTGCAGAGGCAAAACTGGCAGCATTGGCACTTCTTGGCGAAGAAACACCTTCTTATGTAGCTGTTCCTGCTGAAACAGTTACTCATGAGAATGTACTGGAAGCATATACAGATGTATATCATGTTGAAACACCAGACTGGTTAAAAGAAGCTTATGTAGAGTAAGACAATTTCAAATAATAGATAGGGGAACAAAATGAGCCAAAGCATTTTAAAAATGGAGCAGATTGTAAAATCTTTTGGTGCAGTAAACGTATTAAAAGGCGTTGATTTTGATCTTGCAAAAGGTGAAGTGCATGCTCTTGTTGGCGGTAATGGAGCCGGAAAATCCACTCTGATGAAGATTATGACCGGTGTTTACACAAAAGACAGTGGAAAAATCATCATAAAGGGTGAAGAAAAAGAAATTAAAAGCACAAATGATGCAAAAGAAAATGGAATCGCTATGATTTTCCAGGAGATGTCCCTGGTTCCGAGTCTGACGATCGCAGAAAATATATTTCTGGGATATGAGCTGAAAAAGCATGGTATGCGAGATGTTAAATTGATGAAACAGGAAACAGAGAAGGTTTTAAAACGATTAGGTCTGGATTTAGATCCGGGTACACCGGTTTCAGAACTGAGTGTTGGTTTGTGTCAGATGGTAGAAATTGCCAAAGCCGTTTCCAAGAATGCATCTATTTTAGTTTTTGATGAGCCATCTGCAGCTTTATCTGATTCAGAAACGGAGTTCTTATTTAAGATGATCCGTCAGCTGAAAGAAGAAGGCGTATCCATGGTTTATATTTCTCACAGAATGAACGAAATACTTGAAATATGTGACAGAGTAACAGTTATTCGAGATGGGAAAAAGGTAATTACAGAAAAAGTAGAAAATCTGACAATGGAAGAGATCGTAGCTCAAATGATGGGAAATGAAGCAAAAGAAACAAAGTTTGAGTATGTTCCCAGAGAGTATGATTGCAACGCAGAGGATCTTCTTACTGTAAAACATTTAAAAATTAATGACAAAATCGATGATATCAACTTTAGCATCAAACCCGGCCAGATTCTTGGTCTGGCCGGTTTGATGGGAGCCGGCAGAACGGAAATCATGGAAACTCTGTTTGGTCTTAGAAAGGCTGTAAGTGGAAGTATTGAACTGGAAGGTAAAAAAGTTGAAATCAAAAATCCTTCCGATGCAGTAGCCTGTGGTTTTGCACTGGTTCCGGAAGACAGAAGAAAAGAAGGATTGGTACTTTCGCATACCATTAAAGAAAATGCTATTCTTCCGATTTCTGCCCAGTTGGTAAAAAATGGGATATTTAATGATGATAAGGCAGCACATGATATCGTTGAAAAAAATATCCAGGATCTGGGAGTTGTAGCCGACAATATGAATCAGGAAATCAGGCTGCTCTCAGGTGGAAACCAGCAGAAGATTGTTATTGCAAAATGGTTAAATTCCAATCCTAAAATTTTTATGTTTGATGAGCCTACAGCAGGTGTTGATATCGTTGCGAAAGGTGAGATCATATCTATTATCAGAGAGTTTGCGGATAAGGGTGGCGCAGTAATTTTTGCTTCATCCGAATTAGCAGAAATGATGGCAATCTGTGATGACATCATAACAATTTTTGATGGAAAGATCACAGGAAGAATAGGCCGCAAAGAACTTATGAAAGAGGAGGAACTGCAACATGCAATCCAGAGGAAATAATAAAAAAATACAGATGAGCAAATATATGGTGTATATCGTTCTGGCAGTTGTATTTGTATTCTTCGCAATTACATTAAGAGATAACGGTTTCGCCAGCACACAGAACCTTTTAAACATTTTAAGACAGACAGCTATGATCTCAATCATGTCAGTAGCCGGTGTGTTTGTGTTAAGTGCAGGCCAGATTGACCTGACAGTTGGTTCTAACACAGCAATGAGTGCCATGTTAGTGGCTCTGGTTTTAAAGTCTACCAACAATATTTTCCTTGCTCTTATTGTTGCCCTGATTTTTGGTGTCGCAGTAGGTGTCATTAATGGTTTGCTTGTAACCAGATTAGGACTTCCTGCTTTCCTTGCTACTTTGGGAATGATGCAGGTGATCCGAGGTGCAGCAATGTGGATTACAAATACAGAGGCAGTGCCGATTTCAAATACAGTATTTAATACTATATTCGGTACAGGATTTGTGGGACCTATTTCTGTTCTGATCCTTTGGACTATTTTATTCTACATTTTAGGTTATATACTTTTCAACAGAACACCATTTGGAAAACATACTCTGGCAACAGGTGGAAATCAGATGGCTGCTCAGTATTCAGGAATAAAAGTACAGAGAATCAAGATGTATGTCTTTATGTTATCCGGAGCACTTTCTGCTTTTGCAGGTGTTCTGTATGCAGGACGTATGCAGTCAGGAAGATATTCCTTTGGTGACGGTGACGAAATGTCTGTAATCGCATCGGTTGTTCTCGGTGGAGCATCTATGGCAGGTGGAAGTGGTTCTATGATTGGAGCTCTTGCAGGATCTATTCTTATGGGAATGATCAGCAATGCTTTGATTCTTGCAAACCTCTCATCTGCACAGCAGAAGATGGTAAATGGTTTTATTATCATTGCAGCAGTTGCACTTAGCAACCTGGCGCAGAGAAAGAAATCAAATTAATTAAAGAAGATTTATAAAAGTAAAGATTGATATATGTGATTAAAATTAAAAATTAAAAAAATATTTATATTATGATGATTACGGAGGGTTAGATCATGAAAAAAATGAACATTGGTTTAGTAGGCGCTGGTTTTATGGGAAAAGCACACATGGTAGCATTTTCAAACATGCCAAAACTTTTTACAGATGCACCATTTATCCCTGTATTTAAAACAGTATGCGACATTGTTCCTGAAATCGCAGAGGATTTCAAAGAAAGATATGGATTTGAAAAAGCATGTACAGACTGGATGGATATTATCAATGATCCTGAAATCGATATTGTAAGTGTTTGTACACCTAATAGTGAACATGCAGCAGTTTCCATTGCAGCATTAAAAGCCGGAAAACATGTAATCTGTGAAAAACCGATCGCATCCACAACCGAAGATGCGAAAGCAATGGCTGAAGCAGCAGCAGAGGCAGCGAAAAAAGGTATAGTTTCCATGAATGGTTACCAGTACCGTCGTGTACCTGCAATTGATGAAGCGAAAAAGATCATTGAATCCGGAAGACTTGGCGAGCTGACAAATATCAGAACTCAGTATCTTCAGAGCTGGTCTGCAGACCCATCTTCTCCATTATCCTGGAGATTTGAAAAAGCAACTGCCGGATCAGGAACACTTGGTGATATTGCTACACATGCACTGGATATTGCTCAGTATCTTGCAGGAAATATTTCTGAAGTTGTTTCTATTGTTAAAACATATATCACTGAACGTCCGGTACAGGAGGGCGGAGTTGACCTTCTTGGTACTGTAAAATTAGGACCGGATGCAAAGAGAAAACCGGTTGATGTTGACGACGAGGTAACAACACTTCTGAAATTTGAAAATGGAACTATCGGAAGCTGCGAAGCAACACGAATGGCATGGGGAAGAAACAACTATATTACATTAGAGGTTCATGGAACAAAGGGAAGCATTTCCTGGTGCTATGAACGTCTGAATGAGCTGAATGTATGCTATGGAATGGAAGATCAGGATGGAGAAAGAGGATTTAAAACAATCTACACAGGTCCTGCAAACCCACATGGCGATGTAACATGGAACATTCCGGGTATGAATATTGGATATGGTGAGTTAAAAGCAATTGAAATGTATGAATTTGGAAAAGCAATTGTGGAAGGATATCAGCCATCTACTAACTTTGGTGTTGGATACAGACTGGATCGAGTTTGTGATGCAATTCTTGAGTCCAATGAAACAGGTTCCTGGGTTAAAGTTAAATAAATGTGCGTAATTAAGTAGGAAAAACGCGATGATAAGAGTTGGAATAATCGGATATGGCTATATGGGCCAGTTCCATAAAAAAAAGATAGTTCAAAGTGGTCAGGCAAGTGTAGTTGCAATTCTTGATAAAGAACAAAGACGACGAGAAGAAGGTCTGTCTGATGGATATCATGTATATTCGGAAAGACAGCTGGAAACATTTTTCAAAGAAACTATGGATCTTGTCATCGTGGCAACTAAAATCGAAGAACGTGCATATTATGCCACTCAGGCAATGACTGCCGGTTTCCACGTTTTATGTGAGAAACCGGTGGCCATGAATATGAAAGAACTTGAAGAGATAATTGCTATATCTGATAAAACAGGAAAAAAATTCACAGTACATCAGCCGAGACGCTTTGACAGAGATTATCTGATGTTAAAAGAAGTAATCGACAGCCATGTGATCGGTGATGTGCATACCATAGAGTCACGTGTTCATGGAGAAAGAGGAATCCTTTTCGGATGGCGTGGCAGAGAAAAATCCGGTGGAGGCTTATTGAACGATTGGGGAACACATCTGATCGACCAATATTTACAGTTGTTTCCGGAGGAAAAGGTGATTCGCATCGAATGCAGGCTGAGATCAATTCTTGTAGAAGATGTCGAAGATTATGTGGAATTAAATTTAACATTCTCAAATAATGTATATGCAAAAATCGTCTTGACAACATTTGCTTTATGTGAAATGCCGCGATGGTTTGCACTTGGCAACAGAGGAACTTTGCGTCTGGATGATATGACAGGAGAAAACGGAAGCATTGTTCGTCTGAAAACAGAAGTAGATGTTGAAGAGTTATCGAAAAGGGGAAGCGTTGCGCCCAGTCTGACGTTAGCACCTCTGGACAATCTTTATAAAGAGAAAATTCCTCTGCCAAATGAAGGCGATACGACTATGTGTTTCTGGAATAGTCTTATTGCTGCATTGAAGGGAGAAGGAGAGTTCCTGGTGAAAACGGAGGATACCATACGTCAAATGAAAATTCTGGAGGCAGCCAGGCTTTCAAGTGAGACAAATCAGAGTGTTGATGTAAATATTTGATGAAAGGAAATTGACTATGAAGTTTGGACTTTTAACAGCAATTCTTGAAGGTACAACATTTGAAGAAGCAGTTGACTTTGCAGCAGAGAATCAGCTGGAATGTCTTGAAGTTGCCTGCTGGCCAAATACAGGTGGGGCTAAGAGACGCTATGCTGGTGTATGTCATATTGATGCGGAAGCATTAACAGAAGAAAAAGCTAAAGAAATCATCCAGTACTGTAAAGAGAGAAATGTAGAGATTTCATCTCTGGGATACTATCCAAATACACTTGATCCGGATCTGGAAAAGAGAAAACAGTATATTGATCATATTTATGCATTGATAGATGCCAGCAGTATGTTAAATGTAAATATGGTTACAACATTTCTTGGAAGAGTGCCGGACAAAAATGTTGAAGAAAACCTGGAAATTGTAAAAGAAGTATGGCCTCCGATTCTGGAATATGCGAAGGAAAAAGGCGTAAAAATCGCTATTGAAAACTGTCCTATGTGGTTTACTGCAGACGAATGGCCGGGAGGACAGAATCTGATGACTTCTCCGGAAAACTGGAGAAAAGTATTTGAAGTACTTCCGTACGATAATCTTGGCTTAAATTATGATCCTTCTCATTTTGTATGGCAGCAGATTGATTACATTAAACCAATTTACGAGTTTAAAGATAAGATTTTCCATGTGCATTACAAAGATATCAAAATATACCAGGATAAATTAAATGATGTTGGTATTATGGCATATCCTTTGAAATACATGTCACCGAAATTATGTGGTCTTGGAGATGTTGACTGGGGCAAATATGTATCAGCATTAACAGACATTGGTTATCAGGGCTACAGTGTAATTGAAGTAGAAGATAAGGCTTTTGAAGGCAGTCTTGATAATGCTAAAAAAGCAGTGAAGCTGTCAGCAAAATATTTAAGAAATTTCGTTGGTTGATTTCGCAGCCGGACGGAAAGGAGAATAAAAATGGATCAGAATAATGCAAGTCCTAAAAAAATGAATGTCGGTTTGATTGGTGCAGGATTTATGGCTAAAGCTCATTCCATTGCATATGCTGGTATGCCTATGTTTTTCTGGCCGGCACCAATCATTCCGGTCAAAAAGATGATCGTTGATATGAATGAAGCAATTGCCAGAGAAGCTAAAGATAAGTTTGCTTTTGAATCTTATTCTACAGATTGGCATGATGTTGTAAATAATCCGGAGATTGATGTTGTGGATATCTGCACTCCGAATAATGTTCATGCTGAAATTGCAATTGCAGCTGCAAAGGCAGGAAAACATATTATCTGTGAAAAACCACTGGCATTAACTGTTGATCAGGCCAGAGAAATGTATCTTACTGCAAAAGAAAATAATATTAAAACATTAGTAGCTTTCAACTATCGAAAAACACCGGCTGTTCAGCTGGCTAAAAAATATATTGAAGAAGGCGCTATTGGTGAGATCCTTGATTTCAGAGGAACTTATTTACAGGATTGGTCAGCTGATCCGGAATCTCCGCTGTCCTGGAGATTCCAGAAGAATATTTGCGGAAGCGGAGCTCTTGGTGATATAGGAACTCATGTGGTAGATATGCTGAGATTTCTGGTAGGAGACTTTAAAAAGGTAAATGCAAGAACAGCAACCTATATTCCGGAACGTCCGGTTCAGAGCGGACTTACCGATAGTCTTGGAAATGCACGTCTCAACAAGGATACACCGAGAAAAGCAGTAGATGTAGATGATCAGTGTATGTTTATGATCGAATGTGAAAATGGAGCCTTTGGAAGCATTGAAGCAACAAGAAATGCATGGGGAAGAAATAATTATATTACATTTGAAATCCATGGAACATTAGGCTCTTTATATTTCAATTATGAACGTCGAGATGAACTGCAGGTATGCTTTGCCAGTGATCCGGACGATCGTCGAGGATTCAGAACCATTTATACAGGACCAAATCATCCATATGGAAATGGACTGTGGCCGATTCCTGCTCTTGGTATTGGTTATACAGAAACTAAAATTGTGGAATGTTATGATTTCTTCAATGCTATTGCAAACGATACACAGGCAAGCCCGAATTTTGAAGATGGATATGAAATAGAACTGATTTCAGATGCAATCCTTAAATCAGCACAAACTCATACATGGGTAGATGTTCATTAATCGTTACTGTTCACTCCATTCTCAGTAACATAGCCAAAATTCATTCCAGATTGCCTGCGGCAATAGAATTTTGGCTTGTATGTCTCGGGATAGTGGTGTGTAAACAGCAACTGACTGGTTTCAGTATTTCTGCGAAGACCGAAAAAAGAATTGTAAGACTTGTCTTTTAGCGTTAGTATAAGAATAGTCTTAGAGCGTGTTTGAAAAATCATTCCCACAAATTATGACGCGCATCTTGCGGAAAGCATTTTTCAAACACGCTCTAGACTTGGAAAAAAGTTATAATAAGGTATAGTCTTTGAGGTCAAAAATCAGATAAAGGTTTCTGACCTTTTTTGTTTAATGAGGGATTATAAAATATGGAGACATTTTTTACAAAGGACAAAAATTTTTATAAGGTGTTTTTCAGGTTAATGTTGGTTATGGCGCTGCAGAATCTGGTGGCATACAGTGTGAATATGCTGGATAATATGATGCTTGGAAGCTATGATCAGAATGCACTTTCCGGGGCAGCCACTGTGAATCAGATCTTCTTTGTTGTAAATCAGCTTGCCATTGCGATCGGAAATGCCCTGATCGTAATGAGTTCCCAGTATTGGGGAAAAAAAGATACATATGCGATCAGGAAACTGACAGGAATTGTACTGATATTCAGTCTGCTGGCAGCGATGCTCATCCTTGTCATATGCTCGGCATTTCCGGAACAATTGCTTGGCCTGTTCACAACATCACCGGACATTATCATGGAAGGTCAGACTTATCTTAAGATATTGAAATGGACGTTTGTCTTATTTCTGATCAGCAATCTTCTGATCTCCATGCTGAGAAGTGTGGAGACAGTACAGATTTCATTTGTTGTTTCTGTGATATCTCTGATTGTAAACGGCGGAATTAATTATACATTGATCTTCGGGCATTTTGGATTTCCGGAAATGGGGATTAAAGGTGCTGCAATAGGAACACTGACAGCCAGAAGCCTGGAGTTTTTGATCGTTCTGTTTTATGTGGCAAAGATTGATAAGAAAGTCCGGGTATTTGATGGTGGCTTATTAAGAGGAACATTCACAGCTGAGAACAGAAAACTGTGCAGGGATTTTATTAAAGTATCCACCCCTGTCATCCTTTCCGGACTGGTCTGGGCAATTTCAATCCCTATGCAGACTGCAATACTGGGCCATCTTTCATCAGATGCGATTGCAGCAAATTCTGTAGCAACAACGTTCTTTCAGTATTTAAAAGTAATAGTAGTAGCAATCGCTTCTGCTTCTTCTGTAGTGATCGGAAAGTCTATCGGTCAGGGCGACAGAAATGAAGTGAAGGCTGTTGGACGGACGTTGTCAGTGATCGATATTTCCATAGGAATTATACTGGCAATAGTTTTGCTTATTTTGAGAAAACCGTTGCTGTCTATGTATAATCTCACAGAAGAGGCAACAATCCTTGCAGACCATCTGATGATAGTCATGAGTGTGGTCATGGTGGGAATGTCTTATCAGATGCCGGTTTCTGTAGGTGTTATTCAGGGCGGCGGAGATACAAAATTCCAGATGTATATGAATCTGATCTCAACATGGGGAATTGTAATGCCCCTGTCTTTCCTGGCTGCGTTTGTATGGAAACTGCCGGTGGAATGGGTAGTTGTAGCTGTCCAGTCGGATCAGCTGTTTAAATGTGTGCCTGTGTTCCTGAGATTCAGAAGTTATAAATGGATTAGAAAGCTGACTTGATAAGAACTGATTAAAGAATCATCATTTATTTAACCGAATCAAGTAAGTCCCCTGCTTCAATTGCGAA
>OLQQ01000897.1_pt1 | contig 13289 bp, 10 predicted proteins | sample 1672041 | NCBI WGS metagenome assembly OLQQ01 (sample SAMEA3136639, study PRJEB25190) | human gut metagenome
GGAAAACTCTGTTCAGGTTTTTTCCATCCTCATAGGTAAGACTCATGGTACGGTGTTCGAATCCAGTTCGGTTCATCAGACGGATCACTATGATATTTCCTGCGATCTTCTTCGGATCCAGCTCATCTGCAAGCTGCATAGCTGCCTGAATTCCTACATATTCTGCATTATGTACCCCACCGGAGATCAGAACAGTCTCCCCCTCTTTTTCTCCACAGATCAGTGTTACCGGAATTCCGAATTCTGCCCCGATGATGTGCACAAATCCTGATACTTTCTCACCCGGTTTTGCTTCCAGGTCTGCTACTCGTAATGTTCGCATCAAATCTTCTCCTTCCACTCATTCCATCTCTGCCAGATCTTATCATCCACTGGCAGGCTCTTATTTCATTCTGTAAATTCCACTTTCAATAGTTAGTTTTATAAAACTTTTATATTTTCAAACAGGGAGCCAATACTTGAAATATCAACTCCCTGCTTTTTACTTTTACCATACGTTCACATCGGATTAATTTTCTTCTATATGCTCTCTTCCCTGATTGATAATCGTCCGCACATGATCATCTGCCAGAGAATAAAAAATGGACTTTCCCTCTCGTCGATTCTTCACCAGTTTGTTTTGCTTCAGGATTCTAAGCTGATGGGAAATTGCAGACTGTGTCATATTCAGTGCTTTCGCAAGGTCGCATACACATACCTCTGTTTCGAAAAGCACAAACAGAATACGGATTCTTGTAGAATCTCCGAAAATCTTAAACAAATCTGCCAAATCCTCAAGTTCCGTCTCTTCTGGCATTGTTTTATTTATAATTTCCATTGAATCTTCATGAATTTCATAATAGTCACAAGCCTCGTCTTTATGTTTTTCCACGCTTTCACCATTTTCCTTCCTGTCTGCAACTGTCTGTTATTCTATAAATTTTTGTAACTGTTCAGTACCTTCACAATTACAGGTTTTTTACAAATAAAGTACGGATTGCGTTTAATACCGCAATGATCATAACACCTACATCTGCAAAAATAGCCATCCACATATTGGCAATTCCCAGCGCACCAAGTATCAGACACAAAATCTTAATGCCAATTGCAAAATAAATATTCTCATATACAATATGAATACACTTTCTTGCAATCTTAATCGCTTTGGAAATTTTCAGCGGATCATCATCCATCAGTACGATATCTGCTGCTTCAATCGCTGCATCAGAACCCAGTGCACCCATAGCAATACCAATATCTGCTCTGGACAGTACCGGCGCATCATTGATACCGTCACCCACAAATGCAAGCTTCTCTTTTTCGGATTTCTGATGAAGTAATTCTTCTACTTTACTTACTTTATCAGCCGGAAGAAGTTCACTGTAAACTTCCTCAATTCCCAGTTCTTTTGCTACCTGATCTGCAACACGTTTAGAATCTCCGGTAAGCATAACTGTTTTCTTGATACCAGCTTTCTTCAATTCAGCAATTGCTTCTTTTGCATGAGGTTTCAGAATATCAGAAATAAGAATATGACCTTCATATCTTCCATCTACAGCCATATGAATTACTGTACCAACATGATGACATTCCTGATAGGAAATTCCAAGGCGTTTCATTAATTTTGCATTTCCTGCTGCTACAGATATACCATCCACTTTTGCAGTCACACCGTTACCACTGATTTCCTCAATATCAGTGACTCTGTTTCTGTCAATTGGTTTTCCATATGCTTTCTGAAGACTCTTACTGATCGGGTGGGAAGAAGAACATTCTGCAAGAGCTGCATATTCCAGCAGTTTTTCATCTGAAATCTCATTATGATGAACTCCGCTTACTTCAAAAACACCCTGTGTCATTGTACCGGTTTTATCAAATACCACATAGCTGGTCTGTGCAAGTGTTTCCAGATAGTTGGAACCTTTAACCAGAACGCCCTGATTACTTGCTCCACCGATTCCTGCAAAGAAGCTTAAAGGAATACTGATCACCAGTGCGCATGGACAGCTGATTACCAGGAAAGTAAGTGCTCGGTAAATCCAATCACCCCACATAGTCGGTTTTCCCATGATCAAAAGTACGATCGGGGGAATAAAAGCAAGTGCAAGTGCTCCGTAGCATACAACCGGAGTATAATATTTGGCAAACTTTGAAATAAAATTCTCTGATTTTGATTTTCTGGAACTGGAATTCTCCACAAGTTCCAGAATCTTGGATACGGTAGATTCTCCGAATTCTCTGATCGTACGGATTTTCAGAACACCTGTCATATTGATACATCCGCTGATTACTTCATCCCCGGCTTTTGCATCTCTTGGAAGGCTTTCTCCGGTCAGAGCGCTGGTATTTAAAGTAGAAACACCATCAATGATCACACCATCAATCGGAACTTTTTCTCCTGGCTGTACAACAATTACAGTACCAATTTCAACTTCATCCGGGTCTACCTGTTCAAGTTTTCCATCTACTTCAATATTGGCATAATCCGGACGGATATCCATCAGTTCACTGATGTTACGTCTGCTCTTTCCTACTGCATAACTCTGGAAAAGTTCTCCAATCTGGTAGAACAGCATAACCGCAACACCTTCAGAATAATCTCCGAGCAGAATTGCTCCCACAGTAGCTACTGCCATCAGGAAATTCTCATCGAATACCTGTTTATTTCTGATACCTTTAAATGCCTTCTGAAGAATATCATAGCCAATTACCAGATATGGAATCATAAACAGTCCAAATCTGACATATCCATCTATCGGTAATTTAGAAAAAAGCACGATCAATACCGCCGCTACGATGATTCTGATCAGCATCTTCTTTTGCTTCTTATTCATCTTAATACCTCACTTCTTATAAAACAGGACCGCCGCCAGAACATATATCAGTGGATAACCATAACCGTCTGACATATCTCTGTGCTGCAGTCCCTCTCTGCTAATTTACGACAATTCCCGTAAATATATCATCAACAGGAATCGCTCCTGAATTAAAGATAGATTTCGCAGTCGTCTTCTACCTTCTTGCAGTTTGCCAGAACGTCTTTCATAACTGCTTTCGGATCCTGTCCTTCTTCAAATTCAACGATCATTTTCAGCATCATGAAGTTTACTGTTGCATCCTTAACACCAGCTGTATTCTTAGCAGCTTCCTCCATTTTGTTTGCACAGTTTGCGCAGTCTACGTCGATTTTGTAAGTCTTTTTCATTGTATTTTTTCCTTTCCGACTCATGAATAGATTTTCACATCATCATATGAGCACTTGTTCATTTGTTAATTTTATTATAACAGCTTTTTATTCTCTGTCAATAACTTATTGTTAAAAAAATTGCAAATATCAAATTCTTATATCATAGGAACATTACGGAATCATTTCCTATGATATAAAAACAGAGGATACCGTCTGATTCTTCTTCCTGCTGCACCCTCTGTCTCATCTATCATTTGCGAAATGATTATAATCTTTTTATTTACTTTTCTTATGGTAGAATTTTTCGACCTTTGCCAGATATAAAATAGTAAAAGTGACACCTGACACTATCCATGATCCAATATAAATCCATACAATACATTCCATTGTTTCAAATGATGGTAAAACAACCAGAATGCAGACTACTCGAAACAGGCAGATTGTAAGTAATGTAGTAACCATTGACACCAATGTTTCTCCAAGGCCGCTGCATGCTCCTGAAAGAGCTGCTGCAACAGCATAGAATACAAAGAACGGTGCCATCATCTGCATATATCTTATAACCAGCGGTATCAATGTCGGAACGTCTTTCTGATCGATAAACAACGGTCCGATCAGTCCGGAACCGAAATAAAGGACAATACTGATAATTCCTACCGCGATCACAGATAAGCCCGTACCGATCAGGGCTCCCTTCTTTACTCTTTTCGCCTTACCGGCGCCCAGATTTTGCGCGGTATATGTAGTCAGTACAGGTCCCATGGAATCCGCTATCAGCCAGATCAGTAAATCCAGTTTATCACAGATTCCCCATGCTGCAATACTGTCAGTTCCCATTGTGTTAATACTTGCCTGAACAATAGAATTGGCAATTGGAAACAGCATGGACTGAAGAGCTAACGGGAAACCTTTGTTTATCATCATTCCCATATGCTCTTTGCAGATTCTCATAGTTCTGATTCCTATCTTTTCTTCCAGGAAATCAGATTTCACAAGAAAATATGCGGTAAGTACAACACTTACAATCTGAGAAAGTACAGTAGCTGCTGCCGCTCCTCCAACACCAGTATGCAGAAGTCCTACCAGTATGAGATCTGCAACAATATTGACCACACTGCATACGACCAGTACATATAATGGCTTTTTAGAATCTCCAAACGCACGCAAGACTCCTGCCATCATGTTATAAAGGATCATTGCCCATATTCCGCCAAAATAAATTCGGCAGTAGATCAGTGATCCTGCACGGACTTCTTCCGGAACAGACATGATATCAAGCAGCCATGGAGAAAAAATTACACCGGCTACAGCACAGACAATTCCCAGAATACCGGCGAGTAAAAGAGCTGTCCGCACTGCACAATGCAGTCCTTCTTTATCTTTTGCTCCAAAATATCTGGAGATCATAATCGTTGCACCTGTTGCAAGTCCGTTCATAAAGTTAAGCGGAAACTTAAAAAGTGTATGCACAGAGTCAATTGCTGCAAGTCCGATTTTTCCGGTAAACTGACCAACAATAACCGCATCAACCGTTGTGTACAACTGCTGAATCAAACTTCCCGCAATCAGTGGAAGTACAAAAAGTAATAATGCTTTTCCTATATTTCCAGAAATCAGACTATCTTTTTTCATTATCTGCCACCTTTTTTGAACAAATGGCAGGCAACACTGTGACCGTCTTCTACTTCTATAAGATGTGGATTCTCCTTTTTACAGATATCCATGCAATGTTCACATCTTCCCTGGAACGGGCATTCCTGTGGAAGATCCAACGGGCTCGGAGCTTCACTTTCAATACTCTCAATTGGTTTGGAAAAGTCCATATTAATATCAAATACTGCACCCATCAGTGCTCTTGTATATGGATGCATCGCTTTCATATCGAGGTCTTTTCCAGGAAGAACCTCTACGAGGTTTCCAAGATACATAACAGCCACCTGATGTGCCACCAGCTGAACCAGTGCAATATCATGACAGATAAAACCAAATGTAATATTCTTTTCTCTCTGAAGCTTTGTAATCAGTTCAATTACGGTTTTCTGAACAGAAACATCGAGAGCTGAAGTTGCTTCATCCAGAACAACGATCTCCGGTTCCAGTGCCAGTGCTCTCGCGATCGCAACACGCTGACGCTGTCCACCACTCATATTGTGAGGATAACGATCTGCAAAATCTCCTGGTAATTCTACCATTTCAAGAAGTTTTCTGCAGACAGCATCCTTCTCCGATTTCTTAATCTTTTTGAAATTCATCAAAGGCTCACACACAATATCACGAATGTTCATTTTCGGATTAAAAGATAAGGTCGGGTCCTGAAATACCATCTGAATGTTCTGACGGTTATTTCTCAGTTCTTCTCCCTTTAATTTCGTGATATCTGTACCGCGGTACAGAATCTCACCCTCTGAAGGTGTATCAAGAGAAACCAGAAATCTCATAAATGTACTCTTACCACATCCGGATTCTCCTACCAGACCCAGTGTTTCACCTTTATACATTTTCAGATTAATATCATTGTTCGCCAGCAGAGTACGTCCATGTGATGCCGCAAATCTTCTGGTTACATGTTTCGCTTCCAGTATTACTTCTCTTTTTTCAGACATATCGTTCACCTCCCCGGGATGGAACTGCCTCCAGAAGTTTTCTGGTATATTCATTCTTTGATTCTTTCAGAATATACTCTCTTTTTCCCTGGTCTTCCATTTTTCCGTTCTTCATTACAACAATATAATCTGACATGTAGGCAGCTACACCCAGATTATGGGTTACTACAATAATGCCTGTATGATAATCATCTCTGAGCTTCATCATCTGACGCACGATCTGTGCCTGCGTTGTTACATCCAGTGCAGAAGTCGGTTCATCTGCAAGAAGAAGCTTCGGCTGATAAGTCATTCCCATCGCAATACCAACTCGCTGTCTCATACCACCGGATAACTGGAAAGGATAAGATTCCATAATATTATCCGGAGACGGAAGTCTCATTCGCTCCAGCATTGCGATTCCCTTACTCCATGCCTCTTTTTTGGAAATTTTCTCATGAGTAAGAATATATTCTGTGAATACTTTTCCGACTTTACGTGTCGGATTCATCATTGCACCACTGTCCTGAAAAATCATGGAAATATCAGAACCACGAAGTTTTCTCCACTGTTCCGGTGTATAGGATAAGAGGTCTTCTCCTTCAAATGTAATACTTCCTTCTGTGACCTTACCGCCACCTGCAAGAAGTCCCAGAACAGCACGGATAACAGTGGTTTTTCCACTTCCGGATTCTCCTACCAGAGAAACGATCTGTCCCTCTTTCATATCCAGATTAAAATTCTGAACAGTTGGAACATTTTTGTAGGAGATTGTCACATTATCTAATTTCAGCATGTTTATTCCTCCTACTCATTTCTTGGATCGAGGATATCACGGATGGAATCCCCAAGCATATTAAATACAACAACTACTACAAAAATAGCAAGACCCGGGAAGATCATCAGCCACGGAGCGGACTGCATACACGCTCTTCCTTCATTCAGCATATAACCCCATTCCGGTGCCGGCGGCTTCGCGCCAAATCCCAGGAAGGACATTGCTGCCAGTTCCAGCATCATGGAACCTATATCTGTCGCAGCAGTAATGATCAGTGTAGGAAGTGCATTTGGAAGCATATATCGAAACAGCATATACGGTGTTTTGGAACCGGTAACGATCGCTGCTGATACATAATCCCTGTCACGGATCTTCATAACCAGGCTTCGTGCCAGACGCGCATATTTGGTCCAGCTTACTACTACAATAGCGATGATCGCATTTTTGATACTTGCGCCCATAATACCTGCAACAGCAAGAGCAAGTACCAGTCCTGGGAAAGCAAGCATCATATCTGCAATTCGCATAATAACAGCATCAATGACACCTCCGAAATATCCTGCAAGGACTCCGGTAACAGTTCCCACCAGAAAGATCAGGGCAACAACACCAAAGGTTGCTGACAGAGATGCACGTGCTCCATAAATAACTCTTGAAAAAATATCCCTGCCCATTTTGTCGGTTCCAAAAATATGTTCCTTGCATGGCGGAAGCAGTGCATCTACCAGAGAACCTTTTAACGGGTCAACCCCTCTGGTTACCACCGGTGCAAATACTGCTGTCAGAATAATACAGACTGCAAGAATAGAAAACACGACAAAAGTTTTATTTGCTAAAAATCTGTTTTTCTTTTTCATGATTCTACTCCTTTAAACGCATACGTGGATCAATATAAACATAAGATGCATCAACGATCAGGTTAATGACCATATAAATCAGGGCAAGCCATAATACATATCCCTGGATCAGATTGTAATCACTGGATGTGATTGCTGAAACTGCAAGGTTTCCAAGACCCGGATAAGAGAAGATTACCTCTACAACACTGGTTCCTCCAAGAAGTGATCCTATGGAAAGACCAAACATTGTGATCAGCGGAAGCAATGAATTTGGAAATACATTGCCCCAGATAATCTTTGATTTCTTTACTCCTCTTGCCTGTGCACCGATCACATAATCCTGACTCAGTTCATCCAGCACCGCTGTTCTTACCTGTCTGGTATATTTGGAAGACATTGCAATCGCAAGTGTCAAAGCCGGAAGAAACAGACTCTTAAAGTCTCCCGCAGAACTGATAACCGGAAATGCATTGATATAAACACAGAATGCCAGCATTAACAGAAGTCCAACCCAGAAGTTAGGCATCGCACATCCGAGGAATGTAATTCCCCGGACGAGATAATCGATCCATTTATCTTTATATATGGCAGACAACATACCTAAAGGTACAGAAATAACCAGCATAAGGATCATGGCCATTAATGTAAGTTTCAAAGTCGGCCATAATCTGGCTGCAAGAAGTTCTGTAACTGGTTTATTTAAGCTGTATGATTTGCCAAAGTCACCTTTCAGACAGTTCTTAAGCCATCTGGTATACTGCACCAGAAACGGATCATTCAGACCAAGTTCCTCGCGTGTCTCCTGAACCATTTCTTCAGTAGGCATTACACCGGTTGCCGTGTACATGTTTCGTACAGGGTCACCTGGTGACATAAAGGTCAGTGCAAATGTAATAAAGCTGATACCGATCAATACGATCACAATCTGTAATAAACGCTTGATTATTTGCTTTTTACTCAAAAAAGACACCTCTTTTTATTTCTGTTTGTAACTATTCAGTAACTTCACAATTCGCAGACTTTTCTTATTCTGCAGGAGTAATTTCTGTTGACAGCCAGTAGTAATCTGCTGTATGGATATGTGCAGAACCAACTTTCTTACTGTAGATCATAGATGAGTTGTAGTATCCATCAATCAGAACCGCTGCATCATCTACCAGGATCTGCTGCATCTGGAAGATCAGATCTTTTCTCTTTTCCGGATCCATTTCACCTTTTAATTCTTCATATAACTTATCATAGTCCGGGTTGGAGTATGCGCAGTAGCTGGTATCAGTTGCCCAGTTAGCCATATATGCCAGAGGATCTCCGGTACCAACAGTGATCCAGTTATTGTTATTAAAGTCATAATCCAGTGCTGCAAGTTTACTCCACTGATCATCTGAGCTTCCGTATTCAGGAACAACACCGATGCCGATTTCTGCAAGATACTGTGCGTGAGCATCTGCAAAGTCATTCAGAAGACGGTTTTCATAAGAAATATATCTAAGGTTGATATTCTGGCCATCCAGTTCACGGATTCCATCTCCATCTGTGTCAACGATTCCTGCATCATCCAGAATCTGTTTTGCTTTTTCCGGATCATAGGTATATGGATTCTCAAGTTTGTCGTAATCATAGTTCAGAGTAGATGGCAGTACGGAAAATCCTGGTGTATAAAGTCCACCGATTGTTCTGGAATTACAGATTGTATCATAGTCAATTGCCATCAGGATTGCCTGACGAAGTGTTTTGTTTCCAAGAACACCATCAAAGTTCATCCATGCAAATCCGCAGCGTACACCGGATGCAATATCAACAGTAAAGTCATCACTGTCCTGGAAATCCTGAATATCTGCTACATTTGTGATATTCTCAACCAAGTCTACCTGACCACTCTGGAGAGCCATTGTTTTTGCGGAGTTATCTCCCATGAACAGCAGATTGATCTTATCGTATGGAACATCTTCACGATAATACTCATTTGCAGCTAATGTATAACCAACACCTACACCATTGAATTCTTCAATCTTGTATGGACCTGTTCCAATAATTCCATTATCGTAGTTTTCAATATGTTCTACATCTGTGATTCCCATAGTTGGGTGGCAGAGCTGTCCTACAAGGTTTGCATATGGTTTGCTTGTTTTGATGTTAATAGTATTTGCATCATCATCTACAGTAACTTCTGCTTCAAATTCCAGATATTTCTCCGGTTTGGCAGATCCGGAAGGTCCTACCTCTTTCATGTGATCAAAATACTCTTTTACCTTTGTCGGAGTTAAATCACATCCGTCAGAGAATTTAATTCCGTCTTTCAGCTTGATCGTCCATTCTGTATGCTCGTCATTTACTTCATAACTCTCAGCAAGCCACGGGATAACTTCCATATTGTCATCGAATTTAAATAATGCTTCAGCAATACCATATCTCATAGCATTCCATCCACTGTTTTCATCATTTGCACTGTTTACACATCCATCTGTGTACATCTGACATCCGAAGTTTAAAACCTTCTCATCACCCTTCGCCTGTACAGTAACTCCCATTAATAATGCAACTGTTGTTGCCGCTGCTAACACAAGTAATTCTCTTTTTGTTTTTTTCATCCTTTACTTCCTTTCTTTTTTTGTTTCTTCGTTGTTTTTCTTCCTTCTCATACTGTCCATTCCTGTGATTTTGAACGAAAAAAAAGACAGATGCTCCCACATCCGTCACGAAATCTTACCATTAAAGAATCAAACATATATATGCAACACATGAAGTTGTAACTCTTAATCAGGATTTCTCGTCGTCCGCAAGAATCTCTTTTACCAGAAATAAGCAGGTCTCCTGACTTAAGCTTACCCATTTTCAGCACCTTCCCAGAAAAATATCTTCCAGTGGCATTCAGCTGAAAACCAACTATCACAGTGACGGGATCGTACCGGATTTACACCGGTTTCCCTTTTAATCAGACCAGCAGGACGCTTCTGCTGGTCTGAACTTATCTCTAAAATCATTAAATGACCGTATGAATACTCATTTATCATAACATACCATCATGTATACGTCAATTATTTTAGACTCTTATTTTCTATCTATTTTTCCGTAAATTTCCGGAATTTCTCAAAATTTGTTTCCGGTGTATAGGATTTCAGAACTTCCATCATGTCCTCTACACTATATGTATTATCATACATTCCAATAGATAACGCATACTGCTTATTAAACTCATCTACTGAATCCGCTGTCCAGAATGACTGCTGCAGCCGGAAAGCACTTCCATCTTCACGGTAATCTTCTGCAAAGCCTTCCAGAGCATTTTTCATGGCAACAAATGATGGTGCAACGATAGCACCGTATTTTCCTACAAGATAGTCGATTCTTTCCTTGCCGTTATATCCCTTTTTATTAAACATTTCGTATGTATCTTCTGTAAAACAGTCAATGGAACCCAACAATACATCTGTACTGTTCTCTTCTTCATAAGCATCAATTATCTTGATAAAATCACTTGCGCTCACTACACTCAGAATAACATTATACTCTCCTGTATTCAGCGAATCAGCCAGCTTTTCATCCAGGTGATCTTTTGGATACCCCGGAACCAGAGTAATCTTAATGTCACTGCCTGTTTCAATTTCTTCAGTATCCTGCGTATTCACCAGTTCTTCTACAGACTTCTCATATGACAGGCCATATGCTTCCTGAAGCTTATTCAGAATACCAATCGTTCTCAGACGATGCATCTCATTACCGATAGCAGATCCTCCACATGCTATTATGTAATGATTCTGGTTATTCTGATCCTCTGAAACAAAATACTCCGCCATATTGGCAGCCGCATCCATTTCTGTTTCAACAGATGTTCCTATTGTTCCCAGAAAATAAGGATTATCCTTTACTTTCTCATACATTTCATCACTGATCGTTCCTGAGCCACGTACATAATACATACCATATTCTTCACATACCGGAAGAACTTCTTCAAGATCTGAGGAAAGGAAAGAAATAATTCCCTTTACATTTCTTTCATGAAGCTCGTTGATAAAGCTGATTTCTTCTTCTGCTGTACTTATACTGGAAGAATATAAAAACTCGACATCAAAAGCCATGCCGACATAATTTTCAAAATAATTTCTAAATGCTCTTACTTCTGCATCATTCAGATTATATACGGACACTCCTATTGTCATTTTTCCGTCCTGATTTGTTGTATCACTCTGAGTGTCAGCTGCCATAACTGAAATACTGGTGCAGGTAAGCAGCATAATCATTGTCAATATAAAACTTATTATCTTTTTCATTCCTTTTTTACCTTTCTGTCGTATTTGTATAAAAATTCAAGTTTTCTTTTCTCACATCCTTTCCTGAAATAAAAAAGATCCTTTTCTTAAAATGTATTTTAGGTATAAAAATAAAGCCTTTCTTATACACCGTAAGAAATAACCTTTTTTAATGCAAGCAGGTCTCCTGACTTAAGTTCATCGCATTTTATCGTCTTCCCGCCTCTTAAGCAGTGACATATATGATAAAAAGCTCCCTTTTACAGTGGCGGGACCGTACCGGACTTGCACCGGTTTCCCTTTTAATTCCATATTACTGGAAACATGCATTATTTTTATAATATGATATCAGGGGCTAAAAGTCAAAAACTATTTTTACTCCGCGCTAAGGCTTTTCCCCAACTTCATTATATTTTTATTATATAATTCCATTTGGTTAACGTCAATAATTTACATCTAATATTTATATGTTTTTTTATTCACTTTTACTATGGTCTTGAATATTCAGATTCCAGTATCTATTCCATAATAAGGGTCTCTTTGCAGCACTACCTTCTCTTGTGGCATTTCTTTGTTTATGCTAAAATATTTTTACTACTATAAATGAGCAAGTTCGTGATTTTGCATAAAAGAAAGACACCTCGATTCCGTGTGTTGTATAATGAAAGTGCCTAAACAAACATTTGCAACATTTACGAAAGAAGGTGTCTCTCGCAAATACTATACATCATTCCGCATTCATATACAACCAGCTTAAGAAATTAAATTTATGCAAATTTTATTCGAACCGGGTGATAAACCACCTTATAAGTATCCTGATCAGCATTTTCATTTCAGGATATCATGGAAAAACCACGGATTTTGCTAAAAACAGTTCCTGTCACAGAACTACGATTGCACATTTCCTTAATTCAGGGAAATGGGATGATTCTCTACTTTCAGATACGTTAAAACGTTCTGTTATAGAGATTATTTATTCAGAAGCAGCACGCACCGGAAAGCCTGTTTTCTGCATTGTAGACGATACGATAGCTTCAAAGACAAAGCCTTCGTCACAGGCTCTGCATCCGATTGAAGATGCGTACTTTCACCAATCCCATTTAAAGGGGAAACAGGACTACGGACATCAGGCAGTAGCTGTTATGCTTTCCTGTAACGGCATTGTCCTGAACTATGCTTTTGTAATGTACAATAAATCAATTTCCAAGATTGATATTGTACAAAATATTGCAAAGGAACTGCCTGTTCCACCAGTAATGTCTTATTTCCTTTGTGACTGCTAGTATGTTTCTGAAAAAATAATCAATACTTTTGTACAGAAAGGGTTCCATACCATTGGTGCTTTGAAAACAAACCGTCTGCTGTATCCATCAGGAATGAAAAAGAAACTCAGTGAACTGGCTGCTGAACGATCCACAACACATAAAGGATTTGACCTCGTCACAGTCAAAAAACGCAACTATTATGTGTACCGGTATGAGGGAAACCTCAGCGGCATAGAAAATGCAGTTGTTCTTTTAAGCTATCCTGAAAAAGCATTTGGTAATCCTAAAGCACTACGTGCTTTCATTAGCACAAATGTATCCTTATCTACACAGGAGATCCTTTCCTGTTATGTTTGTCGATGGCCGATCGAGATATTTTTCAGGCAATGCAAAAACCATCTGGCCCTGGATA
>OLQQ01000935.1_pt1 | contig 12828 bp, 8 predicted proteins | sample 1672041 | NCBI WGS metagenome assembly OLQQ01 (sample SAMEA3136639, study PRJEB25190) | human gut metagenome
GGGTGCTGGGCAGCGGAAGCGCCAAATATTTCAGCGCGGGAGTGGGGACTGTTATGAACGTGCGCGTGGGAACGCATGTGTACGACGTAAAGATTGTGGGCATCGTCAAGCAGGCCAAGGCCACCCCCGGCGTCATTATGGGGCCGGGCGGCATGTCCGGCCCGGTTTTTTCCTCCCTTTTTGTGCCCGTGAAGGTATGCGAGAAAATTACGGGGCAGCCTTTTGCCCCCAATTTGATTTACGTTCAGCTCAAGGAAGGGGTGGACAAAAAGGAATTTACTGAGAATTTCCGGCAGGAGCTGGTCCAGGCTTCCGCTGCGGTAGCGGATACGGATTCCATCATCCGGCGGCTTTCCAGCGATCGGTCCGTCCGTTCACAGAAGGATAGCGCGGAAATGTCTGTCTGGCTTGTCCTGTTTTCCTGTATTTTCATTATTTTCACAACGCTGAGCATTGGCGTCAGCGAACGTGCCCGCAGACTGGCCCTGATGCGTGCTCTGGGGCTGGGGCGCATGCAAATTGCACTGCTGATTGCAGGAGAGGGGATTTTTCTGTGCATTCCGGCATTGCTGGGAGGGCTGGCCGCAGGCTTTTTCCTGGTGTACCTGCTGGAGGAAGGCTCTGCCTCTGTACCCGTGCTGACCTGGTCCACAGTATTAACCGCCGCCGTATGCGCTGTGGGCGGGGCCTTGCTGGCTTCCATCATTCCTGCGTGGCGCGCTTCCCGCCAGTCTCCGCTGGAAGCGGCCGTTCCTTCCTCCGGATTCATCGGGAAGGTGAGCCGTGTTCCTGTGTGGTCTGTCGTGGCGGGCCTCGCATGCGTGTGTCTTCAGCCTGCGGCCCTGCTGTTGCCGGGCCTGGAGGTAGAAACGCGCAAATGGATATTTTTCTGGCTGGGTTACCCCGGTCTGGTAGCCGGTGCGCTGTTTCTGGCCCCCACCTTCGTGCGCGTGACGGAGTGGACCGGGGCATGGATTACCGGATTTCTGCTGCACGTTCCGCATTCTTTCCTGAAAATGCAGCTCAGCCGCAACCTCAGCCGTTCCGTGGGAACTGCCGTATCCATGTCTGTGGGCCTCTCTCTTTTTGTGGGGGTGCAGACATGGGGCTATTCCATGCTGGTTCCTTTTTCCCCGGATACGTCAACACCCGGAACTCTGGTTTCCTTCCTGCATACGGAGTTCAAATCTGCGGATGTTCCGGAGCTGATGGCGCGCCCCAGCCTGCGGAATTCCCGAATGTATCCCATCTACGTGGATGAACCGGATATTGCTCCGGCACAGATGAAAAGCCCCGGTTTTTCCGGGATGCGCAACCGTTCCATCGTACTGGCCGGCATTCCCGTGGCGGAGATGGCCGGGGGGAGCCATCCGCTGTTCAACCCCGTGTTTGTTTCCGGAAATCCGCAGGAGGCTTATGCCATGCTGGAATCCACCCGTTCTCTCCTGATTCCGGATACGTTTGCACGGACGGTGGGGTTGAAGGTCGGGGATGACTTGATGCTGGTTAATCCGTCTTCCCGGGAACTCCGTTCCGGAAATGAGCCCTCTGCCGGTATTCGCGGCCGGGGCAGGGGGGCCGCCGTACGGGGAGAACCCTGGAAGGTGGCGGGAATAGTTTCCTTCCCCGGCTGGCACTGGTTGACCAAGACCAGCGGAATGCGCGTGCGCCGCGGGGGTTTTGTTGCCGCTTTGGCGATTGCCGATGAACGCTGGCTCAAAGAGGAATACGCTCATCAGGGATTCCAGTTTATCTGGGGGGATACTGCTCCGGGGATCAGCAATGTGGAACTTCAGAACGACCTGGGGGAATACGCCCTGATGAAAGTGCGGGAGCAGGAAAACGGAGGGGAAGGCGCCAAGCCTCTGGTGAAGGCCCTGACCCGGGAAAGCCTGGGAGGAAGCGTTACCAGCCGCGGGGACGATGTGATTTTTACGATGAGCAAGCTTCCCATCATCATGATGGTGATCGCCGTTCTGGCTGTACTTAACACCGTGCTGGCTTCCGTTCAGTCCCGCCGCCGGGAATTCGGATTGATGCGTGCGGTGGGCGTGCCGGGCGGCATGGTGATGCGGATGCTCTGGGCGGAGACGCTGATGGTTTCCCTGTGCGCCGTTGTCATGAGTCTTGCGCTGGGAGTGCTTGGCGCCTGGTGCTCCATTCAGATTCTGGAATACGGTTACCACTTCGGCATCGTTACTCCTCCTGTCACAATGCCCTGGGCGCATCTGGCCTGTGCTGTGCTTCTGGTGTTTGTCCTCTCCTCCCTGGCGTGTCTTCTGCCTGCGTGGCGCATGAAGCATGCGTCCGTGACGGATTTGCTTTCCGTTCGCGAGGGGTAGGAGCATTCAGGATGTTCTTTATTGCAACATAGTTGATGATTGGATAAATAAAGGCATTAATCAATGCGTTGGCGCTGGGAACAGCCGGGCTGGAATTTCCGGGAGAGGCGGGGAATATTGTTGCTTTGACTGCTTCTGTCCTGTTTTTTTGCTGCCGGAGCAACAACGCGAAAACGTGTACGGGGAGCCTTCCCTGAATAGAAAATAAGTGCATGAAAAAGAAAATAGAAATCGCTTCCTGGCCTCGAAGGTCCCATTATGAGTATTTCCGGACGTTTGACTGCCCCATGTTTTCCATTACGTCCCCGGTCCGGGTGGATGCCCTGTACCGTTATGCGAAACGGGAGGGAGTTTCCTTTTTCATTTTGTGCCTGTTTGTGCTGCTGAAGGCGTTGAACAGGGTTCCCCAGCTGCGCCAGCGGGTGGAGGAAGGGGAGGTGTGGGAGTATGAGTCCGTGAATGCCCTGGTTCCGGTGCTGGCTGCAGATGGAGAATTCACTCATATTTTAGTGGAATACCGGATTGGGCTGCCTGATTTTCTGGAACATGCCGTTCCCCTTGTGCAGGCGGCCAAACTTGCTCCCGCCCAGGCGAATCCGTGCCACAGGGCGGATATCGCCGTATTCAGCTGCCTGCCGTGGATTCCATTCACACAGGTGGCCAGCGCCTACAGGGTGTTCCGGGACCAATACTTTCCCCTTATCCATTGGGGGAAGGTGGAGGAGGATGTTTCCGGCAGGATGGTGATGCCCGTAGCCATTCAGGCGAACCATGTGCTGGTGGACGGAGTGCATGTGGGCCGTTTTTACGGCATTCTGGAAGAATTGTGCGGAAATCAATTCAGTTAAAAGGATTTTCCTGTACGCAGCATTATCTGCGAGCAAACAGGAAAGGAAACTAAGCCAGACAGCCCGGACAGTTCTGGACTGAGTGCCCCGGAGATATTTCCACCAGCTCCGGTTCCCGGTCCGTGAGGCAGAGTGCCGGGTTTCCGAGGGTGTTCCTGGGGCGGAAGCTGCATCCGCATGGCTCCTGAGTCATGTTGGGAGGCAGTCCGGGAATGGTATAGAGGGGGGCGCCTTTCGCATGCAGCCCGGGAATGGATTTCATCAGGGCTCTGGTGTAGGCATGCCGGGGATGTTCCAGAAGTTCCTTCGCCGGGGCGCTTTCCACGATGCGGCCTGCATACATGACGTTGATGCGGTCCGCGTATTGGCGCACCACGCCGAGGTCATGTGTGATAAGGATGACGGAGGTACCCATGTCCTGCTGAAGTTTTCTGATGAGATCCAGCACCTGCTTCTGGACAGTGACGTCAAGGGCGGTGGTGGGTTCATCCGCGATGAGTATTTCCGGCCTGGTGATGAGGGCCATGGCAATCATCACGCGCTGGCGCATGCCGCCGGAGAATTGGTGGGGATATGCGTCCATGCGCTGTTCCGCATCCGGTATGCCTGCCAGAGCAAGCTGTTCCAGCGCGCGTACCCGCGCTTCCTTTTTGCCGGCCCCTTCGTGAATGACAAGGGGTTCCGCCACCTGCTCCCCGATGGTCAGGTACGGGTTGAGGGAGGTCATGGGGTCCTGGAAGATCATGGAGATGCGTTTGCCGCGGATGGCCCGGAGTTCCTTTTCCGGGCAACGGAGCAGATCCGTGCCGTCCAGCATGGCGGAACCGCTTTCAATGCGGCCCGGAGGCATCGGAATGAGCCCCATCATGGAGTAGCAGGTGACGGATTTTCCTGATCCGGATTCACCCACGATGCCAAGCGTTTCCCCCGGGGCTACATCAAAGGACACGTTCCTTACCGCCCGGACAATGCCGGCCCTGGTGTGGAAGGAGGCGCTGAGGTTCCTGACGGAGAGCATGCGGAGAAGGAGGGATGATCAGTCGTTGCGCACGCGTGAACGGGCGGAGAAGATGACCGGAATGCCGGGAGCGGGGTAGGCTTCCCTTATTTTGTTGCGCAGGTACTGGGAATAGCTGTCCGTGAGCAGGCTTTTGTCATTGACGAAAAGAACGTAGCGCGGGACGGGAATAGTATTGTACTTGGGGTCCACCGCTGTGGTGGCGTAATATATTTTCAACCTTCTGGCAGAGCCGCTGGCGGCGCCGGGGGGATTCATCTGCTGGGCAAGCTGGATCAGACGGTTGAGCTGGCCGGTAGTGGGCAGGTTATGGGATTCCCGGCGGATGCGCGTGATGACTTTGAAGATGATTTCCACGCCTTCCGCTTTTTTGGCGGAGGTGGCGATGAAAGGCGCGTAGCTGATGAAGAATAGTTCCCTGCGCACCTGTTCTTCCACTTCCGCCATGCGGTCCTTGCGGGAGGCATTCGGATGGAAGAGGTCGAATTTGTTGACGATGATGATACAGGGTTTTCCTTCCTCCGCAATGATGCCGGCAATGCGGCGGTCCTGCTGCGTGATGCCCGCCGCAATGTCAATGACCAGCAGGCAGATATCCGCCCGGCGGATGGCTTTTTCACTGCGCATGGCGGAGAAAACTTCTACGGAGGTGTCCCGACGGGAGCGGGGACGCATGCCGGCGGTGTCAATCAGCACGTAGGGCTGGCCGTCGTGCAGATAGGGGATGTCAATGGCGTCACGGGTAGTGCCCGCCACATTGGAGACGATGGTGCGCCTGTCCCGGAGGATGGCGTTGACCAGGGAGGATTTGCCTGCGTTGGGGCGTCCCACTACGGCTACCTTGATGGGAAGGGCCGTTTCCTCTCCGTTTTCCGGTTCTTCCTCCAGTTCTTCTTTAAGCGGAGCCCCTTTCTGCTTGAGAAAACCGTCCAGCCGGGAGGCTAATTCGGAAAAGCCTCTGCCGTGGGCGGCGGAAAGAAAGATATGGTCGTCAAAACCCAGTCCGGCAAATTCGCCCAGATTAAGGTCCTGTTTTTCGTGGTCGGCTTTGTTAAGAAGGAGGATAACGGGAATGTCCGATTTACGGAGGTGGTCCGCGATGTTCTGGTCGATAGGGGTAAGGTGATCCCGGCAGTCCAGCACGAAGAGTATGAGATCCGCCGTTTTTATGGCAATGTCCGCCTCTGCCTCTACCTGTTCTGCAAAGCCGTCGCTCAGGCGCGCGCCGATACCGCCCGTATCCATGATTTTACAGGCGCGGTCCGTAATCTTGCAGGGGGCGGAAAGGCGGTCGCGGGTGACGCCGGGTTCATCATGCACGATGGCGATACGCCTGCCTGCCATTCTGTTGAAAATGGCGGATTTCCCGACATTGGGCCTGCCTACGATGGCGATGGTGGGGACGTGCTGCATGCACATCATGTTACCCGAAGCTCCCATGCTGTGAAAGCTAATTCCACGCCAGCGGGAAGGGCTTCCGCAGGGGGCTTATCCCTTGTGCCTGGCCCGTTTGTGAAGGTGCAACGCCACGGCAACCGTGATGATGTTGGGAAGCCACAGCAGAATATAGGGGAGCATCGTGTCGTTTTTCCGGGACAAGTCTGCAAAGATCAGGGCCAGGAAGTAGAGTGAGGCGATCAGGATGCCCAGGGCAAATCCTGTGGAAGTGTCTTTTCTGCGGGTGTTGATGGCCAGTGGCACGCCGATGAGGGCAAAGACGATGCAGGCTAGGGAGAAGGAGGCGCGCCTGGGAAGTTCCGTGGCGAATTCCGTGGTCTGCTTTTTATCCAGATAGCCGGGCGTGTCCAGAGCTTCCCGGATTTCCCGGTTGGTGAAGCGGTTGGCCTTGATGCGCCGGGAGCGGGATTTGTCCAGGTTGATGCTCAGAGGCATCTCGTCCATGGTCACGCTTTGGGAGATGGAGCCTTCTTCCTGCGTGGTGATGAGGGGATTGATGAGATTCAGGGTGAGGATTTTTTTCTCGGGAGAGAAATCCATGGTCACGCGTTCCGAGTGCATGGCCACAGACGGGGATTTTTCGTCCGCTTTCTGGTAGATATGCATGCCGTGGATGACGTCGTCCACGCGTTTGTCGATGTAGATTTCCAGGTTGTCGAATTTGGTAATGGCCTGGCCTTCATTGAGAAGCCCCTTCGGGTTGATGGAAGCGGCTTTGATGAGCAGCTCGGAAATGGACTGCTTGGCACGCGGTGCGATGTCTATGTTAATCCAGTAGCAAAGGCCGGAAAGGGCGATGCCGATGGCGATGGCGGGGGTGCTCAGACGCCACAGGCTCATGCCGGACATGCGCATGGAGGTGAGTTCGTTGTCCGAGGCCAGACGACCGTACACCAGAAGAACGGCCGTCAGGAATCCCCACGGAATGGAGAACATCAGCGAAAAGGGGATGACCTGGAAGATGAATTCCAGAACGATGCTGATGGGAGCCTTGTTTTCCACCAGGAGGGGACGCAGTTCCTTGAACAGGTTGCCCAGAAGGAGCAGGGCGCTCAGGGCCATTACCCCCAGGGCCGTGACACCCAGCAGCTGACGGGCAATGTATCTGTCAAGGATCTTCATGCAGTAAAACCGTGCCGGGTATTGTGCCTGAAGGCTGCGGACAAGTCAATCTCGCGCACGGAACAATGCGCATTCCGTCCCGGAGGAAAGACGTGTTGAGCAGGGGCAGGGAACATCCCCTGCTGAGGATGGAAGCGGGGCAGGCATGTTGCTCAACTTTCTTTTTGTTCCAGGCTTCCGAGCAGTTTTTCCCGCTGCGAGGGAAGCTTGCCGAAGTGGGATTTCAGAATGACGTGCGCCGGGATGCCTGGGTGGGCTATTCCATGCAGCCGGGCGAGTTCCTGTTCGAAGTGCAGGACGGCGCGTAGCGTGGGATCATTGTTTTCCAGGTAGGTGTAGGCCCTTTGCAGCAAGTCGTAAAATTCCGGGATGGGCGTGTCCGGTTCCAGCATTTGGAGAAAAAGGCGCGCGAAATAGCCTGCCGCACTGAGCCGGAGGTAGCTTTTCCGGAGGGCCAGGCGCGGCGAAAGCAGGTCTGCGGAGGTCAGGGTGTGCAAATCCCCCTTCTTTGCCTGCGTCCACTGCATGCGACACTGATAGAAAATGTCCAGACGCCCGGCAAAGGGGCTGCCGGTTTTTCTGGCGCTTTTTGCCGCCGTCCTGATAAGGCCTTCTTCCGTGCACCAGACGGCAATCAGGCCGTTTTCTCCCAGGGGATAAAGCTTCAGGACCGTCGCTTCCGCATTCATTAACGGCGTTTTTCCAGTCCGGTTTTTACCGGCTGTTCGGTTGGGACGGTTTGCCCATAGGGGGAGGGAAGGATGCCTGCCTCCGTCATGGCGTCCGTAAAGGCCTGGATGGCGCTGGTGCCTCCGTAGATGCGGATGGCGGAAAGAAGCTGTTCCTGGGCGGCTTCCTTGTCTCCTTCCATCAGTTTGAGGATGGCCTGGGTGCAGTAGTAGTACGGCGTATCATCCATCGGGCCGTACAGCTTTTCCAATTCCGCGGCAAGAGGCTGGTTATCCAGTTTGCGGGCGCAGATATAACGCTTGAATTGCAGCAGGGGCGTCATGCCGGGATTGTCCTTGAAGGGGAGAAGGAGTTCCGTGAAAGCTTTCAGAGCCCTGGAATAGTCGTGATTGACGTAATGCGCTTCCGCCAGGTTGAACTGGATGGTGAGGTTGGAGGGATCCAGTTTCTGGGCTTTTTCAAAATTTTCCAGGGCCTTTTCGATATTGCGGATTTCAATGTAGCATGCGCCGCGGAGGTTGTATAAGCCCGGATTTCCGGCATAAAGTTTTTCCAGCTCCATGAGGGAAAAAAGACATTCCATGATTCTTTTCTGGGCAAAGAGCTGTTCCGCTTTGCGGAATTGGGCTATATAGCTTTTTCTGGTTGTTTCCGGCAGGTTGTTGAATTCCTGAATCCAGGCAGGGGAAGGGGAGGCCGGCAGGGATTGTCGCGCGGAGACGGGAAGAAGGGCAAGCGCAAGGGCTGCCAGCAGGAAGGTGCGTGTTTTCATAAACAGATCAGGAGTTCAGGTGGGGAATGATTTTTTGTAGCGCGGCTTCCGCCGTGAGTCCATATTTTTTTCTGAGGATGGATTCCGAACCATGCTCAATGAATTGGTCCGGCCATGCGATGGCTTCCACGGGCGTCTTGACATCTCCGGTTTCCAGGGATTCGAGAACGGCTGAGTTGAAGCCGCCGCTGATGGAGTGGTCTTCGAAGGTGCAGACCACCCGGCTGCGTGCTGCGTGACGGCGGATGCATTCATCATCCAGAGGTTTGATGAAACGGGCATTGATCAGGGTGACGGTGTAGCCGCGGGCTTCCAGCAGCGAGGCGGTTTCCCGGGCGATGCCGATCATGGTGCCCAGGGAAACGAGGGTTACATCCTGTCCCGTCTGAAGTACTTCCGCCTTGCCGATGGGGAGGATTTCCGTCTTGGCGGGGGCGGGGGTTCCGGCGCCGCATCCTCTGGGATAGCGGATAACGGTGGGGCCGTTCTGGTAATGGTTCATGGTTCGGAGCATGTGGACGAATTCGGCTTCATCCTTGGGCTGCATGAAGACAATGTTCGGGATACTGCGAATCATGGCAATGTCAAACAGCCCGTGGTGTGTGGGGCCGTCGTCCGGGGAAAGCCCGGCACGGTCCATGCAGAAACGCACGGGCAGTTTTTGCAGCGCGGCGTCATGTTGAATCATGTCAATACAGCGCTGCATGAAAGTGGAGTAAATGGCGATGTAGGGTTTCATGCCCTCCGCCGCCAGCCCGCAGGCGAAGAGGGCGCCGTGCTCTTCCGCGATCCCTACGTCGAAATAGCGTTTGGGGAAGGCTTCCTTGAATAAGTCCAGCTTGGTGCCGCTGGCCATGGCGGCCGTGATGGCTGTGATGGATTCATCCTCGCGCGCCATTTCCACCAGCGTGGAGCCGAAGATATGGGAGAATGTGGGGGTGGGGACGGCCTGCGTTTCCCCGTCCCTCACGCAATAGGAGCCCAGGCCGTGGAATTTGGTGGGGTTGTCCAGAGCGGGCTGGTAGCCCTTACCCTTCTGAGTGACCACATGCAGAATAACGGGTTCGTTGAGATCCTTGATGTAGGCAAGGGTGCGTATCAGGGTGGGAATGTCGTGTCCGTCCAGGGGGCCGAAATAGCGCAGCCCGAATTTGTTGAACAGCAGGGACGGGAAGATAAGGTTTTTGGTGGTGCCTTCCAGCTTGAAAGCAAAGTCCCTGGCCTGCGTGCCGCCCAGCTTTTCAATGAAGGAAGCCGTTTTATCCCTTAACCAGGAAAACGTTTCCGATGTTTGCAGGGAGTTGAAGTATTTTGCCAGCGCTCCTACGTTTTTGTCGATGGCCCATTCGTTGTCATTCAGAATGGTGATGTACCGTTTGGTAGTCTGGCTGATATTGTTCAGAGCTTCCAGAGTAGTGCCGCAGGTGAATGCCGCATCCCCGGCTACGGCCACCACATGGTAGTCTTCCCCTTTCAGGTCCCTGGCCGCGCACATGCCCAGGGCGGCGGAAAGCGCCGTGCCCGCATGCCCCGCTCCGTAGGAGTCATGAGGGGATTCGGACATTTTGGCAAATCCGGAAAGCCCTCCGTGCTGGCGGATGGTGTGGATCAGGGGAGCGCGCCCCGTCAGCATTTTATGGACATAGGCCTGGTGGGAGACATCAAAGATGATTTTATCCCGCGGCGTTTCAAAGACGCGGTGAAGGGCAATGCTCAGTTCTACCACGCCCAGGTTGGGTCCCAGGTGGCCTCCGGTGAGGGAAAGGGAGTGAATGAGGGTATTCCGGATTTCTTCCGCAAGCCTGGGCAGTTCCGGCTCAGGGATTTTCATCAGGTCTGCGTGGCTGCGGATGCTTGCCAGCAGTTCCGGAAGTTCAGGTGAGGGAGAATTCATTGCTGTCTGGTTCATCAGTATCCGTTTTATCCTGAACGGTTTCCGGGTTGCTGAGAGTTTGAATGCGCAGTTCCGCATCATGCAGGATGCTGCGGCAGTGACGGATGAGCTTATTGCCTTCTTCCACCAGGGCTATCATGTCTTCCAGCTCGGTGACGGGTGCTTCCGTCAGGCGTATGATTTCTTCCAGGCGTGCTACGGATTCTTCAAATCCGGGAGCGTTTTTCCGTTGTTTGGCCATATGGGGGATTAAGGTTGAGGGGCGGTTTCCTGAAGGTCTTTGTAAAGAATCATTTCCGCTCCCTGGATGAATTGGCGGGAATCGGGCGTTCCGAAGCGCTGCGCCAGGGGAGCAAGCGCCTGACTGTGGTCAAAGAGGTACACGGGATTTTTATCCTTGGTCTGGAACAGAACCGTGCCTTCCAGTACGAGGGGAGTGAATTCTCCGTAGGAGGAGGCAATGGTGCGGAGGTTCATTTTTGATGTGGACGAGGGGGTCACCAGGATGCTGCCCACCTTGCCGCCGTGGAATTTCAGAATGCGCTCCAGCACCATGAATTGTTCCACCATTTTGGGGATGCCGATGGCTTTTCTGTCTGCATACCAGCCGACGGCGGCCTGGTCCGTGAGAATGAAATCCTTTTCCGCCGTCTGGGAGCGAAGATCCCGGTTAAGGCCCTGGGGATAGTAGGGAGGCCATGCCGGAATACCGCGGCTGGCCGTCAGGATGCCCACCCGCACAATGTGCGGAAGGTTGAGCAGAAGCGGAAGGGAAGTGATGAGCAGGGAGATCAGCAGGACGCCTCCCCGAAGGATGGAGATTAGCTCTTTGTTGGAATGCCTGGCTATCAGGTTGAGAACAAATGCCGTGCCATAGGCCGTGAAAAAGGGAGCGAAGAGGATTTGAATCTGCCCTAAGGAAATGCCGGTTTTATTGGAGGTATAAATGGCCATGCCGATGACGGCAGGAACCCACATGGCAAAAATGCCCCATTTGGACTGGTTGACTTCCGGACGTTTGAATTTATGCAGAAGGGCCAGCAGAAATACCATGGCCAGGGGAAGATTGCCGAGGTTTTCATAGAGAAGGTCACCCTGCGTCAGAATGTTGTTGATGACGGAAGTGACTACTTTTTGGGCAGCGATGGGAATGCTTCCGGAAACCAGAGAGTTCATCGCTATTTCTTCATTGCCGGTCAGCCCCGTGAAGATGGTGTAATAAGCCGTTCCGAAGAAGCCTCCGCTGAGGGAGCGGTTGATGTAAATGGGGTAAAGAAGGAGAGTGATAAGGCCCGGAATGCAGTACAGGCCGTGCGGTTTGAACCGGATGCCTGCAAAAATCAGAAAACCGGCCATGGGCCACAGCCCGATCCATCCGGTAAGGCAGACGCATGCAAAACAGATGGAGCTGCCAATGAGAGGCCACAGGAATGCGCGGTTTTCCTCCTTGTTTTGCAGAGCCGTGTACAAAAAGTGAATGCCCCAGGCAAAGAAGAAGAGCATCATCATCTGCGGGAGGCCGCTGGTAGCGTATTGCAGGAAAAGATTGCTGAGTATCATCGTCAGGCAGGTGAAGCAGGCGATGGTGACGTCAAACATCCGGAGAAGGATGTAATAGCAGCTCAGGACGGACAGGATGAAAAACATGCAGGAAATGCCCGCCACAATTCGGTCAGGCAGGTAAATCATGGATGGGCCCGTCATGCTCCACAGGTCAAATTTGTGGACGCCGGCCATCCTGAAGACAGCTGCTTCCGTCAGAATGTTCAGCGGAGCGTTGCGTGTGTCCCGGAGGGCATAGGGATTGAATTTTTCCGGTTCGACGAGGGTTTCGCCTTGTCCGGCCCGGATGGCTTCCTGTTCATGTATCTGGGCGTCTGAAAGAAAAGGGTTGAGGCCGGCGCGTGTGCTTCCGGAGACCATCTGGATGGGCCTCAGCCAGTTGGTGGTCATCCCCTGCCCTCTGGCTACGTTGCGGGCGATTTGGGCGTGGTCCATGGCGGCATCAGTGCCCAGCCCGTTAAAGTTAAAAAGGTACTGCACCCCCGTGATTGCCAGCAGCAGGATAAGGATAATGATAAAAGGGGTGCGGGATGCCGAGGAGGGCTCATTCATGAATGGAGGATATCTTGTAGTTTGCGTTGAAGAGTGCGCCGGCTGATGCCCAGCAGGTGGGCTGCTGCCGTTTTATTGCCGTTTGACTGGGCCAGCGCTTGTTGGATGGCATTCCGTTCCAGCAAGGATAAATTCAAAACCCCGGCCGGGACAAGCCCATTCTGCGTGTTGGGCGCATTGTCCTCCGGCCGTTCCTGTGGAGCGGCTTCCGGAGAAGTATCCTGCAGTTGCGGGGGAAGATGATGGAGGCCTATGCTGGCGGAATTACTCATGACGACGCCATGTTCCATGGCCGTGCGGAGTTCACGAACGTTTCCCGGCCACTGGTAATTCCGGACGGCTTCAAGGGCGTCCCGGGAGAGGGGCTTGAATTCCTTGTTGTTTTCCCTGGCGAATTCCTTCAGAAAGGCGGTGGCAAGCAGGGGGATGTCTTCACGGCGTTCCCGGAGGGGGGGCATCTGAATATGCACCACATTGAGGCGGAAGTAGAGGTCTTCCCGGAATTTCCCTTCCTGCACAAGCTTTTTCAATGATTTGTTGGTGGCCGCGATAACGCGCACATTGACGGG
>OLQQ01000936.1_pt1 | contig 12809 bp, 10 predicted proteins | sample 1672041 | NCBI WGS metagenome assembly OLQQ01 (sample SAMEA3136639, study PRJEB25190) | human gut metagenome
TCTTTGGCGTGAAGGTTTCCTTGAGTATCGGTGAAGTGAAGCACTGTGCCAAAACCGCCAGGACCGGGATTTCCGCGTGAAGCGCCATCGGTATACATCGTTACATTCATGATAGATTCCGTTCTTTGCTTGTCGGTTTCGCAGGTATTGACAAGCGTTTTCTGCAAGTGCCTGCAATACATCTGTTGCAGGCAAGCTTTCTCTATAACTGCATACAGTTCATTCGCTATTGGCAGGCCTTTTCAATAAGCGTAAGCAGTTCATCCATTCCTGTTCCTTTTTCTGAAGAAGTAATTACCATATTAGTCTCAGCAGAAAGCCCAAGCTGCTTTCGTATAGCTGCCGCTTGCTTGTTTGCCTGAGATTTACTGAGTTTGTCTGCCTTGGTAAGTGCGATAACAAAGGGGAGCTCGCAGGCGGTTAAAAACTCAATCATCTGCTCATCAAGCTTGGTAGCAGGGTGGCGAATGTCAATCAGCGAAACCACCAGGGCATAAAACCTATACTGATCAAAGTATCCATTGATCATCTCTGACCAGCGGCTTTTTTCCGATTTTGCCACTTTAGCGTAGCCGTATCCGGGTAGGTCAATGAAGTCAATTTCATCAGTGCCAAAAAAGTTAATAGTGCTTGTTTTGCCCGGCATTGATGAAACGCGGGCTAATTGTTTTCGATTAAAAAGCTTATTGATCAGGGAAGATTTTCCTACGTTTGAGCGACCCACAAAAGAAACTTCAGGACGCTTTGATTCAGGAATTTGGGAAGAAGTTCCGTAGGCACCCTTAAATTCTACGAGGTTGTAGTTCATTGGGTTGGCTCCTCTGCTCTTCTATTATTTGTGTTTTGCCCGTTTTGATAACGAGTTTTTTGTTAATTCTTGGAGAGCTGAATTGCTTTCCTGTAGGGTGTTAATCATACCCGCTTCTTCTATGAGGTAGGGAAGTTCCCGTAAAAAGGACAAAGAAAAAAGCTCACATTGTGGTTGTCGCATAAAAAGCGCTAAAGTGCTCAGTGCAATAATGCTAAATATAACGATGCTGAACTTTGGGCATAGCGCTGAACTTGGCCGACAACGATAAGCTAATAAGGTGCCAGTAAAGAAGAACAAGATGGACGAACTCGAGCAGATTACAAACCAAATAACGGGCGGAGATTTACTGGGTCGCATCATTGTTGCGGCAGTTATCCTTGTGTCCATTGCCATTATTTCGCACATCGTAACTCGATGGATTAAGCATATTGTGGCGCGAGACAGCAACGACCTTCCACAGAGCACGTTTTTCATCAATATTGCGCGCTGCATTATTTGGGCTATTGGTATTTCTATTGTGGCCGATGCCTGCTTCAGCGTTAATATGACGGCTGTCGTTGCTGCTTTGGGTGTAGGAGGTATCGCGCTTTCTTTAGGTCTGCAAGATACGCTTTCCAATCTCATTGGTGGCGTCCTCATCACCTTTATGCGCATTGTGACACCAGGTGACAATATTCAAGTTGGCACTCACAAAGGCGTTGTTCAAGATATCGATTGGCGTCAAACTCGTATAAAGAATCGTTTAGGAGAAACAGTTATTATTCCTAATTCGGTTATTTCGAAAAACTCGGTGGTGCACTTGCCTCCTCCAGAGCAGATTTCGGTTTTGTTTGTGGTTACCTCACAAACAGATCTTGATGAAATTGCTGAGAAAGTTGAAAAACATGCATATGATACCGCTTTGGAATATGCGGGAATCGTGACAGAACCCGTGGTTATTTTTACCGAGGTAAGCGAATGTGGCCTGAATGGCAAAGTGGTTCTTGAGATTGATGACGCTGCCGAAGCAACCGTGGTTTCTGATGCTATTACGCGTGCTATTGCGCCTGTGGTGAGGTAGTCGCAAGAAGAAAGCACCCGAGTGATTGGTGACATTCGATTGCTGATATCCAGCCAAATGCTCAGGTGCTTGTATGGTTTATTGCTTGCGTGTTTATGGTGCGCTTATAGAAAACTTACAAACAATCAAAGATTTTCGAATGTGTAGTTTTCGGGATGCGCCTTAACGTCTTCACGTAGTTTAGGATTCATCTTTCGGGTTCCGCGGTAAGCATCTTGCGTTTCGGTTGCAATAACCTGGTTGCGGTTTTCCATCTTTATCTGTGTATCAAAGCTGTTTCCATCAAGGGAAGACTGCATGGATTCTTTAGTGAGGCGCAAGCCAAATGGCGAAGTGTTTTTAACCATGGCTTCGGCTAGTTCCATTGCAGTGTCAAGTACTTGGTCGTCAGGTACCAGACGGTTTGCAAAGCCCCAGCTCATAAGTTCTTCAGCACCAACACGACGAGCCGTCATAAGCATTTCGTTTGCTCGGGCATAGCCAATGATTTTCGGTAGATAGAACGAGCCAGACATATCGGTTCCTGTAAGGCCAATATTCAAATATCCCGCTTGCATCTTGAAAGACTCACCTAGAACGCGCAGATCGCAGGCGCAAGAAATCGAAAGTCCACCGCCAACAGCATGTCCTTTAAGAGCGCCAATAATAGGTTGCGGACAAGCGCGCATGTTAACAACTTGGTCTGAACAAATAGTTTGCATAATGAAGAAGTCGCGCTGAGTGCGTCCCATGCCCTCGGGAGGATCAAGGGCTAAGTCATTTAAATTGAAGCCTGCGCAGAATGAAGAGCCCTCGCCTGTAAGAATGATGACACGACATTCTGGATCCATGCGCACTTTAATAAGGAACTGATTGAACTCTGCCATTTGTTTGTATGACATGGCGTTGAGGTTTCCTGCATCATTGAAGGCGCAAATGTAAATTGGTCCCTTTTTGGTTACTGCGATTTTTTCGTATCCATCGTAGCAAAAGCTGTCCATGTGGTACTGATCTTGGTATACCCCCATAAGTATTCCCTTCCTTGTTATGTTTCCCCTAGTGAAACTTTAGAGGAGGGAATAGGCTTTCGTCAATGAGGGAGGGCGCTGAGTACGGGCATTTGCTATCATAGAGGCGATTTATCGAATGCAGTTTTTTGAGTGGGAATAGAGCTTGGTTTATGTCTGATTTCCCTTTTGAAAACTGCGGAATCGCTAGAAGTATCGGAATCTTCGAAATTACGAGCGATCAAAGCGAATAGGAACCAAAAGGAACAACTATGACGCAACATTTGACGGAAAAGGATGTGCGTTCAATTGCGGAATATGCCCGCATTGGACTCACGGACGAAGAGGTTTCTTCGATGACAGTTGATCTAAACAGCATCATCGAAAGCCTGAAACCCATTACAGAATATGATTTAGAGGGAGTTGAGCCAACCTTTCATCCCATCGGCGGACTCGTTAACGTTTCGCACGAGGATATTGAGGGTGAAAGCTTCTCTCAAAAAACTGCTCTTAAAAATGCCCCAAAACAGCAGGATGGCAGTTTCCTCATTCCTGCTATCTTGGGCGGGGGTGATGCATAATGGCTCTCTCAGATTTAACGGTTAAAGAAATCCAGACGGGTCTTACGAGTAAAGAGTTTTCCGCAGAAGAAGTTGCTAAGGAAAGCCTTGCTCGTATTGAATCTGCCGACAAAAAGGTCCATGCTTTTCTCGAGGTAACTTCAGAAGCCGCTTTGAGTGCAGCGCAGCGCGTCGACAGCGCAATCGCTTCAGGAACCTTCGGTGAAATGGGACCTTTGGCGGGCGTACCCGTTGCCTTTAAAGACAACATGAATTTTGAAGGAACGCACACTACCTGTTCTTCCCGTATGTTGGAAAGCTATGTTTCTCCTTATACGGCCACATGCGTTGATAACATCATTCAGGCAGGCGGCATTCCGCTTGGAAAACTCAATATGGATGAATTTGCGTTTGGTTCTTCTACGGAAACTTCGGCGTTTGGCTGCACCTATAATCCATGGGATTTAGAGCGCGTTCCGGGTGGTTCTTCGGGTGGTTCTGCGGCAGCGATTGCTGCGGGTCTTGCGTGCGTAACGCTTGGTTCCGACACGGGCGGATCGATTCGTCAGCCAGGCAGTTTTTGCGGTGTTGTTGCGGTAAAGCCAACCTATGGCGTGGTTTCTCGTTATGGCGTTGTGGCCTTTGGTAGTTCGCTTGACCAGGTTGGTCCTTTCGCGCGCAGTGTCGAAGACGCCGCTCTTGCCATGAATGCTCTTGCGGGGCACGACTCTAAAGATTGCACGAGTCAGCCTGTTCAGACAGACTTTACGGAAAATCTTGCCGAGGGTGTTTCGGGCATGCGTATCGGTATCGTTCCAAGCTTTATGGAAGCTGAAGGTCTTGACGAAGAAGTTCGCGCAAAGGTGGAAGAAGCAATCAATCACCTTAAGAAGATGGGTGCAGAAATCGTCGAAGTTGAACTTCCTAATGCTCAGGCAGCCATGAGTGCTTACTACGTTTTGGGTCCATGTGAGGCATTTTCCAACCTCGCCCGCTTTGATTCGGTTCGTTACGGCTATTGTCCTGAAGGGTACAAAGATTTGGGTTCTCAGTACGAGGCAGCTCGCGCGGGCGGGTTTGGCCTTGAGGCTCGTCGCCGCATTATGTTGGGCAGCTATTTACTTTCTTCGGGGGTATATGACAAGTATTACTACCCTGCACAGCAGGTTCGTACTCTTATTACACAAGATTATCTCAATGCTTACGAAAAGGTTGACTGTATTGTTGCTCCCGTAAGTCCTCGCACCGCATTTAAGTTTGGTGAAATCGCCGACCCAACGTCAATGTATCTTTCCGATATGTTTACCATTTCAATCAACATTGCTGGCAACGGTGGGATGAGCTTTCCTGTGGGGCTTGGTGCAACGTCTGGTTTGCCGGTGGGTGTTCAGCTTATTAGTCCTGCATTTAAAGATGAGAATATGTTTGGAGTTGCAGCAGCGCTTGAGACCGTATATGGAACGGCTCCTGTCGCACCTGCTTTTTCTGACGGAAAGGCTGGTGAATAGCTAATGAAGAAACTTGAAGAAGTGCTTCAAGATTGGGAGGCTGTCATTGGTCTTGAAGTTCATGCGGAATTAACCACGCTTGAAACTAAGATGTTCTGTAACTGTAAGCTTGAGTTTGGCGCAGAACCCAACACCCACACGTGCCCCGTTTGTTTGGGATTACCCGGTGCGTTGCCCGTTCCCAACAAGGCTGCTATTGAGTCTATTGTTCTTGCTGGTTTAGCTACCAACTGTGACATTGAGAAACGCTCGATGTTTTATCGCAAGAATTATATGTATCCCGACATGTCCAAGAACTTCCAAATCACGCAAGGGCCAGTAGCATTTTGTATGCGCGGCCATCTTGATTTAGAGGTTGATGGTGCTGCGGCAAAAGAGCGCATTGATATTCCTGAAGCAAAAGAGGGAAGCTATGTTGCGCATATTGGTATCGAGCGTATTCATATGGAAGAAGACGCCGGTAAGATGATTCATATCGGTGGCGATGAGGGTCGTATTGCGGGAGCAACTCATTCGTTGGTTGATTACAATCGCTGTGGTACTCCGCTTATTGAGTTAGTAACGCAGCCAGATTTGCGCACGCCTGAAGAGGCTCGTTTGTTCATGCAAAAGCTTCGCCAGATTTACTTGGCGATTGGTATTTCTGACTGCTCCATGGAAGAGGGTTCGCTTCGTTGTGACGGAAATGTAAGCTTGCGTCGCCGTGGTGAAACTAAGCTGGGCACCAAAACCGAGCTCAAGAACATGAACAGCTTCAAAAACTTGCATGATGGTTTGGCATATGAAATTTGCCGACAGGCAGAAGTGCTCGAAGAGGGCGGAATTATTTATCAGGAAACGCGTCATTGGGACCCAAGCGCAAAGCGTACCATTGTTATGCGCGTGAAGGAAACCGCAGACGACTATCGTCTTTTCCCCGATCCAGATCTTGCCCCTTACGATTTAAGCGATGAGTTCATCGAAAACGTGCGCAAGCGTTTGCCAGAGTTGCCTGATGAAAAGGCGAAACGTTTTGAGGAAACCTTTGGTTTGTCTGCTTATGATGCGCGCCACTTGGTTGAGCATCGTGCAACTTCAAATTTCTTTGAGGAATGCATGAAAGAAGCTTCCGCTGAATTGGCTAAACCGTTGGCAAATCTCATCATTAATGATGTTGCAGCATACCTGAATGCAAACCCCGAGGTCGATCTTACGGAATCGAATCTCTCTCCCGCGCGCGCGGTTGAATTGGTAACGCTTCTTTCCAAGGATGTCATTTCGTCGAAGCAGGCAAAGCAAGTGTTTGCGGCAATTTTGGAAGAAGACAAAGATCCTTCCGTCGTTGTTGAAGAACGTGGCATGAAACAGGTTTCCGATACGGGCGCAATTGAAGCGGTTGTTGATGGCGTTTTGGCTGCGTTCCCTGACAAAGTGGAACAGTATAAGGGAGGTAAGACGGGCCTTCTTGGTTTCTTTGTTGGTCAGTGTATGAAAGAAATGAAAGGGCAGGGTAACCCTAAGGTTATCAACGAACTGGTTACTAAGAAATTATCGTAATAATTTCAAAGAAGGCGGCAATAATGTATGTATTGCTGCCTTCTTTTTGCGAAGAGCCTAATGTCCTCAAAGGAAACTAAGAGGGTTCGGTTGAGGGGCACGATAAGTTCTTAAGTCTGAAAATTCTTAAAGGCTGATTAAGTACTTCGGGATTGAAAAGCGGTGGCGATTTGGTCGTCATCGCTTTCTTTTATAGGCTCGCGAACCTATAAATTATGAACCACCCTTCAAAAGGGAGGTTCATAATTTATGCGTGTCGGATGGGAGTGTTTCGGTATTGTCGCTTACGAAATGGCGTTATTGACCCAGGCTATTGTGGATGACTTAGTTTGAGTCGTTATGGGGAGCCTAGTCTAGGTCATTGTGGGTGGCAAAAACGGCAGCGATAAGGTTTTCAATTAATACAAAGTTATCTTCATCTTCAGAAAGACCTGTCATGACGCTCATGATGTAGGTGTTCCCATCGAGTTCAACAATTCCCGCATCGCAGAGTCCGTTATAGTCATGCGCATAGTCACTGCCCGAACACCAGCCTGCTTTGTTGTGGACCAGTGCTCCTTGGGGTTCAACAGCATTGCGCAAGAAGGAGAGATTTGTTTGTTCGCAAAGAGATCTAAGCCATGCAGCCGTTGGGCTGTCCGACTGGAAATAATCATACATTTCCGTCCAAATTTTTGCGGAGCTTCGCGCGGTATACCAGGGAAACCATGAATCTGGAAGATAGGCAGTGTCGTTTACGCCGAGTGATTCAGTCCATTCGTTGAAACCTGCAAAATCATACATGGTGCGTAGAGTGCCAAAGGCATCATTGTCTGAATTAATGACAGATTCTTCGATAAGGCTTTTAACTTGTGAGCCGCGCGCATCGAAAGTGTCAGTTGTGACACCGGGCAGAGCTAACTCTCCATTTTCTACGTGCTGCTCGCAAATATAGAGCGCATAAGGAGCTTTAAAAGAGCTTGCTCCGTAGATTTTGGCATCGGGATTATAGGTAATGCCACGACCTGTTTTTATGTCATAGAATACAATGCCCACTGCCGCTTGGGGTTCGATAGCGGCAATCGCGCTTTCAATTTGTTTTTGTTCTTCCGAAGAAAGAGTGGGAGCGGGAAGATTAGAAAGCGAAAAGGATTGTAGGCTTTCTGAGGAGGGAATTTTATCGAGGGCCGCGGGCGTTTCTTTGAAATCTAGCAACATTTCCATGAAGTCATTGTCTTCAGGCGCAAGTGAAGATTCTATTTCTGATGTATCTTTGGCCGAATGCCTGCTGGAAGCTTCGTTTTCCGACTGCTGCGAGCATGAAACGCAGCTGTTGAGTGCAAAGAGAGTGATTGCTCCTGCAACTATGAGGGCAAGAATTGCAATGAGGGTTGAGCGACGATCCTCAATTGTTTCGGCTGTTTTAATTGCGGCCAGTTCAGAGAATGAAAGAGGCTCGGAAGTTTGGTCAGTATGCTTGCCTAACGGGGAGGCGTGGCGTGGTCCCTGCTTTGTGTGTTTTCCTGCCTTGGTGGTTTGGCTGGTGTGCTTTGGTTGTTTGCTGCTTGAATTCATGAATGGGAGACTATCACAAATACAAAGGAAAAGGCGACAGGTGTAGCTGGTTGCACAAAAAGTTGCCACACAGAAACTTACCAACCCGGACAACGGAGCCGGTTGCAAAAAAAGACCAGCCATGGTTGGCTGATCATAATGCTTTCATGGTTGTTTAAAGAGACGCTCGGTACACCCTCCGTTTAAGAGCGATTCTTAAACTACTCAAGGTTCTTGACGCTATTTAACAATGAGTACAGGAATTTCTGCGTTGCGAAGAACGCCAAAGCTTACGCTGCCAAGCATGCCACGAATAGCGCCTAAGCCGCGTGAGCCCATAACAATAAGATCGCAACTGTAATACTTCGAAGCATCAACAATAGTGTCGATGGTATAAACACCAAAAACTACTTCAGCAGAAAGCTCTCCTTTAAAATCCTTTACTAAAGGAGCGATTGCTTCAGTGATTTCTTCATTGTTTTGTTCGGTCCGTTGCTTAAGAAGCGTTGCAAAATCGCCCTGGCCAACAAGTGAAATCCCTAAGCCAAAGCCAGATTGATTCATGCTGCTGTAAACCAAATCTTGAGGAGGAGCGGAAACCTTAACAACGTGAATCTGCGCGCCCTCCTCTTCGCTGGCAAGCTTGATGGCTTCACTAAGAGCGTGTGCTGCATGATCTGAATCATCAAACGGAACCAAGATATTTTTAAATCCCATGAGAACTCCCTCTCTAACAGGTGAATATGGCTTCATTATACGCTTTCGCGGCTGCTCACTGATATTTTTGAGAAGAGTGGTAGGGTTGCTTTGCAGCATGTATGACAATATTTGTAAGAATGTGAAAATTCATTTAAAGATACTAGCACTTTACTGCTCTACTGTGCTAAAGTGCTTACACAGTCTTACAAGGTTTATAGAACGTTAGAAGGAAAGAAAGAGAATGAACTTTGTTACTCCCGTTGGCTTTCGTGATGTGATGAGCGATGAGGCTCTGGTGCGCGAGAACCTCACTTTTCGCGTGCAGCGCTGTTTTTCCGCTCAAGGATATCTTCCTATTGAAACACCAACCCTTGAGGTTTTGGACGTCATGGAAGCGGGAGGGCATGTTCCAGAAGCTCCTTTTAAATTCTTCGATTCGCATGGTGATCTTTTGGCAATGCGTCCCGATGTCACTATGCAGATTGCGCGCATGTGCGCTACGCGCTTAAACCCCGCGGAGGAGCCTATTCGTCTTCGCTATACGCAACGGGTATTTCGCGAAAAAACAGCAGAAGCTGCAGCACGTGAAATTACTCAGCTTGGCGTTGAATCGGTAGGGGAATCGGGCGTAAAAGCAGACGCTGAGCTTATCGTTTTGTTTGCTGAAGCTCTTGCAGCTACTGGCTTGGAGCATTTTAAAATTGCACTTGGTTCGGCAGGCGTTTTGCGCGATTTACTGGCTTTAAGTGGCGCAACGTCTGAATGGCAGGCCGCTGTTCTTCAGGCGTTTCATACTTCAAATTTGGTAGATTTGGCTGAGCTTGTCGAGGAGGACGTCCCCAACAAACAAGCTGCGCAGGCAATTTTCGCACTTCCAAACCTTCGTGGTGGAAGGCAAGTATTAAAGGCAGTGCGTAGTGTTTTAGAACCGCTTGAAAACACAGCTGCCATCGATGAGCTTGAAGAGGTTTACAACTATCTGGTTAATGAGGGTCTTGAAGATAAGATTCTTATTGATTTTTCGGTTATGAGCTCGTTTGATTATTACACGGGTATCGTGTTTGAAGCCTATGCCCCTGGGCTAGGGTCTCCGCTTGGCGGTGGCGGTCGCTACGATAATCTGCTTGCCTCTTATGGCGCGGGACAGGTTCCTGCGGCCGGTTTTGCGTTTTATCTTGAGCAGGTAATGGCCGCGTTTGCAGTTGAAGAAAAAGAAGAAAAGCGGCCCTTGCGTATCGCGGTTCCTAAAGGTTCGCTAAACGAAGACGCTATTCGTGTTCTTACGAATGCAGGTCTTGATACCGAAGGTCTTGCAGATGCTGGTCGCACGCTCATGATTCGCAAGGCTGATGTTGAATATATTATTGTTCGTCCAACGGATGCACCTGTCTTTGTGGCGCTTGGTGCTGCCGATTGCGGCATTTGTGGCGAAGACTCACTTTTGGAAGCTTCGCCCGATGTCGTTGAATTGGTTGATCTAAAGTTTGGCGATTGCCGTTTTGTTGTTGCTGAGTCTAAGGGAACCACCGAAGCAGTTGAGAGTAGATATCGCAAACTCGGTTCCATTCGTGTGGCAACGAAGTATCCCAACATCGCCCGTGCGCACTATGTAAAAAAAGGTAAGCAGGTTGAAATTGTAAAGCTTCACGGCAACATTGAGCTTGCTCCTATCACGGGTATGGCTGAACGAATCGTTGATATTACAGCAACGGGCACAACACTTCGCGAGAACAATTTAGTGGTAGTTGATGAGGTTCTTTCTTCCACTGCGCGGTTCTTTGCAAATCCTTGTTCATTCAGAACAAACCCTCGTGTTGGTCAGTTGGCTGAAATTTTATACAAGCAGGCTAAGGAGAAGTAGTCATGAGAAGAATAGAATTAGAGGCTAATCAGGCGTTTGAGGAAAGCCTTCTTAATCGCACGAGTGCATTTAACGCTGATGCTCTGGTGGCAGCAACCAATATCGTTGAAGCGGTTCGCGAGCGCGGGGATGCGGCTTTAAAAGAGTTTACCCAGCGTTTCGATGGTGTTGAACTCGAATCTTTTCGTGTAAGCAATGCGGCGATCGATGAAGCAATTGCTAAAGTTGATCCTACGGTTGCAAAGGCTCTTCAAAAAGCCGCGAACCAAATACGCGACTTTCACGAGCGTCAAAAGCAACAGGGCTGGTTTGCACTGCGTGAAGACGGCGCGTTAGTTGGGGCAAAGGTTGAGCCGCTTGATTCAGTTGGTGTATATGTGCCGGGCGGTCGCGCTCTCTATCCTTCTTCAGTTTTGATGAATGCCATTCCCGCCTCCGTTGCAGGAGTAAAGCGTATCGTATGCGCAACGCCTCCAACAAAAGATGGCTCGCTTGATCCTGCCATTGTTGAGGCATGCCGTATTGCGGGTGTAACTGAAATTTATGCTATTGGTGGCGCTCAGGCTATTGGCGCTTTGGCATACGGAACCGAAACAATTGCTCCTGTTGATAAAATTACAGGCCCCGGCAATGCTTTTGTAGCAGCCGCAAAAAAGGTTGTTTCGGGGGATGTAGGAATCGATATGATTGCAGGGCCGTCCGAGGTTTGTGTCGTGGCTGATGAAACAGCGCTTCCTGAATTGGTTGCCATTGATTTGATGGCTCAGGCAGAACACGACCCACTGGCAAGCTGTTATTTGGTAACCTTCTCAAGCGAATACGCCGATCAGGTTGAGGCTGCGATTAACGAGCACATGAAGGAATCTACGCGTGCTGAAATCACGAAGGCTTCTCTGGACAATCAAGGCCTCATAATTGTGTGTCCTTCACTTCCTGCAGCACTCGAAACCGTTAACGTTATTGCTCCCGAACACTTAGAGCTACATGTTTCGAATGCCATGGAGTTTTTGGGATCTATTCGTCATGCAGGGGCAATCTTTATGGGTGAGTGGACACCGGAGGCAGTGGGTGATTATGTGGCAGGGCCAAATCATACGTTGCCAACAGGAGGAACAGCACGTTTTTCAAGCCCGCTTTCAGTTGATGAGTTCATTAAGAAATCGAGCGTTATCCAGTATTCGGCTGCTGCTTTAATGAGAGATGCTTCTGCGATTATGACTATTGCAGATCATGAAGGTCTGTGGGCACATGCCCAGAGTGTTCGTCTTCGCGCAAAGCTCGCCGAGCAGGAAGTTATCAACGGTGCTGCTGAATAGGCTTTACCAAACGACCGTTTGAATAGGAGCTGTCGAGTGGAAAACCGTTGGTAACATGCATCTAAGATAATGCGAACGTACTAAGTGATACTGTTGCGTTTAGGCGCGTCTGAGAAAAGGATAGAGAACAACACCATGAATACGGTACGTGCTTCCCAACCACGATTGGCCGATATCATTCCTTATGACCCGAAGTATCTTCCGGCCAAGGAGTACTTGTCGGCCAACGAGAATCCGCGTAATGTTCCCGAAGAAATACAGCTGGAAATACGCAAGGCTCTCAAGAATTATCCCTTTAATCGTTATCCCGATCCGCTTGCTAATGAGCTGCGTGATTTAATTGCGGAAGCAAATGGGCTTTATCGCGAGAATATTCTTTTGGGAAATGGTGGTGATGAGCTGCTCTTTAATATTGCACTTGCATGGGGCGGTCCGGGAAGAACCTTTCTTAATCTTCCCCCAACGTTTTCTGTATATGAAGCAAATGCCAAGTTAACGGGCACTACGGTTGTCAATATTCCACGCGATGCCGAATACAATATCGATGAAGAGGCGGTTTTGAGCCGCGTTGCTCAAGGAGATATTGACTACGTTATTGTGACGAGTCCTAATAACCCAACAGGTAAAATGGCAAACGAGCTGTTCTTGAGAAAGCTTCTTGAAGCAACTGATGCGCTTGTCATGGTTGACGAGGCGTACTTTGAGTTTTCTCGTTTTTCTATGCGTCCTTATCTTGAAAGCCACAAGAACCTTGTTATTTTACGTACGTTCTCTAAGGCGTTTAGTTTGGCAGGTGTCCGCTTAGGCTACATTTTGGCAAATCAAGAAGTTATCAATGAGTTTATTAAGGTCCGTCAGCCCTATTCGGTTGATGCGATTTCGCAAGCGATTGGAAAGGCGGTATTTCGCAATCGCGCGCTGTTTGAAAAAGGAATCGAT
>OLQQ01000947.1_pt1 | contig 12706 bp, 8 predicted proteins | sample 1672041 | NCBI WGS metagenome assembly OLQQ01 (sample SAMEA3136639, study PRJEB25190) | human gut metagenome
TTGGTCAGATCCGGAACGGTTACTTTTTCCTCTTCTTTGCTGCTGGAAGAAACAACTTCCGTGCTGCTCGAAGATGATGCGGAACTGGAAGAAGCTGCGGTCGGTCCTTTTCCGCCGACAATGCCGGCTGCCTGTGCAATAAAGTAGATCAGCATGCAGATGATGATGGCTGCAATCGCAAAACCGCCGATTGTGATGATCTTTTCGAGTTTGTTTCCGGCTTTGTCATCGTCGTCGTCATCGTCGTAGTAGGAATCGTCGTCATCCTCATCGTAGGAATCGCGGTCATCCTCTTCTTCGTCCTCATCCTCGTCTTCTTCGTCCTCGTAGCTGTAATCTTCGTCCTCTTCCTCATCCTCGATCTTGCTGTAGCGCTTGCGGGCCGGCTCCTCTGCCGTCTGCGCATTTGCCTTTGCTGCTGCGCCGGAACGGATCTGGCTTAACTCCTCTGCGGATACCATAACAGTCTCGGCGTGAGAACTTAACGGAGTTACTTTTACGAAATTGCCCTGCGGCTCCATCAGCGAATGCTTCAAGTCGTCGATCAGCTCCGCCATGTTATTGTAACGGCGGTCCGGGCTCTTCTGGGTACATTTTAAGATGATCTGCTCCAGTGCGAACGGAAGGTTCGGGGTATATTTGGATGGAGATTCAATCTCCTCCTGCAGATGCTTGATTGCGATGGCAACGGTGGTATCGCCGTCAAACGGCACTCTTCCGGTTACCATCTCGTACATGGTGATGCCAAGGGAATAGATATCACTCTTATAGTCCGAATATCCGCCGCGCACCTGCTCCGGAGAGCTGTAATGTACGCTTCCCATAACGTTCGAACTGATCGTATTGGAAGAAGTTGCCTTTGCAATACCAAAGTCGGAAAGTTTTACTTTTCCGTCTGTGGAAATGATGATGTTCTGCGGTTTGACATCGCGGTGTACAATATTGCGGTTGTGTGCTGCTTCAAGACCAAGGGAAACCTGAATGGCGATGCTGGTTGCCTCTTTTACGCTCAGTTTCCCTTTGCGGTCAATGTAATCCTTCAGAGTAATTCCCTCGACAAGCTCCATGACGATATAGTAAACGCCGCGGTCCTCCCCGACATCGTACACGTTTACAATATTCGGATGGGACAGTCCTGCTGCGGCCTGTGCCTCCGTGCGGAACTTGCGGATAAAGGTTTTATCCTCCCGGAATTCCGGTTTTAAAACCTTGACGGCCACCATGCGGTTCAGCTTGTGGTCTTTTGCTTTGTAGACATCAGCCATACCGCCGGAACCGATCCGGCTTATGATCTCATATCGTTCTCCTAAAATAACGCCCTCTTTTAACATTCTTTCACCTCGTTTGTAAATGGTTCAACGACAATGACTGCGATATTGTCTCTGCCGCCATTTGCATTTGCTTTATCAATTAAACGTTTCGCCTTGTCCTCACCGTCTTCTCGGCAGATGAGTTCGAAAATCTCCTCATCCGTTACCATGTTGGAAAGGCCGTCCGAGCACATCACCAATTGATTGCCCTCTTCAAGCTGAATGTCAAAGAAATCAATCTTTACGGTATCCTGTGTGCCTACTGCTCTGGTAATAATGTTTTTGTCCGGGTGATTCCGCGCCTGCTCGGGAGTGAGTTCTCCAAGGCGCACCATCTCTGCAATCAGGGAATGGTCCTGCGTCACCTGGTCAAACGTGCCATCTGCTGCCAGATACAGCCTGCTGTCTCCTACGTTTGCAACGTAGGCATAGTTGCCGACAACCGTAGCTACTACCATCGTCGTACCCATGCCTTCCATGGATATATCTCGTTTTGCCTGCTCAAAAATCTGGCTGTTTGCTGCTTCAATTCCATGCCGAATAATCCGCACCGGGTTGAAATTCGTATCCCTTTTTACAGATTCCACCAGTACAGAAACACCGTAACGCGAAGCAAAATCGCCCGCGTTATGGCCTCCCATGCCGTCTGCAACGACAAAGAGGTTCGGAAGGTTTCCGACCGGAGAGGCGGAGGCAAACACAAAATCCTGGTTCATCGTCCGTTTCTGTCCGATATCGGTTGCAGAAAATACCTTCATGCTTTTTTCTCCTGTATTGACAGCCGCTTTTTACGGCTGTTCGTTTGATTTATCGATAAAACTTTTTCTTAACTGTCCACAGGCTCCGTCAATATCGGCGCCCATTTCCCTTCTAATAGTAACATTAATTCCGTATTTTTCAAGTTTATTTTTGAAATTCTCTACGACTTTTTTCGTTGATTTCACGTAATCGCGCTCTTTGATCGGGTTGACCGGGATCAGATTTACATGACAGTTGATATCCGAAATCCGCGCGGAAAGCTCTTTTGCATCGGCTTCGCTGTCATTTTTCCCGCCAACGAGAGAGTACTCAAATGTAATCCGACGGCCTGTTTTTGCAAAGTAATTGCGGCATGCATCGAGAATTTCATCAATAGAATATTTATTGGCAATCGGCATCAGCTCGCGGCGCTTTTCATCGTTCGGCGCATGAAGGGAAAGTGCCAGGGTGATCTGGAGTCCCTCATCTGCCAATTTGTACATATTCGGTACGATTCCGCAGGTGGAAACGGTGATGTTTCTCTGGCTGATGTTGAGTCCTTCCTGGCTCGAAAGCAGCCGCACGAAGCGCACCAGATTGTCGTAGTTGTCCATCGGCTCACCCGTTCCCATGACAACCAGATTGGAGACCCGCTCCCCGGTGTCCTCCTGAATCCGGTAAATCTGGTCGAGCATCTCCGACGGAGTCAGGCACCGCACGAGTCCGCCGATTGTGGACGCGCAGAAGCGGCAGCCCATCCGGCAACCGACCTGGGATGAGATGCAGACGGAATTTCCGTGGTGGTACTTCATCCAGACGCTCTCGATCACGTTGCCGTCGCTAAGGCGGAACAGGTATTTTCTCGTTCCGTCGATTTTGGACTCCTGCACCTGCACTTTTTCGAGACAGGTAAGCGGATACTGTTCCTTTAATTTTTCCCGGAAGGCAAGCGAGAGATTCGTCATCTCATCGTAGCTGCCCGCCAGACGATGATGCATCCAGTCGTATAACTGTTTGGCACGGAACGGCTTTTCTCCCATCTGCTGGCAGGCGTCCTTTAATTCGTCTAAGGTCATTGATTTAATATCCATCTGTTACGCCCGTCCTTTCTCTGTTTTCCGGAATTTTGCAAGGAAAAATCCGTCTGTCTTGTGTACCCCCGGGATCAGCTGCAGCTGTCCTTTGGCCGTTTCTCCGCTTTTCAGCTCATCCGGCAGCAGTTCATCCAGACTGACTGCTTCAAACGGGAACTGTTCCAGAAACCATGCGGCATTCTCGCTGTTTTCTTTTCTGTTGACGGTACATGTGCTGTACAGCAGTGTGCCGCCCGGCTTTACGTACGATGCGGCATTTGCAAGGATTGCCCGCTGAATCCGTACCAGCTCCTCTTCTTTTTCTTTTGAAGCGTAATATTTGATATCCGGCTTTCTGCCGATGACGCCGTATCCGGTGCACGGCAGGTCCGCAATCACAACGTCCGCTTTTCCGATCCATTCCGCATCGAGCTGTTCCGCATCTTTTACCTTCGGCACGACGCAGGAAACACCTGCTCTCTGCACATTTTCCCGGATCAGATCGACCTTGTATTCGGTGATATCACGCGCTTCCACGCATCCCTGATTTCTCATTTTATCTGCTGCATGGAGGCTCTTTCCACCCGGTGCCGCGCAGAGATCCAGCACCTGGTCACCCGGCTTTGGATCCGCCAGATGCGCCGCCATCATGGAGCTCACATCCTGAATCTGGAACCGGCCTTCCTGGAAGGCATTCAGTGATGCGATCGTCTCAAAGTTTTTCAGATAGAACGCCTCGCCAAGATACGGCGCTTTTTCCAGCTCTGCCCCCTGGCTTTCCAGGCTTTTCTTCGTCTCCTCGATCGTATTGTTCCAGCGGTTGATACGGATCGTCACCTGTTTTTCTTTCAGGAAATCCGCCATCATCGTTTCTGCCGTTTCTTTTCCGTACTGGGATACGAACTCCTCAACCAGAAATTCCGGCATGGAGTATTTCACGGAAAGATACTGCGTAGTATTGTTCTCCTTCGGCATCGGCAGATGATCTTTCTCCCGCACGATCGTGCGCAGAACGCCGTTGACAAAGCCCTTTAAGTTGTAAAAATGCTTCTTTTCCGCCAGTTTCACTGCCTCATTGACGACTGCCGAATCCGGTACTGCGTCAAGAAAACGGATCTGGTACACCGACATCCGTAAGATCGCACGAATCACCGGCTTGCATTTGTTGATCTTGATTTTGGAATACTGATTGATGATGTAGTCATTCTGGATGCCGTATTCCACGGTTCCCTCGCAGACCCGCTTGATAAATGCACGGTCCTGCCGCGGCAGGAACTGGTATTTATCGAGGGCGTCCCTTACAGCAAGATGGCAGGGCGTTTTCTCCCTGTCCATCTCAAGCAGAATGTTCATAATCAGCTCTCTTGTATTGATTGTATCAGTCATCATTTCTCCTAAATGCTCCGGATAAAATCAGCAGCCGGAGCAGCTGCAGCAGAGAACCGATCACCGCTGCCACGTATGTCATGGCTGCAGCCCAGAGTACTTTCTTGACTCCGTCGTGTTCCGTCTCTGTCACCATACCGCCCTCACTGAGCATTTTTAATGCTCTTCTCGACGCATCGAACTCGACCGGAAGTGTTACCACCTGGAATGCCAGTGCCAGCACAAACAGCCAGATCCCGGCTTTCACAAGCATCGGAAGGCTGAAAATCAGTCCGATCAGGAACAGCGGCCAGAAAAGCTGGGATCCAAGGTTCGCTGCCGGAACAATGGCGCTTCTTACTTTCAGCGGCACGTAATCCGTATTGTGCTGTACGGCATGGCCGCACTCATGCGCTGCGACGCCGATCGCTGCGACCGAGGTTGAATCGTAAACCGCATCCGATAAATTCACGGTTTTTGTCCGCGGATCATAGTGGTCGGTCAGTTTACCGGATACGTGGCGGACGGTCACATCGTAGATGCCGGCCTGATGCAGAATGCGCATCGCCGCCTCGCGTCCCGTCATGCCGCTGTACGAGCGGACGGTCTGATATTTGCTGAAAATCGTGTTCATGCGGGCGGATACCGCCATGGAAATCAGTGCGGCAAGAATCACCAGCAGATACGTACTGTCATAAAAAAGTCCCATATCGTTTTTCTCCTTTTTTCTCAGGCACAGCAGCCATCACACCGCTGTGTAGTTCCCCGCCTCAACTTCAGGTTGCTTTTTCTCTTTTATTCGCCAAGTCTGGTACCCGGCTCGATCGCATAGCCGCGCAGGAAATCGGCGGTTTTCATCCGTTTCTTTCCTTCGAGCTGCAGCTCCTCGATCACCAGAATGCCGTCTCCCGTCTTTACATGGAGGCCTGTCTCATCTGCCACCCAGACTTTTCCGGCACTCTTCGTCGGATTCTGTCCCGGAATTTTCGAGAACAGATCGCCGCCGAACATGGCAATGACTTTGGCATCCCAGATTTTCAGGTTCTTTCCGTTTACTTTTGTAAAAGCACTCGGCCACGGGCTCATCGCACGGATCTGACGTTCGATCTCAACGGCACTCTTCGTCCAGTCGATCTTTCCGTCTTCTTTTTTGATCATCCGCGCATACTCTGTAGTGCTTATCTCCGGCTGTTTTTCCGGTGTCACTTCGCCTTTTTCAAGTTTTGGAAGTGTCTCCACCAGAAGTTTTGCTCCGGCTGCGGCGAGCTTGTCAAAGAGACTGCCGCCGGTCTCATCTGCTGCAAGCGGAACTTCCACTTTCGTCAGCATATCGCCTGTGTCGAGGCCTTCATCCATCTTCATAATGGTTACGCCGCTCACTTCATCGCCGTTCATGACAGCCCACTGGATCGGCGCTGCTCCGCGGTAAGCCGGAAGCAGGGATGCATGAACGTTGATGCATCCGTATTTCGGCATGTCCAAAATCTCTTTTGGAATAATCTGGCCGAATGCAACGACAACGATCACATCCGGCTCCATTTTCCGGATCTCCTCGATCGCCTCTGCATCCCGCACGCGGCGCGGCTGATAGACCGGAAGGCCGTGTTTTTCGGCTGCCTCTTTCACCGGTGTCGGCATCATCTGTTTTCCGCGGCCCTTCGGTTTGTCCGGCTGGGTCACAACGCCTGTGATCTCATAACCGGCCTCCACGAGTGCCTCAAGTGTTCCCACGGAGAAATCCGGGGTTCCCATAAATACCACTTTCATCTGAAGTCATCTCCTTTATTTTAAGACTTACTCTTCGTCCTCGTACTCCTCATACTCATCGTACGTGTTGTCCCAGAGTTCGCCTTCTACTTTTTCTGTATACATATGTCCGTCGAGGTGATCACACTCGTGGCAGATGCAGCGGGCAAGAAGTTCTGTTCCCTCCAGTTCAAACGGCTGCATGTCGCGGTCCAGTGCTCTTACCTTTACGTAATTCGGACGGGTTACTGTACCGGATTTTCCCGGAAGGCTTAAGCATCCTTCTGCTCCTGTCTGGCTTCCGGAAGTCTCCAGGATTTCCGGATTGATCAGAAGATGTGGGGTTCCATCCACATCCATGACTACGATTCTCTTTAAGATGCCGACCTGCGGTGCGGCAAGGCCGACACCGTTTGCCTCATACATGGTGTCAAACATGTCGTCGATCAGCTCGCTGATTCTTGGTGTCATCTTCTCCACCGGTCTGCATTTTTTCGTTAATACGCGGTCGCCTACGACTCTGATTTCTCTGATTGCCATAATTCTTTTCCTTTCTTTTGCTCTTCTATTATAAATAATCTATGTGTAAACAGTATGAAAAAACTAATACTTTCTGCTGAAGTCAAACTGTAAATAAACGGTACGGAAACCTTTGTTAATCTCGATATACCGCTCCAGTTTTTCCCGCAGCTCTGCCAGCACCTCTTCCTGCGGCGCGCGTACATACACGGCCATGCGGTACAGGTCATTGATTTTCGACACTGCCTCACTTGCCGGGCCGATGATCTGGACTTCGCGGTTTCCCCGGATGCGGATGAGATATCTGCGAATGTATTCCATCGCCTGCGTCAGATGCGCTTCATCCTCCCCGGCTCCGTGGATCGCCAGAAGCTCCGCCGCCGGTGGATATCCCATCAGACGGCGGTAGTCCATTTCTTTCTCATAAAATGTCCTGTAATCCTGCTCTGCCGCCGTCTGAATGCTGTAATGTTCGGGATGGTACGTCTGAATGACTGCCATTCCCGGCTTTTCGCCTCTTCCGGCGCGGCCGACTGCCTGCGTCAGCAGCTGGAACGTACGCTCCCCGGCACGGTAATCGACTGCATTCAGGGAGAGATCCGCCGCCAGCGCTCCCACCAGCGTGACATTCGGAAAATCGTGGCCTTTTACGATCATCTGGGTTCCAATCAGGATATCGGCCTCCCCCGCCGCAAATGAGGACAGGATTTCTTCATAACTGTTTTTCGTTTTTGTCGTATCGCCGTCCATCCTAAGAACGCGTGCCTTTGGAAACAGCTTTTTCACGTTCTGCTCGATCTGCTGTGTGCCGGCACGGAAGCCGCCGATATACGGGGAACCGCACGACGGGCACGCATGTACCTGCGGTGTTTCATAACCGCAGTAATGGCAGACGAGCTTTCCGTTATTGTGTGCTGTCAGTGATACATCGCAGTGCGGGCATTTCATCACATGACCGCATGCACGGCATGAGACGAAGCCCGCATAGCCTCTGCGGTTCAGAAACAGTACAACCTGTTCCTTTTTTTCAAGCCGTTTTTCGATCTCTTCCCGCAGTTTTCCGGACAGAATCGAACGGTTTCCCATCTGTAATTCTTCCCGCATATCCGCGATCCATACGGACGGAAGTGCTGCATTTCCGTACCGCGCATCCATCCGGAACAGCGCGTACGCTCCCGTCTCGCAGGCGTAAGAAGCATCCACCGACGGCGTTGCCGAACCCATCACCACATGGGCATGCTCCAGCCCGGCACGGCGCACGGCGGTCTCCCTTGCATGGTAGCGCGGCGTCACTTCACTTTTATAGGAGGTTTCATGCTCCTCATCGATTACGATCAGCCCCAGATCCGGAAACGGTGCAAAGAGTGCGGAACGCGGACCGATCATAATACTGACCTCCCCGCGCCGCGCGCGCTCCATCTGGTCGGCGCGCTCGGACGGTGTCATCCGCGAGTTGACCACCGTGACCCTTGTTCCAAACCGTGCGCAGAACCGCTCCACGTTCTGATACGTCAGCGCAATCTCCGGGATCAGCACGATCACCTGTTTTCCTTCCTTCAGCACTCGCTCCATCAGCTCCATATAGACGAGCGTTTTGCCGCTTCCCGTCACACCGCGGATCAGGCAGGGGCGGTTCTGCCCTTCCCATTCCTTTCGAATGCCGTCCACCACGGCCTGCTGCTGTTCGTTTGGTTTTCCCGCAGTTGTTCTTCCTGCCGCATCAGATACCGGATTTCTCCAGGTGCTCGTACGGCGGATTTCCAACACGCCCTGCTCTTCCATCACGTGCAGCGTATCTGCCGTGATTTTCAGTTCCTTGCTCACAACCGGCCCTGGAAGAACCGGCTGGGCCAGCAGCGCGTTTAAGAGACGGATTCTCGCTTTATAATTTTTCTTTCTGTAGTTTTCCAGCAGCTCCTCACACTCTGCGGGATCTGCAAGAAGCGCAATTTCGCGGGTTTCTTTCCCGCGCGCCTTTACTTTGACCGGAAGCACCGTCTTTAACGCCTGGATCATCGTCGATCCGTACGTATGACGCATCCACGCGGCGAGCGCGATGAGCTTCGTCTCTACAGTCGCCGCATCCTTTTGTACCGCGAGGATGGCCTTCATCCGGTCCTGCGGATATTTCGGCTCGTTTCCGACGGAAAGCACATAGCCGGTGATCGTGCGGTTTCCGTTTCCAAACGGAATCTGTACCGCCGTTCCCGGACCGATCTCCCCTGTCAGTTCCGGCGGAACCTTGTACTGAAAGGTCCGGTCCAGTTTTTCATTTGTGATATCTACGATTACATCAGCGTAAACGCTGCTCATACATTCCCCTTACTTTCTTCCAGTATTTCCCGGATCAGCACGCGCTCATCCATTTCGTACCGTTTTCCCTTCCGGATCTGATACGTTTCGTGGCCTTTTCCCGCGAGCACCACGAGATCGCCCGGCTGCCGGTTTTCGATCACATACCGGATCGCCTCCTTACGGTCTGCAATCTCAACGAAAGCGCCTTCTGTTTTCCCGATTCCCGTCCGGATATCGTCCAGAATCGCCTGTGGTTCCTCATCCCGCGGATTGTCCGAGGTGATGACGGTCAGATCCGCCAGACGCCCCGACACCTCTCCCATCTGGAATCTCCGGTCCCGCGCGCGGTTTCCGCCGCAGCCGAAGAGACAGATCAGGCGCTTCGGATGGTATTTCCGCAGTGTCTTTAACAGGCTTTCGAGGCTCATCGCATTGTGTGCGTAGTCAATGAGAAGCGTCATTTCCGGATACACCGGAACTGCCTCACACCGCCCACGGACGCGGACTGCGGAAAGTGCCTCCTGCATCGCCTTTTCCGGGATTCCCATCTGCGCGCAGACCGCAATGGCGGCAAGCGAGTTGGAAACGGAAAACAGACCCGGCAGATCTACCCGTACCGGAAAATCCGCTGCGCCCTGCACCCGGTATGAGACACCGAGCACGCCGGGCGCCTGATCGAGTGCTGCATCTGCTGCCATAAAATCAGCTTTTTCCCTGCATCCGAATGTCACCAGACGGCAGGTGCTCTGCCTTATGATCTCCGGAAACCTTTTGTCATCCCGGTTTACAATTCCGGTTCTGCAGGTGCGAAACAGCTTCTTTTTGCAGGACAGATATTCTGCAAACGATGCATGCTCCCCGGCGCCGATGTGGTCGTTTCCAATGTTGGTGAACACACCGTAATCAAACGTAAATCCATCACACCGGTGCTGTTTTTCCGCCTGCGAGGAAACCTCCATCACAACATGGGTGCAGCCCTCCCGCATCATTTCAGAAAACAGCTTCTGCAGCACAACAGGCTCCGGCGTTGTATTTTCTGACGGAATGCTTTTTTCCCCGATCCTCGTCTCGATCGTTCCGATGAGTCCTGCGCGGATCCCTGCTTTTCGCAGGATTTCGTAAATCATATATGCAGTCGTCGTCTTTCCCTTCGTGCCGGTCACTCCGATTGTCACAAGGTGCTGCGCCGGATCGTCCTCCCAGGCACAGGAAAGCTGTGCGAGTGCTTCTCTGCTTTCCTTTACTACGAGTACGGTTACCTTTTCCGGAATCCCTTCCAGTTCCCGCTCCGCAACCAGAACAGCAGCGCCCCTCTCGACTGCTTCTTCTGCATATACGTGCCCGTCCATCCTGTTTCCGCGGATGCAGACAAACACGTTCTGCGGCTGTACTTTTCTGCTGTCGCATGTGATTCCTGTAACTTCCGCATCCAGACTGCCCTGCTGGAGCTGATATGCGATCCGCTTTTGTAACGTGCGCATGTTTTTCATGCCGGGACCTCCCTTTCACGTTTCAAATCCCTACGACTCAGATACTTTTATAGAATACCATAGTCCGAAAAACATTTCAATGTGCGCAATGTCGGTTTCTTCTTGATTTTTGCTCCCATAAACTTTATAATAGTCCTATATTGATGCCTGGTTTTTTCGTATCAAAATCTATGAACTGCAAAGAGAGGTATCTTCCAATGAAAAGAAAAAAAATAGTTGTTGCACTGGGACACAAAGCTCTTGGAACGACGCTGCCGGAACAGAAAGCAGCCGTAAAACGTTCCGCAAAAGTAATCGCAGATCTCGTTGCTGCCGGCGCTGATATTGTCATCACCCACAGCAATGCGCCGCAGGTCGGCATGATCCACATGGCGATGAATGAATTCGGCAAAATGCACACCGACTACAGCGCAGCCCCGATGTCTGTCTGCTCCGCTATGAGCGAAGGCTACATCGGCTACGACCTGCAGAACGCCATCCGTGCTGAGCTTCTCCGCAGAGGAATCTTCAAAACCACATCCACGATTCTTACACAGGTTGAAGTAGATCCGTACGACGATGCCTTCAACAATCCGGTCAAACTGATCGGCCGTACACTTACCAAGGAGGAGGCTGACGCAGAGGAAGAAAAAGGAAACTACGTAACGAAAACCGAGGACGGCTACCGCCGAATCGTTGCTGCTCCGAAGCCGCAGGATATCGTAGAGATCGACTCCATCCGTCTTCTTCTCGATGCCGGACAGGTTGTCATCGCAGCAGGCGGCGGCGGAATCCCGGTTCTCCCGCAGAATGAAGAGTTAAAGGGTGCATCCGCAGTCATCGAAAAAGACCTCACCAGCGGCCTGATGGCAGAAATGCTGAACGCAGACATGCTGATGATCCTGACCAGCGTGGAAAACGTTTCCATCAACTACGGTACCCCGGACGAAAAACCGCTGGAGCACATCACCGTTGCTGACGCGAAGAAATACATCGCAGAAGGCCAGTTCGGGGAAAACTCCATGCTGCCGAAGATGGAAGCAGCTGTTTCTTTCCTCGAGAAAGGCATCGGCCGTACCGCAGTCATCACTTCCATTGATTCCGCACTCGCCGGATTCCAGGGAAAAACAGGTACGATTATCGAGTAATACAAAGTATACAAAAAAAGGATTCCCGCGAGTGGGAATCCTTTTTTTCTACTCTTTTTCCGGACTAAAAAGCCAGATTAGAAAGTAAATTTATCTGCAAAGTAAGCATCGAGATCCTCAATTTTAATTCTCTCCTGCTCCATAGTGTCACGGTCACGGACGGTAACAGCACCATCGGTCTCGGAATCAAAATCGTAGGTGATGCAGTACGGAGTACCGATCTCATCCTGACGGCGATACCGTTTTCCGATATTTCCACGGTCATCAAACTCGCAGTTGTATTTCTTGGACAGCTCTGCAAAGACTTTCTCAGCGCCCTCGTTCAGCTTCTTGGAAAGCGGAAGCACACCGATTTTTACCGGTGCCAGTGCCGGATGGAAATGCATCACAGTACGAACATCATTCTTTTCTGCGTCGAGAACTTCCTCGTCATAAGCGCTGCACAGGAATGCCAGAACGACACGGTCAGCACCAAGAGACGGCTCGATAACATACGGGATGTATTTCTCGTTCTTCTCTGGATCGAAATAGGTCATATCCTGTCCGGATACATTCTGATGCTGGGTCAGGTCGTAATCGGTACGGTCTGCGATTCCCCACAGCTCGCCCCATCCGAACGGGAACAGGAACTCGATATCGGTTGTTCCCTTGCTGTAGAAGCACAGCGCTTCCGGAGAATGGTCTCTTGCACGCATCTCTTCGTCTTTCATGCCGAGGCTCTTCAGCCAGTTGATGCAGAAGCCTCTCCAGTACTGGAACCATTCAAGGTCGGTGCCAGGCTCGCAGAAGAACTCCAGCTCCATCTGCTCGAACTCACGGGTACGGAAGGTGAAGTTACCCGGTGTAATCTCGTTACGGAAAGATTTACCGATCTGGCCGATTCCGAACGGAATTTTCTTTCTGGAAGTACGCTGTACGTTTTTGAAGTTTACGAAGATACCCTGTGCAGTCTCAGGACGAAGATATACGGTGTTCTTCGCATCCTCTGTAACACCCTGGAAGGTTTTGAACATCAGGTTGAACTGACGGATATCGGTAAAGTT
>OLQQ01000959.1_pt1 | contig 12498 bp, 9 predicted proteins | sample 1672041 | NCBI WGS metagenome assembly OLQQ01 (sample SAMEA3136639, study PRJEB25190) | human gut metagenome
AGAGACGTGCGGGAATACCAGCTCTTCACCGGCAGCAAGGAAATCTACGGACAATCCTACCGCTATGTGGACGCGCACAACATTACGGCCTCCGCCACTCCCAAAGGACTTCTGTGCATGGAACGCATGGAGGGAGGGAAAGCCCTGGTCAGACCTCTGGAACTCAAGCTGTCCTCCGGGCAAACCATCCCCGCCGCCTCACCGGAATTCATGGCGGCTTTCCGTCGTGCGCTGGACCGGGAAACGGAACTGAGGGACAGGATCAAAGCCATTGACACCAGGGACATAGGCTCCGTCAATACCCGGCTGGCAGATGCCAAACTGGATATCAAGGCCATAGAACGTTCCTACGACATCCGGGAAGAAAACGGACGGCGTACGGCCGTCCCCAGGAAAAACCCCATTCTCACGGATATGGACGACCCGGCCGGGGAACTGGACCGGCTCCGCGCCAAAGTGGAACAGCTCAACGCCGAATACGCCCGGTACACCGCGGAAGCAGCCAGACTGAGGGAGCAACAGGGACGAGACTCTCTTGTGTATGCCCTGGGAGACGGGGAAAAGAAAGAAATCCGCATGGATAAAATCGTTTACGGCTACCAACCGAATGACCTGGGATTCTCCGGCAAATGCGGCGTCTTCCTCCACAGCCTGTATCATTTCGTCATGGATGATCCGCGGGAGGCCAATACGGAGGGCGGCATCTTCCCCGCCATCTTCGGCACTTTCATCATGACTTTGCTCATGAGCGTGCTGGTTACGCCCGTAGGGGTCATCGGCGCCATCTACCTGAGGGAATACGCCAGGCAGGGGCATCTGGTACAGGCCGTTCGCATCTGCGTGAACAACCTGGCGGGCGTGCCTTCCATCGTCTTCGGCGTTTTCGGCCTCGGCTTCTTCGTTTACTATCTGGGAGGAACCATCGACGAACTTTTCTACTGGAAAAAGCTGGCTGTGGACAACACGCCCACCTTCGGGACCTCCGGAATCCTGTGGGCTTCCCTCACGCTGGCCCTGATGACGCTGCCCGTAGTCATCGTCTCCACGGAGGAGGCACTCTCCGCCGTCCCCCGCGGGCTGAGGGAGGCGGCCCTGGCCTGCGGGGCCTCCAAATGGCAGATGATTAAACGCATCATCCTCCCCAGCGCCCTGCCGGGCGTCATGACCGGCCTCATTCTGGCCATGGCCCGGGGCGCCGGAGAGGTAGCCCCGCTCATGGTCACGGGGGTGGTCAAGCTGGCCCCCTCCCTGCCCATCGACGGGGAAGGCCCCTTCATCCACCTGGAACGCAAATTCATGCATCTGGGCTTTCATATCTACGACGTGGGCTTCCAGTCTCCAGACTCGGACGCCGCCCAGCCCATGGTTTTCGCCACCACGCTGCTCCTCATCCTGCTGGTGGTGGTCATGAATCTCACGGCCATCCTCATCCGCAACCGCCTGCGCAAAAAATACGCGGCCTCCAGCTTCTAACCCCATTCTCCTTCATCATCCCATGACTGAACCAGCCGCCGCAGACGACGAGCCCATCATTGAAGTGGAAGACTTCTCCTTCTTTTACGGGAGCAAACAGGTTCTCTTCAACATCGGCATGACCTTTGAAACCAACCGGGTAACCGCCCTCATCGGGCCCTCCGGCTGCGGAAAATCCACTCTGCTCCGCAACATCAACCGCATGAACGACCTGGTCCCGGACGTGCGCCACCAGGGGGATATCCGCATTGACGGCACCAGCCTGTATGACCCGCGCGTGGAAGTCATCTCCCTGCGCAAGCGCGTAGGCATGGTCTTCCAGAAATACAACCCTTTCCCTAAAAGCATTTACGAAAACATCGTCTTTCCCCTCCGTGTGGCCGGCCGCAACAGGCGCGCGGAACTGGACGAAACAGTGGAACGCAGCCTGAAGGGAGCCGCCCTGTGGGATGAAGTGAAAGACAAGCTGCATGAAAGCGCCTACGGCCTTTCCGGAGGCCAGCAGCAGCGGCTGTGCATCGCGCGCGCCATTGCCAACCGCCCCCAGATCCTGCTGATGGATGAACCCTGCGCCGCCCTGGACCCTATCGCCACCTTAAAAATAGAGGACCTGATGGAAGACCTGAAAAAAGAACTCACCATTGTCATCGTCACCCATAACATGCAGCAGGCCACACGCATCGCGGACCGGACCGCCTTCATGTACATGGGCCGCCTGGTGGAATACGGGGAAACGTCCCAAATCTTCACCAATCCCACGGAAAAAGAAACGGAAGCCTACATTACGGGCCGTTTCAGCTAAAAGCCCTTTCCAAACCATTCTCCTCATGACATCTCCCGGCAATCACATCCTCCCCCACTACGACGCGGCCCTGAACGCCATCCGCCTCCGCGTCAACGCCATCTGCGGCAGCCTGCTGAAATACATGGACATTCTGGAACAGGTCATTTCCGGCCCGGACAGCGACGGGGCCAACAGCATCATTGCGGACAGCGACCCGCTGCAGGAAGAAACCCAGCAGGTTCTCTCCCTCTGCTCCTCCGTACTCACCCAGTTCCATCCGCTGGGGCGCGACCTGAGGCTCGTCATCACCTTCTCCCGGTGCGGAGACAAGCTCCAGGAATGCATGGAGGAAGTAACGGGCATCGCCAAGCATGCCAAGGCCTCCATCAGGCATCAGGAATCCCTCTCCCCGGATATTGTGCTCCCTCTGCTGGAAATGGCCGTATCCGAATTCAGAGACGCCGCCCGGTGTCTGGAAACGCAGGATGTGGACGCCGCCAGGGAAATACGCCTGCGCGACAAAAAACTGGACAAAGCCCATCGCAAAGCGCTGGCCCTTCTGGTCTGCCCCGAACGGGCGGGAGCCCCTGCCCTCAACGTCAATCTATCCGTTCTCTGGAACGTATCGGAGACATTGCCAAAACCATCGCCGCCACCGTCGTCTTCCTGAAGGAAGCCACGGACATCCGCCACGGAAAAGAAAAATAAAACAATTCCTGCCCGCACGGCGATTCCCTGTTGCCTGAGCCGAAAGAATCTCCGGGGCGATCATCATAGCCGGGGGGAAAAAGAAACCGCCATGCAGGGCAAAGAGAGGTCATGATAAACGACATGATCCGATTTTCGTGTGTCAAAAGCTTCCTCCATAAGGCTTAACGGATCAGCTTTTCAGCAGTGGCATTTCTTGCACATCATCCTCCAGATAATTACAACTGATAGATTATCAGCATATAGAAAACAGACATTCTAAGGATATGCGATAAAGGATGGATTTGGACAAAACAGACAGTTTTCCAAACGCCGCAATCACTCTCCGGAAAAAGGAAAATTCATAACGTCAACCGGAGAAAGCCTATCCAATTACATGCTCTAGGAAGGCCAGGGATCAAGACCTCTGTCCCTCACACCATTCATCCTCCCTCCCGGTCAATAGCTTGAAAACAGAGGGGAACCGGGCTTTTGCTCTCAGTTTCTGCCATTTTGCGACTGTTCATTCAATACTCTTCTACCATTTTTATTTACATAAAAAAACAAATAAAAAAATAATATCTCATATTCATTAATTCACATTGACACTTCCGAAGGATAAGAGTAAATAATCCCTATTATTCCTATCGGAATAAAAAGAAATCTAAATCCATCCCTGTAAAGTACGACGCGATGAACATTTACACCTCCATATCGGAACTGGTCGGGAAAACACCTCTTCTGGAGCCAAGGAATTATGCTCAGGCACATCGTCTGAATGCCCGGCTCCTGCTCAAGCTGGACCACTTGAACCCGGCAGGCAGCATGAAAGACCGTATCGCACTCGCCATGATCAACGAGGCAGAAGCATCGGGCCAGCTCAAGCCAGGAGCCGTCATCATTGAACCAACCAGCGGCAACACGGGCATTGGCCTGGCGGCTATTGCCGCTTCCCGGGGATACCGCATCATTCTTACCATGCCGGAAAGCATGAGCGTTGAACGACGAAATATTCTAAAAGCCTACGGAGCCGATATTGTCCTGACAGAAGACAGCCAAGGGATGAAAGGAGCCATCGCCAAAGCCCAGGATCTGGCGGCCGCCACTCCGGGCTCCTTCATTCCCAGTCAATTCACCAACCCGACCAATCCCAGAGCCCATTATGAAACAACAGGTGTTGAAATATGGGAAGATACGGACGGAGAAGTAGATATCGTCGTAGCCGGAGTAGGTACCGGGGGAACAATAACCGGCATAGGCAGACTGCTCAAGGAACGCAAACCCGGAGGAATCACCGTCATTGCCGTGGAACCGGCAGATTCCCCCGTATTATCCGCCGGCCAGGCCGGAAGCCATCAAATTCAGGGAATAGGAGCCGGCTTTATCCCAGAAACCCTGGATACGGATATCTATGATGAAGTCATCACAGTTTCCAACGAAGATGCCTTTTCCACAGCTAAAGAATTGGGTGTCAGAGAAGGCATTCTGACTGGGATTTCCAGCGGAGCTGCCCTATGGGCGGCCGTCCAGGTTGCTAAAAGAAAAGAGAACACAGGGAAAAATGTAGTAGTGATCCTCCCCGATTCAGCGGATCGGTACTACTCAACTCCTCTGTTCATTTGACATCCCGTTCTTTTCTACCGGATACGGCTATCCACCTCCAACCAGCTCCAACATTCATGAACGCTCATTCCCCAACCGCTACAGACACGTTGCGACAAGCCGCAGCGCAATACGAAGGAAACCTTGTTTTTGCTACATCATTCGGGGCAGAAGACCAAGTGCTCACCCATATGATCTCCCATCTTGGTCTGAATATTCCTCTGGCGACTCTGGACACGGGGCGCTTGTTTCCGGAAACCTATGAACTCTGGGCAAGAACGGAGGAAATATACGGCATTCGCATTATTCCTTATTTTCCGGTAGCGGAAGAAGTGGAAAACATGATTCTGGACAAAGGCGTCAATCTGTTCCGCAACAGTATGGAATACCGTCACGAATGCTGCAATATCCGTAAACTGCGCCCTCTGGAAAGACTACTTGCCGGGAAAAAAGCGTGGATCTGCGGCTTACGCTCCACTCAGTCCATCACCCGGAAAGGGCTTCATATCACAGAAAACGATGAGGCGAACGGCATCATCAAAATCAACCCACTGGCCAACTGGTCAGAAGAAGATGTCTGGAACTATATCCGCGCCTACGGCGTTCCCTACAATCCTCTTCACGATGCAGGATTCCCCAGTATCGGGTGCGCCTGCTGCACAAGATCTGTCAAGAGGACGGAAGATGTACGCGACGGACGATGGTGGTGGGAAAAAAAAGAACACAGGGAGTGCGGTTTACATCGCAAACCAAGACATTGATAACCAAAAACATATAAAATGAACAGCATTTACAGACTCAGCCAGCTAAAGCAGTTGGAGGCAGAAAGCATTCACATTTTCCGGGATGCCATCAGCCAGTTTGAAAATCCCGTACTTCTTTATTCCATCGGGAAAGATTCCTCTGTACTGGTCCACTTAGCCAAAAAGGCATTCTATCCGGGCAGACTCCCATTCAAGCTTCTTCATATAGACTCCACATTCAAATTTCGCGAGATGATAGAATTCCGGGACAGATTCGTTCAGGAAAATGATCTGGATCTGATTGTCCACAGTAACCAGGAGGGCATTGCCGCCGGCGTTAATCCTTTTACTTACGGCAGCCGCAAATACACGGATATTATGAAAACACAGGCATTGATTCAGGCGTTGACCGCAGGAAAATATGATGCCGTATTCGGAGGCGCCCGCCGCGACGAAGAAAAATCACGGGCCAAGGAACGAATCTTCTCTTTCCGGGATAAATTCAACCAATGGGACCCAAAAAATCAACGGCCGGAATTATGGAACATTTATAACGGTCGTATCAATCCGGGAGAAAGCGTCCGTATCTTTCCTCTGTCCAACTGGACGGAACTGGATATCTGGCAATACATCCGCCTGGAAAAAATACAGGTTGTAGACCTGTATTTTTCCAAACCCCGTCCCATTGTGGAACGTGACGGATCCCTGATTATGGCGGACGACAACCGCCTGCCTTTGAAGCCGGGGGAAACACCGCAAATGAGAACCGTCCGTTTCCGCACACTGGGCTGTTACCCTCTAACCGGAGCCATAGAATCTACAGCCCGCACAGTAGAAGAGATTGTGGCGGAAATGCTGGAAACCAGGCTGAGCGAGCGTTCTTCCCGTATCATTGACCACGACGGAGATGCCTCCATGGAACAGAAAAAACGAGAAGGATATTTTTAACCCCTATTATGAACCATTCTGACGACACCTCTTATTTTTACCATTATGGACATCGACTCATACCTGAACGAACACGAAAATAAAAGCCTGCTGCGCGTACTTACCTGCGGTTCCGTGGACGACGGGAAATCTACACTCATCGGACGCCTCCTTTATGACAGCAAACTGATTTTTGACGACCAGCTGGCAGAGCTGCGCAAAGCCAGTGAAAAAAATGGAACCGCTGGGGCAGGTAAAATTGATTACGCCCTGTTGCTGGACGGCCTTAAAGCGGAACGGGAACAGGGAATAACCATTGATGTAGCCTATCGGTACTTCACCACCCCCCGCCGCAAATTCATCATTGCCGACTGCCCCGGACATGAACAATACACCCGAAACATGGCCACCGGAGCTTCCACGGCGGACGCGGCCATCATTCTGATTGATGCTCGCCACGGAGTACTCACACAGACGAAACGGCATGCGTTCATCGCCTCCCTTCTGAAAATACGGCACCTCATCGTAGCCGTCAACAAGATGGATCTTTTGGATTACTCTGAAGAAAAATTCCGGAAGATTGAAGAAGAATTCGGAAGCTTCACGCAACAGTTGAATATCCCGGATGTTCGTTTCGTTCCCATTTCCGCCATTGAAGGGGAAAATGTGACGCAAACAACAGGAAAAACGCCCTGGTACCAAGGCGATCATCTGCTTTCCATCCTGGAAACGCTGGATGCCAGCGACAGCAGGAATCTCCGGGATTTCCGCTTTCCGGTACAGACAGTCATACGCCCCAATCTCGATTTCCGGGGGTTCGCCGGCTCCATTACTTCCGGCTCCATCCGCCGGGGGGACCCTATCGTGACGCTGCCTTCGTTTCAAAACAGCCGGATCAGAAGGATTGTTACTCCGGACGGAGACCTGGAAGAAGCATTCTCTCCCCAGTCCGTCGTATTGGAACTTGAGGATGAAATAGATATCAGCAGCGGTGACATGATCGTCAAAAAAGGGAATCTCCCCCATATCGAGGATCGGCTGGAAGCCCGTGTCATCTGGATGTCTGAAAAACCCCTTCTTCCCGGAGGCAAATACATTATACGCCATGCGGGCAGAAATATCCAGGGGCGGATAGCAGAACTCCAGTACGACATAGACGTCAATACACTGGAAAGCCGCCATGCAACGCAGCTTCCTCTGAACCATGTCGGCCGCATCGTTCTGGAAACCGCTTCTCCCCTGTTCTATGATTATTACCGGGATAACCGCTCCGGAGGAGCTCTCATCCTGATTGACCCGCTGAATAACGTCACGGCGGGAGCAGGAATGCTCCGTCCCTCTCACATAGATAAGGTTCCTGAAAAAGAACAGGAACAACTCCCGACATTCGTCTCAAGCGATGAACGCATGGAAACTTTCGGGCATGGCGGAAAACAAATTTACGTAGCGGGAGAAGACAGCGACCTAGCACGCAGCTTCGCCAAACAGCTGGAACGGGAACTCCACCGGCTCAAGGCTCATACCTACGGTCTGGATTTTAAGGCGGAAGGCGTATGGGGCAGATCCGCCAGAGAAATCGTCAATGCCTCAGGCCTGCTGGCCGAAGCTCATGAGCATTGCAGCGCTGCCGGGCCTTCCCGTCCTGCCCAGAAAAGCAAAGGGAGCCTACTGCATCTGGCTTGGGAATGTCGTCTCCGCGCCAGAAACGGCAGACCGCATCCTTCCCCCCGCAGAAGCGAATGAAAATACTGCGTCTCTTCTGGCGCGCACTCTCTATGTGGAATTTTAATTTTATCCCATCCAAACACCTGCTCCCTCATTTCATGAAGATTTTGCCTCTTGCAGTAAACACGCTGCTCTGCGTTGGCGCCCTCCTGTCCCCTGCCTTTCTGGCATCCTGTCGGGAAGCATCCGAACGGCAGGATCAAATACGCTTTGGCCTTTTCCCCAACGTAACCCATGTCCAGGGGTTGGTTGCCAGGCATTTCAGCCGAACGGGGGAGGGATGGTTTGAAAAACGCATCTTTGAACGGACGGGGAAAAACATCTCCATTCTATGGTATGCTTACAACGCCGGCCCCAGTGCCATGGAAGCCATGTTCGCCAATTCCCTGGATTTTACCTACGTTGGGCCGGCCCCTGCCATTAATGCGTATTCCAAATCCAACGGAACTCTCCTGCAAATCGTAGCGGGAGCCGTACAGGGAGGGTCCGGACTGGTCGTTCCCTCCCATTCCGGAGCATGCACGCAAAAAGACTTTCAAGGGAAAATCATCGCTACCCCCCAATTGGGCAATACTCAGGATATAGCCTGCCGGACATGGTTGGCCCTGGGAGGCGTAACAGTCACTCAAACCGGAGGAGACGCAAGCATACTTCCTACCCCCACCCCAGAACAGATACCCCTCTTGCGTCAAGGCAAACTGGACGGCTCCTGGACTGTAGAACCATGGATTAGCCGCCTGGAAAAAGAAGCCGGAGGCAAGCTCCTATTTCTTGAAAAGGATGCCGTAACCACTGTTCTTACAGCCCAAAAGGACTTCCTGGAAAAACAGCCGGACGTGGCGCAGGCCATGATTGAAGCTCACAGAGAACTCACTCTCTGGATCATCGGACATCCCCAGGAAGCTCAAAAAATCGTCGTAGAAGAATTGAGGGAACTCACCCGTTCCAGCATTGATCCCGCTTTAATTATCCATGCGTGGCCCAGGTTAGTTCTCACGAATGAAATATCCGAAGAAAAGCTCCACGAATTAGCCAAGGATACGGTACGGACCGGATTTTACAAGAAACTCCCCCACGTCGAAGGCATCATCCGGAATGATAAAAATAATCCCACCCATGAGTAGATTATCCATACGAAACGTTTCCAAAAGTTATTTTTCCAGAAAAAAATCGCTTCTGGCTCTTTCTTCCGCCAATCTGGACATAGGGGAAGGAGAATTCATCTGCCTGGTAGGTCCAAGCGGTTGCGGCAAAACAACTCTGCTGAATATGATCGCCGGTCTGATCAAATCGGATACGGGAAGCATCTCCTATGATGGGGAAATAATCTCAGGGCCGGGACCGGACAGGACAGTCGTTTTTCAGGATTTCGCCCTGTTCCCCTGGTTAAACGTGCTGCACAACGTAGAATTCGGTCTCCGATTTACCGAAATTCCCCGCGCAAAACGCCTCCAAATAGCTTTGGAAAACCTGAAATCTGTAGGCTTGGACAACTTTGCGCATGCTCGTATCCATGAACTCTCCGGAGGAATGAAACAGCGCGTGGCCATAGCCCGGGCCCTTGCATTGCGTCCCAGGGTTCTCCTGATGGATGAGCCCTTCGCCGCATTGGATGCCATGACCAGGGAACAGCTTTATGCGGACCTCCAGGCCATTTGCGCCGGGCATGGAATTACCGTCGTCTTTGTCACTCATAATGTACGGGAAGCCGTATGCCTGGGAGACAGAGTCATTTTATTTTCATCCCACCCTGGACGTATTTGCGGAGAATTCTGCATTCGTTTGCCGCGCCCGCGCCAAATCAATGATCCGGGAGTGGCCCGGCTAGCTTCAAACATCACACGGGCATTAAAATCGATTTCCAGGCCCGCAGAAGAAAAACAAGACGCACAAACATCATGCACCCTTCCATAAAAAATATTCTCCAATCCTCAGTATTCATCTTGCTGGCCTTGGCTATATGGGAATACGGTTCTCTATCCGGCTGGTGGAGGCCTTTCCTGTTCCCGGCTCCTTCCGCCATAAACGGCTATCTTGAAGAAGCAATCAGGGACAACTCTCTCTGGGCCGCTACGGTCGTTACTATCCGGAGACTGCTCCTGGGGTACCTGGCCGGAATCTCCATCGGAATTCCGGCAGGACTTTTATCTGCCCGTTTCCAGCTAATAAGAAACACCATCGGAGTTCTGGCATTGGGATTTCAAGGGCTTCCCAGCGTTTGCTGGGTCCCTCTGGCTATCCTGTGGTTCGGCCAGGAAGAAGCGGCCATCCTGTTCGTCGTTGTCATGGGCACCGTCTGGTCGGTCATACTGGCCACAGAAAATGGACTTGCCAACGTCCCTCCGATTTATGCCCGCGCAGCACGGACAATGGGAGCCGGCTCTGCCTACACGCTGCTCTTCGTCACGCTTCCGGCCTCTGCTCCATTCATCGTCAGCGGCATGAAGCAGGGCTGGGCCTTTTCCTGGCGCTCCCTGATGTCCGCAGAAATTTTTGTTCCCATCCTGACAGGACTGGGATTGGGACAGCTCCTGCACTTCGGAAGAGAACTCAATTCCATGGAGCAGGTCATGGGCATCATGTTCGTTATTATTCTCATAGGCCTGCTCTCAGACAAACTCATCTTCTCCCTGGAACAAGCCATCTACAGACGCTGGGGGACTAATTTAGCTTAACCAACAGAAAATATCATGACTAAAGAAGGATACACATCCAACGAACGAATCAAGGAGGAAAGCGATTTCCTCAGAGGAAACATCTCTGACCTCCTCCATGACGGCAGCATTACCCATTTCCCGTCCGAAGAAGAATTTCTTTTGAAATTTCACGGGATTACCCAGCAGGATAACCGGGATGAACGGCTTATCCGGAAGAAAAACGGACAGGAAAGAAACTGGTTATTCATGTTGAGGCTGCGCCTCCCCGGGGGCCGCATGACGCCCAGCCAATGGCTGGCCGCGGAAACGCTAAGCGACCAATTCGGCAACGGCACCCTTAAACTTACGACACGCCAGGCCATTCAAATCCACGGAGTCGTCAAACAGGACTTGAAACAGACCATGAAAGATATCCACCACGCGGCCATCACCACGATTGCCGCCAGTGGGGACGCCACGCGCAATGTCATGGTTTCTCTGCACCCGGAAGATTCCGGCATCCATGAAACTGTCTTCAATCAAGCCCGGGAACTCTCCCGAAAACTGGAACCGCAGACGCACGCCTATCATGAAATATGGCTGGATGCCAAACGAATCTACTCGGGCGCGGAAGAAGAGCCTTTGTACGGTCCCGGCTATTTGCCGCGCAAATTTAAAATCGCTTTTACGCTTCCCCCGGAAAATGATGTGGATGTGTACGCCCAGGACCTGAGCTTCGTGGCTATTGAAAAAGAAGGGAAACTCCTGGGATATGACATCCTGGCCGGCGGAGGAATGGGCTATGCTTACGGCAATCCCGGTTCTTTCCCCCGCCTTGCGGATATTATCGGATTCTGTTTCCCGGAACAGGTGGAGGAAGTAGCCCGGCAGGTGCTTTTGATCCATAAAGAATTCAGCACCCGCTGCAACAGAAAAACATCCCGGCTCAGGTACACCATTGCCGGCAAAGGGCTGGACTGGTTCACTAACGAACTTGCAACACGCCTTCCATTTCCGCTTCAAGCGGCCAGACCTTTTTCATTATCTACGAACGGAGACGCCGCAGATGTTCCTGGCCGCCAGACCATTGAAATTGAAGGAGGCCGCATCCAGAATTCAAACAGGCAACAGCTCAAAACCGCTTTTCATGAAATAGCTTCCATTCATCAAGGAGATTTTTTCATCACAGGCAATCAGAATCTGGTCATTGACGGCATCACACCGGATACTGCCGAGCAAATCAAATCCATCATTGGGAAGTACAATCTTCTCCCCAACGATTCGGGGCTCAGGCGCAATTCCTCCGCCTGTACCAGCCTGCCATTTTGCCCGCAGGCCCTTACAGACTCCGAAAGGCTGCTTCCAAAACTGGTGGATGAACTGGAACCGCAGTTAAAAGAACTGGGGCTATGGGACGAAGACATTTCCATCCGCATGACCGGGTGTCCCAACGGATGCTCCAGACCATATCTGGCAGAACTAGCTTTCGTCGGCAGAGGTCCGGGCAAGTACAATATCTGGATGGGCGGTTCCAGAAGAGGAGACAGGCTGGGCTTCATCTATCAGGAATCTGTACCCGTAAAGGAAATCGCAGACGTGCTCCGACCAGTATTTGCACGTTTTGCGGCGGAACGCAACCAGGGGGAAGGATTCGGTGACTGGAGCATCCGCGCATTACATCCGCAATCTTTATAAAAGCATAAACACCCGGAGCCGTTTTTGCCGCGGACGGCTCCGGGGCAAATCCTGCTATCTTTGAAAATCAAAAAAGATACGCCAAAAATAAAATTATAAAGCCTCTTCTCCCCCCAGGAAAAACATCCCTCCGTCGCCGCCAGGAACTCTCATTCCATCCTGCTAACGCTGAAACAATACACGGCGGGGTTAATCAGGGCCAGGGGAAGATAAAACACGGCAAAGG
>OLQQ01000970.1_pt1 | contig 12370 bp, 20 predicted proteins | sample 1672041 | NCBI WGS metagenome assembly OLQQ01 (sample SAMEA3136639, study PRJEB25190) | human gut metagenome
GAATTAAATCCAATGTTGTATGAATTTCAAAAAGACATTGTGAGATGGGCTTTAAAGAAAGGAAAAGCCTGCATATTTGCTGATTGCGGTTTAGGAAAAACACCAATGCAACTTTCGTGGGCACATCAAGTTTGCACACACGCTGGTGGAATGGTTCTTATTCTTGCACCGTTGGCTGTGGCGGATCAAACGAAGCGTGAAGCTGAAAAATTTGGTTATACTGCAAAAGTTGTGGAAAGCCAATCTGAATGTATCAGCGGTATTAATATTACCAATTATGAAAAAATGGATAAATTTGTTGCAAATGAATTTGTGGGAGTTGTACTTGACGAAAGTAGTATTCTTAAATCTTATTCTGGAAAAGTCAGAACAGCAATTATTCAGAATTTTCATTCAGTTCCTTATAAGTTGGCTTGTACTGCAACACCAGCCCCCAATGACTATATGGAAATAGGAAATCACAGCGAATTTTGCGGCGTTATGACACGGTCGGAAATGTTATCAATGTTCTTTGTGCATGACGGTGGACAAACATCTAAATGGAGATTAAAGGGGCATGCAACAGATGTATTCTGGCAATGGCTGGCAACATTCAGTGTATTTGTAGATAACCCAGCAAATATCGGGTATCAAGTATCTGGCTACGATCTTCCGAAACTTAACATTAACGAAATTATTGTAGACGGAAATGAGCCGATAAAAGAATCATTAACACTTACAGAACGAAGAGAAGCCAGAAAGGAAAGTCTTGAACTTAGATGCAAAAAAGCTGCGAAACTTGTAAATAGTTCAAATGAGAAATGGCTTGTATGGTGTGATTTAAATGACGAATCAGCAAGATTAAGCGAACTGATATCTGAATCCGTGGAAGTAAAAGGCTCTGATAAATCAGAATATAAAAGCAACTCTATGTTGGCGTTTTCTGATGGAACGGTCAAATGCCTTATCACAAAGCCCAAAATTGCAGGGTTCGGCATGAACTGGCAGAATTGCCACAATATGATATTTACTGGACTTTCAGATAGCTATGAGCAGTATTACCAAGCAGTCAGACGGTGTTGGCGGTTCGGGCAAGAGAAGCCTGTGAATGTTTACATTATTATTTCCGCGAAGGAAGGCTGCGTAAAGGAAAATATTGAAAGGAAGCAATGTGATTTCCAGAAAATGCAGTCTGAAATGACAGAATTAACAAAGGAAATAACAAAAAAAGAGCTTAAAAGCACTTGCCGTATAAGTACGCCTTATGAGCCAACAAAAGAAATGAAATTGCCAGATTGGGAGGAATTTACAGCATGAATGTTTTAGACCAGGTTGTTAAAGAAAAATACGCAATATACAACGGCGATTCTTGCGAAATCACAAAAGAAATCCCGGACGAAAGTATTCATTATACAGTATTTTCACCACCATTTTCTAGCTTGTATACATACAGTAACAGTGACCGGGATATGGGGAATAGTAAGGGAGATGATGAATTTTACAACCATTTTATCTATCTGGCAAAAGAACTGTATCGAATAACAATGCCCGGAAGATTACTTAGTTTTCATTGTATGGACTTGCCGCTTATGAAAGAGCGTGACGGCGTGATTGGCTTGAAAGACTTTCCAGCAATCATGCGACAGATTTTTGAAGATTGCGGATTTATTTACCATAGTAAGGTTACCATCTGGAAAAATCCAGTAACTGAAATGCAAAGAACAAAAGCATTGGGACTGCTGCATAAGCAGATTAGAAAAGATAGTGCAATGAACAGGCAGGGAATCCCGGATTATATTGTCACAATGAGAAAGCCAGGAGAAAATCCAGAACGAATTTCGCATACACACGAGACTTTTCCTGTTGATGTGTGGCAAAACTACGCAAGTCCAGTATGGATGGACATTAGGCAGAGCGATACATTACAGAAAAAATCTGCACGAGAAGATAAGGACGAACGTCATATTTGCCCTTTGCAGCTGGAAGTTATTCAGCGCTGCATTGAATTATGGAGCAATCCAGGAGATATAATTTTTGACCCATTCGGTGGTATCGGTTCCACCCCATTTGTGTCTTTAACACTTGGAAGAAGAGCAATCTCATGTGAACTTAAAGAAAGCTATTTTAAACAAATGAAAGCAAATGTAGAAGAAGCACTGAATGGAAATGTAATGGATTGCCCGGTAGGACAAATGAGTATTGAGGATTTTTTATCGTAAAACAATGTTATCAGCAAATATCAATCTTTGATTATTTAAAAGGAGAGTGATTACATGGCAGAGAATACCAATGAATGTGTTATTGAGTGGATTCCCGGAAGAGATTATGTAGGGCTTACTGCCAAGAATGGAAGTGCCTGGAAGAACAGATGCGAGGAATTAGAAAAGGAATTTCCAGATGATGTGAGAGAACAAGTGTACAAGAAATGTCATGGACATTGTGCATATTGTGGATGCTTGCTTGACTATAAAGATATGCAAGTAGACCATGTAATTCCACTAAGAGTAGGTGGGAACGATGACATTTCGAATATGCTTCCAGCATGTAGAAGCTGCAATCATTACAAAGCCGCTCTTGATTTAGAACAGTTCAGAGAATATGTACATCAGATTCCAGCAAGGTTAAAGAGAGATAGCATCCCATTTCAAGTCGGGGCTAGATTTGGAATATTGAAATATTCTGATGAGCCAGTGAGATTTTATTTTGAAAAAAGAAGGAGACTGGATTAATGGGAAAATGTAAATTAGACTGCCCGGATGGTGAAACAAAGTGCTGCATCTGCTGTGAGAAGCAGGATTCCTGCCAGTACAAATGTGATGATTATGAGACTGATTGATTTAGCGGTGGCAATCGGAATGGATGCCGAAAGCTGTAAAAAAATTCAAATATGTCATCCAGGAAGAAATTGGGAAGATTACGATGAATTTAACGCCGGTTCGGAACTGTTGAAACCATTTTATGATTTGAAGGTAAAATCTCTATCTGCGGTAAACACGGATGTGATTAGGGTTGATCTGGATTTTGACGAGGAAGGTTGATAGAAATGCGCTTAATAGATGCGGACGAATTAATTAAATACATTAAAACTTGGGAGATTGGGACAAGTATTAGTTCCGACCAGAAAGAATTTATTGATTGTGTCAATGAACAGCCGACAGCTTTTGACTCGGACAAAGTTATTAGCGAATTGAAAAAAGATAAATTCATTGAATCAGAATGTATCTTATCTGATGTACATCAAGGATACAATGCTGGACTAAGCAGGGCGGTAGAAATCGTGAAAGGCGGTGGGATTGAATGAAATATCCAGAAGAAATGTATATTGATAGCCAGATATTTGCAGAGGATATGGATGGTTCGGAATCAAATCTGACAGAAAAAATCGTAAAAATAAGGGTTTCTCATTTATGCTGCGTTTGTGAAAAACAGATACCTAAAGGTGAAAAAATGTTAAACCAAAAAGCAATAGTAGAAGGACAAGGTTGGTGCAGCTGCTATATTTGTCTACCATGTGTTGAAAATTGGTTAGAAGAATCGGGACAAGTGGAGGAACACGGATGAGCAAAGACATTTCAACCATGTTTACAAAAGAAGAAAATAAAAAGAATGGAAGACTTGGGTATGGACTGGCTACCAGAGAAAAGGAAACTGTTATCAGTCCGGCACAATATGGAACATTCTTGCAGAAAAGAGGTAAGAGAAGATGAGCAAATCGGTATTGGTGTTGGATACGCCGAAAAATTGCTATGATTGCCCGTTCGGAACTGCATACTGCGGCGAACTTGAATATGTGGGTTATTGTGAATTAGCTGGCTGTTTAGATTATGACGTAATTCTGATGACAGAAGAACATTATGATTGCGAAAGCAAATCAAGGCCCGATTGGTGTCCACTTATGGACTTGCCAGAGAAAGATAATGGAGATTATCCAGCTAATACGTCTGATGCCGGCTTTGCGGAGGGCTGGAATCAGTGTATTGATGAGATTACAGGAGGAAATTATGATGATTGATTTAACAGGAAAAAACGTATTTGTAAGAACGCGGGAAGAATATTTGAGTGTTCTGAAAATAGCAAGGTTTCAGGGATTCAAATGGGCGAGAGAAAACCATTTAAACCATATCGAAATTCCATTTCCAAACATATTGATTTTTTACGATAATAAGATCGCTACTTACAGCTTTGAAAAGGAATTGCTTGAAGCATCCAAAATCGTCGAAGATGAAAAAAAAATCAAGGATGCAGTAAAACTTGTCAGAACGTTCGCTAAATACCCAGATAGAACAACTTTGACGGACTCATTTATTAAGTCCTTGAAGCTACTTGCAGATACCGTAGAAAGTCAGATGGAAGAGGTGAAGTAGATGACTGATGAAATTTTCGGTCTTATGGAATGCTTCCCCGGGAGCTACATAAACAGATTTGGGGAAATAATTCTTTCCGAAAAAGGAAACGTATATTTCACAGCAAAGAATTGTACCGATAAAGAAGATATTATCTGCAAGCTACTTGAATGGTGTTCAAGGCCAATGGCAAAAGGAGAGCCGTACAGTTCGCACAAAAGAAATAATGAATGGAGAGAACAACTGATATCAAGCCTTAACAGATATCTGGGTACAAACTTTGGCCAAGAGGATATGTACTGGATTTACGATCAACTTGGAAATGCTGTAAATCATAAACTGACATTAAGGTTCATTAGAAGTGATTTCAATATGGCAATTATATATCAAAAAGTAAAAGAGGTGAAGTAGATGGAGAGATTAACAGAAAAGCAACGACATATTTTGCAACAAAAACTTTGTGATATGAAAAGGCGTTGCTATAATCCAGAAGAAAAATTTTATAAAGATTATGGTGGACGTGGCATTAAAATTTGTGACGAGTGGATGGATAAAAAAGAAGGACATAGCAATTTCCAAAAATGGGCAGTTGAAAATGGATGGGAAGAAGGGCGCAGCATTGATCGAATAGACGTAAATGGAAATTACGAACCTAGTAATTGTCGGTGGGCAACACCAGAAGAACAGGCGAACAATAGAAGAAATAATAATTATATAACGATAAACGGGGTAACAAAAACAACTTCTGAATGGGCAAGACAAATTGGAATTTCACAAAATGCTTTTACAGGCAGAATCAATAGTGGGTGGACAGGAGAAGAATTATTAAAGCCCAAATTTAAGCCTTTAAAAATGTCTAAAGCAAAAATGGCAAAAGAAATTAGAGCGTGGAGAAATGCAGAAGAACAGGGCCTTCTTGTGAGATTGCCGTGTAAGGTTGGAGACACGGTTTATAGAGTGAATGCCGGAGCCAAGCAACCGATTATTCCGATGACTGTTTCAGAAATTCATTTTCTCTGTTACAAAAATGAACGTGCTGTAAGGTTTGACGCAATAGGCAAAGAAGATATGGGAGAAAGTTGCTACCGTTTAGAAGATATTGGAAGAATAGTATTTCTCACCCACGAGGAAGCTGAGAGGAAGTTGGAGGAGATGAAGAATAATGATTGAAGTGATAAAACAAATTATTATGGCGTTTGGAACGTGTGTAGTTGCTGTTACTATTTACGGATTACTTTGCGCAACAATCAATAAATTCAACAAATGGAGAAAGAGTGGTTGCAAAATCAAGTGTCTCTGCAAGCCGCATAAATACAAATTGGTTTGGTATCAGTTGGATACTGAGAAAGCTATTTTGGAATGCGAAAAATGCGAAAAAAGAAAAAAAGTATTCATTGATTACGATTCCATTAAGAAGGAATTTAATTTGGAGGATTAACATGAAACCAGAAGAAGCAAAAGACATCTTATCAGATATGAGAGACCAGCATTTATGTTTCTTGGGAAATTCAGAAATCAAAGATGAATGGTAGAAGAACTATCTCAAAGAAGCATGGGCGTGTGATTCTGGAGCAAAGGCTCTTGCCGGATTAATCACAGGGATAAAGATTAATAAAGGTGTTATCGCAGAAAGTATTTTGCATTACGGCAAAAATAATCAAAGTACAGTCTGTATGGAAGAATGCGCCGAACTCATCCAGGCAATTAGCAAGGCAAAACGCGGAAAAATCGACCGTGATAACATGATAGAAGAAATTGCAGATGTGTTGATCTGCATCGAAATGTTAAAGCAAATGTACATGATTTCCGATGAAAAAATCAATAAGTGGATTGAGAAGAAACAGGCGAGAGAGGTAAAAAGAATTAGTCAAAAAGAATTATTATAGCTGCATCGTCAAAACAATTGTATGGATTTTAGCCGCTGTTACTGTGTCTATTAGAATTTATTACATTGAAAACGCATTGTGCTTATGTGCATTTTGGATTCTATTTATAGTCTGTTCATACTATCAAAAATAACAATCTGGAGGCGAAAATATGAAAATTCCAAAAAGGCGAAAATTATCAAAAGAAGAGCGCATGAAAGTATATGAAAAATGCAAAGGGTATTGCGCTTACTGTGGTTGCGCATTGGAATATAAAGATATGCAAGTAGACCACGTAAATCCTATACGTTGTGGCGGAGAGGACGATATTTCCAATATGCTTCCTGCGTGTCGCTCTTGCAATCATTACAAATCAGCTTTAAAACCAGAAGAATTTAGAAAATATCTTTCTGGGATTCCAAAAAGACTTATGAGGGATAGCATTCCGTTTCAAGTAGGAGAAAGGTTTGGAATTGTTAGAATTGTTACAGATGATGTGACTTTTTATTATGAAAAAATCAAAAATAAAAATAGAAATAGGGAGGATTAATCATGAATAAGAAAGAAATCACAGAGATCAAGAAGCAGTTTACACCAGCCAATTGTGCAATCACACGTATTTGTGGTTGTTATGTGGATGCGGAGAAAAATAAGAAAACAAAGATTAAAGAAGCGTTCCTGTCTATTCCAGATGAAGAAATGTTTAAGTATTTTGACATTTTCAAGAAAACTATGTCTGGCAGACTTGGGAAAAACCTTATGAACCTTGAATTCCCATTAGCACAGGAAAAAGAAGGTGGAACACAGGAATTTCTTATGCGGATTAGAGCAAGTAAGCTTAAAGATGATGAGCTTTTGGACGAGTTCTACGATAAAGTAATTGAAAACTATGACTATCCAGAAAATTACTACATAGTTCTCATTCATGCAGTATATGACATTCCCGGAAAAACTTCTGATGGAACCGAAATGCACGATGCATCAGAAGAAATTTATGAACACATTCTGTGCAGCATTTGTCCGGTAAATCTTTCAAAGGCTGGACTTAGCTATGATGTGACTGAAAATAACATCAAAGACAGAATTCGTGATTGGGTAGTCTCAAGACCAGAAACAGGATTCTTATTCCCTGTATTCAATGACAGAAGCACTGATATTCATGGAACCTTGTATTTCAACAAAAACACAAAGAATATTCATCCAGACTTCATCGAAAGCGTTCTTGGCACACCAATTCCACGTATACCAGGGAATGAAATCAATGTCTTTTCAGATTTTATCATGGACAATTTCGAAGGAAACACAACATTCAATTTCACGGAAAGCCTGGTTGAATCATTACAGGAAGTAAGAGAACAGAAGAAAGACAGCCCGGAGATGATAAACGTATCATGTGACGAAATGGAACAGATTTTTGGATATTGTGGAGTTCCAGACGAGAAGTTATCAGATTTCAAGGAAAACTGGGAAATGTATTTCAGTAATGAGCCTGTTGCCATTGACAATATCCATAATTCAAAAACTGCAAAAATTGTAACATCAGATGCAACAATCTGCATCCAGCCAGATAAAATTGCTCTGATTGAATTGAAAGAAATAAACGGCGTTCCATCTCTTGTAATTCCGGTAAATGGAGAACTGAAAATCAATGGAATTGAAGTTGAATTAAAATAAACACTTTTTAAAAATCCAGAGATTGGAGAAAGGAATTTCAAAATTGGCAAGCGCTGTAAAATGGATAAAAATATGTTCAGACATTTTTGATGATGAAAAAATAATGCTAATTGAAAATTTGCCAAGTGCGGACAGCATTATCGTAATCTGGTTTAAATTGTTGTGCTTAGCCGGAAAAAATAACAACAGCGGTGTTTTTATCCTAAACGATAAGATTGCATATACTGATGAAATGTTAGCGACAGTATTCAGGAGAGATATTAACACGGTTCGATTAGCGTTAAAAACATTTGAGAACTACGGAATGATCGAAATTGTTTCCGGAGTTTACACAATTCCGAACTGGGGAAAATATCAAAATCTTGATAAAATTGAGCAAAAAAGCCAATATATGCGAAACTATATGCAAGAATATCGAAAAAAGCAGAAAGACAAAATAGAGTGTAAAACTAACAGTAAACTTTACGGTAAAGTTAACAGTAAAACTAACGTTAGCTCGGCAGAAGTATATAATAAAGAACTAGATAATAAAGAATTAGATAATAAAGAAAAAGAAATAGAAGAAGAGAATGATTTAATAGTATCTAAAGATACTATTCGTCAGACTGACGTCCAACGAATCATTGATGAATGGAATACTCTGGAAGAATTTGGTATCACTCCTGTAAAAAGAATGACACCAAAACGAGAACAGGCAGTAAAAGCTAGAATCCGTCAGAACCATATGGACGATATCTTAGAAGCCATTGAAAACATTCGCCATAGCAGCTTCTTACAAGGGCAAAATAAAAATGGCTGGATGGTTACGTTTGACTGGTTCTTAAAGCCTGGAAATTTCGCAAAAGTATTTGAAGGGCAATACGCAGACAAGTCTACGAATAGACCATGCAGCTACATGGAGAAAATCCAAAACAGGGTAAGCGAGGTGGATAATTGGGTATGACAAGAGAAGAATGGGCGGTACTGGTAAAGGCAATGAAAGCTGTGTACACTTCTCCATCATTTCTGCCAGATCAATATGCTTTTGATACTTGGTACGGACTTTTGAAAGACCTAGATTACAAGCTTTTAAGTTTTGGGTTGAAGAAATATATGCAAACTGAATGGAAAGAACCTACAATAGCTGCATTACGGCAATGCGCGCAGAGCCTTGCGCCACAGTCTGACGAACTGAACGAAACAGAAGCTTGGAATCTGGTATCAAGGGCAATTTGGAACTCTATATACCATGCGGAAGAAGAATTTTCTAAACTTCCAGAAATAGTTCAGAAAGCAGTATCAAGTCCGGGGCAGTTAGAAGAATGGGCGAAATCAGGGAATATAGATGGCACATGGTGGAGTGTAGTTCAGTCTAATTTCCAAAGGACTTACCGGGCAGAAGTACAAAGAGAACAAGAACGAAGAAAACTAAGTCCAGACCTTTTAAAAATTATAGATACTGCCAGATTGGGAGGTGCGGAAAATTGCCAGATAGAAAACCATGGAGAGAATTAAAAAGCACTGAAATTATAGGCTTAAAGCGGAGACAATGCTCAAAATGCGACTATTACAGCAAGAGCGAAAATGCATGGAGCACAAATGCAACCTGTGATTATATCTTAATTGAAGAACATAGCAGAGGATGTGATCCGAGGGATTGTGTTAAAAATGGTATCTTCAAGAAGAAAGCGAGAGGAAAGTCAAGAGTAAAGCGAGTGATTCTATGAGGAAGATAAGCGAAATGTATAAGCGATCTGGAGGTACAGCTTATCAGCATACCTGTTCGGAATGCAGATTCTTCCGTGGTGGTAAGCATCCGCGGTGTTTACAATACGAACTGGAAATTGATTGGAACCCAGATTATATAGCCTGTAAATTTTACAACCTGGAAAAATCTCTGATTGATGGACAGGTAAACATCTTTGATTTGTTGTAAAACGTGATAATTGTATACTTAAAATAGTGCAGAATCGTTCAAAAGAGAATAATGGTAGAAATTATAGGGCATACAAAAGATAAAGAAAAACAGCGCTTAAAACGAGATAATTATATGGAGGGACAATTAATGGAAAAAGCTATATTGTATGCCATAAACGAAAGAATGTTCTCACTTGGTCTGATAGATGAGAAAACAAGAGATAAAATTAAAGCTGAAATCAGCATTAGAAAGTAACGACAATGTATTGAGTGGATTTATATGAGGTGTTATACTTTATATGATTCCACTCCCTGTTTATTAAGGGAGAAATGCACTATGAATATTTATTATGTCAGAGAAAAATTAAGAAATTGCTCTATTTACGACATTGAACTAAATGTTGCTTATTATGCCAGGGTTTCTACTGAAAAAGTTGAACAGCAAGCATCCATTAAGCACCAGGAGGAACATTTTGAAGAGCTGATACATTCTAACAACAGATGGAAGTTTGCTGGTTCTTACATTGATGATGGTATTTCTGGAATACATGCGGATAAAAGAGAAGAATTTCAAAGAATGCTCAGAGATGCAAAGCTCGGAAAAATTGACATGATTATTACGAAAGAAATTTCAAGATTTGCACGAAATACTCTTGACAGCATCCAATATACCAGGGAATTGTTATCTTATGGCGTATGCGTGTGGTTCCAAAACGATGGAATTAACACTATTGATGATGATAGTGAGTTTCGACTTACTATTATGGCCGGGGTAGCACAGGACGAAATCCGAAAACTTTCTTCAAGAGTAAAGTTTGGACACGCACAGTCGATCAAAAACGGTGTTGTTCTCGGACACAGAATGTATGGATACTCAAACAATCAAGGGAAGCTCGAACTGATTCCAGAAGAAGCAGACATGGTTCGAATGGTCTTTCGAGACTATGCTTCTGGAATGTCTACACCAAGAATCGAAAAAAAACTCTGGGATATGGGATACAGAAGTTTCAAAGGTGGGAAAATCAACCGGGATGTCATAAAAAATATTATTCGGAATCCAAAATACAAAGGATACTATTGTGGAGGAAAAGTAAAGGTTGTCGATATGTTTACCAAGAAACAAGAATTTCTTCCACAGTCAGAATGGATAATGTTTAAGGATGATGGTTCCAGAGTACCGCAGATCATTGATGAAACTACCTGGGAAAAGGCAAACGCATATTTAAGAGAACGTGGAGAAGCCATAAAATCAAGAAAAACCTCTTTTAAGAGTGAAAATATTTTCACTGGAAAACTTTTCTGCGCTAACGACGGAGCACCATACTGGATGAAGCAACATTATATTCGAGGAAAAGAAGATGTTCGATGGGTATGTAGTTATAAGATAAAAAACGGAGCAGCTTCATGTGATTCATTTGGACTGGCAGAATCAGAACTGAAAGAAGTAATCGCAGAATTAATAAATAAATCTTCTGAAAACATTGATAGCATTTTGGAGGAATATTTTGAAATTTTGCAGTCCTCGATTAAAAACATTCCAGACAATAAAAACGAAATCTCACGACTTGAAAAACAGATTGATCTGTTAAAACAAAAACGTGAAAAAATACTGGAATATAATCTGGATGGAAAAATATCTGATGATGAATTTATTTCAAGAAATAAAGAATACGTGAAGCAGATAAAGCAGATTGAGAGTCATATTCTAGAAATCCAAAATACCAAAAGTCCAGAGCCAGTAGAAATACAATTAAGTGCTATTAAAGAACAGCTAGAAAAGTTCAAAGGTGTTACTCCACAAGATATTAACAGACAGATTGTTAATGAACTTTTTGAGAAAATTACCGTTGAACCGTTGGCGGTTACATGTGCAACACTAACATTTCAATTGAGGTCTGGAAGCCTTGAAAAATGGGGGTTTCCCTTGCGCCGTTCTGACGATATGATTTTTACCATATAACCACCTACACTACCATTCTGTTTGGAAGTAAGGTTTCCGTTGTATCCGTCTGTAAGCGGCACACCCAGCTCATTTGCAACCTCAAATTTGAAACGATTTAATGCGCCCTTTGCTTCTGGTACAGCTGCTTTGTTAGAAGAAGTATTGTTTGACATAATCATTTTCCTCCTTGGTTAATTGTTGTTTTGTTTGATGTTACATTGCTAGTATGTACTCTGAAAATGAAAATACACTGGGAATAAATGGGGTGATCAAAAAAAAGACAACAAAAAAAATATGCCGGATAGCAAAATGTTTTAACTTGACGCTACATTCTCAGTGTAGAAATTCTTATATTGGGAGCATATCTTATTACAAGAACAAAAAATTGCATACACAAAAATAGAGATAGGAAACGGGACTTCGTACTTATAATATGAAATCTCCCTATCCGGAAGAATTTAACAGGCAGGCCATTGGACTTACTGCCAGCTTGCATTTTGCACCGACCCAGAAAGCAGCGGATGCACTGCTGAAAGAGGGTAAGGATCCAGAGCAGATTTTTGTCACAGGAAATACAGGAATTGATGCTTTGTACTATACGGTGCGAAATGATTTTTATCACTCGGAAACAGAATGGGCAAAAGGCAGCAGACTGATTGCTGTGACAGCAC
>OLQQ01000986.1_pt1 | contig 12282 bp, 7 predicted proteins | sample 1672041 | NCBI WGS metagenome assembly OLQQ01 (sample SAMEA3136639, study PRJEB25190) | human gut metagenome
CTGTCTCTTCATTGATCTGTCCTGCACGCTTTGGAATGTATTTCACCTTCTGAGAGGTCCTTGTTTTTGAAAACTTTCCACCAGGGAAGGTCCGCAATGGATTCCGTCGCCGCGGGGGCTCCCCTGAATGCCGCGGGCATGGGCATGTCCACCGGTTTGAAGTCGGGGCCCATCATGCAGGAGGAGGCGGCAAAAGCCGTTCCCAGCAGGATGGCGCGTGTGATGTATGGGTTTGTTCGCATATGCGTTTAGTCTGTTTTTAGATGGTTGCAGGGGCGGTTTTACCCTTTTAACGATTCATGGGCTTCGTGGAACAGGTATTTGCGGGCGATGATTTCGTCCGGGTCTTCCGTTTCCACCGTCTTCCGGGCGATGCGTATGCGGAAGAGCTTCATGATGAAGTAGAAGGAGCACGGAATCAGGAAAATGCCCACGACCGTCGCCATCGTCATCCCGGCAATGACCACGATTCCGATGATATTGCGGGAATAAGCGCCGGAACCGGAGGCCAGCGCCAGCGGAACGCAGCCCAGAATGAAAGCGAAGGATGTCATCAGGATGGGGCGCAGGCGGATTCTGGCGGCGGAAAGCGTCGCTTCCATCAGCGTCTTGCCGCGTTCCATTTCAATGACGGCGAATTCCACAATCAGAATGGCATTCTTGGCCGCCAGTCCGATGAGCATCACCAGGCCGATTTGCGCGTACAGGTTCAATTCATAACCGAACCAGTACAGGCCCAGGAACGCGCCGAGGGCCGCGATGGGCACCGTCATGAAGATGCTGAGGGGCAGGGACCACCGTTCATACAGGGCCGCCAGAATCAGGAAGACAAAGACGGAGGAGAGCAGGAAAATCTGCACGATGCCGATACCGTTCTGGATTTTTTGTTCCTGGTAGCTCATGTCCGCATAGCTGTAGCCCATGTCGGAAGGCATGCTGGCTTCAAAGGTTTTTTCCAGCGCCTCCATGGCCTGGGAGTTGGAGTAGCCCTGGGCGGGCGTGACCATGAGCTTGGATGAGTTGTACAGGTTCTGGCGCAGCAGGAATTCCGGCCCCTTGATATCCGTGATTTTCACGAGGGTGGAAAGGGGGACGGAGCTTCCCGTGTTGTTCTTCACATAGAAGTTTTTGAGCATGTCCGTTCCGGTGCGGTCACTGCCCTGCGCCTGGATGTACACTTGCCACTGCTGGCCGTAAAGGGTGATGTAGTTGATGAACAGGGAACCCATGTAGGCCTGGAGCAGGCTGTTGGCTTCACTGATGCTGACGCCCAGCGTGGCGCATTTTTCTTCATCCAGCCGCACATCTTTCTGTTCCACGGCGAAGGACATCACACTGCGCACGCTGCCGTTGTTGTTCGGGTCGAATATCGGAAGCTTGTTCGCTTCCTTCACAAAGATGTCCGTTTGTTCCGCCAGGTATTCCGTACCCTTGCCGTCGCGGTCTTCCAACATGAAGGTGACGCCGTTGGCGGAACCTACCCCCGCAATGGCCGGAGGCTGGAAGCACATGGTGATGCCTTCGGAAACTTTCGTGGTCAGCAGGGCGTTCAGCTGGGCGGTGACCGCCTGGGCGCTCTGGTCCGGATTGGGGCGTTCCTCCCAGGGCTTGAGCATGACGAAGAAGAAGGCATTGTTCGTGCTTTGCACGCCCGTCAGCAGGCTGAAGCCGGAGATGGCAATCACGTCTTTTACGTTCGGGTTCTGACGGATGAGTTCGGAGACCTTGTCCGCGGCGGCCGTAGTCAGCTGGAGGGAGCGGGCTTCCGGCATGATCAGGGCCGCGAACAGGTAGCCCTGGTCTTCGTCCGGCAGGAAGCCGTTGGGGATTTTCTTGGCTACGGGGACAATCGCGTAGGCGATCAGAGCCAGCAGCGGAATGGAGATGATGAGCTTGCGGGTCAGGAAGTGGCACACTTTGGTGTAGCCGCTGGCCGTGGCGTCATAACTGCGGTTGAAAACGCGGTAGAAGAATTTCAGCGGGCCTCCCTTGGACGGGTCCTTGGGTTTGAGCAGAATGGCGGACAGCGCCGGGGAGAGCGTCAGCGCGTTGAACGCGGAAATAAGCATGGAAATGGCGATGGTCACGGCAAACTGCTGGAAGAGCGTGCCTGTAATGCCCGGCAGCAGCAGGGAGGGCAGGAACACCGCCGCAAGCACCAGGGCAATGGCGATGACGGGGCCGGAAACTTCCTCCATGGCGGCGAAGGCCGCCTGGCGGGGCGTGAGGCCGCGCTCCATGTGGGATTCCACGGCTTCCACCACCACAATGGCGTCATCCACCACCAGGCCGATGGCCAGCACCATGCCCATGAGGCAGATGGTATTCAACGTGAAGCCCAGGAGCGGAAACAGCGCGAAGGTGGCGATGATGGATACCGGAACGGCGATGGCCGGAATCAGCGTGGCGCGCCAGCCTTGCAGGAAGACGAACACCACCAGGACCACCAGCAGGAGGGCTTCCACCAGCGTGTGCTCAATTTCCTCAATGGAGGCGCGCACGGCCAGCGTGGTGTCCAGCGTCAGGTTGTATTCCATTCCGGCGGGGAAGCTGCGGGAGCGGTCTTCAAAGAGCTTGACCAGGGCGTCCACCGTGTTGATGGCGTTGGAGCCGGGAGCGGCGTACACGGCGATGGCGCCGGAATCCCTGCCGTTGTATTTGCTGGATACGTTGTAAGTCTGGGAGCCCAGTTCCACCTTGGCGATGTCTTTCAGGTAAAGAAGCTTGTTCCCCTCCGCACGGATGATGATGTTGCCGAATTCCTCAGCCGTCTGAAGGCGCCCCTTGGTCTGGATACTGTACGTGAATTCCGTTCCGGGAGGGGCCGGCTCCGCGCCGATCTGGCCGCCGGGAATCACGGTGTTCTGCGCCTGGATGGCGGACTGGACTTCACCCACGGAGATGTTCTGGGCGGCCATTTTGGTGGTGTCCAGCCAGATGCGCATGGCGTAGCGGCCTGCGCCGAACACCTGCACGTCGCCCACGCCGGGAACGCGTTTTACGGGGTCCACCAGGCTCACGTAGGCATAGTTGCTCAGGAAAATGGCGTTCAGGCTGTCATCCGGAGAATACAGGTTGATTACGGCCAGCGGGCTGCCCGTGGACTGCGTGATGGTGATGCCCATCTGGGAGACCTCCGCGGGAATCTGGGCGGTGGCCTGCCCGTAGCGCATGTAGGCCAGCGTCTGGTCCATGTTGGGGTCCGTACCGACTTCAAAGACGATGCTCAGGGAGCAGATGCCGTTGTTGGCGTTGGTGGAAGTCATGTAATCCATCCCCACGACGCCGGAAATGGACTGCTCAATGGGGGAGGCTACGGAATTGGCCACCGTCTCCGCATTCGCGCCCGGGTAGGTCGCCTGCATCTTGATGGTGGGCGGGACGATATTCGGATACTGCTCAATGGGCAGCCCCATCAGGGACAGGCCGCCGAGCAGGATCATCACGATCGAGATGACGATGGCAATGGTCGGGTGTTTGATGAAGAAGCTGGACATGGCGTTAAATCATGAAAATGCGCGGGAAAAGGGAAGATGCTGGGTCTCCGGATAAGGGAGGTTACTTGGCGGACGGCTGGGCTTCTCCATCCTTCATGCCTTCCGGCGTCCTGGCCTTTTCAAAGGACTGGGCCCCTATGGAGGGCATGACGGGCTGGGAAACTACGGGTTTGTAGGGAAGCGGTTTGACGGGGGCTTGTCCCTGCACCTTGGCCGCCTGCATGATTCCCTCCACCACGATGGGGCTGTCCTTCGTGAAGGTGGAGTGCGGCATGGGAATGATGTTGATTACCTGCATGCCGTCAACAACGGGGCCGAGGTTGACGACCTGCATGTGGGGGATGTTCTTGTCATCCAGGTAAATGATGAATTTGGCGCTCTGGGCGGACAGAATGGCGCGCGGAGGCACCAGCGCGGCGTTTTCCAGCGTTTTCACCGTGGCGCGGACGCGGACGAACATGCCGGGCCGCAGCGTCAGGTTCGGATTGGGAATGTGCCCGACGATGTTGATGGTGCCGGTCTGGGCATCCACATTCCTGTCAATGGCCACGGGTTCGCCCTGCATGGGATATTCCGTGCCGTTGGCAAGAATCACGTCAAATTTGAGGTGCTTCTGCCTGGTCAGATTATTGTCCATGGAGTTCAGGAAGTCCCGTTCGCTTACGGAGAAATCCACCCGAATGGGGTCAATGGAGGAAATGGTGGTCAGCGGCGTGGGGCTGGAGGGCGTCAGCAGGTTGCCGATGGAAGGGGTTGCCAGGCCGGCCAGGCCGGAAATGGGGGCTGTAATGGTGGTGAATTTAAGATTGATTTTTGCTTCATCCACCTGGGCCTTTGCCGTGGCGATGGCGGCTTCCGTTTCCTGGACCTGCTGCAGGGCGTCGTCCAGCTGCTTGCGGCTGACGGAGCCGGTTTTCACCAGCGGGGTGTAGCGTTCCACGTCCAGCTTGTATTTTTTCAGCGTGGCTTCATATTGTTCCAATCTCCCCTGGGCCTGGTCCAGCGTTGCCTGGAACGGGCGGGGATCAATCTGGAAAAGCACCTGGCCCTTCTTGACATAAGCGCCGTCCCGGTAATCCTTGGAAAGAAGATATCCCGTCACCTGGGAGCGGATTTCGGCATCTTCCGTGCCGCGCAGGGTGCCCACCCATTCCTGCCTGATGGGAACATCCTTCGTGACCAGTTTGGTCACCTGCACTTCGGGAACGAGCGCCGGCGCCTGGGCTGCGGAATCCTTTTCCCCTTCGCAGGAAGTTAATATCATCACCGGGGAGCAAAGGAGCAGGGTTGTTGCGGCAAACGTCAAAGGCTTATTATACATAAATGAATGCGGTTGGTTGCGGCTGGTGCCGGAAGATGCGGCAAAGCGAAAGAATTTTCTCTTCTTTTTCTTGCAAAGTCAACGCAAAGATGTGTTCTGAATTCTGCAAAATATCTGTAACCTTTGCATAATGAAAGGATAATTTAATTAAACAAATGTATAATATGTGATTTGTCCCGGTACCGCTTGGAAGCGGCTGCTGCAGTTTGGGGCTCCTTTATTTCAGGATGCCAGCCGCCTCTTGCGGAGCATGGCGTCCATGCGCGGCTTTCTTCCCATGAAATCCATGAACTGCCGCATGGGCGGGACCGCATAGCCTTTTTCCAGAATGGTTTTCCGGAATTTTCCTGCCGTCTCCCTGTCCGGGCCTCCGGCCCGTTCAAAGGCTTCAAAAATATCCTTGTCCAGAACTTCCGCCCATTGGTAGGAGAAATAAAAGGAGGCATAGCCCGCAGGAGAGGAAAACAAGTGACGCGCCGTGCGCAGCTTGCCGGCTCTTTTGAAATCTTTGAAATAATCCATATCTCCCGCTACGGAGGAATCCACATCATCGAGAGAGCCGGCGGAGTAGCGTTCCGGTTCCGAATGCACGGCCAGGTCCATCTTTGCGTACAGGAGCTGCCCGGCCAGCGCGAGGGCAGGCGTATTGCCGCGGGAGGCGTCCAGAGCGTTCAGCATTTCCTCCGGAATGGGGAATCCCGTTTGTTCATGACGCGCAAAGCTTTTCAGCACGTCCGGCCGCCAGCACCAGTTTTCCATGAATTGGGAGGGGACTTCCACAAAATCCCGCGGCACGCTGGTCCCCGCCAGGGAAGGAATGGAAACCCTGGTAAACATCAGGTGCAGCAAGTGGCCGAACTCATGGAATAAAGTCCTGACTTCCCGGTGGGACAGTGTCACCGTGTCTTCTGCCGAGGGGGGATGGATATTGAGGCAGACCATGCCCAGGCGCGGTTTGCCCGGGGTTTCCGGCGTGGACGGGCTGCCCGTATCCAGGGTGTTCATCCACGCTCCGGCCCGTTTATTGCTACGGGAGAAAAGATCCAGGTAAAAGGAACCCAGTCGGTCGCCGTTGCCGTCGTCAATCGTGAAAAAGCGCACGTCCGGATGCCAGACTTCCACGGCTCCGGCGGATTCGCCTGCCGGGATGCCGGAGAGGGACTGCCGCGTCGGAATCTCCTTCACGCGGATGCCGTACAGCCGCTCCGCCAGGGAAAACAGGCCGTCCAGCACGCGGGGAAGGGGAAAGTGGCGGCGCAGTTCTTCCTGGTCCAGCCGGAAATGTTCTTCTGCCCGGAGATTGGCGTAATAGGCCACGTCCCAGGGATTCAGTCGGGCGTTTTCCTGCCCCGTAAGGCGGGCTTTCAGGCTGCGGAGCGTTTCCATTTCACGGAAAAAGGGGGCCTTGATCTTGTCCAGCAGCTCATTGACGAACTTTATGGCGTTTTCCCCGTTTTCCGCCATGCTCTCGCGCAGGGCGTAATCCGGGTATTCCTTATATCCGCACAAATGCGCCTTTTCACGGCGCAGGGAAAGGATTTCCCTGATGACGGGTTCCGTGTCGCATGCTCCCGTAGCCAGAGACTGGCGGTATTCCCATAAATCCTTCCGGCATTCTTCCCGGCGGGCTTTTTCCATGACCCGGGCGGAAGCCGCGGAATCCAGCGTAAACGTCCAGCCCGGATCGGACTGGCCGGGATGGCGCCTCAGGAACTCCTTGCGCGCCTGTTGCAGGGCGCTTCCGTCTATCCCTTCCAGAAGAGCGGCGTCCCGCACCGTCCAGGTCCAGGATTTCCTGGCGTCCATGTACAAATTGTTGAAACGCTGGGAGGCGAGCGTCAGTTCCCTGTCAATGGCCTCAAGCCGTGCGCGCTTGTCCGGCGGCAGATCAGCGCCGTTGTCCCGGAAGCTCTGCATGCTTAGTTCCATGTACCGTTTCTGTTCGGGAGTCAGATGGGTTTGCCGCAGGCGTTCCTCCGCGGTTTTCAGGACTTTCCACAGGGCCTGGTCTTTCGTGACGGAGGAAAGGAAGGCGGACACGCGAGGAGCCACGGAATCCATGGCCTTGCGAAGTTCCCCGCTGTCGCACAGGCTTTTCAGGACATAGGCCTTGCACATGCCTTCCGTAAGGAGGCCATTGCTTTTCTCCAGCGCTCCGAATGTATTTTCATACGTCATTTCCTCCGGACGGAGGCGGCTGATTTCCTCTACGGAGGCCCGGGTGCGGCGCATGGCTTCCTGAATATCCGGTTCCAGCTTGTCCGGAGTCAGCCGGCTCCAGCGGATGGGACGCTCCCTGTCCAGAAAAGGGTGGGCGGAAATGGCCGCCGGGGAGGGAAGGGACACGGAAAGGAAGAGGAAAAGGAGATAAAGAGACTGCCTGAGTAAACTCATGGCGGCCATTCTACTGGAAGCCGGTTTCTCCTTCAAGCCTTGCGCTTTTCGTGTCTGCATCAGGGGAAAAGCCGGGGCCCGGTCTTGAACGGCTTCCCGTTTGCATGTATGAATCAAGGGGATGTCCACCAAAATCTTTCTCTATGATACCACGTTGCGGGACGGCGCGCAGAGTGAAGACGTCAATTTGAGCGCGACGGACAAGGTCCGCATCGCCCGCCAGCTGGATTATCTGGGCATGGATTACATTGAGGGCGGCTGGCCCGGCGCCAATCCGGTGGAAACGGAATTTTTCAACGCCATGAGAGGTGTCGGATTAAGGAATGCAAAGCTGGCCGCTTTTGGAAGCACGCACCATCCTTCCCATACTCCGGAGACGGATCCCACGCTGGCCGCCCTGATATCCAGCGGCGCGCGGGTGGCCGCGGTTTTTGGGAAATCCTGCCCCCGCCATGTGGAAGTGGCCCTGGGCATTTCCCGGGAACGCAATCTGGAAATTATCGGCAATTCCATTTCCTTCCTTAAGAAAAATATGGAAGAAGCCTTTTTTGACGCAGAACACTTTTTTGACGGCTTCAAGCGGGAGCCGGAATACGCCCTGGCTGTGCTCCGGACAGCCTGGGAACATGGAGCGGACTGCCTGGTGCTGTGCGATACCAACGGAGGCACCATGCCGGAGGAAATCAGCTCCATTATCAGGACGGTCAGGGAACGCCTGCCGCATGCCCTTCTGGGCATCCACGCCCACAATGACTGTGAACTGGCCGTCGCCAACAGCCTGGCCGCGGTAAACAGCGGAGCCATCCAGGTGCAGGGGACCGTAAACGGCATCGGGGAGCGTTGCGGAAATGCCAATCTTTGTTCCGTCATCCCCAACCTCCAGGTGAAGATGAAAGGCTTTTCCTGCCTCAGCGGCGCTTCCCTGACGCGGCTCAAATCCACTGCCGCCTTTGTCTCGGAAGTATCCAATCTGGCGCCTTTCCGGCGGCAGCCCTTCGTAGGGAACGCCGCTTTCGCCCACAAGGGCGGAGTGCATGTCAGCGCGATTATGAAGGAAGCCGCTTTGTACGAGCACATCGACCCCTCCCTTGTGGGGAACGCCCAGCGCGTGCTGATGACGGAGCAGGGCGGCAGGAGCAACATCCTTTCCCTGTCCCGCACCCTGGGTTTTGAACTGGAAAAGGGGGACCCCCTTCTGGACGTGCTTTCCGCCGCCGTGAAGAAAAATGCCGCACTGGGGTATGATTACGTGGCCGCCCCGGCCAGCGCGGAGCTGCTCTTCCTGCGGCACATGCCGGACAATGCCTTGAAACCGTATTTCAACATCCTGCGCACTGTGGTGCTGACCTCACGCCATGAAATGGACCCGGACATGATGGTGGAAGCCTCCCTCAAGCTGGATGTCCACGGCAATGTGGAGCACACCGCCGCCGGGGGCTTTGGCCCCGTGCATGCGCTGGACAGGGCCCTGCGCCGCGCCCTGACGCGCTGGTATCCGGAATTGGAACAGATGCACCTCATCGACTACAAGGTGCGCGTGCTTTCCCCCACCCGGACGAACATTCCGGAGGCGGAGGATGAAAACGGCACCGGCTCCAATGTCCGCGTGCTTATTGAGTCCTCGGACGGCGTCGCCACCTGGACCACCGTGGGCGTTTCCTACAACATTATTGAGGCCAGCCTGGAAGCCCTGGCGGACGCCGTCACGTACAAGCTCTACAAGACGGAGCAGGCCAGATGGCGTGCGGAATGCTGAGGGGCGGCGCTCCTTCCCAGGGGACGTGGGCGCCCCTCATGGCTTTTCCTTTTTCTTCCCGTTCCTTTGCGAGGGGCGGGCCGGAAGCTGAAGGGCGGAAAAGGTTCCTCCTGCCGGTTGAATGGCTCAAAATGAACAGGAAGAGGAGCAATGAGCTTCGTGAACAGGTTCGGGCGACGGTGTCCTTTTTTGAGACGGCTCCTGTGTTCTTTCCTGTTCTCCATTCATGTTGGTCAATCACGTTGCCGCAGTTAACGCCGGATTGCTGCCAGTTTGCCCGGAGAACGGATGCCCTGCCGGGAAAATACCGTTATTTTTCCGGTTTTTGCTTCCCGGTCGCATCTGCCGGGGTAAATAAAACATTGACCCGCCAGCGGGGAAGCTTTATCCTGAAATCCTCATTCAACCAGAGGTAGATTACAGCCGTGGAGGACGATATTATTTGTACAGAAAAAATCATTGCGGAACGCAAGACGTTCTTTCTTGATCTCAAACAGAATGCGCGCGGCAAAGTGGTGCGTATTACGGAAAAGGTGAGCTCCAACCGGGACCGGATTATGGTGCCTGCGGAAATTTTGGATGATTTCATCGCCGCTCTCCAGGATATCCGGGAGACCCTGAAGCAGCAGGGGGAATAAATTTTCCCCCTCCCTCCTGTTCTTTATTTCACCAATAGCGGGGCTGCGGCCGTCCCGCCATTTCTTAGTATCCGGGGCATTGCAAATCCGGCGGGCAAAAAGCCGTTTTGTCTGAATTAGGCGTTGTCAAAAATAAAAAAGGGAGTATTTTTACTTCCCGGTTTTGCCGTCCCCTTTTTTCATATTCCGGAGCATTCTGCATTCCGGAGGCGCGGGGCCGGAATGTTGATGCAACCATGAATATTTCAGAGATATGACGACACAACAGGAATTGACTCCGGAATTGATACGGGCTGCGCTGACCACGGTAAAATTTCCGGGGTTCAGCCGCGACATCGTATCTTTCGGGCTGGTGAAAAAGATTGACATTGACGCTGAAAACAACGTCACGATTGATTTGGTGATTGAGAGCAAAAATGCGGATATTCCCCGTTACATTTTTGAAGGCGTTCACGGCGTGATGAAGCATTTGCCCGGCGTGAAGCACTGCGACGTCAATATCGAGCATAAGGCTCCGGAAGCCAAAAAAGGAATCAATGACGATCCCTCTACCTGGAAATCCTCCGTTCCCGGCGCCAAGCACGTCATTGCCGTGGCTTCCGGCAAGGGCGGGGTGGGCAAATCCACCGTTTCCGCGAACCTGGCGGTGGCCCTGAGCAAGCTGGGGTATTCCGTCGGTCTGGTGGACCTGGATATTTACGGCCCTTCCATGTCCCTGATGTTCGGCACCAAGGAACGCCCCGGAGCCAATGAGAATGACGAATTTATCCCGGTAACGGCCCATGGCGTGAAACTTCTTTCCATGGGGCTGCTGATTAATGAATCCGATCCTGTAGCGGTGCGCGGTCCTCTGGCGACACGCTACGTCCAGCAGTTCCTGCGCAACGTGGCATGGGGGGATGTGGATTTTCTGATTCTGGACCTGCCTCCCGGCACCGGAGACATTCAGCTGACCATTGTCCAGACGGCCGAACTGGACGGCGTGGTGGTGGTGACCACCCCGCAGGAAGTGGCGCTGATTGACGCCCGCAAGGCGATCGGCCTCTTTGAACGGGTGGAAACCCCCATTCTGGGCATAATTGAAAACATGAGTTATTTCCAGTGCCCCTCCGACGGCAAGATTTACCATATCTTTGGCGAAGGAGGCGGCGAACGGGAAGCGGCCAAACTGGGAGTGCCCCTGCTCGGCAAGATTCCGCTGGATATTTCCACCCGCTCCGGCGGGGACGAAGGCCGCCCCGTGGCCCTGGAAGATCCCGGGCAAAATCCGGTTTCCGCCGCGTTCCGCCAGGTGGCTGAACAATGTGCCCGCGTGGTGCTTGACCGCTGAATGTCCCGGACGGGGCGGAAGGCCCGGTACGGTTGGTAACCCTTAAATTTGAAGCCGGATTGGAGCCTGCCGCTCCGGTCCGGCTTGTTTGCCGGCATGTTCCGGCTCCTTTGAATGAGGAATGCATGGAAGGAAATAAAAAATGAATAAGACGTGGAATTTGAAGGAAATGAAAAAGTTGATACCGCTGGCCCTTCCGGTGCTGGTGGTCAACCTCTCCATTGTGGGCATGGGGGCGGTGGACGCTATTGTGGCCGGGCGCGCCGGCGTGACGGACATGGCCGCCGTGGCCCTGGGGTCTTCCGTGTACCTGCCCGTGGCTCTCTTCGCCTGCGGCGTGCTGATGATCATCGGCCCCGTGATTGCCAACATGCGGGGGAAAAGCCATGAAAGCCGCGTGGGCTACATGACCAACCACGGCCTGTGGCTGGCGTTGATGCTCAGCCTGGTTTCCATGCCGGTCATTTATGTGTTGAGAAATGTATTCGGCTGGATTTCCGATGACGCCGCCATGTGCCGGATGGCTTCCGCCTACATGTTCGCCATTATGTGGGGCCTTCCCGCCAACCTGGGATTCGTGGCCCTGAAGAGCCTGAACGAAGGCTCCAACATGACGCGTCCCGCCATGTACGTGGGATTGTGCGGCCTGCTGCTCAACATTCCCCTGAACTACATGTTCGTCTTCGGCATGTACGGTTTTCCCCGCATGGGCGGAGCGGGGTGCGGCGCGGCCACGGCAGTCATTTTCTACATTGAATTCCTGCTAATGTTCCTGCTGGTTTACTTCAATCCCAAGCACAGGCCGTACCGCAGGCAAATCATTTCCTGGCGGCGGCCTACGCCTTCCGTCATCACGCACCTGGTGCGTCTGGGCGTGCCGATAGGCGTTTCCCAGCTGTGCGAGGTGATGCTCTTCTGCGCGGCGGCTCTGGTGCTGGCTCCGCTGGGAGAGACGCAGGTGGCGAGCCACCAGATTGCCGGGAACGTGGGAGGCCTGGTGTTCATGCTCCCGCTCTCCGTAGGGCTGGCGGCTTCCATCCGCGTGGCGTACCATCACGGCAGGAATGACCTGGCAGGCACCAGATCCGCCATTCTGTCTTCCTATGTGCTGGTGCTCACCATCTGTCTGTGCACCTTTGGAGGCATCACCCTGTTCCGCGAGCAGATTGTGCACCTGTACAATGACTCGGAGCTGATTGTCAGCACGGCTTCCGTCCTGCTGGTTCTGGCGGCGGCCTACCAGCTTCCGGACTGTTTGCAGGTGCTTTCCGTCGGGGTTCTGAGAGGATTCCGGGACACGGCGTCCATTACCTTCGTTACGTTTTTCTCTTATTGGATGGTAGGAT
>OLQQ01001009.1_pt1 | contig 12106 bp, 10 predicted proteins | sample 1672041 | NCBI WGS metagenome assembly OLQQ01 (sample SAMEA3136639, study PRJEB25190) | human gut metagenome
AGAGCTGTTAGACAAGGTAAATTCATCAATTAAGGGAAATGAAGGTTCCATAGTTTTTCTTGATAAGAGCCAGAAGCACATGTATGAGCTTAATAACCAGGTTCGACTAATCAATGTTATGGACTATCCTATTGACAATTGTGATGAATTTTTAGGATTTATATGCGGAATCATATCGCAGGATCATGATCTGGAGGAGATGTATTTAGACAGCTTCCTTACAATTGCATCACTTGATGATGAGGGGGATATCACCAAGGCAATCGAAAAGCTTGATATAATCAGCGAGAAGTTTAAGGTGAAGTTCATCTTAAGTGTTTCAAGGAATATTGACAAGTTGCCTGAATGTGCCAAGGCAAAGGTTATCATTTCTTTATAAATGATTAATTAGGGGGATGTGTATTTCACATCCCTTTTTTAAGGAGTAAAATTGTGTCCCGAAAGAATAAAAAAGTACTGAAATATCACACCGGCTTCAATCTGAATATCGGTTTTATAGTGTTTTTTGTAATAATAATCTATGTGATTTTTCACATATTTACGTATTTCACCTCAAACCCGGTATCTGAATACGAGGTACAACAGGGTACTATAGCGACCAACAACATATATAAGGGCATGATAATCCGCGAGGAAAGTGTAGTGTATGCTGAAGAATCAGGAAACCTCAACTACTTTGTGTCAAACGGCTCAAAGGTTGCAACAAGTGATGTTGTCTACTCTGTTGATACAGACGGCTCCATTGCAAACCAGATTACCGGTGCTCAAAATGATGCTTCCGCCATCACTGACGAGGCTGCCGGGCAGATTATCACTGACATAAACAGCTTTTCATCCGGCTACAACAGACGATACTTTTCAAAGGTTTATACATTCAAAAACGATCTGTCTGCACAGCTGACACAGGTTCTCAGTCAAAATGCACTGACAAGCCTGGCAGATACTATCAGTACTGCTGAGGCTAACAACACCTTCTATACATATAAGCCGACAGCTCCCGGAATAGTCTATTACGGAATAGACGGCTATGAGGATGTCACTACAGACAGCTTCACTCTGGATCAGTACAACAACACTAATTATGAAGAGACTGATTTAACCGACAACAGCACCATCAATCAGCTGGATCCTGTTTATAAGCTGATTACAAGTGAGAACTGGAATATACTCATAAATGTTCCTGACAATGTTGCCAAGAGCCTGAATGACAAGTCAGTCATAAAAATCAGATTCTGCGATGATGACTATACAACCACGGTATCGTTCAGCCTTTTGAAGAAGGATGATGCTTTTTTCCTGAAGCTGAATATGAAAAACTCGCTCATCCGCTATATAAATGAGCGTTTTACCAATATAGAGCTCGTGCTTGGAGCAGACACAGGGCTTAAAATACCTAATTCAGCTATAACCAAAAAGGAATTTTTCACTATTCCTAAGGATTATTTCACTGCAAGCGGCGATTCCGATGATTCGTCACTCATGATAAAGGATAAAAGCAGTGGCTCAGTTACTATAGTCAGTCCAACAATATTCAGCCAGAATGATGACTTTTATTTCGTAGATGATGAATATCTTAAGGACGGCGATATCATTGTCAAGCCTGATTCTTCGTCAACCTACAGGGTTGGAACAGATAAGGACAAGCTCACAGGTGTCTACAATATCAACAAAGGATACGCTGTGTTTAAGCAGATAAAGGTACTTGCATCAAACGATGACTACACAATTGTAGAAGCAAAAACGCCATATGGCATTTCGCTTTATGACCATATAGCCTTGGATGGCAAATCCGTGAAGGAAAACCAGACCATAACCAAATAATTATTGGTAATAAATATTATTGAAAAATATACAGAAAGGATAGATTTTATGTTAAAAGACAACTTACATCAGGTTCAGCAAAATATAAAGGCCGCATGTGACAGAGCTCACAGAAACTATAGTGATGTCACACTAATTGCAGTCAGCAAAACCAAACCTGTTGAGATGCTCAGTGAGATATACGATGAGGGCATCCGTGAGTTCGGCGAGAATAAGGTACAGGAAATGTGTGAAAAGATGGAGGTTATGCCAAAAGATATTCACTGGCACATGATTGGGCATCTTCAGACCAACAAGGTGAAGTATATAGTTGGAAAAACATCGCTTATTCACTCTGTAGATTCACTGCATCTGGCAAAGGAGATACAAAAGCAGGCCATAAAGCATGACTGTAGCTGCGACATACTGGTTGAGGTCAATATAGCAGGAGAGGAATCTAAGTTTGGCACATCACGAGATGAGGCTATCTCTTTAGTTGAAGAAATTGCTAAACTGGACCATATCCATATAAAAGGACTTATGACTATAGCACCATTTGTAGATGATCCCGAGGATAACAGACAATACTTTAGAGATATTAAGCAATTATCAGTTGACATAGCACAGAAAAACATAGATAATGTCAGTATGAATGTTCTGTCCATGGGTATGACAGGAGATTACACAGTAGCAATAGAAGAGGGCGCAACAATGGTACGTGTCGGTACCGGAATATTTGGAGAGCGCGACTACAGCAAGGCTAACTGATACTTTGCATATGCTATACACAAAATAAAAATAGAAAAGGAATATAGAAATGAGTTTCATAGATAAGATTCTTGACAAAATGAGTTTGAATTCTGAGGACGATGAGGAGTTCGATAACGAGGATTATTACCTCGATGATGAGGAAGAAGAAGAGCTTCCAAGAAATCCTTTCCGTAGAAAAAAAGAGGCTGTTGAAGAGGAAACGGTCATAAAAAGCACAAGGCGTGATACAACACCAAAGGAGAAGCCTGTTAAGACTACATCCAAGATTACACCAATATCAAAATCATCCAGAAAGCAGGTAGCATCAGACATGGAAGTTTGCGTAATAAAACCAAGTTCAATTGAAGACGAAATAGAAATAACAGACACATTACTTAACGGACGTACAGTCGTCATCAACATGGAGGGACTTAATGTCGATGTGGCACAGCGCATCATAGATTTCACATCAGGCTCAGCATATGCCCTGCACGGTAATCTGCAGAAGATATCCAACTTTATCTTCATCGCCACACCACACGGAGTAGATATCTCAGGAGATATCCAGAGTCTCATGGATTCATTTGATCTCCCGGGTTCATCTTATTAAGCGGAGTCTCTAATCAGCTATGAAGAAAAATAAAACAAAAAAACAGATGTGTACAGCAGGCATCATTGCATTGATTCTTGTAGCAATTGACCAGCTTACAAAGTATCTGGCTGTTATAAACCTAAAGCAATCATCCACGGGTGTGTTTGTTCTCATTCCGGGAGTTTTCGAGTTCAGATACCTGGAAAACCAGAGTGCTGCATTTGGTGTTGATCTGCTTTCAATAATACAGAATATCTTTCATTTTACATATTGGTCTGAGAATCCATTGGCATTTTTGCGTGCCAAAATGATTTTTTTCTCAGTGATTACTATTGCAGTTGTTATACTTTTGTGTGTATGGTATCGCAAAATACCTGTCTCAAAACGTTTTAGACTGCTGAATGTTGTTGTAATACTGTTTATTGCAGGTGCACTCGGCAATCTGATAGACCGTATTGTAAATAACTATGTGGTTGATTTCTTTTATTTTAGCCTGATTAATTTTCCGATATTCAATGTAGCTGATATATATGTCACTGTAGCGGCATTTATGTTTATCATACTCGGGCTGTTTTACTACAAGGAGGAGGATTTTTCCTTAATCTTCCCCGACAAAAAGCATGAAAATAGATAAAGAAAATAAAAAAAAGAGAAAGCTTCACTATGAATAGAGATACATTTGAAGTCCAGAGTGAACAGGAGGGAGAACGACTGGATAAATACTTAAGCAGCATTTATCCGGATATTTCTCGCTCCTTTTTTCAACGGATACTAAAAGAAAATCAAATACTGGTCAATGATAAGCCCCAGAAAGCAAATTACAGGCTAAAGACTGATGACATAGTAGATGTCACAATTCCTGATGCCGTACAGACACCTATTCTGCCACAGGACATTCCTCTTGACATACTCTACGAGGATGATGACGTACTGGTAGTCAACAAGCCAAAGGGCATGGTTGTACACCCATCAGCCGGGCATTACAGCGATACTCTTGTAAATGCCATAATGTACCACTGCAAGGACTCTTTAAGTGGTATAAACGGCGAAATACGGCCCGGTATAGTACATCGCATAGATATGGACACCACCGGCTCCCTTATTGTCTGCAAGAACGATGAAAGCCATATAAAGATATCAGAACAGATAAAGGACCATAGCTGCAACCGTATATACGTGGGCATTGTCTGTGGCAATGTAAAGGATGACGAGGGCACCATAGAGGGCGCCATAGGCAGAAATCCCAATGACCGCAAGAAAATGGCGATCAATGAGAAAAACGGAAAGCCGGCTGTCACACATTATAAGGTGCTTGAACGCTTTGGTGACTACACATATATGCAGTTTAAGCTTGAGACCGGCAGGACACACCAGATACGCGTGCATATGGCAAGTATTAATCATCCCTTGCTTGGAGATATGCTGTATTCCAGCTATTCCCCGACGAAAAACCGCTTCAAAGGCCTTGAAGGACAGTGCCTGCATGCAAAAACAATAGGGTTTGTGCACCCAAAAACCGGTGAATACATGGAATTTGATGCACCTTTACCAAAATACTTTGCCAATTTGCTTGAAGTGTTATATAATATAAATAACAAATAAATTGAATTATCACATAGTGATATAGTATTAATTATTTATATAAGGGGGTCTGAATTATGGGATCAAACGAAATTTACACAATAGGAAGAGAATTTGGAAGCCTCGGAAAACAGGTCGGACAAGAATTAGCTAAAAGACTTGGAATTAAATTTTATGATAAAGAGCTCTTACAGAAGGCAGCTAAGGAATCAGGACTTTGCGAGGAAATATTTGAGTCGCATGACGAAAAGCCTACAAACAGCTTTTTATATTCGCTGGTCATGGACACCTACACAGGTGGCTCTTATTCCACAGCACCATTTCTTGATATGCCTCTGAATCACAAGGTATTTTTAGCACAGTTTGATGCTATCAAAAAGATTGCGGCAAATGAATCCTGTGTTATTGTAGGCCGCTGTGCAGATTATGCTTTAGCAGACGAGCCGCATTGTCTCAATATCTTCATACGTTCCAACATGGACGACAGAATTAAAAGAATAAGTGAAAGACTCAATGTCCCGGAGAACAAGGCTAAAGACATAATTAAGAAAAAAGATAAAGAGCGCTCAAGCTATTACAATTACTACACCAGTAAAAAATGGGGAGACGCAAGAAGCTATGATTTGTGCCTGAACACAAGCCAGATATCAGTTGAGGACTCAATCGAGCTTATACTTAAATACAGGGAATGCATGAGAAATCACAATAAATAATTGCATAATAAATAATTGTATTGTTGTATAGAAAGCTATGGATTTAAAGCCATCGGAACTGATGCAAATAGAGGTTTCGGTGGCTTATTCTTGTACCATAGTGCTTTTTACAAGGTCATTTATTCGTTAAACTTAGATTTAGCGAATAAATGTGTACCGCTAAAAATTAGTACCGCTCCACTATTTTATATTATTAAACACAAAAAGACGGTTGATAAATCAATCGTCTTTTTATATCTAGAATTTATGATTTTATTATAAAATAGATAACACATCCTCCACAATCTGCTCTGCAGTCAGATGATTCTCCTTCAGTACAGCATCCACATCATACCTGTCAAGAAATTCCTTCTTCAATCCATAATTCATCACTTTCATCTTGCTTGCACCATAGAATCGTGCGATTTTTTCACCAAAGCCGCCATCTAAAATACCATCCTCTAAAGTAATAACAGTATCATGATTTTGCTTAAGCTTAGTCAAAAGCGCCTCATCCAATCCGGTGATGTAATACGGATTGATTACAGTTGCGTTGATTCCGGCTTCTTCTTTAAGAAGCTTCGCAGCCTCCTTTGCCAGTTCAAAGAAGGTTCCCAAACCGATAATCGCAATCTTTTCTCCTGTCTGAGCCACCTCATATCTGTTGAGTCTGCCAAAATCCTTTGTCACCCTTGAGCCATCTGAAATCATCGGTCCGCCCGGCAGCTTTATTGCAACCGGATAAGATGTCTGCTCCATACTCCAGTCGAGCATGGCCAGATACTCTTCCTTTGTTGCCGGTGCCAGATATACCAGATTTGGAATATTTGAAAGCATCGGAATATCCTGAAAGCCTAAGTGTGTAACGTCATTCATTCCATATACGGAACCCTGATATATTACCATTGTAATCGGACTGTTATTGATGCAGACATCCTGTGATACCTGGTCAAAGGTTCTCTGTACAAACGAACTGTATACACCATAAAATGGTTTACCACCATTTACTGCGACACCTGATGCCAGTGCCACTGCAGTCTCCTCTGCAATACCTACATCGACAAACTGACTGCCAGCCTCTTTTCTCTTATCCTCTGTAAAGCCCATAACAGTCGGCGTACCGGAAGTAATTGCAACAACAGAAGAATCATTTTTCATCTTTTCAAGCAGATATTCACAGGTCACAGAAGAATAATCCTCTTCCACATTGTTAAATAGCGGCTTTCCTGTTTCTATATCGAACGGACCGCTGTAATGCCACTGCTCCTTACATTTTTCTGCAGGGGCATAACCCTTGCCCTTAAGTGTGTTTATATGCACTACAACCGGTTTAGTGCTGTCCTTGACCTCTTTAAATGCCTTAATAAGAGCTGCAACATCGTTGCCCCTGTCCACATACACATAGTCAAGTCCCATAGCCTTAAACAGATTGCATTCTGCCTGACCGTCAGTCTTTCGAAGCAGAGCTAGATTCTGATATAGACCTCCATGATTTTCAGCAATCGACATATCGTTGTCATTTACTATAATAATAAAATTGCTTTGAAGCTCAGCAGCAAAATCAAGTCCCTCAAGTGCTTCTCCTCCGCTTAATGAGCCGTCTCCGATGACAGCAATCACATTGCCGTTTTCACCCTTTAAGTCCCTTGCCTTTGCAAGACCTGCAGCCAGACTGACCGACGTTGATGTATGTCCGACTGTAAAAAAATCATGCTCGCTCTCGTTTGGATTTGTATAGCCTGACACATCATCATAGTGCTGTTCAGACAAATACGCTTCCTTACGCCCCGTAAGCATCTTATGAGGATAACTCTGGTGCGATACATCATAAACAATCTTGTCCTTAGGTGATTCAAATACATAATGTAAAGCGATTGTCGCCTCTACCATTCCAAAATTCGGTCCAAAATGTCCGCCATGCTTACTTGCTCTTACCAAAAGGGCATCTCTTATCTCCTGCGCCAGCACCGGCAGTTCATCTATCTTAATTTTCTTTACATCTTCTGGTCCGTTAATTTTCTCAAGATACATATTATATTTTGTCCTCCTATTTGTCCCAGGTCAATTCACCTGTCTTTATCGCATTCTCGTATTTAGAAATTTTATACTGTAAGCGTTCCATCGTGTTTTCAATCTGTTTTTTCTGCTCATCAAGCTGCTCGTATTGCTCCTTGAGAAGCTGACACCTTGCTTCAAATGTGGCATCTCCCATCTGAAAAAGCCTGATATATTCTATAAGCGCCTCAATCGGAACTCCGGCATTGCGCATACATATAGTGTGCTCCACCCAGCTGATATCTGATTCGGTATAATCGCGTATACCTCCTGCAGTCCGTGCAATCTGTGGAATCAGGCCTATACGTTCATAATACCTGAGTGTATCAGTAGACACACCAAAACGCTCACTCACTTCCTTGATAGTCACTCACATCGCCTCCTTTTTGATTGTTACAATGAAACTATATCACTTGGAGTCCACTCCAAGTCAAGAGCTTTTCACCTGTTTTGTATACATAAGAAAATTATCGTGTTATAATCTCAATAATAAAATTTAAAAAGATTTACACTTGGAGGAAAAATATGAACTATACAGAATGTATCGAAAATGCCAGACCACGTCTTGGAAAATACTGCAAGGCATGTCCTGAATGCAACGGTCGCGCATGCAAAAACCAGATGCCTGGTCCCGGCTCAAAGGGCATCGGAGACACAGCCATACGCAACTATGACAAATGGAAACAAATCCGTGTAAACATGGATACTATTGCCGAGAATAAGCCTGTAGACACCTCTCTCACACTCTTTGGCCGTACTTTTAAATATCCGGTATTTGCAGGTCCTGTCGGTGCGGTACAGCTGCACTACGGAGACTGTCTGGATGATGTGACATACAACGATATCCTCGTGTCAGCCTGTGCAAAGAACGGCATTGCAGCTTTCACAGGCGACGGAACTGACCCAAATGTCATGGTTGCAGCCACCAAGGCTATCAAAAATGCAGATGGCGCCGGAATACCTACCGTAAAGCCATGGAACATTGAGACCATACGTGAGAAAATGGAGCTGGTACATGAATCAGGCGCATTTGCAGTAGCTATGGATATCGATGCAGCCGGTCTTCCGTTCCTCAAAAATCTTGATCCGCCAGCCGGAAGCAAAACAGTTTCAGAGCTTTGCGATATCATACAGATGGCCGGAACCCCGTTTATTGTAAAGGGAATTATGACCGTAAAGGGTGCGCTTAAAGCAAAAGAAGCAGGCGCAAGCGCTATTATTGTATCAAATCACGGTGGACGTGTGCTGGATCAGTGTCCTGCCACTGCTGAGGTGCTTGAAAACATCGTAAAGGCTCTTGAAGGCTCAGGCATTAAGATCCTTGTAGATGGTGGCATCAGAAGCGGCACAGACGTCTTTAAAGCCCTTGCACTGGGTGCAGACGGAGTTCTTATCGCAAGACCGTTTGTAACGGCTGTATACGGCGGTAAGGCCGATGGTGTACGTGCATACATAGACAAAATCGGTACAGAGCTTGAAGACACCATGAAGATGTGTGGTGTATCTTCGCTTGATGAAATCACAAGGGACTGTGTGATGACCTTCTAGTTTAAAAACATGCTTCATGACTTTTCGTTTTTATATAAATTCTTCATACAAAAGCACCATAACCGGCATCGTCACTACAGCGCAAAGCGTTGTCACTACATTTATTGCACTGGCATACCTTGAATCATTGCCATACACCTGACACATCTGTGTAACAGTCGATGCCGAAGGCGTAATAACCGCCAAGAAAACAATAAGCATAATCTTTGGCGCATCTGCAGAAAGATATGCCATATGGCTGATTTTAATAAGAATAAGCGATATCAACGGAACCAGAAGCATCCTGAGAAAGGTAACAAAATACACCCTTCTGTTGGCAAAAACCTTCTTCAAATCCATCCCTGCAAAAAGCATGCCTGTCACAATCATGCTTGCAGGTCCAATCATACTGCCGACAGAACCGATTGTGTCATTGATAAGCTGCGGCAGATGAATCCTTGTAAAGAAAAGCACCACACCTATTACTATGGAAATCATATTGATATTAAGGACAATCTTTCGCCAGTCATAGGAGCTTTCACGGCTTATAATCTTTTTGCAGTGAGTCCACAAAAATACCAGCTGCACACTCATGAAAGCACAGCCGTAAAGCACCCACTCCTGCCCCAGTATAAATGTCACAATCGGAACAATCAGATTGCCTGAATTTGAATAATAAACTGATGCAACCTCCACCTCATTCATATGGAAAAGCCTGCCCATAGCAGAAATGATAAACAGCAAAACTAACTGCAAAATCACCGATGCCGCAAATGCAATCAAAAGACCTCTCACTGTTTTTGAAGTGTAATCCACCTGAAAAGCATTGATAATAACACACGGTATAATCAGATACAGTACAATCTTTGATAAAACCTTGCTGTCCTCATCCTTCACAATACCTGTTTTCACAATAATAAAACCCATGAAAATCATGATAAAAAGCTCTATTATCTGTTCCATTAAAAGTATACTGATATGCATAAAAATCATCTCCTGCTCTAAATATCTATGTCTTAAAAGGCATGCATATCTAATTCATAATTTATAAATCTATAATCTCGTAGTCCACTTTGAACAATCCCACACATCCGTCGCAAGCCCATCATAAAAATCCGGCTCATGGCATACCATCAGTATGCTTCCCTTGTACTCCTTTAAGGCACGCTTCAGCTCATCCTTAGCATCCACATCCAGATGGTTGGTAGGCTCATCCAGAAGCAGAATATTTGTCTCTCTGTTTATCAGCTTGCACAGGCGTACCTTTGCCTGCTCACCACCGCTTAACACACGCACCTGACTTTCAATATGCTTTGTGGTCAGGCCACACTTTGCAAGCGCGCTTCGCACCTCGTACTGCGAAAATGCAGGAAACTCGTTCCATATCTCCTCAATACATGTGGTTGTAACCGACTGATCCATCTCCTGCTCAAAATACCCAATTTCCAGATAATCTCCAAGTATAACACTTCCTGAAAGTGGCTTTATCAGCCCAAGAATACTCTTAAGCAGGGTGGTCTTTCCGATGCCGTTTGCACCGGTAAGAACAATCTTTTGTCCTCTTTCCATCTCAAGGTCGAGAGCAGATGAAAGCGGATCATCATAGCCAATGACCAGTCCATTTGTCTGGAAAATATACCGCCCCGGAGTACGCGCTGTCTTAAAGTTAAACTCCGGCTTTGGCTTTTCAGCAGCAAGCTCAATAACATCCATCTTGTCAAGCTTCTTCTGACGTGACATCGCCATATTCCTTGTAGCGACACGCGCCTTATTTCTAGCCACAAAATCCTTCAGCTCTTTAATCTCCTGCTGCTGTTTGTTGTACGCTGCCTCAAGCTGCGCTTTCTTCATCTCATAGACTTCCATAAATTTGTCATAATCCCCGACATACCTGTCGAGCTTCTTGTTGTCCATGTGATAGATGAGATTTACCACGCTGTTTAGAAACGGTATATCGTGCGAAATAAGAATAAACGCATTCTCATAATCATTAAGATATCGCTTAAGCCACTCAATATGCTCCACATCCAGATAGTTGGTAGGCTCATCCAAAAGCAGAATATCCGGCTTCTCCAAGAGGAGCTTTCCCATCAGCACTTTGGTTCTCTGGCCACCGCTTAAATCGGTAACGTCTTTATCAAGCCCCAGGTCTAAAAGTCCAAGAGCCCTTGCAACCTCATCAACCTTTGCATCGATCATATAGAAATCATGCATGGTAAGCATGTCCTGAATCGTGCCGGCTTCATCCATCAGCTTATTCATCTCGTCCTCGTCCACATCGCCAAGACGCGCATATATGTCGTTCATCTCATTTTCCATATCATAAAGGAAATCAAATGCAGATGAAAGAACTGAGCCGATAGTCATGCCCTTTTCAAGCGCTGTGTGCTGGTCGAGATAACCCACACGCACCTTCTTGGCCCACTCTATTTTGCCCTCATCAGGCATAAGCCTGCCTGTGATAATATTCATAAAAGTCGATTTTCCCTCACCGTTTGCACCGACAAGCCCTATGTGCTCGCCCTTCAACATTCTGAAGGAAACATCCTCAAAAATAGCACGGTCGCCAAAACCATGGCTTAGGTGCTCTACGTTTAAAATACTCATGTATACCTCCCATCGATTTGTATTGTCTATTCAGAATCACACCACTCACGTTCGCAAAACCGCACGATACTCATCACTTGATTATTGCAGCAAGTTTCTCACCACACATTACACCGAGTATACATCCTAAACAGCTCAACACCACATATCCGCACCCAAGCAGGCAGTGATTATGTTCAAACAGATTATAGGATTCCAGCGAAAATGTAGAAAACGTGGTAAAACCACCGCATACACCGGTCTTCCAAAACAAAACCATATTCTTGGATACTCCATCCCTTGCACTTGTGATTCCGACAATAAATCCAATCAGAATTGCCCCGATTATATTGGTGATTAAAGTCAAAAAAGGAAACTCAGTTTTTAAAGGTATAAGGCTGATGGCATATCTGGCCATTGCACCTACGGCGCCACCCAGTGCTACAAATAAAAAATTCATGGTGGTTATCTGCCACTCAAAATGTGTTCAAATATACTCAAACACATCGAGAAATTAAAGTCC
>OLQQ01001011.1_pt1 | contig 12090 bp, 10 predicted proteins | sample 1672041 | NCBI WGS metagenome assembly OLQQ01 (sample SAMEA3136639, study PRJEB25190) | human gut metagenome
GAGGAGAGCCGCCCCCTCCTCCTATGCCCGCCCTCGCACGGATGCCTTCCAACGCCGATGCTCCGCCTTCGATCCCTCCCCGAACCGGGCGCTGCAGCTTCGGGCGCCCTCCCCCTTCGCACGCGCCGCACCGTGCGGAAGGGGCGCCTACTCACTTTCTTGCGATGGCACGTTTTTGAGTAGCGGGCAATTACCGCGCGCCTTGCGATGCGCTGCGCGCACGAGGGGCGCATCATGGACGGCAGTTCGTCGGATGCGGCAGACACGTTGCAAGCCCCCCCTGCTTCAAACGGGAGCGAGCCAGCCAGCCAACGTCCGGCATACGCAGAGAGTCGCAACCATTCAAGGAGGAGCAATGGCAGATTACTATGGCACCGACACCGTCGTATCCGAACTTCGCGAGGACGGCCTGCTGATCATCCGCATCAACCGTCCCGACGTGGCGAACGCCCTCAACGGCGTCACCTCCAAGGCCATGGAGAACATCATGAACAACGCCGAGACCGATCCCGCGGTGCGCGCGATCATCGTCACCGGCACCGGCAAGGTGTTCTGCGCGGGCGAGGATCTCTCCGAGCTCAGCGAAGGCGGAGAGTGCCAGACCGTGACCGAGCACGGCTTCGGCGGCCTGACCGCGCGCCTGTGCTCCAAGCCCGTGATCGCCGCCTGCAACGGCTCCGCGGCCGGCGGCGGCATGGAGATCGCCCTGTCCTGCGACATGGTGGTGGCCTCCGAGCGCGCCAAGTTCGGCTGCACCGAGGTGGGTCTGGGCATCATCGCCTCCACCGGCGGCCTCGTGCGCCTCGCCCGCGACATCAACCGCAAGGACTGCATGGAGCTTCTGCTCACCGGCAAGAAGATCAAGGCCGATGAGGCCAAGGCGCTGGGCCTCATCAACTACGTCGTGCCGGCCGAGGAAGTCATGGACAAGGCCATCGAGCTGGCCGAAGAGTGCCTGAAGAACGCGCCTCTGGCCCTGAAGTGGACGAAGTACATCGTGCACGCCGCCGACCAGATGTCCGAAGAGGACGCCATGCGCTACAGCGACGCCGCCTACCGCTTCCTGGAGAAGACCGCCGACGGCATCGAGGGCCCGGCCGCCTTCGTCGAGAAGCGCACGCCGAACTGGCAGGGCAAGTAGCTCCTTCTTGGCTTTCGTCCTTGAAACCCCCGGACGCGCGTCCGGGGGTTTTCGCTTTTTCCAGCGCGGCAGAGGCGTGCGATCGGCGCGGACGGGTCGCATCCATCGCGAATCGGCGCGGACGGGTCGCGCGAGATGCGCATCACTCCCCGCGTCAAAAAAGCGAGGCGATGGGACGGGGCCAACGTCTCATTACTCCAACTCCCCCGTCAGACGTTCCTTCCAGGTGAGCTTGCGTGGCGCGAAGGGGCTTGGCAGGGGCACGTCGTGGCCGATGGAGCGCAAGGCGATGTCCCACAGCGTGCGGCGCCCGCCGAAGAACAGGTAGCGCTTCTCGAGCTCGGGAAGGGCCTCCTCGTCCGCCGCGCCGCTTTGGGCGAAGCCGTCGAGGATCGCGTCGCTCTCGCGCTTCGCCTTCGCCCGACGGTACGCCACCACGGCGTTCGCCACGAACACCCCCACGGTATAGGGCAGAACGAAGGCCTTCACGAGCGCCACCAGGTCGTCGGTGCGATAGTCGGCCAGCGCCCGAGCCTTGTCGCCCACAAGGTCGGGGTCGACGACGTGCGCGAGCTGCCCGCTTTCGCCCTGCGCCGCCCAGCGCTGCACGTCCACCAGCCACGCGCCCGCGAACACGATGGCTGCACCGGAGAACGCCACCGCCGCAAGGCCGAGCCCTTTGAACCAGCGCGCAACGCTGCTCATCCAGTAGTACGGTACCGTATAGGCGTACAGCAGCAGGAGCACGGCGGCGAACACCACCGAACCGCCGATGATCACGGCGTCCTGGCGCACGAAGTAGTCCGTCGCCGATCCGAGCACGCGCTGGACGTCGTAGACCCAGGAGAACCCGTCAGCGACGGCCGCCTCGGCAGGCCGGCCGATGGAGCCCGCGAGCGTCGAGATCCATGAGAGCGCCATGCCGAGAACCGCGACGATGACGAAGAACGCCGGCAGGGTGACCGCGATGCTGGCCAGGCCGCGCGCGAGCCCGTTGTCGAAGCGCAGCGCCACGTAGTAGAGCAGCAGAAAGCCTCCCAGCAGCACGGCGGCGAATCCCAGGTACAGCGCGATGGAACCCGACAGCTCCGCACCCGGCAGAAGCGCGAGCGCAGCGCGCGAGACGAGCAACGCCGCCGACAGACCCACGAGCGCGATGCAGCCGAGCACCCAGGCGCGCTGCAGCCGATCGGTCTCGGTGTCGAGGCGCGCCGTGCCGTTCTCGTCGACGAGCCGCACGAAGTCCAGGCGGTGGATGCGCTGCGATACGCGCACCGCCTTCACGGCGAGCGCGAGCGCAGGCGGCAGGAACAGCGCGAGCCCCGCGCCCGCCGGCAGCGCAAGGCAGAGCCCCGCGTAAAGCGCGAGCGGCAGACCCCAGCGGTACCCCGTGTCGAAAGGCCGGCGCGTCCAGGCGCCCAACCGCCGGGCGGCCGAACGAACGGCCTGCTTGCTGTCGGGAAGGCTTCTCATCATGCATCCAGTGTACGATCGCCCCGCCCGCCGGACAAGCAACGGCTGCGCAACCCCGCGCGAGAGGAGCAAGGAAGCCGTTCGATATAACGGGAATTCCACGCGGCTCCAACGCGGATCACCCACGGATCCAACGCCGTTTCCACGTGGATCACCTACGGATCCAACGTCGTTCCAACGCGGATTCCACGTGCCATAACACCTGGTAAACAGCTGGTCTGCACGCTCGTAACACATCGAAGCCCCATGCTACCCTCACGTCATGAACAGATATCTCAGTCATACTTCCGCATTGGAATGGCTTGCATACGCGAAGGCCGATCCGCTCGCGCCGGCCGCAGCCGATCGTCGGGAACGGCTTCCTCGACACGACGGAACCCCGCTTCCGCCTGCCGGTAAGACGACGCGCGCGGACGTCGACGGGCTCGCCAGCTTCGGCCTCGGGTACCTCGCGAAGCCCGTGCACCTTCTCGTGCCGAGCAGCGAGTGCAGGATACGATGCGCCGACGCCCGTTGCCACGTGCGATCAGGCCCGTTCCCCGCCCGTTCGTTCCTGCCGATCGACGAAGGGACGTTCTCGTCCTCCCCGGAGCTCGCCTTCGTTCAGATGGCGGAAGTCCTGGACTGCCCCCGGCTTGTCAAGCTGGGGGACGAGCTGTGCGGCATCTACGGCATAGAAACCGTCGGCATCGTCGACTTCGACCGAACGAGCCCTTTCACCACCGTCAAGCGGCTAGGGCGGTTCCTGCTCAAGGCAGAGTGCATGCCCGGCCTGGTGAAAGCCCGGAAAGCAGTGCGACACATCGCGCCGGGTTCGGCTTCGCCCATGGAAACGGCCATCGTCCTGCTGCTCTGCCTGCCCCCGCGGCTCGGCGGGTACGGCTTGCCGCGCCCCGTAATGAACGGAAGGGCGAGCCTCAAGAAGCAAGCCTGCCGCAAGCCCTCCGACCGACGCTACCGTTGCGACCTCTTGTGGCCGGCCGCCGACATCGCCGTGGAATACGACAGCTTCCTGCATCACGGCAGCCGCGCGAAGATGGCCGACGACGCAAGAAGAAGGAACGACCTGCTGGCGCGAGGCACCACGGTGGTATCGATCACGGGCAGAACAGTGTGGAACCTCATCGAACTCGACGAGATCGCACGGCTTCTTGCAAGGCGCATGGGCAAGCGGCTTTCCACGAACGGAGTCGGCTGGCGAAAAGCCCAGCACGAGCTTCACGGGATGCTGACGGGGTCTTTCTTCGATGAACGATGAGCTTTCCGCTCGTATAATCGGCTTCCCAACATGCGCAGCAGGGCTTCGCGCACGTTTCCGCGTCGCGATGTGCAGCAAAAACGAGGTTTTGGCAGTCCTGACCACAAGGAATGCGAAACGGAGAAGTCGCGACCAGGGGTTTCGCCTGATTGCGTTCGCTCCGACGGCGTCCAACCGCTTCCGAAACGTCGAAAGACTGCCAAAACCTCGTTTTTGCTGCACATCAATGAGATCGAACGTGCGCGGAGGCCGCGAGGAGCGCGCGCGAAGCGAGGGCGGCACGAGGGTGGCGAGGCGAGGACGGCGCTGGCGGTCGGGCGCATGTGGGGATCGCAAAGAGCAAGCGACGCGGACGGGCGCGAAGGTCGCAAGGTGCGGGCGGCGCGATGATCGCGTGACGAAGGAAGTCGAACGGGCACTGGGACCGCGAGGTGCGGACGCGCACGGAGGTCGCAGGATGCGGGCGACGCGGGCGCACGGGGCGTGCGAGATGCCGTCGCGCGCCCGGGCGGTTGCCGGGCGCGCGAGGTTATGGCACGGCGCCTCCCCTACGCCCCGCGCGGGTGCGCGTCCCCCTCGTCGAGCGAGCTCGTCTCCAGAAGCGACTTGCCCTTCGTCTCGGGCGCCATGAACGCCGACAGCACGAGACCCAGGATCACGAGGCCCGCCGCGATCAGCATGGTGGGGCCGATGCCGTAGGCGGCCAGGAACAGCGGCGTGCCGTACGTGGCGATGATGGTGCCGATGCGCGAGAACGCGATGGCGATGCCCACCGCCGAGGCGCGCACCTCGGTGGGAAACAGCTCGTTGGGGTACAGCCATTGCAGGATGCCCGGACCGCCGCTGAAGAACGCGTATAGGCCGAATCCCAGGATGATCACGTAGATGGGGGCGTCCGGGAACACGCCCAGGATGACCAGGCCCACCGCCATGAGGGCGAGCGAGCGGATGAGCAGCGGACGGCGGCCCATCGAGTTCAGCCAGAACATGGCCGGGATGGAACCGATCAGGAAGAACAGGCTGACCACGCTCTCGCCCAGGATGGCCTCGTGGCCCTCCCCCAGCCCGAAGGCCGTCATGATCTCGGGGCCGAACGTGTAGATGGCGTACATCGGCACCACCTGGCACAGCGTCAGGATGCCCAAGAACACGATGCGCTTGGCGTAGCCGCCCGCGAACACCTTGCGCAGGCTGGTCTTCTCGCCCGGATCCTCCAGCTCGAGCTCCACGCCTTCGCCGAACACGCGCCGCATGACGGCGTCGGCCTCCTCGGTGCGGCCTTTCTGAGCCAGCCACATGGGCGACTCGGGGATGTCGTGCCGCCCGACCAGCAGGATGATGCAGGGGATGACGGCCGAGCCGAGCATCCACTGCCAGCCGCCTGCCACGCTGTACAGGAAGTACCCCACGAACGCCGCCACCGTGGCGCCGAGGTACCAGGCGGCCGACACCATGCCCATGGAGATGGAGCGGTGCTGCTTGGGCGTGAACTCGGCGATGAGCGAGGTGGCTATCGGGTAGTCGGCGCCTACGAACACGCCGATGAAGAAGCGCGCCGCCACGAGCTGGAGCGGGTCGGCGCAGAACACGCTCAGGATGGAGAAGGTTCCGATGGCCACGATGTCGACGATGAACATCTTCTTGCGCCCGATGCGGTCGGTGAGGTAGCCGCCCGCGATCGTGCCCACGAAGATGCCCAGCAAAACCGACGCCCCGATGGCCGCGCTCCACGCCTCGTCGAGGTTGAACAGCGGTGTGATCTGCGTGAGCGCCACGCCGATGAGCGAGAGCACGTACCCGTCCAAAAACGAGCCGCCGCTCGAGAAGAACGTGATCTTGCGCAAGAAGGGCGTCATGGCAACGTCGTCCATGGTCTTCTTGGCCGACTTCTTCACCTTGTGGACCACGTCCCCGCCGATCTGCTTGGCGCTGTCGGCGACCTCGCCCATGGGAGGGCTCGTTACCTGGGTCATATGCTTTACGTTGCTCATGCTCTCATCTCCTTCTGTGCTATGCGTTCCTCTTGCGATACATCCTGAGCGGAGCGAAAGCTCCTCTTACCGTCACCCCGAGCGAGCGCAAGCGAGTCGAAGGTCCCGGCGGCACCAGCCGTGACGTTTCCCGCTTGCGCCGCACGGAATCCTTCGACTACGGCCTGCGACCGGCGCTCAGGATGGCAACCTGCGGCTTACTCCCACTCGCAGATGCCGAAGTTCAGGTGCGGCTTGGCGCCGGTCTCGTCGGCGTCGGCATCGACCAGCTGGAAGCGGATCTCGTTGTCGCCCACCTTCCACATGCGGGTCTGCAGCGTGGTGCCCGGCAGCACCGGCGAGGTGATGCGGGTCTTGAACCGCTTCATGCGCTCCGGCTCGCCCGGGAAGAACGAGCTGATGATGTGGCGCATCGTGAAGCCGCCCAAGCTCACGCCGTGGGCGATGGGACGAGCAAGCCCCGTCTGCTCGGTGTAGGCGAAGTCGATGTGCTGCTGGTGCCAGTCGCCCATGAGACGGTAGATCAGCGGCATGTTGAGCGGCATCGTCTCGGCCACCACGGCGTCGGGAGCGCAGTCGGGCATCTCGACGATGTCCTTCGGGGGCTTGGGGCCTCCCCAGCCGCCGTCGTAGATGCACACGTCCCAGGTCTCGGTCTCGCACAGAAGCGTGCCGTCGGAGGAGTAGGAGCGTCCGGTCTGCTTCGACAGGCACCCGCGGCCCTCGCCGCGGTCGTACAGCGCGTCCTGGGTGACGAACGTCTCGATGCGGTCGTTCATCTTGAAGGGCGCGTGCAGCTTGATCTCGAAGCCGTAGTGCAGCGAGCCGTCGTAGTCGTAGCCGTAGTCCAGCGTGCGCGTCATCTCCTCGTGCACGGTCAGCGGCACGCCGAAGATGGGCAGCACCTTGAGGTCGGGGTTCGCGGCGTCCCCCTCGTTCACGTACTCGAGGTCCGTCTTCCCGTCGTAGCCCGCGTTGCAGCCCAGCGCGCAGATCTCCAGGTCCTTGAACGTGTACTCCCTCACGAACGGCCCGAACTCCTTGCCCACGATCTCGGTGCTGATAGCCATAATCCCTCTCCTTCGGTCGCTTGTTACTGCAGCAGCTTCTTCTCGATTTTCATGGAGCACGTGCGGGGGAAGCTGTCGACGATCTCCACGTACGAGGGGACCTTGAACCCCGCCATGTGCTCCTCGCAGTACGCGAGCACCTCCTCCTCGGTGATCCGCGCGCCTGCGGCCGGCAGCACGAAGGCCTTCACGGCCTGGTCGCGGATAGGATCGGCCACGCCGATGACCGCGGCCTCGGCGATGCGCGGGTGGCCTGCCAGCACGTTCTCCAGCTCGGTGGTGGAGATGTTCTCCCCCGCCCGCTTGATCATGTTCACCTTGCGGTCGACGAAGAAGAACCAGCCGTCCTCGTCCACGTACCCCTTGTCGCCGGTCTTCAGCCAGCCGTCCTCGGTGAACGTGCGCGCCGTGGCCTCAGGGTCGTTGAAGTACTCCTTCATGATGGTGCGGCCGCGCACGCCCCTCACCTGGATCTCGCCCACCTCGCCCGGGTCGGCCTGCGTGCCGTCCTCGCGCGTGATGCGCACCTCGTAGCCAAGTCCCGCGCGTCCCACGGAAGGCCACCGGCGCGCGCCGGTGGGCGGGTCGGTGAGCACCCAGCCGATGGACTCGGTGGAGCCGTACGTGTTCATGAGCGACACGCCGAAGCGCTGCTCGAACGCCTCCTTCTCGGCGTCGGACACCGGCAGGAAGTAGAGGATCTCGCGCAGCTCGTGGTTGCGGTCGTCGGGCGAGGCGGGCTGCAGCATGAGCGTGCGCAGCATCATGGCCACGCACTGCGTGACGGTTGCCTTGAACTCGCGGATCTGCGACCAGAAGCGGCTGGCGCTGTACTTCTCCACCACGATGAGCGTGGCGCCCACGGTGAGCACCGGCATGAGCGCGGCCAGCTGGAAGTTGGAATGACAGGCGGGCATGGTGGTGAGCAGGCGGTCGTTCTTCGTCAGCGCGACCTCCCAGTCGCCATACAAGCCGCTGAACAGGATGTTCGCATGCGTGAGCACCACGCCCTTCGGGCGCGAGGTGGTGCCGGACGTGAAGATGATCTCGGCCGGGTCGTCGGCGCTCAGCGGGCGCACCTCGTCGAGCTCGGCCGCCGCCTCGGCGCGCAGCCGCGAGAAGTCGCGCAGGGACCCGTCGCGCTCGAGGGCGGCGCGCGCTTCTTCGACGCCCTCGACCTTGTCGTCGTGCGTGCGCGCCACCAGCACGCCCTTGGGGCAATACGGGCCGCTGTCGCGCACGGCGCGGTACAGGTCGAGGAACTTCGGCTCAACCACCGCGCACGAGGCCTCGGTACGCTCGAGCACGAACGCGGCTTCCTCCACCAGGTACTGCTCGTTCATGGGCACCATGACGGCGCCGATCTTCGCCAACCCGAACAGGCACATCATGAACTCGGGGCACGTGCACAGCTGCACGGCCACGCGCTCGCCGGCCGCGACCCCCATCGAGAGGAACACGTTGGCCGCGCGGTCGATCTCCTCGTTGAACGCGCGGTACGTGTACGTGCTGGTCGAACCCGTGCGATCGCGGAAGAGGAGGAACTCGCGCTCGCCGCACGCGGCCACGAGGCCGTCCCACAGGCTGCGCACCGTTTCGTTTCCCACGATGTCGGTCAATCGTCTCACCTTTTCCATCCGTCGATCCCCTGGTAATCCGCACGATGCCGTCGTCGAGGGCCCTCGCCCGCAAGGGCGGCATCGTGCGGATGCGCGGCGAGTTCTGCCGGCCGCGCATCCGACGTGGCGCCCGGGAAGCGATTCCCGGACGCGAGGTACCGCGTTAGCCGATCTTCACGACGCCGGCCGCGGCCAGCTCGTCGATCTGCTCCTGCGTGTAGCCCAGCTTCGTCATGACGTCGACGGTGTCGCCGCCCTGATGCGGCATCGGACGCCAGATCTGGCCCGGGTTGTTCTTGAACTTCGGGAACACGCCGAGGCCGTGGAAGGTCTCGCCGTCGACCGTCTCCCAGTCGACCCACGTGTTGCGCAGCTTCAGGTGCTCTTCTTCCACGAGGTCTTCCATGTCGTTGACCACCTGCACGGCAATGCGGTGCGCGGCGAAGTCCTCTTCGATGTCGTACTTCGAGTTGGCCAGGCAGTACTCTTCGAACGCCTTCTGGATCTCGTCGGCGTGCGGGTTGGACAGCCACAGGCCGCTCGTGTCCTCGGGGATGTCCTCGGTGCCCCAGAGATGCCCCAGGCCGATGGTCTCGAGGAAGTACTTGTTCTGGTCGACGCCGTACAGGCACACGCCCAGGAAGCCGTCCTTGCACTTGAACTCGCCGATGCCGCAGAGGTTTTGGTTGCGGGCGCCCGGACGAGGCCACTTGATGCCCTCGTTAAGGTAGTCGACCAGGTAGTACTGGCCGATGGCCAGAAGCGTCTCGTACATGGCCAGGTCGATGCTCTCGCCCTTGCCGGACTTCTCGGCCTTGTACAGGGCCGCCAGCGCCGAGGAGGCGATCATCAGCGTGTTGAAGTAGTCGCCCGCGTAGGGTCCGGGGAGCATGGGCTGCTCCTCCGTGCCGTTCTGCATGATGATGCCGGAGTAGGCCATCACCGTCAGGTCGTAGGCGGCGCGCTTCACCATCTTGGGGTCGCCCTCCTGGCCGAAGCCGGAGACGTGTACGATGACCATCTTGGGGTTGAGCTCCCACAGCACGTCGTCGGTGATGCCCTTGCGAGCCCACGTGCCGCCCTTGGAGGCCTCCATGAAGATGTCGGCGTCCTTCACGAGGTCGAAGAACACCTTCTTGCCCTCTTCGGAGAAGTAGTTCAGGGCCACCGAGCGCTGGTTGCGGCGCTCGGCCTGCTTCACGTACGCGGTGTCGCGGATAGTGTCGCCCGCGCCCGTGTTCTCGAGCCAGACGACGTCGGCACCCCAGTCGGCCATGAGGTCGGCGGCCTTCGGGCAGGCCAGCTCCACTGCCGCGTACACGACCTTGACGCCGTCGAGCGGGCCGTACGAGGGCTTTTCGGTAGGAATTGCCATGGTTGAATCCTCCTTGGTTGGTGACGGCTTGCCGTGGCTGCCGGCTAGCGGTTCAGAACCCGAGGTCATTCGGACACGGCCGATAGGCCGCTTACCTCATTGACCTCGGAACCTTCACCGCTATCCGACTCGCCACGACAGCCCTGTCCAATACTGACTAAACGGAGCTCCTGCTTACTTCTGCTTGTACTTGATGGAGGCGCCCTTGGAGGTGGCGAGGATCATCATCTCGTCGGTGCCGCCGGAGACGCGGTCGACGCGCAGGTCGCGCCAGATGCGGTTGATGCGATGCTCAGAAGCCACGGCGATGCCGCCCATGATCTGCATGGCGTCATCGGTCACTTCGAAGGAGGCGTTGGCGCAGTAGTACTTGCACATGGCGGCAGCGGCCGGGTCGAAGTTGCCGTCGTTGTTGTCGGCGTTCCAGGCGGCCTCGTACAGCATGTTCTTCATGTTCGTCAGCTTGATGCACATATCGGTGATCTTGATCTGGTTGAGCTGGAAGCGGCTGATGGGCTTCCCGAAGGCGATGCGGCTGTTCGCGTGCGCCATAGCGTCCTCGAAGGCGCAGATGGCGGTGCCGTAGTCGCAGGCGCCCACGAGCCAGCGCTCGAAGTTGAAGTCGGACACGCCGCGCATGAAGCCGTTGCCCTCTTTGCCGAAGATGTCCTTCTCCTCGAGCTCCACGTTGTCCATGTAGACCTCGCAGCAGCTGTCCATGCGCAGGCCCAGCTTGGTCAGCGGGGACAGCTTCACGCCCGGCTTGGACATATCGAGGAAGAACTCGGTGAACATGGTCGGGTCGTCGGCGTTCTTCGCCATGATGACGAGGTACTTCACACCGGCCGAGGAGGTGATGAAGGTCTTGGTGCCGTTGAGGTAGATCTTGCCGTTCTCGCGCTTGTAGGTGGTGGCCAGCGCGCCCACGTCGGAACCGGCGCCCGGCTCGGTGCAGGCCGAGTTCCAGATCTGCTCGCCGGAGCCCAGCGTGCTCATGACGGCCTCGATCTGCTCTTCGGTGCCCTCGCGGATGATGGTCTCGAAGCCGGGCAGCTGGTACAGCACGTAGGTGGGGGCGCCGTACTTGCCCAGGATCTCGTACACGGCCATCAGCGTCACGCAGGGCTGCTCCAGGCCCAGGCCGCCGTGGCTCTCGGGGAGCATGATCTGGTCGAAGCCGAGCTCGCAGAGGCCGCGCACCCAGCGCAGCGGGTACTCGTGCTTCTCGTCGCACTCGTGGAAGTAAGTCTCCCAGTTCTCGCTCTCCATGTACTCGCGGTAGCTATCGACGATAAGCTCCTGCTCGTCCGTCAACTTGAAATCCATGACGATCCTCCTTTTAGTGTTTGTGCAACGGGGCTGATCCCCCGCTGTAGCCTTGATTGGTCTTCCGGCCGCGGCGCCTACAGCCCCAGCTGCTCGCGGTAGAAGGTCGCGCCGTGCTCGAGGGCGTCGTTTGCCGCATCGAGCATCTTGGTGTAGTGCAGAAACGCGTGGATGACGCCTTCGAACACCTCGTAGCGGACGGGCGTGCCGTACTGCTCGCAGATGGCTGCCAGCGTGGCGCTGTCGTCGCGCAGCGGGTCGTACTCGGCCGCCGCGATGTAGCAGGCCGGCATGTCGCGCTCCAGGTCGTTCAGGAACAGGTTCGCGTAGGGGCTGGCCGCCAGCTCGGCGGGGTCGTTCGCGTACATCTGCATGTAGAACTGCCAGTCGGCCTCGGTAAGCCCGTCCCACGGACCGCCCAGAAGGCGCATCGAGGACGAGTCGGTCAGGCCGAACCAGCCGTAGTACAGAAGGCAGCACTTCACGAAGTCGCTTGCGCCTTTCTCCTCGCGCAGGTACATCGTGGCCGCAAGGCCCAGATGCGCGCCGCCGGAGTCTCCGGCGAAGGACAGGCGCTCGCCGTCGATGCCGTGACGGGCGCCCTGCTCGTGCAGGTAGGAGGCCACGGCGGCCACCTCCTCCACCGCGCTGGGGAACTTGGCCTCGGGCGACAGACGGTAGTCGACGGCCACCACCGGCACGCCGGCATGGCTTGCCAGGACGCGGCACACGCGGTCGTGCGTGTCGAGGTTGCCCAGCACGAACCCGCCGCCGTGCACGTACACGATGGCCGGCATGGCGGGCTCCCCTGCCGCACGGCCAGCAGCGGCTGCAGCC
>OLQQ01001014.1_pt1 | contig 12054 bp, 10 predicted proteins | sample 1672041 | NCBI WGS metagenome assembly OLQQ01 (sample SAMEA3136639, study PRJEB25190) | human gut metagenome
GCGTGCAGCAACAACAGTCTGGATATGTTTGAAACAATGAAGCTGGCCGCTATTCTTGCCAAGGGGTACAGCGGTGACGCTACTGCGCTCCCCGCCATGCAGGCGCTGAAGATGGCTACGGCGGAGGGCGCCCGCATTTTCCGGACGCCGGGGCTGGGAACACTGGTCCCGGGGGCTCCCGCGGATATGATCGCGCTGAACCTGGATGAACCGAACCTGTGCCCGATGTTCAACGAAACGTCCCATGCCGTTTATGCCTCTTCCGGCAAGGATTGCGTGTTCACCATGGTGGAAGGGAGAATTTTGTATGATCATGGAATTTACACGGACGGCCTGTATGCGGATACCGCCGCGGAAATGCGGGATCTGGTAAAGTGGGTGAAAAACAGTGATTAAGTATTGGAAATGAGCGAATAAAGGCAGGTTTCCAACACATGCTTTAATCACCCTTCCCTTACCTCTGCTATCTGTCGGCCTCCCGAACCGGCGCATGCTCATATTCCTTCTTTACCCGCATGGGGGGATGCCTTTATAGTAATTTCATGCAATATGATCTCATCGTCATTGGTGGAGGCCCTGCCGGCTATGTGGGCGCCATCCGCGCCGCCCAGCTGGGGAAATCCGTGGTGTGCGTGGAACGCGAGCGGGTAGGGGGCACCTGTCTGAACTGGGGTTGCATCCCCACCAAGGCGCTTCTGAAAAACGCGGAAGCCTACCTGACTGTAACGGCCCGTGCCAGGGAATTTGGCATGACGGTGGAGGGCGTCAGCGTGGATTGGAGTGAAGTGATCGGCCGTTCCCGCAAGGTCAGCGACCGCCTGGCCGGCGGCGTGGGGTTCCTCTTCAAGAAAAACAAGGTGGATTCCGTTACGGGGGAAGCTTCCATCATTTCTCCCGGCAGGGTGGAAGTAAAGTCCGTCGACGGGACGGTGACTGTTCTGGATGGAAAGAATATCCTGGTCTGTACCGGCTGCGTCACCCGCACGGTGCCCAGCCTCCCCCTGAACGGCACTACTGTCATCGGCTCCAGGGAAGCCATGGTGCTGGAAAAGCGGCCTGAAAGCATGATCATCATCGGTTCCGGAGCCATCGGCACGGAATTCGCCTACATTTACAATTCATTCGGCACCAGAGTGACGCTTATTGAAGCGCTTCCCCGGATGCTTCCCAATGAAGACGACGACTCCTGCATGACGCTGGAACGGGCATTCAAAAAGCAGGGCATCAAAGTGATGACGGGAGCTTCCGTGGAATCCGTTACGGAAACCTGTGACGGACAGGTCAGGGCCAGCGTAAAAAACAGCAAGGGACAGGAAGAGGAAATCACGGCGGATGTCTGCCTGGTAGCCATCGGCGTGAAGCCGGTTGTTCCCGCCGCTCCCGGCCTGGACCTGGAGCTGACGGAAAAGGGATTCATCAAGGTGAATGACCGCTACGCGACTTCCCTTCCCGGCGTGTATGCGGCAGGCGATGTGATCGGCGGCGTGCTGCTGGCGCATACGGCTTCTTTTGAAGCTGTGCAGGCAGTAGAGGGCATGTTTAATCCGGACTATCAGCCCAGGCAGGTGGGCTTTTTCCCGAGCTGCACATATTGCTACCCGCAGGTGGCTTCCGTAGGTAAAACGGAACGCGCCCTCAAAGAGGCGGGCGTGGAATACAAGGTGGGGAAATTCCCCTTCCAGGCCATTGGCAAGGCTGTAGCCGCCGGAGAACCGGACGGTTTCGTAAAAACCCTGTACGGCGCCAAAAACGGAGAACTCCTGGGCGCCCACATCGTGGGGCCGGAAGCCACGGAGCTGATTGCCGCGCTGGGCATCGGCATTCAGGCGGAACTGACGGACGAGGACATCCATGCCACCATTTTCGCCCATCCCACGCTGTCTGAGGCCATCCATGAATCCATGCTGGCTTCCGAGGGAATCGCCATCCACATGTAACGGTTTTCAATGGAAGGGCCCCCATCCGGGGCTCTTCCATTCATTCCTTTGTCATGCAAACGGGTGAATGACAATCTGCGTTGAAAAAAGACGTTCAAGGATAAACTTGTTGATGAGGGCTGCAGCGTCAACAATTCCCGTAAGTTTATCAGACAGGCTTTAAGCAGGATTGATAGTCAATGTAGTAGATTGACTGTAAGTTTTGGAAAGCCGCGGTTTGCTTGTTTATATCATCAAGGAACGGGGATAACCTGGAAACCACAGGCAACAGGGCCATTTGCGGCACGAGTGGACGGACAGCCGCGAAAACGGAGCGGGAGTAAGCCAAAACGGCTCATGCCGCATTGAAGTACGGAAAAGAAAGGGCAAAAAGATTTTGGAAACAGTTCCGAAACAGTTCCGCTTCAGCCTCTGTTTTCGTTTTTTATTTGCGTGATGAATGGGAAGTGTTTGATACTAATTTATGGGGAAAATATATTTATAACGTATAGATAATTCCTCGCATTTATTTCTTCTCCAATATTTTCTGTTTTCTCTTTACCGGGTGTCTGATGACAGTTTTCAGTTTGCCCACATCACATTTGCGTGGATCGGAAAGATAAATTTCGTGATGATAACGAGTATCGGTAATATCGATCTCATATCCATTGGCATTTGCGTATTCTTCCATCTGGTGGATGGTTTCGGGTTCGTTATCATAAGAGCCGAGGTGCATGCATTGAACGCAATCGCCTTCTTCATAGGTAAGAAAATCCACCGTTGAAAAGTCCTTCTTTTTCTTTTTGGTTGCTTCCTCGATTGCCCACTCAAGATCTTCCTTAGTCACAAAGTCTGGTAAACGGATAATAGAAATAAATTTAAAATTTTCTTTATGGCCATAGTCCATTCCATCGCTGCCATTTTGCCACCAAAAGCCTTCAAGAGGCGGGACAATATACTCAAAAAAGCCTTTAATCTTGCGAGAACTCTTATAGCTCATTTTGATAGTATAGGCAATTCCGTAAAGTAGTTCAATGGAGCGTTGGTATTCTCCACCCTCATCATTGGGATTTCCCTTGCCACGAACTGCTATGTAATTCATTTTAGGAATAGTAACGATTGCCGGTTTGTTCTTCGGCATGTAAAATTCCTTGTATTCTTTCTTATAATCAAAAACCATGCTTAACACTCATTGAAATTATTTTTTTCTTATTATGCCATTTATGAATTTTTAGAATCATAAAGGGAAAATCGGAAGTAAATAAAAGACTGAGCGCAACAGACGAAATTTTTTGAAAATACAGCGGTTTTAGAGTGATTGATTTTTTAATTGCGATTTGCTGATTAGTTCAATCGATTCGAATATGGCACATTTCTCTATTACAAATAATCCGTGTTTTATATATGCTTTAACTATCCAGTTCGTCAAGAGGAGGGTAGTATTTTTTATAAAGAGTTTGAAGAATCCCCCTCCCTAAAAATTTTCCCCTTCCCTTGAAAAGCGCCTCTTGACAAAAGACCTGGGGGATTCATTTCCTGAATTAAAAAAGATATTTGTTTTTTTCTTCTTGTTATTTAGACTTTTTCCCTGCGGCTCCTCATAACTCGAATACTGGATTTTCCACGGCATTTTTGACGGCAACGAGAAATTGCACGGCCTGCTTGCCGTCCACCAGGCGGTGGTCGTAGGAAAGGGCGAGGTACATCATGGGCCGGACGACGATTTGGCCGTCCCGGACCACGGGGCGTTCCTGAATGGCGTGCATGCCCAGAATGCCGCTTTGGGGAGGGTTCAGAATCGGGGTGGAAAGAAGCGATCCATACGTGCCGCCGTTGGAAATGGTAAAGCATCCGCCTTGCAGATCCTGCATGGACAGGTTTCCGCTACGTGCTTTTTCCGTCAGGACGGCGAGTTCCTGTTCCAGTTCCGGAAACGTTTTCCGGTCACAGTCCCGCAGCACGGGGACGACGAGGCCCTTATCCGTGCCAATGGCTACAGAGATGTCATAGTACAGGTTTTCCACGATGTCCGCGCCGTCAATTCTGGCGTTGACCTGGGGCACTTCCTGCAAGGCCTTGACTACTGCCTTGATAAAGAAGCTCATGAAACCAAGCTTGGTTCCGTGCCGTTCCCGGAATTCTGCATGGAATTGTTTGCGGAGTTCCATCACGGAGGACATGTCGCATTCGTTGAAGGTAGTCAGGATGGCCGCCTGGTGCTGGGCCTCTACCAACCGTGCCGCGATGGTACGGCGCAACGGGCTCATGGGTTTTCTGATGAAGCGCGGAGAAGCCTCCTTTCCTGTTTTCCCATTTTTTCCGGAGGTTGTCTGATCCGGTGAGGATGTTTTCTTTTCCGGCTTTTGTTCCGGGGCGCCAGTCACAGGTGAGGAGGGACCGGAAGCGGGTTTCTCCCGCGTTTCCAGTGGTACGGAGGGCGGTGCGGCGGAACTTCCGTCAAGGGGGGAAATGCGGCCTAAAACCGCGCCGATGGGGGCTTCCGCCCCTTCCGGGACGAGGATTTCCAGCACGCCGCTTTCATCCGCCTCCAAATCCGTGGAAACCTTGTCCGTTTCCAGCGTCACCAGCGTATCGCCTTTGGCTACCGGATCGCCGGCGTTCTTGTGCCACGCGGCTACGGTGGCGGAGGTGACGGATTCTCCAAAGTTGGGAGTCAGGATGTCGCTCATGGGAGGAAGATGGGTTCAGGATTGCGCCCGCGGCCCGAAGGCAGCGGCGATGAGTCTTTTTTGTGCGGCGGCGTGCAGCGCTTTGGCCCCCTCCGCAGGGCAGGCCATGGAGGGGCGGCCCGCATAGCGGAAGGAAGTGGCGAAGAGGTGTCCCAGCCTGTTTCGCAGGTGGCCCCAGGCCCCCATATTGGAGGGTTCTTCCTGGCACCAGACGAAGTCGCGCACTTTCTGGTAGGGTGCCAGCAGATAGGTAAGCTGTTCCTGCGCCAGAGGATAGATTTGTTCCAGACGGATGATTACCGTGTCTGAAATATTCCGTTCCCTGCGGTAGGCAGCCAGGTCATAATAGATTTTCCCGGTGCAGAAGACGGCGCGCGTGACCTGGCCCGGCGCGGGAGCGTCCGGATCCGGAAGTACTTCGCGGAAACGGGTGGAGGCCAGGAATTCCCGGTGCGGGGAGACGGCCTCCGGACGGGAGAGCAGGCTTTTGGGCGTGAAAATAATCAGGGGTTTGTGCACGTTCCGGTGCACCTGGCGGCGCAGGGCGTGGAAATACTGGGCCGGAGTGGTGGGATTGATGACCTGCATGTTGTCATCCGCACAAAGCTGTAGGTAGCGTTCCATGCGGGCGCTGGAGTGTTCCGAGCCCGCTCCTTCATAACCGTGAGGCAGCAGAAGCACCATGCGGTTTTTCTGGCGCCATTTGGCCTCCGCGGCCGCAATGAACTGGTCCACAATAACCTGTGCTCCGTTGGCGAAGTCCCCGAATTGGGCCTCCCACATGACCAGCGCGTCCGGACTTTCCAGCGCGTAGCCGTATTCAAAGCCAAGTACGGAGGCTTCCGACAGGGATGAGTTGTAAATGCGGAATGCGGTGGTGCCGTGATTCAGTTTTTCCAGGGGAGTGTACAGGGAGCCGTCATTGAAGTCGTGCAGGACGGCGTGCCGCTGGGAGAAGGTGCCGCGCTGGCAGTCCTGGCCGGACAGGCGCACGGTGTGGTTTTCCGTGAGCAGGCTGCCCCACGCCAGGGATTCCGCCATGGCCCAGTCCAGCAGGCCTCCTTCCCGGAAGGCTTCCCGGCGGCGGGCCAGGAAGCGTTTTTCCAGCGTGGGGTGGGGCGTGAAGCTGTCCGGAAGTTCCGTAAGGATACTTCCGATGCGCTGGAACAGTTCCGGACTGATTCCCGTCCGCGTGCTGGTGCGCGGGAGGGGCGTTTCATCCGTATCCTGCGCGGTGGCGGGCAGGAGGTAGTCCGCGGAATTTTCCTTCATTTGCAGGTAGGCCTGTTCCATGCCTTCCCAAAGGTTGTCCCGAAGGTCCCGCTCCTGTTGTTCCGTCAATTCCCCTCTCTTTCTGAGCGCCGTTCCATACAGGGCTGCGGCGGTGGGGCGCGCCTCAATCCGCTTGGTCTGCATGGGCGCGGTAAAGGCGGCCTGGTCCGTTTCATTGTGGCCCAGACGGCGGTAACAGTACATGTCCAGAATGATGTCCCTTCCGAATTCCTGGCGGAACTGGAGCGCGAAGTCCGCCGCCCACACCAGGTCTTCCGGGCTTTCTCCGTTGATGTGCAGGATGGGGGATTGAAGCATCTGCGCCACGTCCGTGGCGTAGCGGGAGGAGCGGGCTTCGTCCGGGCTGGTGGTGAAGCCGATCTGGTTGTTGATGACGAGGTGCACGGTGCCGCCCGTGCGGTAACCTTTCAGCAGGGAGAGATTGAGTACTTCTGCCACGATTCCCTGTCCTGAGAAAGCGGCGTCCCCGTGCAGGACGAGCGGCAGCACATGCTTGCGTTCCGCGTCTTGCTGGTTGTGCTGCATGGCCCTGGCCCTGCCTTCCACAACGGGATACACGGCTTCCAGATGGCTGGGATTGGAGGAAAGGCGGATATGGAGTTCTTTACCGTCCACATGGCGTGTGGCGGCGTAACCGAGGTGGTATTTGACGTCGCTCCTGCCGATGGGGGATTCCGGCAGGTAGTCCGGCGTGAATTCGTGAAAGATGGTTTTCAGCGGTTTGTGGAGAATATTGGCGAGCACATTCAGCCTTCCGCGGTGGGCCATGCCCATTTCAATGTGGGAGACTCCGGCGGCGGGGCAGCGCTTGATCATGGCGTCCAGCAGGACGATGGCTCCTTCCCCTCCTTCCAGGGAGAAGCGTTTTTCCCCCATGAAGCGCTTGCCCAGGAATTCCTCAAACAGTTCCGCTTTGCAGAGATGGAACAAAGCTTCTCTCCGGACTTCCGGGCCATAATCCACGCCGTTTGCCCGGAGCTGGATTTTTTCTTCAATCCAGGAGCGGATTTTAAGATTGTCTATGTGGTGATATTCAAATCCGATGGCTCCACAATAGATTTTTTGCAGCCGATTGATGATTTCACGGAGAGTGAACGTTCCTCCGTCCATGAAGGTGCCGATGTTGACGGGCTGGTCCATATCCTCTTCTCGGAATCCCATATTCTCCGGGTTGACGGGGGAACGGGGGCAGTTCGGCGGCTCCAGCGGATTAAAGCGGGCGCATTGGTGTCCCATGACCCGGTAGGCCCGGATGAGCTGGCTGACGCGCCCGCGGCCTTCCGCGCTTTCCGGAGGAACGGTGTAAAGGGACGTGTCCGCATCGGTCCCTGTAGTTTCTTGTTTCCCGGGGGCTTCTCCGCTCCCCAGTTCGTAGCCCTCGAACCAGGCTGCCCAGAGAGGATCTACGGACAGGGGATCGTTTTTCCATGATTGATGGAGCGCCGTAATTTCCTCCGGCGGGAGTTTGGAGAAGATGGAGGCATTCATGCGGCAGGGCGGATGATACGGAGCGTTTTCAGTTCTCTAATCGCTATTTTTGTCCGCAGGGCATCAGTAACTGTGTTCGTTGAGCTGGACTTTTCCGCGGAAGACCCAGTAAATGGCAGCGGAATAAGCCAGGACGAGCGGCACGCCCAGAATGGCTATGTATGTCATCACGACCAGGCTTTCCCGCGTGGATGAGCCGTTGGCGAGCGTCAGGGAATGTTCCGGATTGGGCATGGAGTAGAGCAGGTTGGGGAACATTGCTGTCCCGAAGAGAGCCATCATGCAGCCCATGGTGGAGCAGGAGGCGACGAAGGCCCAGCCCGGACGGTTCCTGTGGATGAAGATCCAGATGGATGTGATGGAAATGACCGCCAGGGCGGCGATGCCGTAAATCCAGGGGGAGCGTTCCAGGGCCGCCGCTACGTGCGGAACATACAGCAGGGTGGCTGCTCCGTGCAGGATGATCAGAACAGTGAAGATGATGACGCAGGGTCTGAGCAGTTTCCTGATTTGTTCCTGAAGGCTCCCTTGGGTTTTCATCAACAGGTAGATTCCCCCGTGCATGGCGAACAGGGCGACCGTCGTCAGCCCCAGAAGAACGGAATAAGGATTCAGCAGGCTGAGAAATGTTCCGGTGAAGTTTCCCTGCTCATCCAGAGGAATTCCTTTGGTGACGTTCCCCATGGCTACGCCGATGAGCAGGGCCGCCAGAAGACTGCTGATGGAGAAGGTGGCATCCCATCCCCTGCGCCACCATTTCATGGGCTGCTTGCTTCTGAATTCAATGGACACGGCGCGGAAGATAAGGGTGAGCAGCAGGAGCATGAAGGCCAGGTAAAATCCGGAGAAGACGGAAGCGTACACGTACGGAAAGGCGGCGAAGAGGGCGCCTCCGCCCGTGATGAGCCAGACTTCGTTTCCGTCCCATACGGGGCCCACGGCATTTAGTGTGAGTCTTCTGTTTTCATCGCCCTTGATGAAAAGCTGAAGGGTGCCGGTTCCCAGGTCAAAGCCGTCCAGAATGGCGTATCCGGAGAAAAGCACGCCGACGAGGATGAACCAGATGATTTGCAGGTCTGCGAGAGTGAGATTGTCCAACATGGTTTTAAAAGAGGGGTGAAGATTAGTCTTTGACAAAAGGAACCTGGAGTTTGCCTTCCCCGGCGCCGTCGTCTTTGTCAGTTTCCTGATCCGGACCTTTGTGGATTTTATGGGTGATTTGATAGAGGAAGAGGGCCAGCAGCAGGGCATAAATGATAAAGAACATACCCAGGGAGGAAAGGGCTTCCGCCGCGGTGAGGGTGGGGGATACGGCGTGTTCCGTTCTCAGGATTCCGTACACAATCCATGGCTGGCGCCCCAGTTCCGCTACGGCCCAGCCCGCCTGGTTGGCTATTTGCGGGCCCAGTACGGAGAAAACGAAGCACCAGAGCAGCCAGCGCTTCTGGAAGAGCCAGCCTCTTTTCCACCCCCACAGGGCCGCCAGAAACAGGGCCGCCAGGACGCAGCCAATCAGGATCATGAGATGGAAGGAGTAAAAGACGGGCAGGATGGGAGGGCGTTCGTCCTGCGGGATGTCGTTCATTCCGGTGATGGACATGTCCAGGTCATGATGAGTCAGGAGGGTGAGCAAGTACGGGATGGAGATTCCCGTCACTTCATGGGTGGACGGGTTCATCCAGCCGATGAGATGGAGGTCCTGTGGGGCGCCGGATTCCATGACGCCTTCCATAGCCGCGAATTTGGCGGGCTGGTGGATGGAGACTTCTCGTGCGCTGGAATCTCCCGTGATGCCCATGCCAGCCACGCCGATGAGGCCGATGACCAATGCCACCTTAAAACTTTTTTCTGACCCTCCGGTAAAACGTTTTTTCAAAATATACCAGGCGGAGACGCTGAGGACGAGCGTGGCTCCCGCCAGCCAGCAGCCGGCGAGCGCGTGCGTCAGGCGGTCCACGGTGGACGGATTGAAGACCACGTCATAGAAGCTGGTTATATGGGCCTGGATTTTTCCGTTTACTTCCACCAGCTTGTATCCGGCGGGCGTCTGCATCCAGGAGTTGGCCACAATAATCCAGATGGCGCTGAAATGGGCGCCAAGAGCGACCATGCAGGAGGAAAGAAAGTGCATTTTGGGGCCTACCTTGTCCCAGCCGAAAAGAAGGATGGCCAGGAAGCCTGATTCCAGAAAGAAGGCGAAGATTCCTTCCGCCGCCAGGGGACTGCCGAAGATGTCGCCTACGCAGCGGGAATAATCCGCCCAGTTGGTGCCGAACTGGAATTCCATCACGATGCCGGAGGCTACGCCAAGGGCGAAGATGATACCGAAGATTCTGGTCCAGAATTTGGCCTGCTTGTGGTAGAGGTCATTCTTTGTTTTCAGCCACAGGCCTTCCAGGGCGACCAGAACCACCCCCAGGCCGATGGTCATCGGCGGAAAGATGTAGTGGAACATGATCGTGATGGCGAATTGGAGACGGGATAATAAGACCGGATCGTCCATGATTGATTGGGGATGAGTGGATGTTTATGGAACAGGAGGGCGGCAGCCAAATACCGATACCTTCATACTTTATACATTCCAAAAGACCCTTTGTTCAATTATTTTCCTTTTCCGTGGATAACTTTTTTAGATTACGTCTAAAAAAGAATGGCTTAACACTGGATGAACACGTCCATCCCTTCGTCCGCCAGAGCAAAAAGAGCCATCATGTCCCTGGGAGAAAGGCGTATGCAGCCATGGGAAGCCGGGGTGCCCAGCAGTTTCGTATCGTTGGTGCCGTGGATGTAAATATAGCGGCTCCGGGTATTGGCGTTGTGCGGTTCCAGTCCGTCCAGCCACAGAATGCGGGTCAGGATGAAGTCGGAATGTTCATCCATACTTTTCGGGATGGCGGTGGGATAGCGGCCTGCCGGAAGGCGTGAGATGAAAATAGTGTCCTCCGGTTCTCCGTCCCCGATTTTTTTGCAGATGCGGAAATGACCTGTGGGGGTTTTCCCGGAACCTTCTTCATGGCCTGTACCTGCCTTCCCGCTGGAAACGGGGCATTGGAGCAGGATTTTTCCGGATTTTTCCAGCACCAGTTCCTGGCAGGACAGATTAATGCGTATGGAAGGGGAAGCCATGACGGGGGAAGGAGTCAAAGAGGTTGCTACTCCTGTTGCTCCATCCGGGCAATGATGGCCTGGATGGCGGTTGTCAATTGCCGCGCTACATTGTTGTAGGCTGTCTGTCCGCAGCCGATGGGGTCGGCGATGCCACGGTTGCCCGTGTAGCAGGTGACCAGCCTGACCTTGTCCGCATGTTCGGGGAAATTGGCAAGCAGGGCGGCAAGGTGGCTTTCCGTCATGGCGTAGACATCTGTGGCATTTTTCATCAGTTCATCCGTAACAGGGCGGCTTTCATGGCTGGAGAGATTGACGCCATGCTCCCGGAGGACGTGGAGTGTTTCCGGACTGGCTGCCTGCCCGGGCCATGCGGCTGTTCCTGCGGAACCGGCCTGCCATTCCGGATGGTGCGCGGAAAGTTTCCGGAACAGGCCTTCCGCCATGGGGCTGCGGCAGGTGTTGCCGGTGCAGATGAAGAGGATGTGCTTGCGCTGTTTCATGAGTCGGGGCGTTCTCTTTTGGAGTGATGGGGGATAGGTACTTCGTTGGGTTCCTGATACAAGTTGTCCGGGGGCAGCACATGGCCGGCTCCGCTGCCTTCCGACGAGGGTGTGCCGTCGTCTTCTTCATCTTCGTCCTCTGCATCGCGGGAGGGGAGAGCTGGGGGAACAGACTGCACGCCAAGGCTACACACAGTATCGCCGTTACGGGAGTCATGACGGGGAACCATAAATCATGAGCGGAAAACAGGTACCATGCAATGAAGGGAACGAACAGGATACAGAGGCTCCAGGTGATGAAGCGCCCTCTGCGTTGAAAACGCAAAGCCCATACTGACAGGAGCAGGACGTCCAGCACGATGATCCATTGTACCCAGGCGGGGGCTATGGGAATCAGGACGGCAGGGGCAGGGGCAAGCGCTCCCATGATGCTGCGGACAGTCTGCGCCGCCAGAAGGGATTGCGCGTCCGGTGTGTCGGAAAGGGCGGATGGTTCGGAAACGAGTACCGCATCCGCAGAGGAAAGCAGTTTTCTGACGGCAGTAGTATCCGGCGGGCGCAGGCCGGACATGACGGGGACGATTACTTCCTTGGTGTCCAGAATGGTGGGGCTGCTGTTTGCCGCCAGGGGGATGCGGCCGTGTTTATCCAGAGGAATGGAGCGTTTGCCGCCCAGAAAAAGGGTGTCTCCCGGAATGATTCTGACATCGCCGGGTTTTAGGTCCAGGGCATTCAGAGCGGCTATCAGAGGAAGAGTGGGAATGATATCCCCGCCCCAGCGGATAAAAAGCGGCGGGGAGACCCTGTTTTCCGGAGATGGGGAAAACAGCTCGTTATTTTCCACGACGGTTCCCAGGGAGGGGGCTGACGTGGTTATTTGCGGAGGTTCCCCTACGAACCTGTCCGCGCGCGGGAACTGGTCCGTCTTTCCTGCGATGTTGGAAGCGGGAATAATCAAGTCTTTCCAATCCGGCGGAAGGGGCGAGCGGCGGGCGGATTCGCTCATTTGCCGGCCCAGAGCCTTGTGAAGGAAGCGGTCCAGTTCATACCCCACGGCGG
>OLQQ01001023.1_pt1 | contig 11952 bp, 11 predicted proteins | sample 1672041 | NCBI WGS metagenome assembly OLQQ01 (sample SAMEA3136639, study PRJEB25190) | human gut metagenome
TTTTATTTGATTTTGTTTTACATTTCTACGTTTAGAATACTTCTGGTTAGCCCTTGTCAGATCCTTGATGATCGTTTCATCAAACACCTCTGAATATATCTCTGTTGTCTTGACCGATGTATGCCCCAAGAGTTTTTGGACGGTGGTTATCGGAACGCCTTGATGTACCAACAGAGTAGCACAAGTATGACGACTTGTATGGTAGGTAAATTTCTTGCTGATACGCGCCATCCTTCCCAATTTCTGCAATGTCCGATTAGTGTCCGAATTGCAACCTAATGCAGCCAGTTGTTCGATGCTGTCGTACTTCCGCATTATGCCCAGTGCCTTTCCGTTAAACAGCAGATATAGCGGGATATTGAGTTTTACGCCTGTTTTGATGCTGTTTAGGACCAGCCATTCCTTTCCATCAACTGTTACGAGATTTTTATAAGTCAATTGCTTGAAATCAGAGAATCTCAATCCGCAATAGCAGCAGAAGAGAAATGCGTCCAGTATGTGCCGGCTGTTGTTCTTCCTGTCCGGCAGTTCAAGATTCTCCAGTTTCTCCAAGTCTGCGGGCATCAAGAAGTTATGTTCCTTCTTCTCTTTCTTGATCTTGAACTTACGGAAAGGGTATGCCTCCTGTAATATATAACCTTCGTTTATTGCTTCGTTAACCAAGGTACGCAGTATTCTCATGTGTTTTCCTACCGTGTTTACCTTCAATCCTTTGTTGCGCAGAAATGCGTCAAACTCCTTTAGAAACGTATAGTTTATATCGGTAAACTCTATCACGTTCCGAAATTCCTTCAAAGTGGCTACCGTACCCAGCATATTATCTTTGGTTCCCGGTTTCCTATCTGAATTCTCTATCGTTTGTATTGCAAATTTTAAAAACGACACAACTGGTTTAATTCCCTTTTTTACAGCCTCCTTTAACGTGGAAAGGTTTGATTCAAGTCCTCTTTTCCAATAGCTAAGTTCTATAGCCTGCAACTCCAGTATTTTCTCATATAGCATTGCGTTAAGCTCATTCGATTGCGGATGGTTAATTACTTGAGCGCCATCCTTACTCCAACACTCCGGCTTTAGATAAACATTGGTTTTAAAATATACCTTTCTCTGATTCAAATAGGCTTCTATTTGGACTAGGGCTGTCCCTTGTCGATTTAACTTGTTTTGTCGGTTATAAACCAAACGGTATCTGATCTTCTCTAACATATTCAACTTTTTGTTTTTAAAGTTAAAAGAATCTTCTGTATTTACAAAATAAACCACAAAAAATGCTTCTGGGAGAACTTTTGCCACTTTCGACAAATACTAATAAGGGATTAACAAGGAGAACAGCATATTTTGATTTAATTCAAGGCAAATTATACAAGATAGCATATAAAGAGGAACTACATGTATATAAGCCTGTAATATGCTTACTATATGTGCTAAGAAGTGGAATATCGTCTTGCTATGTAGCTTCATTAAGTGGGTATCGTAATGGAGTTTCCCATTTTAAATTGATATGTGGAAATGATATCCAATTTAAGCTGTATCAAAAGTTGAATAGCGCTAATTATTTTGACTTCATGCTGGAATGCCCTGATAATTCAGCTGGCATTATGGAGATAAAAGCCATGATTGATTTAACGGTTATTGAAACGACAGAACCATTAAGTGATTGGCAACAAATAGCAACAAAATAATAGCATAAGTTGAGAGTTGGGAGGACTTCTGCCAAGTGGAACTATGAATATATATAAGGGAAAATTTGAATTAAAAACAGGGGAAAGTACAGATTTACAAATATATGATCCATCTATATTAATCTTATTTTCCCCCTTGAATCATAACCCTAGTATATCTATAATTCCAGCACAATGGAATAATACGATTTCGGCATTGTTTGAAGGAATCATTAACTTGAATAGTAACATCGAAGGCAGAATATGTTTGTTGAAAAAAGGCAAAACTGTTACAATTATCAACAATTCACAAGCCTCCAAATTCAGTTATTTACGAATTTCTGTTGATGTTGTTTAGAGTAATTGGCAAACCGTATCTTTGACATGATTCTAACCAAAAATCGAGAGCTGGGAGGACTGATTGGTGTTACAACACCGACAAAAGATGGACTAATGCCCAAAAATCAAGTGTGCAGAAATATTGCTAAAATCAATAATTTGCATTGTCGTTTAAAATGTAATATAAGTTCACCCGGTGAATGGGTTAATGGTTTTCTATATGTAGGTAGCACTAGTGGTTCTGTTTCTACAATAGCTGTTTCTGTGATGATATGGAACGAAACCAAAGTTTTTTGTAAGCTCATTAATGGAGTAAAAGGATATATATCATCGATTTCCTACATACAGGAAACAAACTCAATATCATTATTTGTTGAAATGGCTCAATATGCTAATATCTTATTTGCCCCGATGACCCAACTATACAGTTCCTCTTTAGAAACAGTGGAATCAATTCCAAGTGATGCTATTAATCTTGATTTTTGACATAAAAAAACGGGTGGCACCGGTTTGTACCGGACCACCCGTTTTTTATACCAAAGATACGGTTCGCCAATAATCCCAATTAATCGCCAACAGGCAGAAATTCTTGTTTAAATTCCTACCTGTTCGAGCGTCCTAATATCTATATCTACTTTAGTTGCTGAAATGGCATTATAAATCGGTATGCGGTTGGCAAAATATGCTATAGCGTATCCCCATCCACTCACGTAAACATAATAATTGTAATCATTATCTCTATACATTCTTATTGATGACGGTCCAGAATTATGCGTAATACATAACCCATTACCACCGCCATGCATACAGATAATAGAGTAGTCATCAACTACTTCCGAATTACCTTCACCAACAATCTTAACAACCAAATTTAAATTCCTCATAAAATCAATCCTATATAAGGTTGCAGATCCTCTACCTTCTGCCATCCTTATATAGTTTTCATTTTGCAGAAGTTCTCCCAGCTCTCTGTTTAGATAAAATCCATGTTAAAAAGAGAGTACACGAATCGTAACTATAAGGTCATAATTTATAGCAGTTATCATAATCTGATTATCCTTTAGTGATATAGATATAATTTTATCAGCACTAGAGAATATCTTCGTAACAATGCCGGTAGAATCAACATAAATCATCATTTCTCCGTCATTATGGCTGACATATACGAATTCATTGGTAGGAGCACCTATACTAAATGATACTCCTAGCCGTATTGTTTCATAATATTCAGTTCTTTTTATTCCATTTGTTGGCAAAAGTCCTCCCAAAAGTGTTGCTAAGTTGCTTTTATCTATTTGAACAATTTCACCATTTGATCTCTTTCCGAAAATAGTTACGATGTCACTTACCACCGGAACTTCATTTAATTTTTTGTCTGCCATAATTGTATTTTTTTAATTATTTATTACCACTTGAACATATCCACCCGAAACAAGATTTTCCAAATCGAATGCCATACCTATTCCGCTGTCACGGATACAGAGATAAAGAACTTCCTTATCAGTGTAATATTTGCCTTCTTCCAGCACCATGTTATGTACCCAAGGTATAGGATCATCCAGTGTGCCGGAGTGCTCTATCTGCACAACCTTGTACAAGGATTCCGTACCCGTTCCCGGCTTCCAGTTCTCCTGCGGTGTATGTTTCTGTATAACCTCATAGAGCGTGTTGCCATAGCGGAAGCGGAACTGCACATCAACCTCTGTACCTATCAGATCATCCCATGCCGGAAAATAGTCTTTCTTTGACAATGCTTCTTCTGTAGTAAGCCCGGCATTGTTGATATTCGCTGAGATATCATTGAGCAACGTATCCACACGGTCAAGTGCTTCACGTTTATAGCCGCCACATCAATAAATGACGCTTCGGCAATCATCTGCTCCTTCTGTTGCGATGTGATCTCTTTCCACATAGCCACATCCTCAGGGATGTTTATCAACACCTGATTTTCAAATCTTCGTTCCGACAGAGGCATATCCTCGGCCTGTGTCAGATAACAATCATAACCTGCTTGTAATATCATCCTTGTTCCTCCTTTTCTTTCGTGTCCAAATAATCGTTTATGGAATCCGCATAAACTCCCGAAAACAACGGTGTACAATCACGTATAATTCGTATTTCCCGTTCATCGTAATCTACTTCTCCCTTGCCAGAGTAAATCTTATGAGCCAAAGAACTGGCGGCTATGCCCGGAACATTTGTGTATATGGCGTTAGCCAATGACTCCGCAATATCCATCTCAACCCTGATATCCTTCTTTATCCCTGTGTAACAAGGAAATTTTGTAAAATCTATTTTCATAATTTATATTTAAGTATTAATATACGATCTTACACTAAATAAATTTTGATAACTTTTAGTTATAAAAGTTATCAAAATTATTTTGGTGCTAAGGTAAGAATAAAATGCCTAAATTTATATATATTATGAGTTATTTTTTTTGTGAATTAAGCATTAAGATAAAAGTTCCTCTTTTATCTGTGGTGTCCGATTGTATATCAGTGCCATATTTAAATTATCCGCAATAAAACATAACCCAATAATTACCCATACACTTAATGAAGCCGGATGCAAAATCCAAATCAATATAAGACACCTCCCGTCCTCCGGGAGCAGGCAGGATCCGTCCTCCTGTCAATCTTACTCCGCCGCTCATACGTTTGAAGTATATAGTATGTCCCGGAACATCCGGAGGAAGCGTCACTTCTATATTGTTTCTATTAATAAACATCACATTATCATCGTTGTTGTTCAATGAAGCTTTGACAGAGATATTCCTCCAGTTGCCAACTATGCCACGAAGAGAAACATAGCTGTCATTGTTCGGATGAAGGAAAATGTTACCGCCTTCCACGAACAGGGGAATGCTCGAGGTCTTGATGTGCATCCCGATCATGGCATTCGGACTCTGTATATCAATTCCGGCATCATACTTAATCCCTTCAATAGTGACAAACTGCGTGTTTCCCCCGATTCTTACGTTTGCAAATGTCCTTTCGTTATAAAACTCAATTTGTCCGGCAGACAAATTGAAACCGACGTATTTATTTGTTTCATTTTCATAAAGGGTCTTTGAGGACAACATCCCCGAAGCGATGGAGAACGGACCGATTACACCACCTGTGGCAGTTATTGTCCCCGTGATATTCGCCTTCGTTGCGACAAGATTTCCATTCTGATCCACACGGAACGGAGCGTTTCCTGGAACATTACCTCCAGCCCATATCCTTACAGGTGTTGTACCAGCTTCTTTGCTGCTTCCTCCTGTAAGGCCGGCTACAACATTATTATTTGAATCCTTTATTATCAATTCGTTGCCTTGGACAAAATCAATACTTGCATTTTTTGCAATAATAAGACTTGTGAAAATAGGTGCCATTTCATTCACTGCCGTCCAATATGTAGTATTACCTGGGCCATTCGATGATGAAGATGTGTGCGTTGACTTACACATATACATATCCCATCCGTATAACGAACTTGGACTTGTGTTCTTCTTGGCTACTATATCAATATATCGCGTTCCGCTTGTAAGGGATTCGTCATTTCTATACGTCACCCCAGTTTTCCATTCTGAACTCCGTATGATACATCCCTGTATTCCTTGTACGCCCTGATCTCCCTTATCTCCTTTGTCACCTTTCTCACCATCATCACCCTTGTCACCTTTTGCTCCGGTATCGCCCTTCTCAGCCCATACATCGTATTCGGCCGTGTTCTGATCGCCTGTCAAGCAGTATCCGCCATCATTGTAAGTAAACCGATTACCGGCATTGTCCGTCCAACACCACAATGGAGGATTGGTAGTGGATACTTTGGCTACATAAGAGCCGCCACCCATCGAAACAACACCCATCTTGGGAACAACCATACCAGTCCTAAACTGCCCCATCTGGGTGTAACCGTCACCCTTGTCACCTTTGATTTTTATCGGTGTACCCCATGCTCCGTCAGATGCGGACGCAGCAACCTTCTGCGACATCCATATGGCGGCACTTGTCGCATTTGTATGCCATCCTCCAGTAGTACCGTTCCCGGTAGGTACAGAAGGTTGGGAAGTGCTGTCATTATAAGTTATAAACACGCTCAATCCGTCAGAACCGGCTGCACCATCAGCACCGTCCGATCCGTCCACAACCATCAATGCCCATGCTGTTCCGTTCCATATATATACACGACCATTATTGGTATCCCGGTATGCCCAGTTGGTCTGAGGATTGGAAGGAGGTGTTTGGAGATCTCCTTTCCAGACAATACTCAATCCGTCTTTCCCGTTCTTCCCATCAATTCCGTCAATAGTCATTTGATACCACTGTCCATCCTGATATACATATGATTTCTTATCAGTGGTATTCTTGTATGCCCACCCGTTCTGAGGATTGGAAGGAGCGGAGGAAAAATAACCTTTCCAAATGATGCTCGTTCCGGCTACGCCCTCAGCACCGTCAGCACCATCAAATCCGTACTTCGCCCAAAGGGCAGGAGCACTGAATTTACTCCATATACCGTTTTTCTTCTCCCTCTCACTGATCCACTCATAAGGCAGAGAGCTGGAAACACCTACAGGATCATCATGCCAGCCGGAAGGCACATAATCGTCCGTCTGTGACGTGGAAGGAGTGGCAGGTTTACTCTCTGTTGTAGTATGGATGAATACCCTCTCATAACTGGTACCATCGCTTCCATCCTTTCCGCTTTGAACCAAAAGTTCATATTCATCGGTATTTATCTCACCCGTTAGCACATATCCGCCATCATTGTAAGTAAACCGATTACCGGCATTGTCCGTCCAACACCACAATGGAGGATTGGTAGTGGATACTTTAGAAAGAAACGAACTTCCTCCCATTGTAACGATACTCATTTTGGGAACAACCAAGCCGGAATACCACGGACCGCTATTGGTCACGCTCACACCGTCCTTTCCTGGTGCCCCCGGTGCTCCCGTATCACCTTTAGAAGCAATCTCCAGCCAATCGCCGTTAGATCCCGGTGCAGCAGACGAACCATCCTCATTGATACACGCCCACATGCTTCCGTTATAAGACAAGCTGTCGTAGTAATCGTAATGTACGCCAGGTATATAGCCTTCCTCACGGAAATTCAAAGTCTGTACAGGTGTTCCGTCTGGCTTTATCTGCTTGATAATACCTGTCATATATATATTATTCAGATACATGGAGTAACCATCCATGTTCAACCCGAATATATTCAGATTGGAAAGGTCGCCATATTGTAGGGCGACATTGGCGGCGGAGATCTCCCATGTATTCTGCTTCCACAACATACGGGTGTAAGTCCTTGTTTCATAGACTGAGGTCTGGCGCTCCGTATTAGTGAAGCTTCCGTATGCCACGAAAGTCATCATCTCAAAAGGGTCGAAAGAAGAAGGCCACGATGAAGAGGTAGGACGCAACTGGTACTTAAATGTTTCGTTTCTTTCACCTGTAACTTCTGTAATCGTGAAATAGACCGTACAGAATCCGGAAAAACGTCTGTTGCCCTTTCCATCGTCGTAATCCTCTGTAGCGTTCCCAGTGATGTTATGATAGATACCCATACAGATATCACCTACTGCGACAGCTCCGATCTCACCATCTTCCAGTTTAAGTGTACATGTTTTGGTTCCTGTATCTACTGTTTCTATAATACCAGCTCCGGGCGCACGCCACTTGTCGCCCAGCGTGACCATCACACGATTGTATCTTAATTCGGGAACTTCAAGGAACCGGCGGATAAACATGCTCTCAAACTCTCCATGCCCTGTATCGAATATCTTGGCTCCGAATCCGGTCAAGCCGCTTGCAAAACCATTCTTCCCGAAAACAGCACCGGCAAACATGCTGAGAAGGAACTTAGTGGAATCCGCCACGTCCTTCCGCAAGAATATCTCTTTCATCTTCTCCACACTGTTCTCTATCTCAACCATTACACGTAATGCGCTCATTACGTCTTCATCGGTGTAGGTAACATCCTTGTCACCCTGCTTCACAATGCGGCTTACCAAATTCCCGGCTATTTTCAGACCTTTGAGAAAATTGATTATGCCTTGCGCATCATCGTTATTCAGTGCTGACAAAAACCAATTAAGCACAGGAGTATCATCGTCTAGTGTGTATGCGGATTTAGCATGATCGGCATTTGTTATATTGCTACTTCCACCGCCACTTCCCGTTCCGCTTCCCGTACCACTTCCACCCAATGTTATATTTGTCGTATTCTGCGTTGAAGCCGTTTGATTTTCCTGTGCCAACCGTTCATAGAAAGACAGTATCTTTCTTCTTGTAATGGTGCATGAATATGACGGGAACATATTATCCTTGGAATATTTAATCTCCAAAGACTGTATCTGTAACTGCATATCCACTATCTGACCATTATCTGACAGGTCGAACACGCCTATTCCATCATCCCTTACCTTTAACATATTACCTTCTAGGAAGTCAATGAAAAGACTAGGGTGTTCTGCGACAAATCCGCTAGATATTTCAAGTGAAACAGTCTTGTTCTCGTGGTCGTATCTTGACAGGTAGTCAAGAGCCGCCTTTTCAAGCGTGTTCTCAGCCATTGTCACATACGATTCGGGCATGACAATATTCAGAATGACAAACTCCGTTCCTGCTGCAATTGAAGGAGATTTACCATCCGTGTAAAGGGGAAGTTTGGCATTGTCGCTATCTGTTCTGTAACATGATATTTTATATCGTGCCCCCTTGTTGAACATGGCAACATCCTCTTCCGTTTCTCCTGTATCACCGTTTACTTCACCGTAAAGAGGAATAATACCGTTTTTGTTTATCTTAAATTCCGTTCCTGTATAAGTTCCTGTACGCATACTGAACACCGCGTCCGTTACAGAAGCGTATTTATAATAGAACCTGTCCTGTGAACCGTCCTGATTACCGAAATGTATGTTGCATGTCATTTCCTCACTAAAGCCTATCTTACAGCTTTCGGCAGGGATATCAGAATCAAACGTGAACTCAACACGTATGGTGACTGTCGTATTCTGACCTTTTTCTATATATCCTACAAGAGCGGTCTTGTCGTAAGGTATTTCAAGCATACCAGTAGCACCTTCCTCACCAATTACAACCTCTTTCAATGGAGAAGCCTGCCCCAATACACGGTTTATAACCATACGTAGGTTAATCTTCACCTTTTTCCCTACAGCATCACTTCCTATAGGTAATATACTGAAAAGCATCTTCCCGGAGAATGTGGCAGTAACCTTTACAGGCTGGTCATAATATGCCCTTGTACCATATATATCAAAACTCTCGAAATCCCTGTACTTGTCAAACATAGCATGGGGTTTGTACTGGGGCTGCACATTGTCGTTTATCTTGTCGGATGAATCACCGTCCTCATATACCTTGTATCCTAGGTTGAATCCAGGAGAGGTCATATAAATGAAGAAACTGTCACTATCATCACTCTTTATAGGAGTAGAACCGATAATCTTGTCTATCCGTGTAGATGCGCTAGCACCCTCACCTGCCACCTTACCCGATTGAGGGTCAGGTTCTCCATCCGCCTTGTATGTATCCCATTCGGGAAGTCCTGACGGATACAAATCACCAAGTTTTTTCCCTCTGATGGAAGGATATATCCCACTGAACGTGTTTGATATGGTTTTCCCTCTTACACCATAGTTCTTCAATCCGTATTCGCTGTCAATATAATATCTTATATTCCCGTCAGAATCATTCGGAAGAAGGATGTACGGGCAATAGCGTGATTCATCGGCAGGCTTAGCGTCCTTCTTATATTCTGGCGGAACGTTTCTGCTTCCACCTTGTGGTATGATTCGGGTTATGACAGGTGTGCTTGTATCTACGGAAGAGGAAACTTTTACAGCACCCCCACCGTCACCCTGCTTGAATGTCCAGTTTACGGACGGTCTTGTCTTGTCCGTAATGGTTATTATCCCACCGTTTGCTGTGGTTGAGAAGTAATAATTGAGATAAAACTTGTCATAGAAGTTCTTCAATGCTTCAAACAGGTTGGTCCCATCGGTTATGTCAATCATATCCTCCGTCAGTTCGCCTTCTGCATCCACATTAAGCGTCCATGTACCAATGCCTGTATATCCTGCACCCAATGACGCATTGTAAGATTCTATATTTGCTTCGATGCGTGCGGCAAGCTGCTTTGCGTCACCCCAGAACTGGAACAGACCGCCATGAGTGTATCTTATCTTATTTATTTCCCCACCTGTTCCGCTTACTATGTCAAGAAACGCTACATTCTGCAAAAGCACCTCCTTACCGTAAAACAGAAGGGAGTATTTGTATTTTCCTGCTTCGTTAAGATTATCTCCCGATGGGGCTTGGTACAGGATGAATGTATTACCGTTATATACGACTGTATCGTATTCCGATTCACTCTTTGAGTTGTATGCCTTGAACTCTATCGGAACAACGGAAACGACTTCACAAGTCAATTTTCTCACTTCCTGCAAAGACGGGCTGTATGAAAAATCAGCACTCTCCGCAATAACCCTATTTCCTCTTTTAATCTGTAAAATCATTGGTCTTTAAAGCGTTGGTTGGTCAATACTGAAATTTAACGAAAATGTATAGGCGGATACAAGTCGGTCCGGGTTCTGCAAGTCCTGAACGTCCTGATAACTCAGCTTTGCACCTGTTTCAAACCCAGTGCATCTTATCACCTGCTTTGCTGATTCTCCCCATATATCATTCCATATAGAGAAAGAGGATGAACCGTATGGCGTACCAGGAGTGGCAGGTATCACATTGGTTATATATGAATAGAACGAACGGATATTCGTCTTTACCGTTTCCACATCTCCCAAAGCGGCAAATGTTATGCTTCCTTCCGTTGGCTGGTAAACAGGCGTGACAGGTTCGTACACCTTCTGACCGTTCTTGTCATACCATTTTTCGGCATAGGCTTCCTTTCTTGTCGGCAAATCCCATAATCCCTTGCTTTCAAGTATATACAGCCTGTATGTGGCATACAAATCCTTTGCCGTATCGCTTCCTTTCTTTATAAAATATTTAGATATAGCCATTCGTGTATATTGTTTATTAGTGCAAAAATAACAAAAATAGTCTTAGAAACCATCTAGTTTTAAAAAATATTTTTCTATATTTGCATCACAATCGGTGCTTTGGATGAGTGGTTTAGTCAACGGTCTGCAAAACCGACAACAGCGGTTCGATTCCGCTAAGCACCTCAAGTGATTGGATTTTTTTTGTTCATAATCAATCTCAAACGCCCTGCCGACTGTGAAGCTAGCAGGGCGTTTATTTTAGTCAATTATAACTTTTATCGCATTTCCGCCTGACCTTGGGGCAATGGAAACGACACTTAGAAGTGCTGTCTTTATCGCCATAGTTGCGGCAAGCTGCTGGGTGAGAACCTCCAACTGTGACTGCTGTATTGCTGTCATGTTCGTTCCTCCCGTTCCTGCCGAACCACCGTTTAACGATACCAACTGACGGAGTAGATCGCTTTGGACAACCATTTCGTATCTCATTCCGTTAAGATAACCCAATGCCTGGTTGAATGTATTCTCGTCAACCCCTGCAATGGCATTGGACAGACCTTCCGCATTTTCCTCTGTTTCGGTAAGCATACCACCAAGGGCGTTGTTTATCTCATTGACTACACCTCCGGCTTCCGCAAAGGCTGATTCCAATGAGCCCATTACATTTCCTAGTATTATAAGTTCATCCTTATCTATCTTGTTATCCGCAAACATACCACCTTTGCCGTCTGCTCCGAACAGTGTGGTCTGTACCTGTTGCATTGCCTTTTCTATGTACTGTTGCTGTACCCAACTCTTAACAACATCTCTCATAACGTCTGCCACAGTGTCCTTATAAGCCTTTGCAGCATCCTCACCTTTCAGCCATGCTTCGACAAGAGCGTCACCTATCTGGCTAGCCCAGTCTTTCAAGTCAATGCTGTACAATTCTTTGGCAAG